>OBLU010004700.1_pt1 | contig 12284 bp, 11 predicted proteins | sample 1518681 | NCBI WGS metagenome assembly OBLU01 (sample SAMEA3539304, study PRJEB22396) | soil metagenome | biome: tundra; feature: field; material: soil | place: USA | collected 2010-05 | depth 0.15 m | reverse complement strand
GGGTCATCTGCAACCAACACGCCTGGTGGTATCCCGAGCGCGAGGGTCCGGAGTACGGTCTCTGGGAGAGCAGCCTGAACGTTATCACGCGTAACGACCGCGGCCAGGGATTTGACCCGATCTACGGAAGCCCTCAGCTCAGAGGGTTCCTCTGCAAGGTTTATCGCGCTGAAGAAGCACCCTAGCGCAAGGGTCCGGAGTACGGTCTCTGGGAGAGCAGCCTGAACGTTATCACGCGTAACGACCGCGGCCAGGGATTTGACCCGATCTACGGAAGCCCTCAGCTCAGAGGGTTCCTCTGCAAGGTTTATCGCGCTGAAGAAGCACCCAGTTTGCTGAAAAACCTAGAAATTGATGCTTTGTTCTCTTCCGAGAGTGCGAGTTTCTGGTGATGTGTTCGATCGTTTGAGGGTCTTTTTTGACAGTCTGAACAGTTGTTCGTCTACGCGGCAACCAGTTTGGGAATGCGGATCAGATTGTAGGCGGCAAGATCAACATGGCGTCTTCAGGCATTGGAACCACGACCCACATCGCCGGCGAGTTGTTAAAGATGATGGCCAGGATCGATTTTGTTCATGTGCCCTATCGCGGCGAGCCGCCGGCGCTGACCGATCTGTTGGCTAGACACGTTCAGGTGATGTTCGCCAACCTGCCACCGTCAATCTAACACATTAGGGCCGGCCGGCTGCGCGCGCTGTCGATCCCGCGCAGCAGGAACTGGCGTAATCCGAGTACCGATTTGTTGATGCCGAATACCGGTTCCGGGGTCTGTTTGCGCAGAGCATAGAGCGTTGTTGAGCTCCGACCGCATTACCTGGACCTACTCAAAACTCCGAAAGCCAAGGAAATTCTGGAGTTTTCCTGCATGCAGAGTTTTGAGTAGGGGCAGCCAGAAAAACTGACGCCGCGGGTGTACGGCGAACCGAAGAACAGGACGGTAAGATTTGGTTGATCTCGCCGGAGCGTCGCTTGTCATTCCCGATGGGTTTTGCGTGTCTTCCGCAACTGGTTTGCTCCGCGTTCGAGCAGATCGAGAAGCGTGATCGCGCTTCCAGGAAGCTGACGTCCAATCCGGGAGACGACATGAGCTTTCGAATCGTTGAAGGCTTGGTGCTTGATAGGAATCGCGACCAGCTTCCCGATTTCGAGCATGTCGAGCGCGCACGCCTCGGGCATGATCGTTATTCCGATTTCGGCCAACACACAATCCGTGAGCATCTGGATCGATGAAGCCGTCAGCACGGCACTCAGGAAGATGCCTTCGTCACGCTCCGCCCCAGCGAGAATCTGACGGACGCGAAAGCCCTCTTCCGGCAAGAGGAGACGCTGATTAACCATATCTTTGAGTTCGATGCTGCTGCGCTTCGCCAATGGATGGCTCGGGAACAAGATCAAATAGTATGGTTGAGGTATGATGAAACGTGTTCGAATACGTGGCTCTTGAGGCGCATCCAGCATGATACCGAAGTGGGCCTCATCCGTTCGAACAAAATTGCCGACTTCGCGCGACGAGACGCTGCGTACGCTGACTCCGATGCCGGGATTCTTGCTCATGAACTCGCGCAAGGCTCTGACCAGAGGCATGCGGATGAGCCCCTGGCCCACGGCGATGGTCAGATGTCCCTGCCGCAAACCTCTCAAATCGTCGATCGCCGCTATCAACGTTTCGCGCTGGGAGAGCCGATCACGATAGTAATCGACGACCAGTTCGCCCGCGGGCGTCAGTTGGATCGTGTGGCGACCTTTTTCGACCAGCGGGGTGCCTATCTCTTTTTCTAGGCTTGAGATCTGCCGGCTGATCGACGACGGCGCGATGTCGAGGTGCTCGCTCGCGCCACGCATAGTGCCCAAGCGCACCGACTCGAAGAGATACTTCAGACGATCATCTGTAAAACTTCCGATTTTCCTTTTCATGGTCGATGAACCGATGTTGGTCTCTACGATGACACACTCGTCGGCCAAGTCATCGATTAAACGATATGATCTAATCATTTGGGAGCCTAGCAAAATCAAACATCTTTTTGCATAGATCCATCGGGCGGCGCGCGAAAGAAGCATCGGCCCGTTGCTGCTATGCTGGCTCTGCGGCAACAGGGTCTTTGGGACGATCCGACAACACTCATCCTCTCCTTAGAAGGGAGAGTTGCACGTGTGCTACACCACAACCATCAGGCGAACCGAGACGATTGCCCCGAGGCGCGCGGTGATGGCTTCGTGTAGATCGCTCGGCGTGTAGTGCGATCGATCGACGACGATTCCAGTACCGGAAACGGCGTCCTGAATTGCGGAGGACAGACAATGGAGCGCCCCCCCGCCGCCTTCGCCCATGCCCTTGGCGCCGTTGTAGGTGAATGGCGAAGGCGATTCGACATTCACGTATTTCACGTCGGGCATGTTGAGTATCGTGATCGGGCAGTAGTCGCTGAACGTCGAGGTCAAGAGGTTTCCATATTCGTCGTAACGAAGATGCTCCATCAGGGCCGCGCCAATGCCATGAGCTGTCGAGCCCATGACCTGGCCCTTGACAATCGTGTGATTGACCACGCGCCCGCAGTCATCAACGACGGCGTAATCGAGAATATTCACGTTGTGAGTATCGCGATCGATTTCGATCGCGGCGATATGCACTTGTGCCGCGTAGGTGAGCGTGAGGTTGCCATATTTCTTTTTTGAATCCGGGAGACTAAAGGGAGCTCGGTAGACATAGCGGCAATTGAGTGTGATGTCGGCGAGTTCCTTGGGTAAATCAGCCGTGCCCGTATTGATGCGGCTCGAAATCTCGAGAAACGAAACCTGGGCGCCGTCGTCGCTGGCAACTCTAGGGATGCCACCGAAGGTGCCGATCTTCAGGCGATCAGCGGGGACACCCAACATCACCGAAGCGACTTTGACGAGTTCCCCCTTTAGTTTCTGCACGGCACCATGGATCGCACCGAGGCTTGTCACCGCAAACTGGCTTGCGTAGGTTCCGGAGTGGCTCGTAAAGGTCGCGCGCTCACTATCAAATCCCCGCGCCACGAAAACGAGATCCTCCGATATACCAAGTTCCGCCGCCACAACCTGGGCTGCCACGGTCTCATGACTCTGGCCCTGCGGGACGGAGCCCACGATCACCGTCACCGTGCCATCGATGCCGAGACGAACATTGGCAGCCTCCGAATTCCCGGAAAATGGTGAGTTGGGATTCATGATTCGCGACTGACCGAAATTGTTTGTCCCTGAATCGAGTGCCGTGCCAATGCCGATGCCAACGAGTCGGCCCTCGGTGCGCATGGCGTCGCGCTTTTTGAGCCACCCGTTCCAGTCGATGGCCTCCTTGGCCGTGTCGAGCATCCGCGCATAATCGCCAGAATCGTAAACGCAGCCATTCGGCGTGGTCCATGGCATTTCAGGAATGTAGTTGCGCTTGCGTATGACATCCGGCGCGATCCCGAGTTCTCGGCCGCAAATGTCGATCACTCGCTCGAAAAACCAGACATGCTGCATGCGCGAGTAGCCGCGATTAGGACCGACCGGACACTTATTGGTCACGGCCTGCTCGAACATTATACTGATGTTTTTGAGCCGGTAGGACGCCGGGGCGACCTGCGACCAGATCACGCAGCCGAGCGGCTCGTAGCGCGGGTACGCTCCACAATCGTCAACATGGCGCGCACTGACGGCTGTGATCTCCCCGTCCGATTTCAAGGCAACTTTGATGTCGAGAAACGTTCGTTCGTTACCGTGGGCGCTCGCCTGCAGATGCTCGCGACGCTCTTCGATCCATTTCACTTGCCTATGACCGGCCTTCTTCGAGCACAGGGCCGCGATCATAAGATATGGATAAATGTTTTGCTTGATGCCGAAGCCGCCGCCTATGTCCTGGGTCTTGATCCGGATCTGTTCGGTCGACAATCCGAGCGCGGGGGCCATGAACTTCATGGCGACGCCCGGTTGAATAATGTTGCACAGAATGTCGAGCGAGTTGCTCGCGCCCCAGGTCGCGCAGGCGGCGAAGGTCTCAAGCGGCGTCGACGAGAAGCGGTGGAACTTGAGCCGGTCGATCTCGACGATCACATCGGCTTGTGTAAACGCCCGATCGACCTCGCCCCACTCGAAAAGCGAGCCCCAGGTCTTGTTGGTGCCAGCCGTCTCGTGCAGCAGGACCTTGTCATCGAGCGACGCCACCGCGTCCATCACCGGTGGAAGCGGTTCGTACTCGACCCTGATCAATTCGACCGCATCGGCGGCGATCGCCGGCGAAATTGCGACGACGGCGGCAACAGGTTCGCCCTGATAACGCACCTTGTCCGTCGCCATGCAATAGTCGACGATCTCCGAAGCCGGCGGTGGCGCCATCTGAATAAATTTTTTCGTCTGGGCTGCGACCTCGGCGCCCGTCAACGTGCAAAGAACGCCGTTGAGTTTTTCCGCTTGCGAAACATCGACGCTGAGAATGCGGGCATGGGCATAGGGCGACCGCACGAGCTTCATGTGCAATACGTGCGCACCGCCCGCGTCATCCACGAAAGAACCAAGCCCGCGAACGAGACGGTTGTCTTCCTTGCGACGGAACTCATTCTTGCGACGGAACTCATTCACGACGTAGCCCCCTTCTTTTTGAGAAAGAGGCCGTGTAAATAGGCCATGACTCGCTTCATCAGGCCGTCCGCAGCGGGAGCAACATCAACTTCAACTGGCTTGAATGCATCCTGAACGGTCTTGACCAGCGACTTGATTTGCCGTTTGGCAAGCGGCACCAGTATACCCTGCGCCAAGGACGCGAGCGTTCCGTTGACGATGCTCACGCACGACCATGTCACCTTCGAGCCTTCGGCAATGGGCTCTACAGTGAATCTCATGTCGGAATCGACCATGCCGAGCGCATGACGTCCCGAACTTCTGTAAAGGGCGCGGCTAGGTACAACGACCTCGAGGAGCTTGACGTGAACTTCGACTATGCCCCGGATTTGCGGGATACCGATCTCAAGCACGACATCAAATTCATCATGGTTGACGTTTTTCAGCTCCTTGAAGTAAGGGAGCAGCGGCGCGAATCGTTTCGGATCGATGAGGAAGCTGAACGTTTCTTCCGGCGACGTTGCGACGTTGAAGTTTCCATCGAGGTCAACCTTCATCGCGCTGCCCTTTTCAATTCCTCACTGGCATCCTTCACCGCAGCAATAATGTTAATATAGCCTGTACAGCGGCAAATATTGCCGGCCAATCCTTTGCGAATGGCCTTTTCGTCGGGATCGGAATTCTCGGCCAACAAATGAGCTGCGGACATGAGGAAGCCAGGCGTGCAGAAGCCGCACTGCAAGGCGTGATGACGAGCGAAGGCCGTTTGTAGCGGGTGCAGAACGCCGTTCTGTTCCAGACCTTCGACGGTAGTCAATTTTGTCCCGTCGGCTTGCGCCGCCAGCAGCGTGCACGCCCTCACAGCGCGTCCGTTGATCAGAACCGTGCACGCACCGCAATAGCTGGTATCACATCCGACGTGCGTCCCCGTCAGTCCGGCAATTTCGCGGATGAACTCGACGAGCAGCATGCGCGGCTCGATTGTCGCCCGCACGCAAGAACCGTTGATCTCTATGGATACCGGCGTTTTGATTTCTTCAGCCATAATAGAAGTGGGTCTCCTTGACCTCGCTGCCTAGCCGGCGGCGCTCAACAATGTCGAATGCACGCCGCACTAGACCTTTGACGAGTGAGCGTTTGTAAACTTCGGTTCCCTTGTTGTCGGAGATGGGATCGACGAACTCGGAAGCGAGCTGAGCGACGTCGGCGATGAGATCCTTGGACAAGGCTCTTCCTCGGAGAATCTCGTTTGCGGCATCAAAGGCGAGCGGAGTCTGGGCGACGCAGCCAAATCCCATGCGGACCTTGGCGACGCGATCCCCATCATAGGTGAGACTGAGCGCGCAACTTGCTGTCGGATAGGCCGGCGCGCACCGCTTGAACGCGACGAAGGTGCCGAAGCCCAGGAGTGCTTGCTTGTCGATGATGACGCGGTCGATCAATTCGCCGAATTCGAGGTTCGGGGTGTAGGCATCAGTCAGAAGCTCACGCACAGACTGTTCGCGTGTTTTTGACGGGCCTATGCAGTGCACACGTGCATCGAGCGCGACAAGCAGCGTTGGCCAGCAGCAGTTGGGGTCGGCTCCCGCCAGCGAGCCGCCGATCGTGCCCATGTTGCGCACCTGCACGTCCGCAATTCCGAGTGCGCAGTCACTAATGATCGGATATCGTGCTGCGATGTTCGACTTGCCCACGACGGCATGGCGCGCCAGCGCACCGATCTCAAGCGAACGATCGATTTCTTCGATATGGTCGGCATCGGCTATGCCGCTCAAATCAATCAGGTCGCTCGGTTGAAGGAGCCTGAGCTTCAGCAAAGGAATCAGGGATTGACCGCCGGCGATGAACTTCGCGTTATGGCCGAACGATACCAATGCCGCTGAAGCTTCTTCGAACCGAGTGGCTCTATGATATCGGAAATTTGCCGAATACATGGGCCCCTGCTCACCTGATGCCGAAATATAGCGGGATCGACCCATTGCGTTCAATGTCATAAGTCAGAAAAGATGTTGCAAGATATGCAACATATGCCTCAAAGATCCCCGACTATAAGAACACAGTTCGGCCGCTCGGGAAGGGAGGTGGCCATGATCGCTGAAAGCGAATATTACGCTTGTTGCGATATATGCAATAAGTTGAACAAATTATGCGATTTATGCGAATAGTGCCCTGTCTTAGTCTTACAATAAGAGGTCGTTGGTATCGCTCCAACGGGCCTATGATCATAATGGACCTATGATCATGATGTGATTTCGGGAGGTTTCGGAATTTGCAAGACCCCGCGACTCCGTATGCGTCCGTTCCGTATGCAGGCTTCGGCGCTGCGTTTTCAAAGGTCGCCCAGCGGTGGGACCAGTTGATCGTTCCGGTGGTGTTCGTTGTTCTTGTCCTGACGTTCTATTCGCTGGACCCGAAATTTCTCTCGCTTACCAACGTTTTGAACATCCTCAGCCAAGTCTCGATCCTGATGGTCGTCACCGTGGCCGCGAGTTTGGTGATCTTCACCGGGGGCTTCGATCTATCCGCAGGGTCGGTGGTGGCTTTGACCGGCGTCGTTGCCGCGCTCGTTGTCGATCAGACAAGCAATGTTCCACTCGCACTCTGCGCGGGAATCTTGTCGGGCCTGATCGTGGGCGCCTTCAACGGATTTTTTGTCGGGTATCTTGGGGTGTCCACGCTGATCGTGACGCTCGGCACGCTGAATATCGGACGCGGCTTGGCCCTCGTTCTCGCGGGCGGCAGCGCGATCTACTCGTTTCCAGCCTGGTATACGGACTTCGGAACGTCGCAGCTGTTCGGGATACCGGTGCTGTTCCTAATCGCGCTTTCCGTCTTCGTCGTGTTTGCGTCCGTCTTGCGTTTTACGACCTTCGGGATGGCGATCTATGCCGTCGGCGGCAATACGCTGGCGGCGCGCCTGTCCGGCATCAATGATCGCGCCGTGCGGATGCTTGCTTACGCGCTCGCAGGTGCCGTGACGTCGATCGCGGGCTTGCTGCTTTGCGCGCGCACGGGCGGAGGCGAGCCGACCGCAGGCTTTCTTTACGAGCTCGAGGCAATCGCCGCAGTCGTGCTCGGCGGTGCCGCGATGAGTGGAGGCGAAGGGCGGCTCTGGCGGTCGATGCTCGGCATCCTGCTTCTCGCTGCGCTTGGCAACGGGCTGAATATCGTTGGCATCCATCCGTACTGGAAGGGTGTCGCCATCGGCGGAATCCTGGTGTTTGCGGCCTCTCTCGATGCGTTGAAGCATCGGAGCTGAATGAGACGTAAATCGACACGAAAGGATGGAGGAAGAAATGCTTCGACGAAAGCTTATATTTGGGATGGCCGCTGGTATTGCAGTGGCTATGGCGATCATGACGCCCGGTGTTGCGCAGGATCGGAAACTTCGGGTCGGGATATCCCTTCCGGAGGCGCAGAATCCCTTTTACGCGGCGCTCGGTAGGTCGGCGGCCGCGACGTTCAAGGAACGCGGCATCGATGCTATCCTGCTCGCAGCAAATGCCGACGTGAATGAACAAATCAATAACATCAATGACTTGGTCGCGTCCAAGGTCGATGCGATCTTGCTGTCGCCGCTGGATACAAAAGGTCCGGCGTCCGCCGTCGTTCGCGCCGATAGGGAAGGAATTCCCGTTTTCATGGTTGCGCGTACGCTCGATAACCAGTTTGGCAAGATCTGGAAGACCTTTATCGGCATTCACTTCGACCAAGTCGGCAAGCAGAAAGGCGAGTGGCTCGTCGCTAACACCAAGCCCGGGAAAGTAGCGATGCTGCTCGGGCCCGCTGGCGCCCTTGTCATGGTTGAGCAGGAAAAATCGTTCCGTCAGGCGGTCGAGCCGGCCGGCTACAAGGTTGTGTTCGCGCAGAACTCGCTGCAAACACGTGAAAACGGACTGAAGCTCACGGAAGATGCGCTTGCGGCCAACTCAGATCTCGTGGCGATCTATGCATCGAATGACGATCTCGCCCTAGGCGCGGCGCAGGCTGTCAAGACCGCTGGAAAGGTCGGGAAGATCGCCGTCCTCGGGCTCAATGGTTCGCCGCCGGCGCTGGCGGCCGTCCACAAGGGCGAGATGGCGGTGACGGTGCTGCTCGATCCGGTCGGGTGGGGCAAAACGGCGGCGGAAACCGTTGCGGATTTCCTGCAGAAGGGCAAGCAGCCCGAGCCGTTCGTCACGTTCCAATTCCGCTTGGTAGGTCAGCCAGAGGCCTATGATCTCATTCCGGCAGCGCTGCGCGAGAATCTCGGCGTCAAGAAGTAGGAAAGGTCTCCGCTTTGCGGCAAGCGGGGTCGCCCTGACGGAGCGATGATGGTCAAGCCATTCCTGTCGACTCGCGACCTCAGTCGCTCCTACGGTCCGATCGCGGCGCTCACCGGCATCTCGATCGATTTTCTTCCCGGCGAGGTTCACGCCGTCGTCGGGGAGAACGGGGCCGGCAAATCAACGTTGATGCGGCTGCTGGCGGGCGAGGAACAGCCCGACCGAGGCGAGATTCTGATTGAGGGTTGGCCCGCGTTGCTCCGTGGGCCGACCGATGCCCATGCGCAGGGCATCGCGATCGTTCATCAGAATTTTCAGTTCGCCACGCCGATGACGGTGGCGGAGAACATGTTTCTTAGGCAGCCGCCTACGTGGCTCCGAGTCGGCCCCCTCGGGCTGCTCGATCGCGAAAAAATGCGGCGGCAATCTAAACAGCGGCTCGCGGAATTCGGTCTCGCGCACAAGGTCGATCACCGCATTCGCGATCTGACGATTGCCGAACGCCAACTCGTAGAAATCGCTCGGGCGATGGACGAGCGCGCGCGTCTCATGATCCTGGATGAGCCGACCGCATCTCTCGGTGTCAACGAGATCGAGGAGCTCTTTCGCCACATCGCCGAGATGAGCGCGCGCGGCGCTGCCATCATTCTCATCGCTCATAATATCGACGAGGTGATGGAGGTTTCCGATCGCATCTCGGTCTTGCGCAACGGTTGCCTGGTCGCGACCCAACACCGTTCAGCCGTTGATTATAACGGGGTCGTACGGATGATAGTCGGGCGGGAATTGGCGCGCGGATATCCTAAAGCGGATGTCATCCCGGGTCCGAGCGTTCTGCGTGCGAAAGGAATCATCAACTCACAGGGTGAACGCTCGATCGAGATTAGGGAATCGGAAATCCTCGGGATCCCGACCTATATCGGCTCCATGGTCGAAGATGTACTCGATGCGTTGGCGGGGCTGAAGAAACCCCGCGGCATGGTGCTGACACTCGCAGATTCCGATATCAGTCGAATGAACGTGCGCCAGCGGGTCGCGGCCGGGATTTGTCTTATTCCGGGGGATGCTATCGCCGAGGGGCTCATTCCAAGCTTTTCGATCGAAGACAATATCCTTGTTCCAAACATGGCGAAGTGGAGCAAAGGCGGTATCGTGAGACGCCGCGCTCTTCGTCAGATCGTCGAAGAATTGATCCAAAAACTCGATATCAAGCCGTCTGACCCGAGCACGCCCGTAAAGCGGCTGTCCGGAGGTAATCGGCAAAAGGTGGTGATCGCGAAATGGCTGGCGAGCGGCGCTCGCATATTTCTGATGAACGATCCGACGAAGGCAGTGGATGTCGGCGCGAAGGCCGAAATATATCGGCTCCTGGGCGATGTCGTCACCGCTGGCGGATCGGTCTTGTTCGTATCTTCCGATATGGATGAGTTGGTCGGGTTGTCGGATCGGGTGCTTGTTTTGCGTGGAATGCAGTTGATCCGGGAATTCCCCGGCCGGCCAATCGAAAAACAGGATTTGCTGGCAGCCGTCATCGGTAGCCGTTCGTATAGGGTTGATCATCAAGTGCCGCCGGGGCCGGATCGAGAGGAATGACCAATGACAAAGCCACGCATCATCACAATAGAAGAGCACTATACGGACCCCGAACTCGAAGAGGGGTTTAGGGATTTACACACCAACCCGCTGAGGAAACTTCTTGCGGAGCGTCTCCATGATCTAGGCGAACTGCGGATCAAGGCCATGGACGAGGCCGGCATCGATCTGCAAGTGATCTCTCACGCCGCTCCCGCAACGCAAAAACTCGATCCGGAATCAGCCGCCAAAGTGACGCGTCGTGTCAACGACCGTCTTTATGAAGCCGTTCGAATCCGCCCCGACCGTTTCGCTGCCTTTGCTTCATTGCCGACCTCGGATCCGAAGGCCGCCGCCGACGAACTCGAACGTACCGTCACCAAACTCGGCTTCAAGGGCGCCATGCTGAATGGGCTCACTAACGGCACGCTTTTCCTTGATGACAAGAGGTTCTGGGGCATCTTCGAGCGGGCGCAGGCACTCGATGTTCCTCTTTACGTCCATCCATCGACGCCTCATGCAGCAGTCGTGGACGCATATTTCAAGGACTTTCCGGCGTTGATACATTCGCCGTGGAGTTTTCTTATCGAAACCGCGACAACAGGCGTCCGGTTGATGATGAGTGGCGTCTTCGACGCGTACCCGCGCGTCAAATTGATCCTAGGCCACTTCGGAGAAGCCCTGCCGTTTTCGCTCTGGCGACTCGATTTCGCCCGCAGCGTGATGAAGGAAGCGGCCAAACCCAAGCGAACGTTCACGGAATACTTTTGCGAGCACTTTTACATCACGACCAGCGGAAACTTTTATACTCCGGCGCTCCTGTGCAGTATCATGGCAACGGGCGCCGACAGGATTATGTTGTCAGTGGACTGGCCGTTCAATGACAACAAGGAGGCAGTCGATTGGCTGCAAGGCGCACCGCTCTCGCGGGAAGACAAAGCGAAGATACTTGGCGGTAATGCTGCGCGACTGCTGGGCCTATAGCTCGTCTCGATCACATTCCGGCTGACGTGATCGCTGCTCCCTCCGCCCAAAAGGAGGTATGGTTGTGACCTGATGGATTTTTGAACCAGCGGGGTAGAGATTACTGCATCGGCATGATCTCATCTAGGTGGGCAGCCAGCGGTGCGAATGTCTGTAGCGCCGGCGGCCGATAGTTGAGCGCTGAGTGCGGTCTGATCGTGTTGTACAACAAGGCTTGAGAACACCCACGGAACTGAGTTTCAAGAACTGCTGTACCCGTGGCATCCGTGGTTCGGTCTTCGGGTCGGCGTTCACGCGGCGATCGAGAGAGCGGACGGCACTGTTTTTCGCTGTAGCCTGAGCGGTTCCGATGTGGACCGTTGGCTAGAGATTCCAGCCTGGATGTTCGACCGGTCGGCCTGCGCCCGGGCGCGTGTGGCGGCGGATGCCCATGTCGACCTGGCGGCGCTCACGATGCTTGCTGCGCTTTTGCAGGATGTATTGAACGACCGCATTGCATCATCGAATGCCCCGCTTTCGGGCGTATCGAGTCTCTCCCAAGACCAGAATAGGGGAGAGGCCCATGCCACACCAGACGAAGCCGAGGTCGGCGCGCCGTCGCGCCCCGCAACAGATCGACCTGTTCGCAGCAGAAACGCAGACGACGATCGGCAGCATGCCGGCGTGGTCCGCGCTGCCAATGGAGATACAAGCGGCACTGACCGACCTAATAACACGGTTGATCCTGGAGCATGCCGACAAGAACCGGGCTGGCTCAATGGCGGAGGCCGGTCATGATCTCTGACAAGGTCCGCCCGCATCATTTGGAGCGCAAGGCGCTCCTCTATGTGCGGCAGTCGTCGGCTCACCAGGTTCTGCACAACCGGGAGAGCAGCGCGCTGCAATACGCCATGCGCGATCGGC
>OBLU010004698.1_pt1 | contig 12287 bp, 14 predicted proteins | sample 1518681 | NCBI WGS metagenome assembly OBLU01 (sample SAMEA3539304, study PRJEB22396) | soil metagenome | biome: tundra; feature: field; material: soil | place: USA | collected 2010-05 | depth 0.15 m | reverse complement strand
CGTCTGGAATGGCAAAGCGGTGCATGCGCGTGTCTGCGTTACGAGTCCGTACGATCCGTTTTATTACTGCCGCCTCATCATCAACAAGCCCGAGCATCGCGGCGCAGTACTCAAGAGGCCTCGCCTCTCGCGAACATCGCTCTACCAGGGCCACGTGACGATCCGCGATATGAATCATGTGCGGCATCTAATTCGCGGGTACCCACACGTCGTTGACGTAATATCCCCCGCTTTCCTTGACGCGTTCGTGAAATGCCAAACCGAGCGCCCACAGACCCAAGACAAACAGGACGTCGGAGATGACACAGACCACTGGGTGATGAGACTGATCATGCCCCGATGAGCCTTCGCATATAAGGCCCGTTACCACCCCCGCTATGAGAAGCCCCAGCCCAATGGCCACGGACACAACGATGATGGTTCCGGGATCGGCTCCATTGTAGGTGGTGAGTCCAGCATCTTCTAGCCGACGGACGTGGCCCACGCCCTCACGAACGAATGCCCCTGCCGCGTGGATGACCATGTCATACGGCCGGACGGCTCCGTCTGATTCAGCGGACGGGACGCCATTCAGATAGGTCGGTTCGCCTCTTGCCAGCATGTCTGCGAGCATCTCGCTGCGGCCGCGACTTAGCGCGTCAATGAGGTTTGACGGGCTGGTCGGTAAAGGATTTGTGGTCATCGCGACGTCGACGGCGCGTGCAGAAAGTGTTCCCCGTAGTGTGATCCGAGACTCAACGGTCGTGGCCGTCACATCATATGCGCCGACATTGTCGTCGATAGCGCGCAGCATTGAGGTGCTTATACCTATCTGCCTTAATACTGCCTCAGCACCGGTCTGGGCGCGAATCCAGCTCCACATGTCACTCATACGCACGGGCCCTGACGCATGAAGAGCACGGTGCATCGCTTCGACGCGGGTCTGCAGTGCGCCGGAGAGGTGCTCGTCGGTTGCAAGCGTGGCGGTCGCCGATGCGACTGTCAGAACGTCACCAAGAGCACGCTGACCGTTCGCCAGAGCGGCGCGGTCAAACCCGTCCACAGCAACCCCCTGAGCTGAGGCTCTGGACTTGGCCGCGCGCACAGCTTCCAGGTAGGATCGATACTGATCGAGCCGATTGAGGGCTGCAAGTGCGTGGCCCCCCTGGAGCTCCGTGGTAGGAGAGCCGACAACCCTGGTTGGTTGCAGGTGTGTGGTGGCCCGCATGAGGTGCCTGTGGAACGCTGCCGCCTCTTGTCCCGGTTTGGGCGGCTGTCGAGTCGTCACGGTGACTGATCCGGGTGAAGCAACACACCGTGGATTACAACACCGCCTGCGGTTAACCCGTCCTGAGAGGTCCCGAGAACCATTTTGCCGCGTTGCCCTACTTCTTCGGGCACGCCCGCTTTGCCAATCAGTACCCCAAGAATTATGAGCACGCCCAGCGTCGCGAGGGTGCCCGATGCATCGCAGAGTTCCTTGTCGGTTTGGCTTTGTCCCGGGCAAAAGACTGCGGCCCCCGCTATGCCCAGCGCGAGTAGCACTATGCCTGCTATTACGAGGCCCGTTATCAAGGCGGGGCTGGCACCGGTATACGTAGCGAGCCCTGAGTCTTCTAACTTTCGGACATGACGAACGGCGTCTCTCGTCGCGCTCATCGCGCTGGCGGCGACGGCGTCCTCGAGGCGTGCTGTCCCGTCAAATGGGGGAAGCCCTAGGAGATATGCCGGTTCTCGGCGCGCTACCATCTCAATGAGTTGATCGGTACGCCCGCGCATCATCTGGGACACGATGCCGCTCGGGGTGTTGGGTGGTGGTTCAGGTTCGAGGTGGCCCTTGGAGGTGGCTCCGTTTACGTTCAGCTCGAGCAACACCCCCGGACGCTCTGTTGATGCCCGAACGTCGCATGTATCCAGAGCCTGGCTTATTGCCGAGACGAGCTCCGCGGTGGCCCCCCGTTGCGTCATGCCGTCTTGCACCTTTGGTGTCCAAAGGTGGACGGCACGTAGAGTTCCAGCGCTGTGCACTTCATCGAACCATGACTCCGTCGTCGTCCTTGTCCTCCCAACCTGGCTCAGCGCGCGGGTCACTGATAGTGCCTGAGCGGCGACAGTCCAGACATCGCTATTGGCCTGCCGGGCCTGTGCGAGGACCGAGCGATCGAAAGCGCGACTCGCGACTGGATCTGTAAGGGATGACTTGTATACCCGGGCTTCAGCTAGATACACTTCGTAGGCCGCGAGCCTGTTGGCCGCTGCCATGAGTTCGCCGTCCGTCTGCCGCGCCGTTGCGGCGCTAAAGAGTGGAGCGGGGGTTGTGGCTCGCTCAGTCATTTGACCTGGCTTCTGCTGAAGCGTGTAGCGTCAACGGGGCCGGTTTTGTCAATTGCGGGAAGAGACCAATGCGACAGGACCAGCCCCAGCGCCTCCGAGATCCATCCGCCCACGATCTCCACTTTGGGCGGGCTGACCATCGGAAACGCCACCGGGTCCAAGACGTACCGCACAAACGTCCGAAACGAAGTGCCTGCCACCTCACCTTCGGCCAGCGGTGTAAACGGCGCCACGTTGGTAATGAGCGACATCGTGGCGGGGGCGGCAAGATCTCCGAGGTTCGATACCTCCGTCCCGTCGGCCCACCACGCCTTCAGGAGCTGCACCTCCTCTTGGCATTCGAGCTGCAGCACATCTCCATACGGCCCGGTAACGGCTGTCAAGGTCACATCCAGTAGCTCGCCACCGAGATTGACTCGAACGCGCAGTAACCCCTGTCCGGTGTCGTCACTTCCGGCGTTGAGCCGCATTTCAGCCGGTATGTCGCTGATGTATTCGAGGGCCGAAGGCCACAAGGGCCATCGCGTCCGTAGAACGGGTGCCAAGAGGCGTGTCGAGAGGCAGTAGCTGAAGTCGGCGTCATCAATAAAGACACGCAATGAGGAGCTCGTACCGGCTGCGTCGTCACCGAGATTGAGTCCAATTGACAGGACCTCCTCGCCTGAAGGCTGAGGATGTACTGCATGTGCCACGTGCATAGTTGGTAAGGCCATCGAAGATACGACTTGGGCCGCGACGTCGCCGGCGAATGCAAAGAGCGGGGACAGCGGAAGCGAGCCGGTGGTCACCATCTCAGAGAGCAGAGTGCGTATCAGAGATTGGCCAGCCGGCGAACCGAGCAGCGCGGCCAGCGGCGCAGTATCGGGCGTCCACGCCAGCTGGATCCGCGTCAAACCGAGCTCAAACCAGGTCCTGAGCAGAGCCGTATCCAGCGTGACCTGTCCCGGAAGCGTCATCGTCACGCTCGCCTGGTCGAGCGGGACGCGGGCCTCGTTGCCCATGGTAACTGGATTTCCGGAGGCTTGTGAGATCTCACCAGGGAGCGGAGCTCTTAGCGCACCGACGAGCGCGGGTGCGGCAGGTTCAGGGCCGGCCTGCGCGACCGAGACATCGGGCACGCCTGGGAGCGTGGAGGTTCGGACGAGGTTCAGCATGAGGGTCCATGCAATCGCGACGTGGTACTCCCCAGACGCACCCAATGACGCGGACGCAGCGGCCTCGACCGGAGCCGGTAGCCCGACCGAGATGACGGTCCCCTCAGTTTCGGTGGCCGGAGCTCCATCGAGAGTTTGGAGTATGGGGTTGAGTAGCTGCAGCTCGAGAGCGACGTCGCTAAACGCCTCGACGCGAAGTTGCCCAACCGCTGCCCGAACCGCTTCGGGGACGCGCTCAGGGGCATAAGGAGCTCGTACATTGAGCGGCAAGAGGCCGCGCGCTTCAAGATGAGTGACTAGTTCTCGCTGCAACAATCGCTGGCTCGACTGGACAACTGCGTCGAACCCGATGGGAAGATTTGAAGCTTCGGGCGCGTTGACCAACGGCGCGGGAGCCAGCCCGGTGCCGAACCCAAAAGTACCCGGCACGTCTGCTGCGATGCCATCCACGGAGGTCACCTCGGAGTCATCCTCGGGGCAAGATGTGCCCAGACAAAAGAAGAACGGTCACGACGGATGCTCGAGACTACCGGAACCGAGAAGGGCCCGCGATCCGGATCGCCTCAGGCAGCTTGCCGAGGAAGCGACTCCGCGACTGCCCGTGCGCGTCAAGGAGGCGAGGCGGCCGCTGAACGATGCGCTGCACGCCAGCCTGCTCCTCCTTGCATCAAAGCGAGATAGCCCTTCGGGACGGCGTGTCAAGCCTCTCCTCGCGAGATGGCTGTGGTCGTGAATACGGCCTTGGCCTACCTGGGCTACGCCCTGCCGATTCTTTTCCCGAGGAAGAAGTGGCTCATGATGGCACCGCCAAACTTGGGCATTGGTCAAGTGTTCGTACATGCGGTCGTGCTGCCAAGATCGGTACTCGTCCGGCGTTCTCACCGCGCTGCTGCTGCTCGTCCCAATCGGCGTCACGTGGTACCGCGAGCAGGCCGCCAGCGACGCCCTTCACGCGCAAGAACATCGCGAAGGGTGGCGTGGACAGGTGCGTTCGTGGTGTTCGGGGCGGTCCTTCCCCACAAGGTCATGCCCGCCGCTACAACCCCTATTCATTCAGCAGGCATCAGCTCGGCAGGCACGCACGCTGATTCAGCCGACGGCGGTTCACGGGGCGTATGCTTGGAAGCCGTGTTCCGTTTGAAGCTGATCGGACTGCTCCCGTTCCTCGCCCGCTGGCTCGAGGCCACTCCGGCGACATGCTGCGGTGTCTGCCCGACTTGCATCGGCGTCGCCGCGAGCAGCGTGCTGCTCCCGATAGTGGTCGGCGAGCACACAGAGAAGCCCGACGACCACGGATAGACCGGCCCATCGTGCGCTGGTAGTCCTCCTAAAACGCCTGGGTCTCGGCGCACACTTGATCTGTGGCGCGGTCGTGGTACCGCTGCGGCTCAAGCGCTGCGGCAAAGGCCGTGCACACAAGCAGACCGCGCCGTAATCCATAGTCGCAGAACCGCTCGACCGAAACAAAACTGACCACCACCAGGGAGTTTACGCGACAGCCTCCGTCCGCAGCGGTCGTCTCCCGCGACGCTGGCGAGAGTACTGCTTGCCGAGCGTTCACAGGACGTGCCAAATCGTGCGCCTAACCGCACCCTCGCCCGGCGACGAGCAGGCAGGTTGGGACGCTCGGGTCGAGACTCGCGTCTAGCTCGTGAACGCGCCGATCCCCCATTGCGTGTGAAGTGGTATGTAGGCATGCCCCCCGCACCAGTCGGAGACGCGGACGTGGCTGGCTGAGATTGACCCGCAAGGCTAAACTGCTCCAACTCGCTCCCAACAGCTTGAAAGGACGCTGCTGTGAAATCCCCGCACTGGTCCGAGATCCGTTCTCGAACAACGGTAGCGGCGCTCGTTCTCTGTTGTCTATGCATAACCGGCTGCTGCAATGGACCCTGTCCGACACCTACCGCGACGACCACACCTCCCCCGACGCCCATACCCACCCCGACGCCCACGCCGCCCGCGACCGTTCCTCCGATGGAAGGCGTTGATCTTGGTGCGCAGGATCTGACGCTCGGACAGGATGTCAACGCGGTTGGGCGAATTGACGAATTGCTTCCAAGCATCCCCGGGGACTTCAAAGTCACTGCATCTCAGGCGCTCACGTGGATGAAACTGCTGACGGGTAGATTCGGCGAACTAGACGGCACTGTCGGGGCGCTCGCCGACGGTTTTCAATGCGCGGTCAAAAATGGCATCGTTCAGGCCGCGGCGTATGCAACACAAGCCCTGACTCAAGCCGGGGTCATCTTCATCGTGTCAGGGTACGAGCTGGCCAACCCGTCTATTGGGGTCGTGAGGTGTCTAGTCGGAAAAGCACTAAACGGAGGCCCTGCAAGTCCTCAGTACCACCCGTGTTACACGAACTTCGCCATTACGTCGGACGTTGGCAAAGTTTCGAGCAACTACTACATATTCGCGGCGGGCACGAACGAAGCCTGGTGCGAATTCATGAAAACCGCCTATAGCCATGATGACGAGCGGTCGCTCTAGAAGGGCCAACACGCCCTAGCGGAGAGCAGCGACGACCACAGCGGCCACACACAATAACCGGCACCTTTGGTACTGCTCTCGCGCGGATGCGAGCGCCCCAGGGGAGGCTGCTTGCGCTCCCGCCTTGGACGACGTCCGAGCGCGTAGGCTGAGGGTGGGCGCACGCCTGCTTACGCGACGCAATGCGGAAGTGTCCGAGCCGATGCGCCCCGGTGCTCGTGCTCGTCCGTTGCGGCCGTGTGGTTTACGCTCCAGCGCCCTCCTGCTTCACCGAAATTGCGAGCGTGAGTGCCTTGGTCGGCGCGACCTCGAGGCGCTGAGTGAGACAGAGGTCCGCGACTCGCCGCTGGACTTTGAGGTGTCACCCAGCCCTTCCTCGGGCGAGCATCCTCGCTGTGGTCGTGCGTCGCACTCACGCCTGTAGCGAGGCTGGCGCGAAGCCCCTCTCGACGGCCGGCAGTTAGTGTCGGCCATCGTCGGACAGGGGCACATCGAGGGCAACGACTCATCTAGTCCAGGATGAAGCCGATCTGTTCTCGAGGGTTGCTACGCGATCCTCCGCGCGCACAGGCGGCCCCGCCCTGCTCGATCACCGAGCAGCGCCATCCACCGGGAAGCGTGATGTATTGGGCTGAGCGTGGGCCGTTCTTCGGGCCGTGGAAGGTGCCCTCGCCTGTGCTGTACTCCTTGGCTGCGGCCCGCGCCTCTGGGCAGGTGACCGGACCGTGAAGAATCGTGACTGTACGCGGTACGGGGCCACCGGGGAGGGTGCCGCACGATCGCTCAGCGGCCGCTGCTGGAATGGTGGAGAGGGCAGCGCCAACGGCGATGAGGCCGGCGACTGTTGCTGTAAGTCGGCTCATTGCCCCATCATGCTCCGCACGGGAACACCCCGAGTCTCCACGTCCAATGACGCGGGACTTCCGGGGGAACGGCGTGGATGAAGTCGAATAGGCCTCGTGTCCACTCCTCGTGGCCGCAGAGCCGGCGTGGGCGCGAGAGAACGATCTCCACTGGATCGCGGTAGTGAGGACGACCGGCATAGCCATAAACCCCTGTGCCAGTGCCCGTCGCCCGTGCGGTGGACCACGCTCGCCAGTGTGTATGTTCGACGATGAAGCTTCCCTCGCCCGCAACTTCGAGGGTGCTGGGCTTGTAGGCCGGACTCGAGGCCTCTTGGCTCTGCGGAAAGTAGACCGTCTCCCCGGAACTGGCGGTCGAGCTGAACGATGCGTGCGGAACGCAACCGCGATACGTCGAAGCCAGGCTGCCCCCAGCAATTCGAACTGTGGTGTACGCCCGTCGTCTGTTGCAGAGCGTCGGGTGGCTGACGGTGACGGTGATGGAAGCGTAGGTGTAGCTTGGCGGCGCTCCGGCTGCTGCGCCGTTCTCCCGTTCTCGTCCGTGGGCGGTGGCTCTTGCCTCTCCCCAATGACGCCACTTAAGGGAGATGAGGGTGGTGCGGCCGTCCGACCCCAACCCCATTTCCTTCGGATGCGGAGCGAAACCGAAGCACGGGACGAGACTCGCCAGTGACTGGCAGACGACAGGCGTCCCTCCGGAGGCGAGGGCGCCGCCCGAGCCCGCGAAGGCAAGCGAGCCAAGCACGAGCACGACCGGCATTGAACGACGTGCCGTCGAGCCCGGTTCACGCCTAGCTCCAACACCTAGCATCGCCCGCAGAATAGCGAGCGCAGCTCGCATGTGACGGCTCAAGGCGTGGAGATCCCGCGGTGACAAAGCATCCGGCCTGAGCGCTCGTCCCCGAACGGCTACATAGGTATGGCTCGCATATGGACGTGAGCGATGATCTTCCGCTGGCGGCTATTTACCATGAGCCAGGCGGCTGTCACAAGGATCCCGACGGTCGCAAGCGCTGACGCCGCGAAGTGCTCATGAGCGGTCAATAGCTGGGGAGCACACGACGAGGCGAAGAGTGAGGCGGCAGATGCGCGTAGCCCTGACACGCTTGTGCCGTGGACGATGCGCGTGTCGGCGGCGATCACCAACCTGACGACCGACCAATGGAACGTCCTCAAGGACATCGCCGATGACAAGGACAAGACGACGCGGAAGGAGCAAGCCGCGGTCGTGATTCTGGGCCGCAGGACGCCCGAGGCAATAGGCCTGTGAAGGAGCCGCGAGCATTAGCGCGATGGGCGCAAGTGTCATTAGCCCGAGTAGCTCTCCGCGAAAGCGGTGCTGCCTTCGGTAAGGATCGCGCTGCCGTCGGCTACGCAGGTGACTGAACTCGCGCAGGATATGCCGTCGAAGTAGCTGTCCGCGGCGCCGGAGGGATTGGGGGTTGATTGCACAGTCCATGAGGTGCCGTTCCAAACCTCTGCGAGACTTGCCTCACCGCTGGCGTAGAACTGCCCGACGGCCTCACACGCGCTCGTAGAGGAGGCACACGACACGTACGCGGTCTCGCCCTCTGTCGCGCCTCCCGGGAGGACAGCGCCGGTGCTCGCCCAGGAGCTACCGTTCCACTCCTCGGCGAGCGGTACGGGCGGGGTGCCGATGCCCTGGTCCCAATAACCAACGGCGACGCAGGAGCCTGTGGTCGGGCATGAAACGCTGTTCAGTCCACTGTAGACGCCGCTCCCTGGATTGGGCATCGTCTGGATTGTCCAGCCGGAGCCGTTCCAGTACTCCGCATACGCCTCCCCCGTGAAGATGCCTTCGTCGTTGTCGTAGCCGCCGACAGCCGTGCAGCTGTTTTCAGCCGGACATGAGACGGAGACGAGATCGGTGTCAACTGAACTGGTCGGACTCGATGTCGTGAGCAGCGACCATTTTGTACCGTCCCATTTTGCGATGATCGGCGTGAATTCGCCGCCGCTGTAGTTGGCTTGACCAGCGGCGATACAAAAATTCGGGGATGTGCACGAGTCCGAGATGAAGGAGGTCGATTCGGCGCCACCCACAGCCGGCATTGCGACCGATTCCCAGTCGCTTCCCGTCCACTTCGCCGCGTGTTCGCCTCCCACCCCCATACACCAGGTGGTCGCCACGCACGAGACTGCAAAGAGGCTGCCCACGTTCGTCGTGTTCTGATGCGTCCAATTGCTGCCGTTCCAGATCTCCGTGAGCGTCGCTCCTTCGGAGGTGCCGGCAGCCAGACACCAGCTACCGCTCACGCAGGAGACACCAGACAGTCCACTTTGGGTAGCAGAGATACCTGGGAGCGACTGCAGCGTCCAGCCAGCTCCTGGCGAGCCACCACCGCCGCCACCACCACCGGAGCCACCTCCTCCAGAGCCTCCGCTACCTCCCGAGCCGCCTCCGGTGTTTGCAACCGGGAGATCGGAAAACCCGAGGTCGGCCGCCAGGCATCTCTCTGCAAGCCACGGGCTGCCGAAGTGCGTCGGGGAGTACTTGATGCACTCCCCGTGCTCAACGACGTCGACCGCCACGTCAAACTCGTGCTTGGACTCAAAAAGGCCGCCGAGCGAGTGGCCAATAGAGGGGGCGAGGACGCACCCCAGCGAAGCGAGAACCCCTACAGGCCTGGCCAGGACCCCGAGGATGTCGCTCGCCCACGCGCACGCGGCACCGATGTACTTGGTCGGCTCGGTAGGGTCCGACGCGAGATCCGCACCGGAACACGCGCCATCCGCAAACAGGCCCAACCGCTCCGCCTGCGACCCGATGACCTGCGCCAGCAGGCCGCAGGTCATGCTCGCGCTGATCGGGAAGTCCGCGCTGGGATCGAGGCCGAACCCGTAGCAGAGGACCATCCGCACGCTTTCCTGTCGGTTGTACCAGGTCGTCTTCCCGATCGTCTTGGAGCGCGCGTCAGGGAACGCCGCATAACAGGGTCCCGGCTGCCGGACACCGGAACGAGGGTGGGCGGCGTTGCGCCTCTGCTTCCGGTGCCCATGCCGTCCGTGCAGACGGCTTCCATGGCCAGTCATGCTGGTGCGCTGCATAGCGACACTCCGCCCCCACGGCGCACCAGCCGCAACGCCTGCCGACGCTCCGACCGCCGCTGCGATCACGACCGTGGCTAGCACCACGGCCCATACCTTGAACTGGAGATCAGAGCCAGCCATCAGTACCCCCAGCATCGACCTCGCTGCCAAAGGCAACGAACGACGCGGACACCTTGGGTCCACGGGAGAGCGCCCAGGCAGAGCTCGGCAAGAGCGTCACCAGCAGCGCGGCGACGTAAGCAACAACGCCGAGCAGGACGCACAGTCGCTGGCCGCCGGGGCCGGTGCACCAAACGACGTTCGTCCATGAGGGCATCCTATACTTCCAACAGCCGCTCAGGAGCGTCCGAATATAGGGAATCTGATGAAAACGCGTGCTTTTGCGGCCTGCGGCGCCGTTTTCGGGCGGCTACGAGACGACACGGGTGTACGCTAAAACGCTCCGTCCAAGGACTACAATACCAGCCAGGCCAAGTCCAATAAACGTATCTAACGGAATATCTGGGATCGAGAACCGCCCGACTCCACGCTCCCCATAACTGGACTGAGTCAACCGCCCGGACTCACTCAAAAACGATGATCTGACAGCCGGGGAATTCCAGAAACCCGAGTCCATCCAACCCGGGTCAGATCAAAGCCTCCGCCAAACACAGGATGGCTAAATCTGATCCTCCTGGTGTCTGCCGGCCGGACCGGCGGTTGATGGTTACAGTGCTTCCCGACACCAGCTCCGGCGCCGAGGGGTCGGCCGGCAACCCGAAGGCAGCGAGCGGGCGCGGGCCGAGGAACAGGTCAGCGCGGCGATCCGCCTGTCAGTGAGGCTGAGCAGGAGCAGGCCGGTCGGGTGCGCCAGGCCCGAGGCCGGATCGACCCTGTACATGCCATAGGCCGGCTGGCCGTTGGCGCGAGTCGGCACCAGCCGGCTCGCCTGGCCGCTGCGGAAGCTGGCGACAGCGGTGAGGAGCGCCCGGATCTGCGTCGTGTGCCGTTCGCGACACGCAAAACCCGTTCATTCCCGGCAGGTTCGCTACCCGCGGGCGCACGGACTCCCTACAGCGGTGGGACCTGCGCGTTCACTGTCTGAGCCCCACCGTGGTACAGACGACTACCATCCAGGCACCCGCTACCGAAGAAGAACTGGATGCTGTCGGATTTGACGTTGTTGTAGCTCGTGTACATCGTCACGTGACCCGGCGTCCCGACCTTGCATTTGGAGTCCGTGCTCGAGATGACCTTTATAGGAGCCTTGATGACGTTGCCCGGATACCCCCACATGACGGCAACGTGTGAGTGGTAAAGAATGCGCGGCCCGAGCCTCACCGAGATCATGCGGCCAGACTGACCGCCGCCGTCGAGTGTTTGACAAATTTTGCCGGAGATCCAGTTGGTGTTCAGGTTGATGTCCCCCCAACCGTGCGAGGAGCCGCTGACCCCGTGCTTGAACGACTCCGCAGCGTGAAATCCCCACGGTGGGATGCCGCTGCCGGGCGGTATCCCGTTCCCTTCGTAAGGAACACACCATGGGCCGCCGTTTGCTTCTGCGGCGCCGACTTCGGCCCTCAGCCCCGCGAGGAGCACCGAACAGGCGACAACGCACGCGCACATAGCCCAAAGGAACTGTGGACGCCGGGTCACGCGCGGAGCCTATCGCAGCCGCCAGTGGTCGGGTGCCTCGCGGAGATAGCCGAGCGACCGAAGCGTGCTCCGTAGAGCGGGCGATCTCAGGGTCCCGTGGCGGCGTCTCGCTGCGGCGCGGCCCGCGTCAGCCACGAGGCCGGAAGCACGCGCAGCAGCGGCGTGATCAGCATCCACGGGAGGCGCGGGACGGTCGCGAATCCGGCACCCCGCTCGATCAGGTCGGCCACGATCCTCGCTCCCTCCCCGACGTCGATCAGGAACGGCCGGCTCTTGACGTCTCGGCTCATCGGCGTGTCGATGTAGCCAGGCGCGATCGTCGTGACGGTAATCGGCTCCTCGATCGTCTCGGCGCGAACAGACTCGAGATACACCGTGAGCCCGGCCTTCGAGGCGCTGTAGGAGCTCGAGCCGGCGAGGCCGCGGACGCCGGCCACCGAAGAGACGCCGACGATCTGCCCGCCTCCCTGGCGGCAAAACAGCTCGACCGCGGCGTCGACCGCGGCTATCACGCCGATCACGTTGGTCTCTATGATCACGCGGGCCCGTTTTGCGACGCCCTCGCCGACCCGTCCGGATTTGCCTCACACCCGCGTTGGCTACGAGGATGTCGCAGCGGCCCAGCATCTAGGGCGCCTCACCGATGGCCGTCGCGACGTCCTCATCGTTGGTCACATCGAGACGGCGGATCTCCACCCTACGTGCGGGAGCGGCGGCGGCGATGTCGCTGCGGACCTGCTCGAGCGGGTCGAGTCTT
>OBLU010004696.1_pt1 | contig 12293 bp, 15 predicted proteins | sample 1518681 | NCBI WGS metagenome assembly OBLU01 (sample SAMEA3539304, study PRJEB22396) | soil metagenome | biome: tundra; feature: field; material: soil | place: USA | collected 2010-05 | depth 0.15 m | reverse complement strand
GAAAGTCATGCCGCTGATGCTGGTCGGCGTGATCACGCTGTTGATGATACAACTGCAAAGTATCAGCCGCACTGTTATCGTGCTGCTCACCGCACCGCTCGGTTTGATTGGCGTGACGATTGCGCTGCTGGTGTTCCGGGTGCCGTTCGGCTTCGTTGCCAATCTCGGCTTCATTGCGCTGGCGGGGATGATCATGCGCAACGCGGTGATACTGGTGGATCAGATTCGCCAGGACGAGGAAGACGGCAAGACCCAGTGGCAAGCCATCATCGGCTCCACCGTGCGCCGCTTCCGTCCGATCATGCTGACCGCCGCCGCATCCATCCTGGCGATGATCCCGCTCACCCGCCAGGTGTTCTGGGGGCCGATGGCCGTGTCCATCATGGGCGGGCTGGTCGTCGCCACCTTGTTGACTTGCCTGTTCCTGCCGGCACTGTATGCGGCGTGGTTCAGGGTGAAAGACTGAGCCGGGTCAAACTGTTTAAACTTGCTAAAAGTCGCTACAGTAAATTGATGAAAGGACAAAAGTGAGCAAGGGCCAAACTTACGCCAGCGTGTGGGATGCGATTGCCGATACGCCTGAGCAAGCAGTCAACCTTCGTGCGTGTGCCGAACTGATGCAGCAAATCGCAGCCATCTTAAAAGAGAGTGGCTGGACGCAACCGAGGCCGCCAGCCACTGCGGCGTCACCCAGCCGCGCATCAATGACTTGCTGCGAGGCAGAGTGTCCCGATTCTCTCTCGATGCGCTGGTGAACATCGCCACGGCGATTGGCCGTCGTGTGCATGTCGAGCTTGAAGCCGCGTGAAAAAAGGAAACCGTGGTCTGTCCCCAATTGTTTTGAATTACGTAAAGATCAATAATTCGCATTCCAATAGTGTCATGTTAACAATACCTGTAAACTCAACTCGGATTTTCCGGGGTCTGAACGGTAAAAAATTCATCATGTGAATCGGAGGAATTATGTTCTTGAAGTGTTCAGGTAAGGCGCTTGCGCTTTTCAATCTTCTGCTCATAGCGGGTTGTTCGTCCATGGGCGGCGCGGGCAATTTATTTCCAGCCGCCGGAAACAATCCCATCAAGATCGAATCCCTCCCGTCCGGGGCAGAGGTTTACGTGATGGGTGAAAAGGTCGGCGTGACTCCTCTCCAGATCAGCCATAAGGATGTCTTCCCGAACACCTATCCCAGGGATAAGGAATCCGTGTACGGCAGGATAATCCTCAAGAAAGAAGGATGTTCGGATTTCACCAGGACGGTCAGCGCGGAAATAAGCAACGCTGGACTGCACGCGCAGCTCGACTGTGGGGATATCAATCCCGCATCGTCCAGCACATCCAGGGATGCTCCCCGCAGCAGTGAAACCGTGGAGCAGCGGCTGGACAAGATCAAGTATCTCCTGAACAAAGGATTGATCACCGAAGAAGAAGCGAAGAAGGCGAGAGAGCGCATCCTCAACGATCTTTGATCTCCCCATGGCAACAAAGCAGATCATCTACGTGCCGGGAAAGAACCCCAAGCCTGAGCCGGCACTGCATCGCGAATTGCTCTGGCGTACCCTTGTTGAAGGGGTGCGCCGCGCCGATAGGGCTGTGGCCGGTACACTTCAGGCCAGCTGCGCGCAGTTCCATCTGGTCAGCTGGAACTACCTTTATTACCACGCGTACAAAGACATCACCAAAGATATCCCATGGATCGATGCCCTGATCAACAAACATGGCCCCACTGAGCAGGACATGCGGGATGCCCATTCCTGGAATATATGGCTGAGCCGCTTCGTGTTGACACTGGGAGATCACATTCCATTGCTGATACGATTGCTACCCGAAGAGTTGCGAAGTACCGCCACTGAAATCGACCGCTATTTTAATAATACCGATGATGTTGCCAGCAAAGTTCGTGATTTAATAAAGCAGACACTACGCCCCATGCTTGAGAAACAAGATGATGTGCTGTTGATTGGGCATAGTCTCGGTTCTGTCGTCGCCTACGATACATTGTGGGAGCTTTCACGCCAGGAAGGGATAAAAGGCAAAGTAGACTTTTTGACTCTCGGCAGCCCCATGGGCATGCATTACATACAACGGCGCTTGCTGGGTATGAGTAACCATGGAAAAAAAAGTTATCCTGACCTGATCCGCCGCTGGATAAATTTTTCCGCCGAGGGCGACGTTACTGCGCTCAATCAGAATTTAAAAGAGAGTTTCCAGCCCATGCTGGAACTGGGTTTGGTAGAGTCTATTGAAGATCATTGCCATGGAATCTACAACTTCTTCCGCAGCGATGAAGGCCTTAATTGCCATCGCTCATATGGATACATGGTGAGTCCCGCTATAGGGAGCATCATTGCGGACTGGTGGAAACATTGATGCTGTGCGGATGAAAAGAAAAAGGCGAGAGCGCTCGTCCTCTTTGATTGCATTTGATTCTGCAACGCATGCTAAGTACCAGAAACAGATATTGATGTAGAACTGGAATGTTTCTAGCCAGTCCAATATATTAGTTGGCACCTTTTTAAGGTAGTTTTCTAGTAAGTCAGGTAGATTTCGATCGGTGTCGTGTAACAGACGATTTGATCAGAGCTCAAAATTGAGGAGAATAAAATGGAAGAGCCTGCTGTACGGCCAATAGTACTGGTAGTGGATGATGCCCCTGAAAATCTGATGATAATGGAGGCGATTTTGGCGAAATATTATTCGTTAAAATTATTCAACGATGCCAAAGAAGCACTGGATTACGCATTTGCCAACCCTCCCGATCTGATACTGCTCGATATAATGATGCCCAATATTGATGGTTTCGAGACCTGTCGTCGTCTAAAAGCCAATCCGAAGCTTGTAGATATACCGGTTATCTTCATCACTTCTAAAAATGAAGATGAATACGAAGAGCTGGGATTTTCGATTGGCGCATCTGATTTTATACACAAACCTATTAACGCGGCCATATTGGTTGCACGCGTTAAGACCCATCTCAAAATCAAGTTAGTTATGGATTACCTTAGGAATGAAAACGCTCGTTTGCAGGACAGCAAAATGAAGTCATCTTCCGAACTAATAAAAGTGATCAAGATACTTTGGGACAATCCGTTCGTTAAATTCTAGCTGTTACACAATCTGGATAGGGTAACGAAAGGTACAAACTAAAATACTTGAAGTGTTTTTTGCAGTCCATCTGCTCGGAGTGTATGGTGGCCAATAGGATGTTCATGGGGCACAGAGAAGCCGGCAGTGGCCAAGGGGCAATTTAAAATACAATAAAGGAAGTTGCAGGTCGGTTCGATGTAAGAGTCGCATTCGTGGCTAATTACAATTCTCTTTCATTGCGTACTCACGTTTGGAAGCAGTTAAAAGTGAGCTAAATGGGTCAGCTCAACCTGGCCCCTTTAACCCTACGGTCATCAACATATGGGAGCCTCTAAAAATTCAGAGTTCGCCCAAATGCAAGGCGCGAAAAAAATTTCGTAGCGCCGCATATGGCTTATATGTAAGCAAGAAATTTTTTCCGCAACGGAGGAGTTGGGATGAAGGGTGGATTTTTAGAGGCTCCCATATCGATGTCGCCCTGGTCGAGCACAAAGCCCTCCTGCGCGTATTTGATCGCCGGGGCGAGCAGCGCGGCACGCTGCATCGTGCCGTACTTGGCGCGCGCCATCTCCATGTCCGACACCGTGCCCGGGACGCCCACCGCGAGGTGGCCGTAGGTGCTTGCGCCCTTCATCACGTTGCCGTGACTGTCGAGATACATGTTCGCGGTCGCGGCCAGCGGCGCCTTCTCGCGGAAGTCGAGGAAAGTCTTGCGGCCATCGGCCAGCTGTATCGTCATGAAGCCGCCCCCACCGAGATTACCTGCCTGCGTGTGTCCCGTAACATCCGGCCTCCCCTCGGCCGACGTGAGTGGCCGCAATAAAGCCGTACTCGAGGGAGAAAAGGCTGTCGCGAAAATTATGCCGGAGCTAAAGGCCAAGCTGGCGATACTAAATGAGCAACACCATGTAACAGGTATACCCTGAATTCTCAGCGGCGGAAAAATAATTCGAACCCGCCCCCTTTAATCTGCATTCCAGGATGCTAGTCTCAGTAACCCAGCGCCAGCCCGCTGTTGCGGTGCGGAAGACGAAGAGGGTCGCCTTGATTGAAAACCCGAGAAAATAACAGGGTATGGATGGATTGAAATTTTATCAAGGAGTCAGAACACCTGAAGTAGTTCCTTGATCATCAGCATGAGAATATTGAAAATGTCGGTTAAGTTTTTGCGATAATCCTGTTCCTGCCAGAAACGCTTCCTTATACTGTTACCGTGAACAAAGAAGAAACAAAGCTTACACCCAACGTAGAGCATCCGCCCAAGCCCGCCTGGCGCCAGCTGTTCAAGACGACCGAAGGGCGCATCTTATTGCTTGGTATTGCTATCGCACTCGGCGGTCTCATCGTCATGGGCCTGGTCGCTTTTTGGTCGCCGCAAACCTCGCGCATGATCGGCGCCATGATCGTCACAGACATGATGTTGGGCATGATCGTGTCCATGTCCGTAGGCTATGCCAACGGATTCGGCCACGCCCTCGTGGTGCCGGTGGTCATGTGGGTGGAGACCGTGTTGGTGTTGTTGTTTTATCCCGTGTTTGTTTTTAGCTTACTCAAGTTGGTGGAGTTTCCAAGACTGAAGCACTTTCTTGAGCGCATACATGCAGCTGCCGAGCGCCACCATGATAGGGTGCGCCGCTACGGCGTCGTCGGGCTCTTTCTCTTCGTATGGTTCCCCTTCTGGATGACGGGGCCGGTGTTGGGCAGCGCTATCGGTTACCTGCTTGGTTTCCCGGCCTGGCTGACGCTGTCGGTCGTGCTCGCCGGCGCCTACGTCACCATCGTAGGTTGGGCCTATCTACTGTTCGACCTCTATATCCGCGCCGCTGTTTTCGGTTCATGGGCACCCGTACTCATTATTGGCCTTATCATCCTTGTTATCCTCGCCGTCCACCGGTTCAATCTGCGCGGGAAAAACCACAAACTAAAAGAGTCGAAGTGAGTTGAATTTAACCAGTCAGCCAGCATACCAGACTCGATTAAGGGTCTATCTCAATACCCCAACGCCAACCCCGTCCCGCGCCTTGTATCGTTCGCGCCGTAATAGCGGTTCCTGCCAACCGCCTTGCAGCCAGCAGGAATTAACGATTGTACTTCTCGTTTGCTTCCTCGCCCGCTTACGGGATAACCAGCGACTAGGCTATCGACTTTTGATAGCCTAGTCGAATGGCTAGGAGTTACATCAGAGAGTTAGAGAGAGGGGCTTACAGCATTGCCGCCAGCCTTCAGCACATCCACGCCGACGTGCGTCGCCAGATGCTGGGCCGTGACCACCATGCCGTGCTCGGCGGCCACCGGCGCTTGCGAAGCGGCCTGCGTGTTGAGCTGGCAGAGAGCGAGCGCTGCGGCGAGCAGGAATTTGGTGAGCAGATCGAGTTTCATCGTGAAGACTCCGTAGTGCAAAAAAGACGGCGGCATTGCTACCGTGCTAGCCATAAATGTCCCGAAGGATACTTTGGAAATTGCGAGATCAAGATAATATATTTAAAGCTGACCTATTAGTATTACCACTTGCGCTATTATATAAATACTTATATATTGCATCCATGAAACCGCTCAAATTCATCGGCTCCAGTGAAGACGACTTAGCCTCTTTCCCTCGGGAAGTAAAACAAGTCTTGGGCTTTCAACTATTCCGCGTGCAAGCGGGGTTGATGCCAGCTGATTGGAAGCCGATGCTAAATGTAGGTACAGGCGCTTACGAAATCCGTGTCCATGTCTTGGGCGAATGGCGTGTGATTTATGTAGCGAAATTTGCCGATGCAATATATGTGCTACATGCATTTCAGAAAAAGACGCAGCAGACGCGCAAGGAAGATATCGAATTGGCAAGTGCCCGCTACAAGCAAATTAAGGAGAATGCAAAATGAAACAGGAAAAATTCAAAGTGACCAAATCATCCGGTAACGTATTTCTCGATCTCGGCTTTCCTCCCGATGAAGCCGCCATCCTCGCCATGCGTTCCGAACTCATGTGCCAACTGGAAATCCTGATCCGAGACAAGGAGTGGACACAAGCCGAAGCCGCCAAGGTGCTCGGCATCTCGCAAGCGCGCGTGTCTGACCTGATACGCGGCAAGTGGGACAAGTTCAGCCTGGACATGCTGATCACTTTGGCAACGCGAGCGGGGAAGAAAGTTGAGCTTAAGCTGGCGGCGTGATTCTGAAAAACATTCCGAACCCGCCCCCCTTTAATGCCAGTAAAGTGGCTTCTTGCAATTCACACCGGGCTATATCCATGGACACAGAAGAGTTAAGTAAAGAACAACGCATCTTGCGCCTGATGCGCAAGACCCTGGGCAACGTCGTCAAAGACGTAACACCACTCGGCGGTCGTTCCAACCCGCTGTCGGACAACACCATCCAGGACATCAAGGATTGTTTTGGTTTGATTTCGGCACGCGAAAAAGAGTTGGCCGAAGCACTCAACTTCGATCAAGCCAAACCCTATTACGTAGACGGCGAGACTCCGAATGCGAAAGTTGTCAGCATTGTCAAACCGGCCAAAGAGTAGTTCCCAAAGAGTAGTTCAAAGCATTGTTAGCTACCGCCCATACAAGCCCCCCATACAAGCCAAGTTGCTTGAATTAAAGGGGCCCGGATCGATTATTCGGAAGATTTGCCTGCCGTCATTACCTTGCAAATCTATGTGTAATCGGGCATCGTCCTTTGATTTGGCCGTGTCGGCGACTTTTTGCTACAGCCACTCTGCGAATACACCAACAGCAATTTCAAGCATGGTCCATGCCCCTGCTTGAAAGAGTAATTGTCAAATATATTGTGGGCATATTGCGTCTAACCGGTTCGCTAATTGGTAGAGAATGCTAACAGATTTAGATTCTAACCAAGCAGAGGGATAAATATTGAAGCCGCTGAGAATTAAAGGGGTCAATTAACAATTAAACGGGTCAGCATCGCATTTCATTTTCATTGCTTCGCTGCAACCTCAAATAAGAGGGCTCAGCTTCGCATCACGTTTTCGCATTTCTCTTCTCCAGTTCTTCCAACACCTCTTCTGCTATTTTCCGCACTTCTTCGTGAGCATCGTTGTGGTAGATTGAAACCACTAACTAAATGCGAATCAGCTTCTCCTTAAGACACTGAAATGGAACGCCCCACTTCCTCCACCTCGCAACTTATCCATCTAGCCTGGCCAGTTCTGGTCGCGCAGCTTGCGATGATGGCAAATGCCGTGATCGACACCGCGATGGCCGGCCGGCTGTCTGCCATCGACCTTGCCTCGGTCGGCATCGCCGCTTCGATCATGGCCACGGTGCTGATGACGCTGATCAGCGTATTGCTCGCACTGCCTCCCATCATCGCCCACCTTTACGGCGCAGGCCGAGGTGCCGATGTCGGGCGGGAGATTCATCAGAGCGTGTGGATATCGCTGGTGCTGGCGCTGGTGGCGATCCTGCTGCTGTGCTTCCCCGGCCCTTTGATTGCAATCTCGCACTTGCAGCCCATCGTCGAAACCAAGGTGCGCGCCTATCTCGCCGCATCCGCCTGGGGTGTGCCTGCCGTCTTCGCCTTGCGTATTTTCTTTGGCCTTTCAACCGGCATCGGCCGCCCGCGCCCGGTGATGTTGTTCAACCTGGTGTCGCTGGCGATCAAGATCCCGCTGAATGCAGTGTTCATGTATGGCCTGCTGGGGGCGCCCGAAATGGGCGGGCCGGGCTGTGCAGTCGCCACGTCAGTGGATGCCTGGCTGATAGCCGCGCTCGCTTGGGGCTGGTGCCTGCAACATCCGGACTACATGCAGTTCCAGTTGCGCAAGCGTTTTGCCGCGCCGGATCGCAAAGCCATCGGGGAGTTCCTGCGGCTGGGCATTCCTATCGGCCTGACGTTTATCGCGGATGTGACTGCCTTCACTTTCATGGCGCTGTTCATTGCGCGCCTGGGCCCCGTTGTTTCGGGCGCCCACCAGATCGCCGCCAACCTGGCAGCATTTGCTTTCATGATTCCGCTTGCGCTGGGCAATGCAGCTTCGGTGCTGGTGGGCCAGGACATCGGCGCCGGGCAGCGCGAGCGCGCTCGCCACATCTGCTGGGAAGCCATCCGCCTCGGCATGGCGATCGCAGTCGTCCTCAGCCTGATCTTCTGGTTCGGCGCGCCGCACATTGCCGCCCTCTATACCACCGACCTTGAGGTGCAGAAGGTGGCGATACCATTGATCATGCTGGTCGCTTTGTATCATCTGGGTGATGCGCTGCAGGCCGTGGCGGTGAATGCCCTGCGCGGATACAAGAAATCGGTGGTGCCGATGTTGATCTATGCCACGATGCTGTGGGGATTGGGCCTCGGCGGCGGCATCCTGCTCGGGTTGACCGACACGTTCGGCCACGCGCGCGGCGCCCCCGGCTTCTGGATCGCCGCGATCGCGAGTCTCTGGTTGGTGGCAGGACTGGTTGCGATTTACCTGAATGCGGTCAGCAGGGCAAAAGGTTGAGCTATACCTGTGATACCTTTTATAGCGATAAAACTTCTGTACAATCTATGACACTAAGTGGCACAATATGCCAATGAGACGAGTGTTCAAAACCCGCCATTTCAGTCGCTGGATGCGAAAAACGGAATTGACCGACGCCGCATTGTGCAGTGCTGTTGAGGAAATGAGCCAAGGTCTGATTGATGCCGATCTGGGCGGCGGTGTTGTGAAGAAACGTGTCGGGCTTGCAGGTCGCGGCAAGCGTGGTGGCGCAAGGACACTCGTTGCGACCAACAAAGGAAACAGGTGGTTCTTCGTCTATGGCTTCGAGAAGAATGATCGAGCCAATATCACCGACGATGAACTGGATGCGTTGCAGGGCATCGCTCAAGAGTTGTTGGCCAGGTTAGGCCGCCAACTTGATGAGGCGGTTGAGGGAACCTCTAAAAATCCACATTTCATCCCAACTGCTGCGTTGCGTAAAAAATTTCTTGCTTACATATATCTCATATGCGGCGCGGCGGAATATTTTCCGCGCTTTGCATTTGGGCGAACTCTGAATTTTTAGAGGCTCCCTTAAGGATGGTGCGTTACAGGAGATTTGCCATGACCACTAAAACTAAAACCAAAAGCCGAATTTTTGAAGCGGTGCATGAGACCGCCAGTGATCTGCATCGGCTTGGATTTATCGACAAACGCAAAATGCGCAAATTTGATGTGCTATGTCTCGATCCTGTGCCGGAGTACGACAGCGCAAAAATTCGCGCGCTGCGCGACCATCTTCAGTTAAGCCAGGCGGTGCTTGCCGCCGTTTTGAATACCAGCCTGTCTACGGTGAGGAAATGGGAAATTGGAGAGAAGCATCCCAGTGGCCCATCGTTGAAATTGCTCAACCTGCTTGAGCGCAAGGGGTTGGAAGCGGTTCTTTAACCCGGCATCACGTCTGCGCGTGGTTTGACCAGAATGGGGGCGTACAGCCGGACGAACAATGCAAAGGCGATCAACCATGACGCCTGTGCCATGCCGATCCGCCCCGCTTAAGGCCGATGGACTCTGTACATATCAGGGATAATCCTGGCGCGTGGGTCGAACCATGATGTCGCTAATATGAACATGTGGCGGTTGAGACACAATGTAGTGGATTGCGTTTGCCACATCTTCGCCATGCAACAACGGGCCAAATTTATCTTCGAAGTTCTGCACCATCTCATCACTGTAGCCCGCGCCATCCTGAAACCCGCTGATCACGATGCCCGGTTCCACCAGCGACACGCGTATGCCTTTCGGTCCCACCTCGCGACGCAGACCCTCGGCCAGTGAATGGACGGCGAACTTGGTGGCACCGTAAACCGCGCTGAATGGAGATATGTGCCGACCCACTACCGATCCGATGATGACGATATCCGCGGTCCGTTTGGGGTAGCGGGATTGCTGTTCATCGACCATTTTCCGGGCAGCTATTTGCAGCAAGGCTAACGTACCTGTTACGTTGACTTTGAGCATTGCTTCGAACTCGGCCAAATGTGCATCCTTAACTGATCCGCCCAAGCCTCGTCCGGCGTTAGCAACGACGATGTCGGCAGGCTTGCCAAAGCGTTCGATCGCTGAGGCAAAGAGCCGCTCCAGCACCGTGCTGTCGGTCGCATCACCTGCTATGCTGCAAAATGCCGCTCCTGACTCTTGTTCAAGTGCCCGAAGTTTTTCCGCGTTGCGGCCATTGCCTACTACTCCATATCCACTGGAAATAAATCTTCTTGCTGTTGCTTCCCCAATGCCTGAGGTGGCGCCGGTGACGATCGCGATACGCGGATAGCGATTGGTCATGTAACTTCTCCTTGGTAAGATGGATTAAAGGGGCCAGGATCAATATATTTTAGTAGCGAAAACACTGAGCCTTGGACCAGAGCGGGTCGTCAACCAAACGCTTCATGGAGCTCTGCGGTGATCTCATACGATCGGAGACGAGCAGAATGATCGAAGATCTGCGACGTGATCATCAATTCATCCGCACCTGTCTGTTCGATGAAAGCTTTCAATATAGGCTTTACAGTGTCGCGCGAGCCGATCGCGGCGCATGACAGGACGTCGTCGAGCATATCCCGGAAATGCGGCGCGATGCTATCCAGATAACCCGCCACCGGCGGCTGCAGGCGCTTGTGGTGGCCGCTGCGCAGGTTGAAAAATGCTTGTTGCATTGAAGTTGCGAGAAATTGCGCCTCTTCTTCCGTATCTGCCGCAAAGACGTTGAAGCCGAGCATCACGTAAGGCTTCGCCAGATGAGCAGACGGCTTGAAGGTGGAGCGATACAAGGCAATCGCCTGCATCATTTGCTCCGGCGCAAAATGCGATGCGAATGCGTAGGGCAGGCCCATGGCAGCTGCCAGTTGCGCACCAAAAAGACTCGAGCCCAGAATCCATATTGGTACATTCAGGCCGGCGCCCGGAACGGCGCGAACCGCATGCCGCTGCGTCGCCGAGAAGTAATCCATCAGTTCGACGACATCCCGGGGAAACTGATTGGCATCGGAGGCGAGATTCCGGCGCAAGGCACGCGCGGTGAGTTGGTCTGAGCCTGGCGCGCGCCCGAGACCCAAGTCTATGCGCCCGGGAAAGAGCGATTCCAGGGTCCCGAACTGTTCGGCAATCACGAGAGGCGAATGGTTGGGCAACATGATCCCGCCGGCACCGACGCGGATGGTCGACGTGCCACCGGCGACATGCCCGATCAGGACAGCGGTCGCGGCGCTGGCAATGCCCGGCATGCCATGATGCTCGGCCAGCCAGAAGCGTTGGTAGCCCCAGCGCTCTCCGTGCCGGGCAAGATCAAGCGTGTTGCGAAACGACTGGGCAGCGTCGCCGCCTTCGATGATTGGGGATAGGTCAAGGATGGAAAAGGGGATCATAAATTTTACATTGGGGCGACAAACGCAAAGACAAGCTTAAACCTAAATCATATTTGTGGTGCTAAATGCGGATACAGGGCAAAGGCAGCCCCATTCATTTCACCAACCGTTGAGAACCGACGGGGCAGTACCAGTTGAAATAAGTAAACCGCATCTTTTTGTACTACCATGCATATGCTGCAAGAAAATTTGTGGAGTGCTGAATGAAGCTAGTGTTTATCTTGAATCCGCATGCGTCTCTATTTTCAATAGTGCTGACCGTTAGGTCTGCCCCATAACAGTTAGGAGTCAACCATGCCTGCCTGGCTCATTCCCGTGCTCAAGTCCGTTTTGCCGTATGTCAGTGCTATCGTATCTGCGGCTGCGCCAGTATTTACCAAGAAAAGTGCTTATGCTGCCGCCAATCAGACGATATTGCTGCAACAGCAGGTAACTGAACTTCAGGCAGCGGCATCTGCGAATGATGCACACATCAAAGAGCTGGCAATACAAATGCAAAATACTGTGGAGGCTTTGGAGAAGGGAGCATCACTTGCGGAAAAAAGGCATCAGTGGATTATAGTTCTCTGTATCTCGGCAATCATCATTTCCGTAATTTCTTTGAGCACTGCGTTGTACATTTTTCTTGCGCGATGATTCCTTCTTTAGCTACTGCGAACGGACTTATTCCAATTCTCTTTAAATACGACAATAATTTTGCAGGTGTCCGAAAAACTTTTGATGGAACTACTAGCCATTCGACTAGGCAAGCAAACAACACTCGCCAAGTCGCTGGTTATGGTCGGGCACCCGTAGCATGCCCGCGAGCCTCTTGATCGCGGGCATGGCCCGCTCCTTGTATGATCGAATTTAATGAAACGCTGTTAAGGAGGTTAAGTAAG
>OBLU010004695.1_pt1 | contig 12294 bp, 9 predicted proteins | sample 1518681 | NCBI WGS metagenome assembly OBLU01 (sample SAMEA3539304, study PRJEB22396) | soil metagenome | biome: tundra; feature: field; material: soil | place: USA | collected 2010-05 | depth 0.15 m | reverse complement strand
CTAGGAGGACGGTTCATGAAACACGCATTGTCGCTGATTTTCTTGTTCTACATCTTGCCGGGTTTGCTGGTTGCGCAACTTGGAATCTATCAACACGGTTCAGTCGTGAGGATGCACATGGGCGACTGCATTCTCGCCCACCACGGATTCATGGTGGCATTCGGCGGCCCCTCGACCCCGGAAAGCCAGGAATCCTGCCCGGAATACACGCTGGTTTCCAATAGCGTCGTCTTTGTCATCGTCGGAAAGTCGTCCAATCAGCTCATTCCCCTCGCTGAAACCATAGACTTCCGTTTGCAGAAGAACGAGCTTGCGGTCCGCGTGGATGATGCGAAACACGAAACAAAATTCATGATCAAGGAAATGATCGTTCGCTCGGAGTGGGAACGCGTGCAGCGGCATATTGACGAGAGAATGAGAGCTTCAGAAGTTCACGACGCAGAGCGATGAATACTCGGGACGAAGCAACTTGGTCCGACAGAACATGTACCAGACAGAATCATTTCACTGCTCTTCAATGCACCCTGCCGTCAGGCGTGACCAGGGGAAATCCATCAAACGGGCGAGCGGCGCGGAACTGCTGCTCCGCTGCAGCAGGGTTGTATGGGTAGAGGAAGACACCATAGTTAAAATGTAAGATGCGATCGTCCGGATCTTTCGCGATCGCCCATTGATACTGCGCGGCTGTGTCATTTGGGTTTTCGTCCGAATCCTGCGCCTTCATCATCAACCGGAAGACCTGCTCGGAATGGTTCAGTTGATTCGTGAAGGGGGGCTCTTGCAGCCGGCGCAACATCTCCGCCGCCACCCGCGAACGATCATGCTTGGTAAATGCCAACCACCGCTCGCATTCCGCTTCGGAGGGAACGTCTTCCGCCTGAAGAGAATGCTCCACAGCAGAAGGAAGCTGTTTCGCGATCTGCAGGAACATGGCGCGAGCTAACATGTAGCTGCCCTGCGGCGTCATATGCACGTGCTCGTACACCAGTTCGCTGCCGGTGACACCGTTCAGGCTTTCTTTGGCGAAGATCGCATCCGCATCAACCAATTCAGCGCCCGGGGATGAACGCGCTACGGAGCGATTGATGTCATTGATTTTGCTATCGGCGCGAAAGCGAAGCGTGTCGAGATCGCGGGCGCGAAGAAAATGTTCCCGCGCCGCACTGTAGTCTCCCAAAGCCCTCAGGCAACGGGCAATCCGGAACTCGAGTTCGGCGTAGTCGCCATCAATGCTGGCCGCGGAGAGGTACAACTTCAAAGCCTCCGCATACGAGCCGGCATTTTCCTGCTCGGCCCCCTGCTGCACCAGCGCGGACCAGGAACGCAACGCATCTGGTCCCAAATCCTCCCGGTGCAAAGACGCGAACGGGGCGCAGTCCATCAGATTGGAGGCCACGGTTGAGACGATTACTCTGGCGCCGGCATTGCGAGCCACGGCGATGGTGTCGCGCAGGTTTTGTTCGAAGTTCGCGTAAGCATACTTCATGAGCGGCGAACTGGCTCGAACCTGGTTGCCCAGAAACATCGCCATCCCGCCCCATTCCCTCTTCGGCGTGCCCACCTGAGTGAGAAGCTGTCCGATGCGGGTCGAGTGATAGAAAATGCTGCCGCGGATGACGGGAAGGCTCATCCCGCCAGACGTGAGTGCGGTCCCGGGACCATACGGTCCGACAACTTCATTGTTGCCCGAGTAAATAATAAATACGTCCGGACGTTGCTTCGCCAGCCCTTTGGCGATCGGCAACACCACATGCGAGTTGATGGCGACGCTGCCGGTATTCACCATCTCGAATTTCATGTCCGGATAGCGTTCGCGCAGCATCACCTCCAGGTATCGGCTGAATCCGAAGGAGGGTTCCGGATCGCCCATGGCCGCCGATTCCCCGAGTACAACAATGCGAAAGGTTCCAGGCGGCTTTTCGGCCGGAATCGCATACATTTGCGGCGTCTTGATCATGCCCGGAGGGAAGAATGGAGCGGCAAAGAACAAGTTGTAGCAAAAGGCGGGACGGCCCTGGATTGTGCAGGGAACCGTGACCTCGGTGGGGTATCCGACCCCGCTAATCCGCAGACCTGCTTCCACTAGCCCGAGCAGCAGGAGTGGCGCAAAGAGGCCGATCACGATCCGCAATGCCCAAACATGCCAGCCGCGAGCCACACGCTCACTTTCTGTGGAAGCAGGATCTTTGACCTCTTCTGCCATAACCTCGGGTTGTGGTGCTACCTGGTTCACTTCAGCGGCCCAGGTTCTTGTCAAAGCAGGTTCGCGTCAAACCAGTTCGCGTGAAACTCGATCAGGGCTGGATCGGATCTGACTCCGTGGGCCTAACCTCGTCGTCAGACCCGTTACTATCCAGCCCTGGCGGTCCTCACGTGTCCGCTCTGCAAACTGGAGAGCACATCAGTCACGCCGAGGAAAGCCGAAATCCACATGCCTGATCCAGCATCCACCGATCTTGTCAAAATTCGATCTCGCCGCAATTCGACTTGCCGTGGAGCTTACCCCTTTTGTCCCTCGCTCGCGGTCTTCGCGGTCTTCCCGCTCTGTTTCGCCTGCGTGATCATTTGCTGGACCATGTCTTTCTGCGGAAATTCGGGATGGTATTGCAGCAGTTTTTCCCACGCGGCGACGGCGCCATCGACATCATTCTTACCTCTCCATTTAATGATGCCGATGTTCATCAGCGTGCCCGCGTGTCTCGGGTCGTAAGTCAGCGACTGGTTGAGTTGTGCGAGTGCTCCATCCACATCCCCGGTGTAGTACAAGCAAGAGGCATAGTCAGCCCGCACCCCGATGTTCTTCGGATCGTATTGCAGCGATTTTTCGAAATATCCGGCCGCCTCTTTGAATTGGTGAGCATTCTCGTAGATCAGGCCGATCTGGTTCTCGAGCTGTGGGTTCTTTGGGTCGGACTTCAATCTCTCCAACACCGGCGCGGCCTTCTTGTCCGCCATGCGCCTCAGGTCGTCCAAAGAGGGCATTTTGTGCGGCATCTGCTGCGCGGTTTGCGATTGTCCCGCAGGCTCGCCCATCGTCTGAGGTGCAGGGGCAGTCGCCTGTACCGCAGCCAAAGGCGCTTGCACTGGACCGGGTGCGGAGCCTCGCAGCAGGTAGCCCGCCAGGAATCCCATGGCCAGGCACACAACGCACATCGCGGCTAGCTGTCTTGGCTGCCAGCTCCGCCTAGAGGTGGCGGGTGCGTTCGGTCCATCGTCCATCTCTGAACTCCTGTTTCCGCGTTCCCAGAGTAGGTATTCGGGCGAACTCCACAAAGGTCCGTAATTCGGAGTGCATCAGAATTGCCAAAACTACACCTCGCAGCGGCTTGGCCGATTGCAGCTCTGATTTCAGCGATTTACGAGTGGGCCGCGAACGGTTCCCAGTTGGAAAGCGGCCCCGAATCGGGTCTTTCTCCTCAACTGAGGGCGCGTTTTGCCCCTGCGCTCATCTGTCGCCTGTGCCAGTTTGACGGCCCAAGTCCTTGCAAATCTTGTGTTTAGTTCTGATGCGGCGCTGGCATTCTGATTGCCATTCCGCACCGGATCGTTGAGCATCTGGCCGTTCCTCATACCGGCATCCTGTCGCGCACCGCGGCTAATCGCAGTTGGGGCTATGAAGTGTTGCTGTCGCGGGCCTACGCCTGGTTTGGCCGCCTTGGTATCGGCCTCTACGGAACGTTCCTCACCCTCGCTGTCGCATACGGATTTCTGGCCTGGTATATGCCCGATTACCCCGTGGCCATCGACGGCCGCACCGATCTTTACGGAGACGAGATGGACAAGCTTTTCTTTGATTCCCAGAACGCTGACACGTCGTATACCACCGACCCTTAATCTCAATGAGGCGGGCGTAGTGCTGTTGGACTCGCAGCTTCCCCTGGCCAAGATACTGACGGTTGATCCGCGCTTCCAGCTCATTTAGCGGGATCAAATTGCCACCGTGTTTGCCCGGCGTTAGGCCGTTTGCGGCAGCCGGCTGTTGCACTCCAATATGGTCGGAAGTTCGCCTGCCGCCTGCGGGCCGAAACTATCAACCCTGCCGCAACATCCAACCGAGGGTGGTGTTCTTTCTTGTGGATCGGAGGATTTCATGCGGAATGGCCGCCGAGTTTCCCTCGCCTCAACTTTCATCACTCTTTGCGGTGTTCTTGCGGGTCTGTCGATCGCGGCTAGCGCGCAAAGCGTCACTCCGCTCTGCACGCCCAAGATTCTCGCTAACCAGGAATTGGCGACTCCCGCGCAACGGGAGGCTGCCGGGGATCACGCGCAGCCGCCGCTCACTGACACAGCAGACGGCTTCGCCTGGCCGGACACTCCCCTGGGCGTCATCAAAACTGAAAACGGCTATGCGTTTTTCGGCAGCGATGGCGGTAGTCACGCCCGCCAGCTCTGGCAGGGACACTGGTACGGAAACAACAAGTATGGATCCATCACCCGCACCCTCGGCACGCTGGACAACCCGCTCGGCTCCGATCCTCCGATTGATGTGACGATCAATCCTAATCCCGATCCGGCGGTCAATCCCTTTTACCAGAGTTATGACTACATGGGCGGCGGTCCGGTTTACAACGTTCCAGAAGGCAGGTTTGGAGTCGGCAAGCTCTTCATGGTTTACCACGCCGAGATTCCCACCATTACTACCCAGAGCTTCTATGCGGTATTGGCGCTGGCCGCATCGAGCGACAGCGGCATGAGCTGGACCGACCTCGGCGAGATCGTTCGCGTCAACCAAGCTTACCGCACGGACTTGGACGGCTTCGATATCGGCGACTCTACACTCGTAGTCTCCCCCGATGGCAAGTATTTCTACATCTTTTTCCCGGACTGGCGGGCCAACGGCAGCACTCACTGGGGAAACTCGGTTACCTCGTTTTCTGTGGCCCGCGCGCCGATTGCCGCCGTGCTGGAAGCGGCCTTCGGCAACAAGCCCCATGCCGTAGCCTTTGAGAAATATTACGACGGCTGGCATCTGGAACAGGGTTTGGGCGGTTATTCCAAGGATCTGGACACGCAGACGCCATACGGCGGCACGATCCAGGTTGCCTATAACGCCTACGTCCATCGCTACCAATTGCTCATCAACGCAGGGGTCGTACTCTACTATACCGAGTCTCCCGACGGCATGAACTGGTCGCCCCTCACCTTATTCTACGACTTCCGCAATGACCCGGATCAGCCCAGCGTCTACGTCGCTTTCGTCGGCACGGGAGACGACCCCAGCATTTTAGGCAAGCAGTTTTACATCCTCTACACTCGCTACCCGAATACCGGAGCCGGCTGGAACGGGGCGTCGGTCAATCGCTTCACTGTGTCGTGCCCGTGAGGAGCCCGTCCGCGGGGTGCCTGTCTCCCCTGCACTCTCGAAGTTTGCGTCCAGCTCATTCATAGTTCGCCAATTCGCCAACTTCTACTCCTGCGGCAGCAGTACCACTTGCGACATCGTCGCGGTACGCCACCTTGAACCGAGGCATCGTACTCAGCGCCTCTCCCATCAGCGAATTCCGCCGCAACAAGAGCGTGCCAGCCTGGGTCAACGCAGGATAGCTCGGTAGTGTCTGAAATCTGCGTTGGAGGCAACGCACTTTTAAGACACTACCGATAGCTCGTCTAGGGTATGTCCGCGTTCATCATCTTGGAATACTGGATGACGGAGTCATCGCCGTAGAGGTCCGCTCGCGTCCATCGATGGCTACAGGGTATTCCGGAAATACCAGATCAGGAAGCTTCCTCGCTCATAGGCGTTGAACAGTGGCTGCGGCGAACAACAGCGCCATCATCCCTATCCGCGGCATCGCTGCGGCGAACCGGCTGGGTCGCGAGTGGGGACGATTCTGTTCTTCGCGGGCCGGAGTTCATCGGTTTCGGGCAGTCCTCTGTGACCTACCTTGTTCTCGTCCGTTGGATCGGCTTTCTGGCATTGGAGATCGAGCCATCGGCGTTGTGGGCGGTTTGGTGGCAGGTCAAAACGCAAGTGTTGCTGCTGCGGTTGTAGGAAATCGGAGCGCCATTGTTTTGCCCCACCACGTTGGCGTCAAAATTCACCAGGCGTTCGCCCGAAACACCCGGCGAAACCGAGCCCATTCCGTGCGCTGTATGGCAGACCGAACAGGAGAACCCATCCTGAGATACGTGGTTGCCGTGCTGGAGGAAGCTTGCGTTACTTAGGACGTTACTCAGGCTATGGCACTTGGCGCACATGCCATAAGGTCCGTTGAGGCTGAGGTCGGGATTGGGAAACAGGTTCGTGACCAGTCCACCGGGCGCCGCAGCTTGGCTGAATTGATAGTTGTGCTCGAGAATGTGCGAGTTGACCGAACCGTGAGGACCATTCGGTCCGATTCCGCCAAACTCGCGATTGTCGTCGCTGTTGTGGCAATCGGTGCAGAAGATCTGGACTCCCATGAGGCGCGATGCCGTACCGTTCTGATTCAACATGGTGGTGAGCAGACTGGGCTGCGGCAGCGGGCTCATCCTGACGTGCATTACGGGATGGCTCGAGGTTGCAGTGGCGCCGAACTCGGGGATCACATTCAGGGCATCCGGGGCCGAAACCAATCTTGCGGGCGCGTATCCGTAGATCATCAATCTCTGCTTCCCTACACTGGTGCCGTGACAGCGCAGGCAGTTCTCATATTGATTGACGGCAGGGAGCAGAACGGTCGTCCCGTCGCTGGCGCTGATCCCGGTCACATTCGCTTGCGAGGGACGAATCGCGGGAGGAGCGGAAAACGTGATCACCTGGTTGGAGCCATGAGGGCTATGACAATCTACACAAGTGGCATGGCGATTGTTGTTAAGCACCGCGGTTTCGGCAGCGTCGTGAAAATTAGTCCCGGCCGGCAGAGGATGGCTGATTTTGGCAATCTCAGCCATGACGTTCGGAGCCGCCGGCGTCAGGAGAGTTCCCCCGTTGTGACAAGTCATGCAATCCTGGGTTGCGGGATCCATACCGGGCGTTGACGGCGTGGCCGGCCGAAGCAGGCGTTGCGGCGCGGTTGATTCATGGTCCATGTGGCAGGAAGAGCAAGCATTGAGGGCGACTGTGGTGTAAACACCAACGTACGCATTGGCTGAGGTTTGGTTGGTTGCGGTCTGATGAATACTGTTCGTCCAGCCCGCCAGCGGGTTCGGTTGTCCTTGCAGCACCCGGTTGGGATCGTGACAGGCGAGACACATCTGGCCGCTGGAACTGTCGCGCACCAGGAAGTTCTGCGCGATCCTGTCCGTGCCCTGCACATGCGGGTTGTGACAACTGGTGCATTCGATGTTCCCGTTGATCAGCTTCACCGCGCCGGTCGGGTCCGCGGTCTTGCCCTGCGAAACCAACGAGGCTACCAGGTTGGAAGCGTCCTTCATCGGCAAAACCAGGCTGAAGGGGTGGGTTCCACTCAGGTTCGTCCCGAAAGAATCGACGCTGTTCATCGATCCCGTGACCGGGAGCGTGCCATAGGCTGCCGACTGCCCCACGGCGACGGTGCCGTCATGGCAACTCAGGCACAGGCTGCTGGTCACTCCGAGAGTCGGCTGGGTGTTCCCTGTGTCGTTGTAGGTGGTGCTGGTATACGGAGTATAGGTCGCCTTCGATAGCGTCTGGTTCCACAACGGAGTTACTCCTCCGAGTCCGCTATGCGGAGCGTGGCAGAAAGTGCAGCCCAAGCTTCCCTGAGAATAGATCGAAGCTCCGCTGGACGCTGTCAGGTTGTGCATGCCCATTACATCTCCGGGCACCTGCGCGGTTGCCAGGCTTTGAGCCAACACCAGGGCGCAAACCGACGCGAAAATCCACCTCATGGTTTTCTCCCGTCGGCCGGTTTCGCCGCGGCATAGTAGTGAAACACCTCGATGCGGTGATTGAAGGAATCCACGACGTAGATGCGGTCGTTGTTGTCGATTTGCAGTCCGGCCGGCAACTGAAACTCTCCGAATCCAGTTCCTCGCTGCCCGAAGTAGTACAAAAGCCTGCCTTGCCGGTCAAACACCTGCACTATGCCCCCCAGGCCATCTACGACGTAGAGATGTCCTTCGGAATCGAAGCTGATCCCTTTCGGGCGGAACATCCCTCCGGCGCCGTCTCCGAGCTTTCCGATGGCATAATGAAAGCTGCCGGACCGGTCCAGGGCCTGCACGCGAAAGTTCATGGCATCGACCACGAACAACTCAGCGCCGCTCAGCCGCAACTCCGTCGGGAAATTGAATTCACCGTCCCCGGTACCATTTTTCCCCATCGTCGCCAGCACGCTGCCCTGCATATCCATTACAAAAATCTTGTTGCGTAACGTGTCCGTGATGTAAATGCGCTGCTCCGCCGAATCGATCGCGATTCCAGTGGGACGTTTGAAAAATCCTTCCCCGCCTTTCAGACTGCCGATCACACGCCGGAACTTCCCGCTGGGGTCGAATACGAAAATCTTGCCCGCCAGCGAATCGGTCACATAAATATTGTCCTGCGCATCCACCGCAACACACTGCGGCGAGAGCATCGGATTCTTGCCGCTGTCCTTGCGGGAAAGAAACTTGTATTTCTTTTCGGTGAAGTCGAAAATGTGAATCCCATCGGCTCCAGGGTCGGTTACGATGACGCGTCCATGCGAATCGGTTGTGATGCTGTAGGGTTTGACCAGAAAGTGGAAATCCGGTTCGCCCGCGATCACATCGACCACGCGAGTCCAGAAGCTGCGCTTCGGCTTCACCTCGCGCTCCAGGCTGAAGCTGCGCTCAAAGGCGAGTTTCCGGCCGCCGTCCAGCAGCAGTTCCGGGGGAGCGGGGCGAGTCGTTGCCTTCGGCTGTTTGGCGGCTCCGGCCGGCATGCCCAGGAACACGACCAGACCGGCAAGCGGCAACGCCCTTCGCAACCGCCCCTGCCGCCATCCGGTCAGAAGAAATCGAACCATCTCGACACTCCAATGAAAAACGAATTCGCGGTTGCCGGCGGAGTGCCACTGGCACTAACGCCCTGAGTGAACCGGGTAAACCCGCCCAGCACGCCAATCCTCCTGAGATGGTACTGCACCTGAGTATTGAAAATCTCCGTATTATTGCGAGAATTCGTCACGTCACTGAGCGTATTGCTGAGGGCCCGGCTGAAGGTCGCCGAAACCGTAAGCCGTTTTACGGGCGTCGCCGAAAGCCCGCCCCCATAGCTGTCCGCGTTGTAGAGAATGAGGTTGCTCGCCGGCACTCCGGGCGTCGGCGGAAGTACCACCAGCCCGGCGCTGGTGAGAATCGACTGTCCGGTTGACTTCGAGTAGTTGCCGGTCAAGCTGAACCGCCGCGAACTGAACGAACTCGAATAGCTGTCGCTATGGCTCCCGTTCCCTGCCTCCTGCGTCAAGCCGGTACGGTTCCCGTTATAGATCGCCAGCCATGACAAGCCATATCCCAGGCGGCGACGCACCCTGGCCGTGTAGTTATAGTAAGAGGTCGTATAGGTGATTAAGATGGACTGCACGTTCTGCGCATAGCTGAACGATCCTGAAGTCTCCCACGCCTGGAACCGGTGAAAGTAATTTACGTTGCCGATAAAACCCACCGAGTTGCTGCCCTGCCCATTGGAGGCATCGACCACGCCCACGGAAAAGGTGAACATATCCCAGAGCCGGCGGTTAAAATTCACCGTGCCGCTGATGTAGGTCCCGGTGTAACTCTGGTCAAAATAACGTTGGTCATAGTACGTCGCTTGCGCTTGCCCTGACAGATAATTGGTGAACTGATAACTGGCGCCTCCGCCCAGTGTGAGGGACTTCGAGCCGGTTCCGAAATTGAACGGGGTCTGCACCGTGCCGCTATTGATGAGATTCTGGCTCAAAAACCCCGAGAGATTGTCCGTGTAGCTCTCGTTCGTAAACAAGCTCAACTTTTGCGTGGGGTGGAAGCTGGCGCCGGAATTCTCGGTGCTGGTCGTGTAGCTGCTAGTGTCGTCCTGCTGTCCCAGGAAATCGGTGGATGCCTGCGAGCGGTTGAAGTTGGCATAGAACGAGCCGTTGATCGGCAAATTGCGGTTCGCGCCAAAACCGAAATCGTGGCCGCTCGTGTTCGATACCGATTCCTGCTCGCCCGACAGGAATGCCGGGTAGATGGAGTGAAGATTATTGTGATCGTAGTAACCGTTCAGGTGAAAGCTATCGATCACGTAGGTAGACCTCACATTGAACAGCTTGGTGTCGGAACCGGTCTCCTGATTGGTCCCGTATACCGTTCCCGATCCGCTGCCCTGGGAATAGCTGGCGGATAGCGTGGGTAAGTCCGGGAGCAGTGCGCTCCATCCGATGCTGAAACCGTCTCCGTGGCCGTGGGTGGTGAAATTCGGTTGACCTACGAGTCCGAAGGTGCCGGTGCTGTTGTAGTCGTCACGATAGCTGACTGATCCCGGAAAATGGCTTCCCGTAAACAGGTTGGCGGTCGCCGATATTCCGCTGGCGCCAGTCAGCGATTGGAAGCTGGAGTTCGCCTGCGACTGGTTGAAATAAGGGGTCAGGCTGAACGAGAGGAAGTTGGGATTGTAAAAAGAGCCGGAGACGTTGCCGTTCATTCCGAAGTTCAGCCCATGGCTCGATTGGATCTGGTCTCCGTAATCCCCCGAATACCCCGCAGTGAACAGGCCGCCCGCCTTCATCTGAAGATCGTCCCCGACCTTTAGCTGGGCCGAAGCCAGCGGCATCGCCACCAGAAGCAACAGCCCGACGACGCCTGGTGCAAACCTCTTCATGGTGCGAGCGCCTTTCACCGGCTCCTCAGAACCCCTTCCTTGACCCGGCCAGTTCTACTCATAGAAGGCAAAAGTGTTGCCACTTTGAGCCATCCACAAAAATCGGGTAAGAGTTGAAAATGAAGGGGTTATTTGTGTCATGGCGGGCGACCAAATTGTCTTCGGTGAGGTATCTGCGCCATATCGCCCGCTCAGCGAGTTGAATTACTCAACAGGGGAAAAGGAGGAAGGGAAGTGGCCAGTGCTCAGTGTCCCGCGAGATTCGACTGACCACTAGCCACTTACCACTGAACACTGCCTTTACACTATTTCGATCTTCGCTTGGGCGCGCAGGCTCGTGGCGAGATTCGAGCGCAGCCGTTCGTACTTGCTCTTTTGTAGCTCCGTTCGCAGGTCGGCCTTGACTGCGGCAAAGCTCTGCTTCGTCGCCGGATTGTGCGCATTTAGCCGGAAAATGGTGAAGGCGTTTTCAATCTGGATGAGGCCGCTCACCTGTCCGAACTGCATGGCCAGCGCCGCCTTCACGATTTGGGGTGGCAGTTTGTCGCGGCCCACGGCCTTGTGGTCGCCCATATTAACGCGGAAGTCGTCCTCGGAGAGTTTTTCCGCCAGCAGCCCAAAATCTTGGTAGGTCGTCGTTGCCTTGGCCTGGCGCAGCGCCTCTTCCGCGCGTTTACGGTTTTGGTTCACCACGTCCGCGCTGACTTTTTGCGGGGGGAGGATGGAAATGCTTTGTATGCTGAACGACTCGGGTTGCTGGAAGCGTGCCGGGTTCTTGTCGTAATAGGCTCTGACCTCGGCCAGCGATACCGCCGATTTGTCGCCCACGTCAGTCTTCAGCACTTCCTCGATCAGCAGCGAGCGCTGAATCTGCTCCCGCAGCACCTGGCGGGAGCCGCGCATCTCGGACTGCATGTACTGCTCGTACTCGTCGGGACTATGGAACTGCTTGCGAAAATCGGCTTCAGCGCTATTCAAACGCGCCGCAGAAACAGTCAGCTTTCGCCGCCCCGCTTCCTGGTACACCAGTTCTTCAAAAATAATCATCTCCAGCGCACCCTGGCGAATGGAAGCTTCCTGCGCCTTGGGAAATCCATTGTGCTGTTTGGCGTAGGGAAAGATCGTAAACATCTCGCGCAGAAGGTCGCGGTCGGTCAGCACCGCCCCATTCACCCGTGCCACCGGCTTGTCGCTGATCTGCACCGGCACTGTTGAGAGTGGCGAAGCGGCCGCTGGCGCTACCACCCCGGTTGGGGCGTGAGAGGCGACCTGGGCCGCGGCTGTAATCGCCGTCATTAGCAGGATGCAGACGGAGAGCTTGTATCTCATAATTCCTCGCTCACTCCCCAGAAAAATGGGGGAGAGTGAAGCCTCTCCCCCTGGGTTCAAGCCATCTTTACTGGAACTGCGTCTTGATGGAGTTGGTGTTGTTGGCTTCGTTCGACTCGCCAAAGTGGCACTGGCGGCAGAACTGTGTCGTCGAGGGCGCGTTGTTGCCGCCGTAGACCTGAAGGTTGGGGTTGTAGGGGCCGTTCACGAAGAAGTAGGTGGCATAGAACTTGCCGCCGCCATCGCCCGCGATCGGGCTG
>OBLU010004694.1_pt1 | contig 12295 bp, 8 predicted proteins | sample 1518681 | NCBI WGS metagenome assembly OBLU01 (sample SAMEA3539304, study PRJEB22396) | soil metagenome | biome: tundra; feature: field; material: soil | place: USA | collected 2010-05 | depth 0.15 m | reverse complement strand
GTCCGTACACGAAGTTTGCGGTTCAAGCTGTTGCTGCCATCATGCTGTTTGCTGGTGGTTTGAGGATTCTCCACCTACCCGTGTTGTTTGGTGCGCGGCATTTGGCCTGGCCCATCGGACTTCCCATTACAGTTCTGTGGGTCATTGGGATTACGAATGCCTTCAATCTGATCGATGGCTTGGACGGTCTCGCCGCCGGTTCTGCGCTGTTTTCGACGTTGGTCGTTTTTGTGGTGGCAATCTTCAATGGTTTTTCACTCGTGTCGCTCCTGACCATTACACTGGCCGGAGCAATCCTGGGTTTTCTGCGTTTCAATTTCAATCCGGCGACGATCTTTCTCGGTGACTGCGGGAGCTTGTTCATCGGATTTATGCTCAGTGCCTTGGCATTGGTGGGTTCCGAGAAGGCGCCGACGGTCATTGCGGTCGCGATTCCACTGGTTTCCTTCGGCTTGCCGATACTGGAGACCACGCTTTCAGTGATGCGTCGTTTGATTAGTGGCAGGCCTTTGTTCACCGGCGATCGTGAGCACATTCATCACAAGTTGCTGCAGCTCGGCATGACGCACCGGCAAGTTGTGATCGTGCTTTACGGAGTTTCCGCAATCTTTGCCCTTCTGAGCCTTTTCTTGCTATGGCCTTCGGGTAGTTCCCTAGGCCTAGTGCTCGTCGTACTTGGGACCGGCATGTGGGTCGGAGTACAACACCTCGGCTATCTGGAGTTTGGTGAGTTGGCTCGAGCAGCGCAGCGGACCCTCGGGCAGCGCCAGATCTTCGTCAACGATCTTGCGATTCGTCGAGCCACTGAAGACTTGAAAGGCATCAGCGATTATGTTCAAGTATGTCGCATCCTGGAGGCCGCTTTTTCGACCAACGATTTTGACGGGTTCGAATTAAAGGTCCACGCCCAGGCGGAAGAGCCTCCAACCATCGGCGACAAACCCCTGTGGAAGAGACCGGGAGACAGTTTACATTTCGAATGGAGTAAGCCTGGCACTCCGAGGTTTCGCGACGGCTGGGGAGCTTGGAATCTCGGGCTGGAGTTGGTGACCACCTCCAATCGAAGGCGCGGCTCGATAAAAATCTACCGGCTTTATACGGACCGCCCGCTACTCGTGGACACTAATCTTCTGACCTCGGTTCTCCCGGTCGTCCTTGCCGACGCGCTGGATCGCGCTCTCGCCCCGAAAGAGGGCGTGGTCCCCGAAGTGACGGCCGGTACGGAATTTATAGCAGCTGAGGCGAGTTGACCTTCTTCTGCCTTCTACCTGCCTCGCTATAGCCAGGGTCGGGCCTGTAGCAGCGAGATAGGAAACCATCCGCCCGTCCATCTGCGCGGGGAAAGACAAGCACTCAAGAATTCATTTCGTTCATCAGCCGGGAGCAAGCTTCGGCACCGTAAGGGGCGCTTGTTAGGCCAAGCCGCGCGTGCAACGAGTGCCAAGAATGTAAACCAATTCTCCGGCCGCTTTGTTGTAGTATCGCGACAGAAGTTGCGGCGCGTGATTGTTACATGTCAGTGATTCTCCGTCGCACGTGCATTCTCTATGGACAAGAAACACGACCAAGGCGATGAGCACCCAGTCCAGAGCCGCTGCACGCCGAAAAAGCGCTATCAAGACCCTGCATTCCGGTATGAGCGGGTTTTCGAGACGATGGCGCTGTCCTGCGGCAAAGTCGAACCGACTAATTTTCAATGCAAGTTCAACCGGAATGCCTCGTAGCCTGCTGCCATCTATGCTATCGACGCTGGAGATTCGCGAGGATTCGAAGCTCGGTCTTGCGGTTGAGATGCTTCGTGGCCGCCGTACCGTTCGGCTCCGGGCGTGGGGAACGAGCATGCTTCCCTCCGTGTGGCCCGGTGATCTGCTCACGATTCAAAGCGCAGCCCAGGATGAGGTAGTTCCCGGAGATATCGTGTTGGTTCTGCGCAACAACCGCTTCTTTGTTCATCGTCTGGTCGAAAGGCGGCGAGATCAGGATTGCCTTTCGCTGATCACGAGGGGCGACGCAGTGCCCCACAACGATCCGCCCGTAGCCGCATCCGAGCTGCTGGGCCGCGTGGCCGACATTCGCCGTGCCGATCGCAGTTTCGTTCCGAGCCGGCGAGTCTCGCTGCTCCATTCCGCGCTGGCGTGGATGCTGTGCCGCTGGGACCGATTCCGTAATCTCACGTTGCGCATTCATGCGGCGCGTCTGCAGGCAGGCCCGACACGCACCGGACAGTTCTTCCGTGGCGTATTCGGTGCAGTGCGCGGGATTCCCGGCACTTCTCCATCCCATAATTCTCAGCCATGACGACTGCCCTGCTCACCACCGCGGAAGAGACCGTATCCATCGAGATCGGCGGAATGCCGATTGACCTGCGCACGCTCGACCCCTCTTTCCGCGGACTAATCGAGAATCGTTACGCCGGTTTCGTCGGCACTTCGTCGGATTCGCATCCCGAATTTGACATCGACTTGTGTGAACCATCGCAATCCGCCGCCGGCGATGACCTGGAGGTGAAGATCGATGCCGGCGAATGGCTGCTGAAGCGGGGCGACTTCCGCGCACGCTGGAATCCGGAAACCGGCCATGGCCAGATCCGTCAATCCGCCAGCCCCTACGCCATCGATTGCGTCTTGCGCATCGTTCACACTCTCATCCTTGCCAGGCAGGGGGGATTCCTGGTTCACGCCGCCAGCGCGATTCGCGGCGGGAAAGCTTTTCTGTTTTCCGGGGTCTCGGGCGCAGGCAAGACGACGATTTCCCGCCTGGCGCCGCCCGATGCGACGCTGCTCACCGACGAAATCTCCTACGTGCGGCGCGAAGGCAATCGGTATCTGGCCTGCGGGACGCCTTTTGCGGGAGAGTTGGCACGGGTCGGCGAGAACCAATCCGCTCCTCTCAGCGCACTCTTTTTGCTCGAGAAAGGGTTGCAGAACAGCATCGAACCGGTGGGCACCACGGAAGCCGTTCAGCGACTGCTGAGGAACATCTTGTTTTTCGCGGATGATCCTGAGCTGGTGGAACTGGTTTTTCAGGCGGCGTGCGAGTTTGCAAGTTTGGTTCCCGTCCGCCGCTTAGTATTCGTCCCCGACCAGCGAGTGTGGGACATAATAGGCTAGTCGCCGGAGAATCATGATGGCAGAAAGATACATTGCGCGAAGCTCGGCGATTGCCGCCCGCCTATTGGGTGACGAAATGATGGTGATGTCGACCGCAGACTCGACTTTTTTCACCCTCAATGAAGTCGCTTCTGTGATCTGGCAGGCAGCGGACGGGAGCACGCCCCTGTCGGAAATCGTGGTGGGTAAAATCTGCCAGGAATTCGATGTCGATCAGGAACAGGCGCAGCGCGGCGCCGACCGCTTCGTCGACGAACTCTCCCAACACGGCATTCTGCTGGTATCGGATAAGCCACTGATGGATTCCTCCGCGTCCCCGGAGAGCCGATGAGCCTTCTGGCTGATATGAATCAAAAAGCACTGAAGTTGGGCCTGCCTCTCAGCGTTCACCTCGATATCACCTACCGCTGCAATGAGCGCTGCGTGCATTGCTACCTGGACCATGACGATCATGGCGAGATGACGACGGCGGAAATCGTCGATGTGCTCACCCAGCTCGCCGATGCCGGCGTATTTTTCCTCTCCCTCAGTGGGGGTGAAGTTCTCATGCGCCGGGACTTTTTTGAAATTGTGGAACGGGCGCGGCAACTCTTGTTCAACGTGAAGGTGAAGACCAACGGGGTGATGATCCACGAGAAGGAAGCCGCGAGACTTCGCCAGCTCGGCGTCGAGCAGATACAGATCAGCGTCTACTCCCATCGGCCGGAGGTTCACGATGCCATCACAAAACTCCCGGGGTCGCTGAAGCAAACCATCCGCGCAATTCGATTCCTGAAGTCGCAGGAGCTGAAGGTCAGCATCGCCAACGTCCTCATGGCTGGCAATTTTTCCGACCAGCCCGGCGTGATTGCGCTGGCCCGCGAGCTGGGAGTCGCCTACACGCTCGACCCCACTATCACGCCAAAGATGGACGGCGACAGATCCATTCTCGCGCTGCGAATTCCCGGTTCTGACCTCAAGCAGGTCTTCCATAACCAGGAACTGGTGGGCAACGTGGAAGAATTCTGCGCGCCTCCGCCTGCGCCTGGCGAAGACATCATGGATGGTTTCCCGTGCAGCGCCGGCCACACCGCCTGCTACATTTCCCCTTACGGCGATGTCTTTCCCTGTGTGCAATTTCCTCTTCCCAGCGGCAATGTGCGACGGCAGAAATTCCTCGACATCTGGCGCCATTCTCCGCAGTTGAACGAGGTCCGCTCGATCCGCGCCCGGGATCTTCCGACCTGTTCGACTTGCGCCCACGTGGGAACCTGCACACGTTGCCCAGGTTTGGCCTATATGGAGGGGAACATGCGTGGTCCGTCCACCGCAGATTGCGAGAAATCCTTCCAGAGGACAGGCGTCCCCTCGGCAAACATGCTCCGACGGGCAGGAGCAGCTTACACAGGTCCGCTGATTCAGATCCAGGTCCTGGCAAACTCATCCCCGATCGCGCTTTTTCAAGGTGAAGATAGCCTGCTCACCGCATAGGCATTGATTGGGTGGGTGGGAATAGAGCGCATTGGATGGCTCAGTAAGCACTCCCCGCGCCTTTGAACTACAGGGACAGCACTTCAGTTGAGACCTTAGTACTCTGTACTGGGAGGGTACTAGTAGGGATACTATAGTTTCCAAAACGGAAAAACCCCTTAGAGGCGCGTTAATTGTGAGTAGGTTTAGAACTCCAAGAAACCGGAATGTGGTCTTTTTTGCCAGGTGCGCCGCGCTGCTGCTGGCGGCGTTTTGGCTGGCGGCTAGCTTTACCGGATCGCTATTCGGGCAGGCCTTTGCCCGGCCGGATGGTTCGGTCCCCGTGCCGATCGATTGGAGTTCAAAGCATGTCGTCTTCACCGGCGACTACACGCCGGAGCAGGCGGTAAAGACATGGAACGAGCCGCGAGCCTATGCCCAGTGGCTTCTGCATGGGAATGCGCCGGGTTCAGGCCTGGTGCGCTGGCGGCCGACGCCAATACCGCGAAGGCACTCAAGGCGGCCCCTTAAAAAGGACTGGGCCATCTCGCTTGGCGCAGGCGGCGTCGCACAAGGCATGTCGCCAGCCAAGTTCTCCTTCAACGTGAACGCGGCGCCGAGCTGCACCGCGGATTTTGTGGTCTTCCCCGTCGATGCCTCCACCGGGAACACACGCGCCAATGTGGTTGGCACCTTCACCGGCGAACCGACGTCTGGCCAGACTACGTCAATCACCATAACTTCGACGGGTGGAACCGCGGTCACTCTGACCCTAACCGCATCGTCGACCACGAACACAGGCCTAGACTTTGAAGTGTCCACCACGCTTGCCACCGATGCGGCCAATCTGGCGGCGGCGATCAATCGTAATCTCGGTAGTACCGCTCTCGACCGCATCGCGGCGGTGGCATCGGGAGCTACAGTTACGGTGTACGCGCTCACGCCGGGGAGTCGCGTCACGCTGACTGATGCAAACACGCTGACAAATTTCAGCTGGGGCACCGTCACTGCCGGGACGAACGGTTCCCAGGCCAACATCGTCGCCTTCAATCAGCTCTACAGCGGGTCCGGGACGTCGCTGTGCAATCTCTCGAATCCGGAATTCATCTTTTCCTACGCCTCCGGCGTCGGACCGGTCGCCACCTCGCCCGGCCTCTCGCTCGGTGGCACAGAAATCTCCTACATGGAGAATGACCCGAACATCGGAGCCATCCTACACGTGCTGAAGTTCGGCAGCGGCAGCACCGAGTACGGAACCAGCGCCAGCTGCGCCAGCAACAACAACGGCGGGGCCACGTTGCCAACCTGTGCCACTAACCCGTTGATTCCCGGAAGCACTTCCGGAAGCACCGCCACGGACTTCATGCTTCCCCTCGGTTTGGTTGCCGCCAACGCCACCACCGGGGTGGCGGGAGCGGCGGACAGCTTCTCATCCCCGTTCACCGACTATGCCAACGACACTACCTACGTCGGCGATAACAATGGCTTCCTCTATGCGATCACCCCTACGTTCAACGGGACGCCGGCGTATGAGGGAGGGAATTTCCCGGTGCATGTAAGCCCCAGCCCCGCGTCACTGACCCCGACTGAGATAACGGCAACCGCGACTACGGTGACTGTCACCGTGAACAACTCGCTTAGCATCGGAGAGTTGGTCACCATTTCGGGCGAAACTAACGGCGCCAACGGCTGCGGCGCGGCTGACCAGGCAGCCCTAAATGCAATCCAGACTGTCGTTTCGGCAAGCGCAACCCAGTTCACCTTCAGCGGTACAAACCTCGACCAGACTACTGGCACCGGGTGCAGTACCGCCGGCGCAACGATTATCCCGGGATCTAACTTTCTCTCGGTCCCGGTGGTCGATGTGGGTGACACCGGCAACATTTTTGTCGGCGACAGCAGCTCTAACTTTTACGTACTGACGCCCGCCGGAGCTACTGCGGCCACGGCGCTTGCTCTCGGCGTAAACGGAACCACGAACCTCGGCGCCATCAACGGCGGCATTCGCGACGGCGCCATCATTGACTCCACGAACGGGGTGGGGTATGTCGTAACCGCATGCAACCCAAGCACCACCGGCGAGGGCGACACGGGAATAACGGGCAACACCGGCCTTGTCCAATTCAAATTCACCAGCAACACCCTGACCGCAGTTGTGTTTGCGGGTCTCGACACCGGCGCCAATCAAAGCTGCACGGTCGCTGGCTTTCCAAACTACGCCCCCACCCCGGACGAACGCTACTATGCCTTGGGCATTAGTAGCGCCACTGCGGCGAATAACGGGGAGATAATCGGCGCCACCTCCGGCACCGGCGGCCAACAGCTTAAAGAATTGCAGTTCGTTAGTTCCACCCTGCAGACAACCCCATCCAACAACGACAAGCCTCAAATAGGCACCAACAATTCGCCCATCTCCCCGCTCACGGAGTTCTACAACAGCCAGGTATTCACCGTGACCGGGGTTACGGCATCTACAACTGTAGTCACTGTCACGGCGAACAACACGCTCGCCGCCAATGACCTGGTCACCCTCTCAGGCGTGGCTGCCAACACTACCAACAATTGCACGGCCGCCGACATCGCCGCCATCAATGGCGGAATACAAACCGTTGTTTCGGCGACCGCGACGAGTTTCACCTTTGACGCTACCATACCCACCGCGACGACCGGCACCGGATGCACTGTGACCGGCGCAACTGCTACAGGTGGACCAGATTACCTGTTCGTAGGAGTAAACGAAAATCCAAGCGCAGTGTATACCTTCCTTTTGCCTAGCTCGCTTCTCGTTGGCGCAGGCGACGCGCCGAACGCTGTGGCGACGAACACCACCGATCCCGTAGGCGGGACAAGCGGCATGATCGTGGACAACGATTCCACCGACGCCCAGGCGTCGAGCATCTACTTCGGCACGCTGGCGACGTCAACTACCGTCTGCGGAAACACGGCCGCCTACTGCGCGGTCAAGCTAACCCAGTCCGGCTTGCAGTAGTTCGCCGCTCACAGGACTTATGGACGCCTCACGGCGAGCGCTTTGAGGGCGGAAGAACTTATCGCTGGCCGCATCCACGCCGCGGCTCACCACGCCGAACTGCAACGGCACATTGACATCCACTTGCGTGACTGTCCCCGAAAGCTCTCGGAGGAACCAGCGGAGTCGTGATCGACAACGAAGTGTCGAACGGTGGGACAAATATCTACTTCTCGACCCTCGGGAAGGGGTCGGTGAACAACCAGAAATGCAATGTATCAGGCGGGACTGGAAATCCGTATTGTGCCGTGAAGCTGACCCAGTCAGCTTTACAGTAGGGGGATCTGGGATCTCGCCTTTGGAGCATGCGTTCCTCTTGTGTATAGAACACTGCCTTTAATAACCCCGGCATGGGAACTGCTTTCTCTTCTCGCTATCTGTCAGCTCCCCTTACGGCGATGTCTTTCCCTGTGTGCAATTTCCTCTTCCCAGCGGCAATGTGCGACGGCAGAAATTCCTCGACATCTGGCGTAATTCTCCACAATTGAAAGAGGTCCGCTCGATCCGCGCCCGGGATCTTCCGACCTGTTCGACTTGCGCCCACTTGGGAACCTGCACGCGTTGCCCCGGCTTGGCTCACATGGAGGGCAACATGCGAGGGCCGTCTACAGCAGATTGCGAGAAGTCGTTCCAGAGGACAGGCATCCCCTCGGCGACCATGCTGGCAAGGACGCGAGCAGGTTCCTCGGGTCCGCTGATTCAAATCCAAGCCCTTGTTAACTCAGTGCCAATCCGCCCGTGTTCGGGAGAAGATAACCTCCTGACCGCCTGAAGGATTGATTGGGATAAGCGCGAACGGGTCGACTCGGCTGCCTCGCGTATATGCCAGCTAGAACGAAAGAATTGACTGAGGTCGATGCACGTCGGTGGCCAAGCATTATCATTTCGCGTGTTACGAAAGTAAGATCCTAAATTCCCAAAATGTGAGCGAAGATGAGAATGAGATAAGAAAGTTTTGGGGAGAGACACGATGCGAACGTACGCATTCCGGTGGTTCTGCTTGGCGACTGGCTTGCTCCTGATGGGCATTCCGCTTTCGGGCCAGGCAGGGCTGGAGGGGACCTCTCCAGGTGGCGCGAGCGACGAACCGACGCACCTGGGGTATCCGCAGGACTGGAGTTCGCGGCACTTGTTGATGCCGGGCATGCCAGCCGACGATGTATTGGCAGCGGGAGACCGTGACCCACGCCACGTTTACAACATGGTCATGCGGCAAGTGGCGATGGAAAACATGCGTAAAGCGCCAGAAAACATGCCCATCAGGGTATGGGAGCCGTGGCCTCCGCGTCCAACTCCGCGCCGAAGAACGAAGATCGACTGGGCGGTCTCGCTGGAGAACGGGTACGTTCCGCAGAATCAATATCCGGCAAAATATCAGTTCGACGTGGTCCAGGAGGATTGCAACTCCGATTACATCGTGTTTGGGCTGACTGTGACTTCAGGCACGCAGGCCAACCTGGTCGGGATCAACAACCTGTACACGGGAGCGACTCCGCCGTGCAATAGCGGGTCGCCCTGGGTGGCGTTCGCGTACAAGACAGTGACGCAAACCGGCGGCCAGATCAAAACCTCGCCGGAAATATCGCCCGACGGAACGAAGGTCGCGTTCGTGGAAAGCACCAGCGGAGGTTCGTACTTCCACGTTCTAGTGCTACCCAGCCCCATCCCGACGCCGCCTGCTCAAGATGGAACGGTGTTGAGTCCGCTGACCCCCACTTCGTGCGTGTCGCCGACGACGCCGGGCTGCATGACCTCGCTCACCATCGAAACCACCGCGACCAATTCGAATTCCTCACCTTGGATCGACTACAACGCGGATACGGCGTATGTGGGCGCCGACAATGGTGTGCTATATAAAATCACTCCGGTATTCCGCGGCGGGGCGCCGGCGCTGGTCAGCACTGGGGGCTGGCCGGTTACCGTCTCGACTCAGGCCACCAAGGTGCTCACCGCTCCGGTTGTCGATGACACGGCCGGTATGATTTTTCTCGGAGACGGCGAAGGTTACTTGTACTCGGTCAGTCTGACAAGCCCTGGCGGCACATACGCTGCGCAGCAAACGATTGGGTGGGCGACGCACGGAGCAGGCACGGGTATTGTAGACCCGCCGATTGCGATCACGGATCCCGCCAATCCCGCAACCGACCAGGTGTTCGCCTTTACAGGATGTAGCTATGTGCTGGGGATCGGCGGGGCGGTCAGCCAGCTTCCGGCGAACTTCGCCACCGGAGTGCCCACAACCAGCAACACCGTGGACCTGGGATCGGCGAGCGGGGACGGGGACTGCACGGGGAACAACGTACACGCGGGAACCTTTGATAACGCGTTCTGGGCGAATGGGTCCACGTCCGGGCATATGATCGTGTGCGGATTCGTGAACAATGGAGGTGTACCGTCAGCTCCAGAGATGTACATGTTTCCCTTTACCGCCGGGGTGCTGAACAATAGCACCGCACCCACTACCACCTTTCAGATCAACAACACGAAAGGGGACGAGTGTTCACCGCTAACCGAGTTTTACAACGGCACGACGGACCGGCTGTTTTTCGGGGTGGGCGGCACAACCGACGGATACCTGAAGAGCTCGACGATTACAACTTCGCTGACCACACCGACCACCTGCACGGCCGGCGCACCGACATCCAGTTGCTTGACCTCCCCGAGCGTTCTCGGAGGGACCAGCGGCATCGTGATCGATAATGAATTGTCGAACGGTGGGACGAACATCTACTTCTCGACCCTCGGGCAGGGGTCGGTGAACAACCAGAAGTGCAATGTATCAGGCGGAGCTGCAAATCCCTATTGTGCCGTGAAGCTTACCCAGTCAGCTTTACAGTAGGGGGATCTAGGATCTTGCCTTTGGAGCATGCGTTCCTCTTGCGTATGGAAGACTGCCTTTAATAACCCCGGCATGGGGAACTGCTTTCTCTTCTCGGTATCCGTCAGCGTGCTTCTGCGCAATATCAGCTGCTACCCAGAGAATTACTGGGCAACCCGATTTCTTATTTCTTGCCCGGCATCGCGCCTTCGGCGCTACAATGTCAAATGACGCGCCGGAATCGGGTTTCCAGCATTTTGGCAATGCGCCAGTGACCAGGGGAAAGGATTCCGTTTCACGGTCTGATGTTTCTGGCTTTCTGGCCATGTGCCGCCAGCACCAGCCATCAGGACCGAGTGGAGCTTTCAAGGCTCCGTCGCTCAGAAGGAGAAGGAGAAAGATTATGAAGAGTCGCATATCGATAGCGCTGATCTTGTCCGTGGGACTTTCGCTTCCAGCGTTCGCGCAGCAAACCAATTCAGATTCAGGCACGCGCCCGGCCGCATCCGCGGATCAAACTGCCCCGGTTTCGCAGCCTGCCTCCAGCCAGGACTTCTGGGAGGGCGATGAGCCCAGCTTCGGAGCGCTCGTCTTTCACCCGTTTGCGAGCAAGGAGTACGTACGGCGGCATGTTCAGCCCATCCGGGACCGGATCAACGAGCTCGATGAGCTGACTGCGGCTAACGGTAAAGTGATCAGAGACGTGGATGCCCGTACCCGGCAAGGGATTCAGCTGGCTTCGGAAAAGGCCAACCTGGCCGATGAACATGCGCTAGAGGCCGCCAACAAAGCTCAGATGGCCCATCAGACGGCGGCTGCCCTTGACACTCGCCTCGCCACAGACGAGACAGTGCTCGGAAACATCGATCAGTACAAGTCTGGGCAGCAGACCGAGCTTCGTTTCCGTCCCGGCCAGACCGTGCTGAGCAAGCAGGCCAAGGATGCGCTCGATGAATTAGCCGCTCAAGTGAAGGATCAGCACGGTTACATCATCGAAATACAGGGCTTCTCTTCGGGTCAGGGCCAGGCGGCAATCGCCAACTCCCGGAAGATGGCGGACTCGGTAGTGCGTTATCTGGTATTGAACCACGAGATCGCGGCCTACCGCATCTACGTGATTGGGATGGGCAACGCTGCTGGGATCCAGCACACGAGCGGCACACGCGTAGAAATCAGCGTGCTGAAGAACGATCTCGCGCAGACTGCCAAACAATGAAGAACGGTGGTTTCACCTGGAAGGGTGCTTGGATCTGAACAAGCGCGCACCTCTTACCACGCCTAGAATGCTCAGGCTAGGCTATGCAATGCAGCCGACTAGTATCTTTTCCTCTGGTCTACAACGATCGTGCGATTAAGGAATGCAACACATGCAATTCAGCGGTGCAAGTGCAAATGGTGGAAATGGCGGTCGCCCATCCAAGAAGAAACAACCATATATTCGACCGAAGGCGAACCTCGTCACTCCTGATCAGGCCGAAGCATGGGTAAGGACCAAAGCGGCACTCGAGCGTCAGGAGTTCGAGAACTGCTCCGAGCTCATTGCTGAAGCTCGAAAGCGCCAGGAACATGGTTGAGATTGGGTTTGACGGGCGCTGCGCCCGGGTATCATAATCTTCCGATATCAGGCTGGCTAGGGCAAGACTCATGTGGGGACAGCCGCCCTCGGTTGTCCATGCGGCCCAAGTGTATGTGGCCGCCGTCGGCCCCGCGACGGGGCACGCAACTTTGCGGTGGCGCGATTGTTCAGCAGGGAACGACGAAAGGCACATTCAGACACACGCCCGCTCGGGCGCGAAGCAGAGAAAATTATAGGGAGGGCTGACGGTTAAAGCTTTGCGCTGGCGTAAGAGTTGATTTCGCAATTCAAGCAAACTTCTTCAAAAGCGGGTG
>OBLU010004693.1_pt1 | contig 12297 bp, 18 predicted proteins | sample 1518681 | NCBI WGS metagenome assembly OBLU01 (sample SAMEA3539304, study PRJEB22396) | soil metagenome | biome: tundra; feature: field; material: soil | place: USA | collected 2010-05 | depth 0.15 m | reverse complement strand
AAAATAGAGGTCAATCTAAGGTGTTCACCCTACTGGACAGATCTGTGAGTAGACCAAAGCATTGAGTATCCACCCACCCATCCCCAGTTCCGCCGGTCCCCTTCCCTCCCCGGGCAAAAAAAGAACCTCGTCCGAAGGCGGGGTACCGGGAGTTCGGGTGGTGAGTCAGCTGCCGAAGTGTAGACCAGATGCCAGGAACCTGTAACGGAAGATCGATAGATCTCTCAGTGAGCGCTACGGGCTGTTCACGTCAGCCGAGAATTCCATGTCAGGCCGCTCGACGTAACGGCAGCAATCAGTCATGAACGTCAGGCTACTTCTCTGACCGATGTTGATCTATGAGCTTCCTTGGCCCGACTCCCGCAGAATGAATGGCCTTTCCATTCGGACTATTCATTCGTCTTTCCTTTCCGCGACCCGTCGACCAGCGGCAGTGATTTCCCATAGCTTGCCACCGCCGCTTGAAAGCCAGCCCTCTTTGAACATGTGTTTTCGAGCACGTCGAATCATCACCTGCCAGCGTTCGCGGCCGTTTGCCATCTGAGAGCGGTCGCTAACATGGAGATGGGTTTCCATCTGTCGAAGAAACTCAGCTTCGAGGTCACCCAAGGACGCTTTTCCGCCGAGCGCAACTATAGACCGCGCGATCGGGGAATAGTACTGCCACGCCGCGACGGGAACTTCTTGCGATGATTCGCTCGGTGCTTTGGTGGATCCACATACCTGCTTCCATCTCTGCTCGATGCGAATAACCTCCCCGCGAAAGCAGACGAGTTCCTTCCCTTTTGCCATTGCAACTTCTGCGCGCTCGTAGTTTCCCTTTTTTGCGAGATCGGCAGCGGTTTGATTGATTTCTTTGATCGACTGCTTTAGCCCTCGGACGGCAGACCGGATACTTTGGGAAACAGCCTGTTTGTTTGGGATAGCGCCCATCAGTGGCCTCCGGCTTTCGGCCCCTGAATCATCTGATTCAAATCAAGCGGACGGGAAAGAATTTGGATTCCGGACGGTGTCTTTCCCGTTTTGAAGACCGTTTCCCAGTAATCGAGATTCTGCTTCGGTCCAAATACCGTTGTGCCCATCAGCTGCTTGTCGATCCAGCAGGGCAGCGCGGCGACGCTTTCGAGAAATCTAGTAATTCGGTCCCATAGCGTGTCTGGCAGTGGTTGATGAAGAAGGCGCTCTTTGTCCAACATCTGAGCATTAAACGCGAAATAATGCTCAATCACAAGCCGGACCCAGGCCAAGATGTTTGATAGGACCTCTTCGCGAGCAACTCGCCAGGCACGAAGATGAGGCTCTGGGATTGTTTCACCATTTCGAACCTTGTTTTCAATCTTGTTCCCACCGATCTCTGGATCCCAACACCCTACAAAAAAGACCTCAGCGAAGATACTCATCAATCTGATCAGCTGCTGGCGTTCTAATACTCGCGGGTTCCGGCCTTGTTCCATTCCTTCATCGATGGCGGAATCCAGAGCCTTCTTGTAAAGGAACTCTTTGAAGAATGAACGTTCAATGGAGTTGTAAGCGAGCGGTCGGTCAGCTCCTTTCCCGGCCCATTCCACGAATTCTAAAAGCTTGTTTGAGGAGTCGTGGGTTGTAGCGTCGCGCTGGCTGTCAATTATGTAACGCGCCATCTCCCTACTCTCACCTCTGAAGAACTTGACTAAATCCGCTTCTGAAAAGGAGTAATCGTCGGCCGTCATCCCTCGCATCGAACGATATTGATTGACGCGCTCGGCATATAGTGTGCTGCCCAGATGCCGCATGACTGCACTGTCAAAGGCGATTTGGTGGAGCTTGCCTCCTGCGTTGGTATTTGCATCGAGAAGTACATTTATGTCGGGCTCGACAAAGATGCGAATCGGGAGTTCCTTCACTCCCAGAAGAATCTGCGCGGCTGCTTTATGTTGACCATCGAAAACCTTTACCGGCCCGGCACCGCCTTGCTCAGCCGCCCACCAGGCCAGCGCGACGTGAAGTTGGGGATTCTTCGAGAGAAATTCCTCGATAAGACCGCGGATATTCGATCCGATGGACCGAGGGTTGATCCGGTCATCATGGTGCAAATAAGCTAGCGGCACGGATGCGAAGAACGTATCCATCCCGCTGAGCTTGTCATGCAGCAGTGGGAAGGCGAGAACCCTATTATCATCGACTTCGCTGAACGACAGTTCCACTCGATCAACCTCGCGCCGAAGACGCAGCAACGCTTTGGCTCCCCCATATTTTTCCAGCACATCCCCGAGATTGGCACCGCGTTTGCCTTGTTCTATAGCCTGCTCTTGCAGCTTCTCAAATTCAGCGAGTCTTCGTGCAACCGCGAGGTTTGAGGCCCCTTTGCTCCGATTACACGAGGCATGGGTTAAGGCGAAGTTATTCTCCGAGTCCAGTCCGTCTTTGATCAGCGGATCAATATGGTCGATGTCGAGTTGGCCTTTGTGGAGGATAAGGTCGATGATCTCGTCGCAGATGAAACAACGGCCATTCTGGCGATCACGCAGCCGGTGTTCGAGCTGTTCTCTCTTCTCGGAGTTCAGCCCTGCTAGGTACTTTGAATATGCCATTGTTCTTCCTTCGGAAGCCTTATAGAGCCCGCTTTACTGCTGGAGGATGGCCTAGATCCCCAATAGAGAAATATAGCAAACCTGAGCGCTTCGTTGTTGAATCCGCCAAGCTTTGATGGTGCAAATCTCCGTTCCCATGTTCTGTCGGCGTCCGATCTCGACTCACGCAAAATCGCCTTCCCACTCAGGAAGCGGCGCAGGAGTGGGTTGTGGACGAGAACCAGATTTTCGAGTCGCGTCCGAGTGACGGACAAGCCCTAAACTGCCTTGCTAACGGAGTTTGACATGAACGGATTATGCGTTCTTGGCCGCCCACTCCTTGGCGGTGTAATGAGTCAGGGGCGGTCCATTGTAGGCAGCCAGGCCCTGGGTCTGGCAGATCTCCTGGCACTCGTTGCTGAAGCGCACCATGACGTCGGCATGCTTGCCTGTGGCGTGGAGCACAGTGCCATCGCTGAGGGTCACCTTGAACTCGACGATCGTCGGCTTGGGACCTTTCGGCGCTCCAAGGGCTTCGCCTGTAGCTGCAGGAGCGTTCAGGGTATGCTGCTGGCGCAGCTGGAGGGCCTTCCGTACGAGATCGCCGGCAGTAAACTTCGGTGCCTGCGGTGCTACGACTGCCGGTGCCGCCGCGGGCTCAGTTTTCGCCGTCGGCTTCACCGGCGCCGGCTTGGCCTTCGCCGTGGCTTTCTTGGGTTGGTTCTTGCGAGGTGGCATTGGGTTGTTGCTCCTTCTTGGCCCTGTGGGCATTGAACTCGGCGTCGAGTTCGGTGGTATCGAAGAGATCGATCTTGTTGAGAGAGATGCCAGTCAGCATTTGGCTTACCTCGTCGCGGCCGGGCCAGCACAACTGACAGAGTGCTGTGCCACCGGAGCATCGGTGAACCGGCCCTTTCCGTTGCACCGAGTCTGGCGGAAGGCTTCTTCCGCCGGCATCTTTAGACAACGGCGAATCTCGCAGAGCTTGTTCAGCCAGCCGCGGTCATCGGTCCTGGTTTTGGTGATGGTGATGAGGTGGCCGTTGACACGCCAAGCTTCATGCTTGTTGTGCCTGATCTGCTCGCCGTGTTCCTTGAGGAGCTTATATGCTTCTTTCTGGGCATCCATGTGCCCAGAATGAACGGCTAGTAGGAAGTACCAAAGGTACAGAGGACTCCGCAGAGGAAGTCCGTTACTGCTTTACGCAACTTGTAATAGAGACCTCTCCGCCGAAATCGCGGATGGGTGCAAGAATCCTGGTCGAGTCGTTGAAGCGCAAAAGTATCGTCCCCACCTTCTCGATCGTTGCGAGAAAACGCTTCTTGGCAGAGGCTTCGGTCTTCTCGGGGACAATCATCTGATCCTTGATAGTCAGGACGTCTGCTCCCTGCTTGAACTTGACCTCGAACGTCAAAAGAAACAGCTTCATGTCCGGACTCCTTGTTCAGGACTGCAATCAGATGCTGGATGTAACCACCACGGCGTTCATCGATAGTGACGCCGCAGGAACACGCCTTATTCCACAGCAGTCCATTCTCTTCACAGATCATGTCGCACTGGTGGTGGGAGAACAGGTGAACCATCTGATCACGAGGGGTGAGCCAGCCGCGCGCTTCACACATCGCGGAGAGTTCATTGATCGCTTCTTGCTGAGCGGCAGACATGGTCATAAGGGAGGCATTACTTGCCCCCCAGAATCAGTGAAGACTCCTCGGTGATGATGCCGATGACGTGCGACTCGTCCGACAGGACGAGGCAGTCTTCGCCATCGTACTCGACGGTGATCTCGACCTTGGTCTGCAGGACGTAGACGCGATCGCCGGCCTTCAACTGCGGAGGGATGATCTCGCCGCCGGCAGTGACGAGGCCGCGGCCAACTGCACGGACGGTGCCCATCCGCTTGGGGACGTTGTAGGCCTCATTGAGTTGGCCCGGTGCAATCAACTTGCTGTTGCCGATGTTCTCATCGGCCGGATCGAGCTTGATGATGAGGTAGTTGCTGATGGGTTGGATCTTCATTCCAGAATGCCTTTCCTGATCAACTGCTGGGACTCGGTTGTGGTTTAGTGCCTTCCAAAAATCAGGTCGAACAGGCCGATCACTTCCGTATGCGAGGTCTCCGGATCAAACTCTTCCGGTGCATGAAACGCACGGAGGAATTCGTGGAACTTGCCTTCCGTTACGAGGGAAAGTGACGATGTGCCTGCCGGCAGGTTGACTGTCACGGGCTTGCCGACAATCAACCTGGCAATGATGCGCGGTGTGAGTTTGACCCGAGCCTGCATGACTAGACATGCACCTCGACGTGGACATTCACGGCCGGAGGCGGTTCAATCGCCGCAAGGCCCTGAGCCATGGCGAAGCAACCGTTGGTCGTGGTCTCGGGTTCGTCGTAGACCTCGGGGTTCTCGATCTCAAAGATCGCATCGAGACCTTCGTTGACGGTATCCACCAGCTCCTCGGCGGGGACAAAGGTGCGAAACGTGACTGCGTTGTTGTCCTCGGTCACGACGGTGCCAGTTACTTCCCAAAATGCCATTGCGGAATTCCTCTCAAAACGGGTTGATGATTGGGACAATGTCAGCAGACAGCTGACTACTTCGGCGCCTGAACCTGGTTGAGGGTCAGTTCATAGAACTCACCCACCCGGTAGTCGTCGACGATCTCTTCCTGACTCACCAGGACAACCTTGCTGGTGCCCTTGGCGTTCGCGCTCTCAAACGTGACCGTGCCTACGCGGCCGGCTGCCTTGTCACGAACCTTGGTCTCGGTGACGGCAAACAGAATTGCTTCCTTCGACATGCTTCATTCCTTACAGCCCTGGCTGGGCCGTCAATTGCGAGTATGTGGAGGCTAGGGAATGTACCAAAGCTACGAAGCCCGCCAGGGCGGCGGGCTTGTAGGGCCTTCACAAAAATGTGCTGTTCTAGCTGGCTGCGGGAGCGGTCGCGGAAGAGGTCGTCTCGGCGACAACAGGAGCAGCGGTCTGGGTCGATGCGGAAGGATCTACCGTGAGGGTCTTCCGTCCACGTCCACCGGGCTTCAGTGTCGGAGCGGAAACTTCCTGCTGAGTCGTGGTCGTTGTGTCAGTGACGGCCGTGGTGGCAGCAGGTGAGGCAGTCGCATTGATGACGGACGGAACGGCTGTCGTGGTCTCAGTTGCGGTGCTGGTAGCAGGAGCTGGCGTGGCACCAACCACAGGAGCGGCAACCGTAGCGGCAACAACTGGAGCCGGAGTGTCCACAGGAGCAGCAGCAACAACAGCCGGCGCCGAAGTAGAAGCGGCAACAGTATCTGGGACCAAGGTGATGTTGGTGACAGAAACAGTCCGGATCGCCCCTGGGACATTCGGAGCGGCAGAACGAAACAGGGTATGCACTCCGTTGATCATCTTGGAGGACATCCCCGAGCGGCCATAGAACTCCTGGATCAGGGCCTGGGCATCGGTCACATTGGCAGCCAGGACAGCAATGACGAAGGTCGAGGTGGCGAGAGGGGTCTTGTTGTGCATCACGGCATCCGTCACCTGGACGTTTGCTGTGTAGTGATTGAGGCTGGAACTCATTGAAACTCCTTCAAAGGGTTGGGGTTCGGATGATGAACCGGGACATGGTGCCAGCAAGCATGATTGCCCCGCAGGCCAAGATGACATGGCCAGTACAGAGCAGAACTACTGCCGCAACGACAAGGATGACGACAAGGAACTTCATCTTCCAAACCAGGAAGTGAAGAAGGGCCGTGCCAGCATGGCATCCCACCACTTCTGGATGTCCTCGACAAGACGAGCCATCCAGGAGAGCTGGTAGCGAAGCCACTCATCCCGAATGCACGGATCGGGAAAGAACCGCAGCGTCGGCAGAGTCTCCAGTTCCTCGGCAACGAACATCCCATCGAGCAGATACCTCAGGGCATTGCTCTGGAAATATGTGGGCCAGGGATTGAGAGCGCCATTGTAGCTGTGTGGCAAGAGGATGCCAGCCCAGATCGCGCGCTTGATGCACTCGACGGCCGCCTCCTCATTGAGCGCCTCGACGATGAACGTCGTGGGAGGAATCCCGTAGTGGTTGGGGTTCACTGCCGTGACCTTGAAGAAGATGTGCGAGTTCGGGCCTGGTGCAGGCCAAGGATCGATGGGTTTGACCATGTTCCCAGCATGGTTCCGATCCTCGAAGTACCAAAGGCCCACACGTGAGGCCTTTTTGCTTGTGTTCTGAGCAGATTCTGAGATTCATGCGGAGATTGGGATTCCTATTCTCTGCAGTCGGCCTGTAAGAAGATTGCCACAATCTCCTGACTGATCAAGTACCCGTCAAGTGACTCATATACAGCGCAGCAAATGGTTTGGTGACTCGTTTGTGAGGCTTCGTGCGAGGCGCCGCAAGTGATGGGGATGAAGACACCAGGTAACAAGTAGTACAGGGAGGCTGGCCTATTTGGGTTTTAGCCCACCCGGTCCTAATTCGCTTGCTGCCATTCAAGGAGAATGAAATGACCACGAAGAAACAGCTCACACCTGAACAGCGTGCCATGTTGAACGAAATCGTCAACGGAGCATTCAGCTCCATCGCCATTCACTTCATCGGCGACAACCTTGCCAAAGGCATTCACTATGCCGCCGATGCCACGCAGCGCACCACCGATGTGACAGCCCGTGCGGCTGGCACCGCTCAGGTCTGTGCGATCCCGGCAGCCAAGCAGGCATGGACTGGGTTCACTGGCCTCTTCGCCAAGAAGACGGCCGCAACGCCTGCCTCCCTCTAAGACTACTCAACGACGCAAACAGGGCATGGGAACTGACTGGCAACAGGAAGCCCATGCCCGCGGCTTCTGCGCACAAGACCCAGCACAACTCATTCGTACTCAACCGACCCCGTGGAGGGGGAAGGAGAATCACCATGTCTAACGACAAGAATCTGTTGAGCGAACTGATCGCTCTAAGCCACAGCCCAATTCACAATCATCTCAAGGAGGAAGACGTGAAGGCATTGCGTCTCGAAGATGAGCAAACGGCAGAGGAGTTCATCTACTCTGACGGCGAAGCGACTGAGGTCGAAGTTCCCTTGTGGAACCACGACAGCCGAATGGCTTTCCACATTCTCTATGACGCAACTGACGTAGAGATCATCACTCGTGTACGCCGGCCGTATCCCGGCAAGCCTGTCCTCTATCAGAAGGACGAGCACTTCATGCAGCATGAGACCCGTCAGGTTCTCGATGCACTGATGCCCGAAGGTGCCCGGTACGGCATCGTCACATTCGAAGCGTCCGGCAAGGACGGATGCAAGGACATGGCTGAGACGGCGAAGTTCCTTTGCCGTCACGGCTGGACTGAAGGTGACGAACGTTTCCGCGTCGTCTATGCCGATGTCAATGGCACCGGGACCATGGTCCTGGTGTCTGCCTCGGCCAACGTCAAGCGCCTCAAGGATCTGGGGGTGTTCATTTCCTCTGATCCCAAGGCGCCCAAGCGGATGCGCCGTACCATGGCTGCTCACCAGTCCATGCTGGAAGCTCAGATCGTATCGAGCTATCCGGTACCGACAGGCCAGGTCACCATGGCCAAGCTGAAGAGTGGGAGAGTCATCTCCATTCTCAACTTCAACATGAAGCTGCTCAACGATCAGGAGACCAGCTTCCTGGACGGCTCTGGCGTCATCAACTTACCCGGCTTTGACGGGTGCGCTGCAACCCTTGTCGGACCATTCGGTCTCGGCAAAGGTATTTACGCAGCAAACGAGAGGATGGCAGATTATGACATCTATCTCTATGGCTCCAAGGACGAGGTCGTCTTTCATGGCGACCGCATCTACATCGGGCTGCTGTTGAAGACCAGCAAGCACGAACTCATGACCGATCTTCAGACCATCACCAATGCCGGGTTCTTCGAAGAAGACCTCTGCGTACGGTATGGCCTGCAGGTCATGGACGAGCGTGCCAAGATCCTCTTCGGCGACGACGAAGATGCCATCACTGACTACTTCGCCACCCTGGTGAATGTGTCAGACGCTGCTCGCCGCGACATGGATATGCCCAAGCCCGAATGGGCGCTGGTGCGTGCCATGAAGCTGCAGCATGAATCGAAGACGCTGCCGGTGCTCTACCGGCGGATCTTCAAGCATGGCTTCCAGGATTCTCTGGACATTACCCGCGGCCGCATTCCTCTGAAGGGTGCGATCCGCGTCTATGCTCGCCCCAATCCACTGGTCATGATGCCCAACGGCATGCCCGACTTCACACTCGACACTCTCGGTGGCGAGCGGGATGGGCTGCCTACCGTGTGCATTCCGGATCTCCCGGAAGGCCCGGTGCTCGTTGGGCGTAATCCCAACACCAACTCAACTGAGATGGTTCTTGTCTGCAACATCCTGGTTCCTGAACTCCTGGAGTCCAAGGGACAGGGCTGGTGCTTCTTCGGCGCCAACGCCGGCGATCTGCTGGGCAAGCTGAATGGTGGGGATATGGATGACAACTTGTTTGCCATCCAGGACCCTGCCTTCATCGCCAAGTGGCAGACGATGGACTATCCAGTTCAACCCAAGCTGACTGTCAAAGTCCGCGAGGTATCCGCATTCGCCAAGACCAACCGCGAGAAGTGGCTGGGCATCGGCGATGAGTGGAACTTCAACTGCTTCGCACAGCAGCTCAGGGAGTTCACCGAGTATTCGGAATCCCTGGGTTCCTTCATCAACAACGGCTGGCTGGACACCCTGTTGTCTGGCGAACACCGGATCACCATCGGTGAGAGCCTGCAGGCCAAGACGTTCATCGTGCCTGACAACTTCATCGCTCCGCAAAGGCATGAGCTGATTCAGCTGCTGCCTGAGGGACTGGCGAAGATCGTGCCGATCGAGTACGAGCCCACACTGGACTGGTTTGTTTATGTGGCGTCGCTTGTCAACGCCGCCAAGCCAGACTTCATGTGTGCTCGTGCCATGTCCAACTCGGACCTGGTCATCGATTACACCCAGATGCGTAAAGGCGACAAGCTGACAGTGATGTCGCTCTTCGCCGAGGCAAAGGAAGCTCTGAAGACCCTGGTCTTTCCGATCTCCTTCGCCAACCGCATGCCCCGTGATCGCAAGAACATGGGCAACTACATTCTGGTGGAAACCAAGCTGTGCAAGGCGCTCAATCTGCTGAACACGCGTCGTGACCAGCTGCTCGAAGAGAGCCGTCAGGTGGAACACATGATCAAGCGGCCACTGGCAGCCAAGCTGCTCAATGCCTATCCGGAGGATGAGGCTATTCTCTCGATGGTCAGAGACCTTCGTAGCTGGTGGATCCGTCAGTTCCAGGAAGCCAAGGCCGACAACGGCGGCGTGCTCCCTGACAACGTCTATGACCGTATTGCCAATGGCTTCACCGAGACCATCCTGGTCAAGGACGCCACCGGCAAGGTCACCAGCATGGAGGAAGTTCACACTCCAGGCCTGGTTGATTTCTACACCAACCAGTTCTCCGTATCTGGCACCACTCTCAGTGTGTCCGGACGGCCATGGTCTGTGGAGACTCGGCGCAAGTTCGGGATCCACTGGCTCAACACGGTATACAACCGCAACACCGACCCACTCGTTGGGGAGGACAAGTTCACGCAATCCGTCGGTGACGGTGTGCCGAACTACATCCTTGATGACGTCCTGTCGGCCGAGGAGGATCTCGGCCTTACCGGTTGCGTCGCATTCATCGACCTCAACGGCTATGCAAAGCGCCGGTTGATCAGGCCAGTGGCTGTCAAGGCTCTCGGTGGCAACATCTACCACCGCAGCAATGACAAGCTCCTGTCCCGCACAGCCGATCCAACCATCCCTGACGGCAGCTACATGATGTCGCCCAAGGGCGTGATCCACGTCTATGACTCAGCTCCTGAGCTGCACTCGGACTACAAGTCCAACCTGGTGGCAGAGATTGCTTCAGAGGACTTCGAGTTCGACGAAAGCACAGACTTCTAAACCATTAACAACTTGGCGGTTCGGCCCTGCTTGAAGGCCGAAATGTCAGGATCATTCCACTCTGGAACGATTCTGACATTGATGGGTCATGCCCATCCTGATGACCAGGCAACTGGGAATCGGCAAGTTGGAACCACACATGGGATTCACTGCCTCATTGGGCTCAGCCCAGGGTCAGTCAACGCCTGAGTGTGGATGTGCCAACGCTTACCGCACGCCGCTGGGCAACCAGCCGCAGAACAGCCGCTATGTCCCGAGGGGCTTCGCCCTCGGGTAGAGGCGTGTCCAGTGAAGTGGTGAGTGAGTCAGGTAGGGGTCAGCAAGTGTTTGGCAGTCAGATGCTTACAGTGACCCACACCCACATGCCCTTCGATAGATTGGATACCCGATGCTCAGATCACGTTAAAGAGCTTTGGAGCGCCGGATGCATTTAAGCCCATAAAAGCCAGTCATGCTCAAACTACTGCCTATTGAACGGTAGTGAAGCTTGACCCCAGCCTATTGTGGTTTGGCTATTTAAGGCTGATCCGGGGAACCAGCTCCCGCGTGCGCGCGTGTATGTGTTGGTGTCAGGCAGGACGGAGAGACCTAGTGTAAATCCACTTCTGGCTGTGTTCAGGAGTGGTGGGTGAGTGTAAACCCCATCATCGGCTTTGCTGAAAGCGGAAAGCCGGTTATACACCAGAGTCGCTATATCCTGCTCGATCAAGCTTTGTGCCATCTGTGGCACCCATGGGCCTGGTACTCCACTACCGGGCCCATTGCTTTGCTGTAAGGTCTTCCCTCTATGGACGTTACGTCCTGTCTCTCATCCACTCGGTACAACCTGTGTGTTCAAGGAGAACGCTCATGCTGGAGATGCTTGGTTACATCGCTGCTCGTGTCATTGCCGGGGTAATCACTGCCCTGATTCTCGCTGCCATTTTTAACGCCCAGTGCAACAAGGCCATGCAGGCTGCCGGTGCATCGGCTGCCATCTGCTAGGAGACTGCCGTGCTCAACGGTGATGTCATCATTCTCAATCCGCCGAAGGATCCTTCGTGGTTCTCCGATGCGTCACAGTCTGTCTCCCTGTTCTTCTGGGAGCACAGTGACTTGATTCCTTTACTGATGGCCGAGGTTGCCTTGGCCGTTCTGATCTTCGCCGGTTTTTTCTGGTGGGAGCGTCGCAAGAGCAAGCAGGCCTTTCAGGTCGGCGAGCTGGAGCGGATGTATTCTGCTGAGCCCATACCCTGGCCACGGTAGTTATCGAGGCCGGGATCATCATTCACTCTCAGGTGGCAGATTGAACCTTGTTGTTCTCTGACGCCGCGGTTCCCAACTCCCTCTGTTTCAAATCCCAACAATTCAATCACTTCCACCAGGCTTCAAGGAGAGCCTCGTCTATGCCCATGCCTCATGCTCGCACTCGTCGCGGTTCCACGTTAGGACAGGACCGCCTGCACGCCATTCACGAAGACCGGATGATCCGCACTCTCATGCCCCGGACTTTCCAGGCATCGAGAGAAGCTCTGCTCAGCGGTTCTGATACAGGTGACACGCTGGCCTATTCGACCGGCTTGATCGGCCGGAAGTTCTAGCCCTCAGCCCAACCTCAACATCGTCAACCGCAATGCGGAGTTCGCCATGATCGATGTTCAAGCTCTCGACAGGACCGGCCGTCGGCAGGTCCTCCATGGACTGCTGGCCCAGTACAACCTGGGCTCGGAGTCCGCCAAGGTTGCTCTCGGTACGGCTCACCAGAACCTTCCGGGATTCACTGCTCTGATGGAGCGCAACGTCCGCCTCATGCGGCCGGG
>OBLU010004692.1_pt1 | contig 12299 bp, 8 predicted proteins | sample 1518681 | NCBI WGS metagenome assembly OBLU01 (sample SAMEA3539304, study PRJEB22396) | soil metagenome | biome: tundra; feature: field; material: soil | place: USA | collected 2010-05 | depth 0.15 m | reverse complement strand
AAAAACGCCAGGGCAACTCCAGCCGCTAGAATCACTGGACCGGTCAGCAACATCGGCGGAGACTCAGCGCCCTTCTGCGCTCGCGGCAGCAACTCCGCTTCTCGTATGCCACTCGCTGGTATGGCATGGGCGCGGATAGAATTGTGGGCTTTCGCGTAGGCGACGGCGCTTCCCAGGCAGAATAGCAGCAGTGCAATCGGCCACCACGGCCCCATGTTTACGTTCATCGACCAGAGAAAGATTTGCAGGTTGATCAACGCGATGCCCACCAATAAAACCCGCCTCTGATAAAGCCGGATGATTCTGCGGGCCTCCGCAGTATCGCGGAACTCCGGCGGAACAGTGCCGCCAAACAACAGATCGCGCCTCATGAGATACGGCGCCCACCAACTCGCCAACGTAAGCAAGACCAAGATACCGCTCTCTATCCACTTCATACATCCAATCCTTTCATTACCAAATTCAATTCCCGCCGAATATCCTCGAGACGCACACCCTCGGCCTTCAATTCGGCGATCATTTCCCGTATCCGCCGCGCAAATTGCTCGCGCTTCTGCGGATCGGCCGCTCTCTTCCGCCGCTCCAACACTTGGGCGCCACGCCGCCGTTTCAGGTCGAGCCAGCCTTCGTCCGCCAGAATCCTGTAAGCTTCCGCAACGGTATTAAAGTGGACGCCCAGCTCGAAAGCCAGTTCCCGCACCGGCGGCAACAAGTCGCCGGCATGCAGCGCGCCATCCACCAGAAATGTTCGCAGACCGTCCACGATCTGCCGGTAGGCAGGCGTCGGATTAGCGAGGTCGATGCGCAGGCGTGGTGCTCTCTCAGCCATTGTCTAATGTACATAGACAATATACAATAGGCAACGCCGGCTTGTCAAGAACCGGCTATATCACGGTCCGCTTCCACGTGCCGCGCCGGAACCACAACACCCCCAGCAGCGCCAGCAGCGAGTCTGAAACCACTACAGCGATGAACGCTCCACGCGGTCCCAGACTAGTGTGGAAAGCCAGCAGCCAGGCTACGGGAATCTGGCACACCCAGAAACAAATCAGATTCAAAACCGTGGGCGTGAATGTATCGCCCGCGCCATTGAAGGCCGCCGTCACCACCATGCCGTAGGCGTAGGAAATGTTGCCATAGCTCAGCAGCCGCAGGCCCGTGACTGCGATAGGAACCACTGCTGGATCGCTGGTGAAAAGCGCGATGATTCTCTCGGCGAATGCAATAAAGACCAGCCCCACTGCGCCCAGAAACACCATGTTGTAGAAGCCGGTGCGCCACACCGAAAGTTCCGCGCGCTCCGGCTTACCAGCGCCGAGGTTCTGGCCCACCAGCGTGGCGGCTGCATTGCTCATTCCCCAGGAAGGCAAAATCGCAAAGATGATGATCCGGATGGCCAGCGTGTTGGCCGCTGCAGCCGCGCTCCCGAAGCTTGCGATGATGCGCACCACCCCGATCCAACTCGCCATTTGCACCAGGTATTGGAAAATCGCACTCAACGAAAGCCGGATCATTCGCGCCATCACGGCGAAATCCAGACGCACCTGCGGAGCACGAATCACGAAGCGGCCGCGCCCCGAAGTCAGTATCCAAAGTTGAAACATCACGCCGATGCCACGCCCGATGGTGGTGCCGACCGCTGAGCCCGTGACGCCCAGCCGTGGAAACGGACCGATTCCGAAAATCAGGCACGGATTCAAACAAATATTCACGATGTTGGCGATCCACAGCGCTCGCATGGCAACCACCGCATCGCCAGCCCCGCGAAACACCGCATTGATCAGGAACAGCAGAAAGATGGTGGCGCTGCCCCCAAAGATCATCCGCGTGTAGCCGGTGCCGATCTTCACCACGTTTTCCGTGGCTCCCATCAGGCGGAGTATGTCCGCTGCATAGAAATATCCCACCGCGGCGGCCATCGCCGAAACCACCAAGCCAACCACGATTGCCTGAACCGCCACCAGACCCGCTGCCGCTTCGTCCTTCTCGCCGATGCGCCGCGCCACCATCGCTGTGGCGCCCATGCTTAAACCCAGAGCAATCACGAATACGATAGTCAGGCAGGTCTCGGTGAGTCCAACGGTGGTGATCGCATCTGCTCCTAAATGCGCTACCCAGAAGACGTCCACCACGCCGAACAGCGATTCCATGATCATCTCGAGCACCATCGGGACGGCCAGCAACACGATGGCGCGGCCGATGCTGCCTTCGGTGAAATCCTGGCTCGACCCCATCACCGCTTCGCGCAGAGAGGGCCAGAATCCGGGAACACGCGCTTCCGTGGTGTTGCCGTTACTCATGGGAATCTGATTCAGGGAGCGAGCTAACTGTCCCTCTAGTGTAACGCGAGCCGCAACGCACCACCTCGCACACGCGTCATACTATTTCTGTGGCTGTCTTCGACGACGAACTTGCGCAGATTGTCGCTGATCTGAACCGTGTCGCGCCTGGGTCACGGCCAGCGCAACAACTCCCGAGCGGGCAGGGAACTGCCACGCTCGACCAACTGCTGGTGTTTGCAGCGCGCCAAGGCGCTTCCGACGTTCTGTTGATCTCGGGCGTCCCCGTTTCCATGCGCGTAAACGGTGCGCTGACGCCTGCGGCTGGTCCTGCGCTCACTGCCGAAGATACGCGCAACCTGCTGCTGCCGCTGCTGGTCCCCAAGCAATACCAGGATCTGCAACAAAACAAATCAGTGGACTTGTGCTTTACGCGCGAAGGCATCGGACGCTTCCGCGCTAACGTCCATCATCAAAGAGGAACCTTGGCGGGCAGCATCCGCCTGCTCCCGGATAAAATTCCGACCATTGAATCTCTCCATCTGCCGGCCACGCTCCGCCGTTTGGCCGAATCCCGCCAGGGATTGATTCTCATCACTGGCCCCACCGGATGCGGCAAGAGTTCGACACTGGCTGCGTTAGTCGACTTGATCAATGCCCAGCGCCGCAATCACATTGTGACCATCGAGGATCCCATTGAGTTTATGCACGCCAATCGCAGCTCGATCGTCGAACAGATCGAGGTAGGAAGCGATGCTCCGGATTTCGCCAGCTCCGTGCGTGGCATCCTGCGTCAAACGCCCGACGTGATTCTGGTGGGAGAAATGCGCGATCCGGAGACAATTGCCACTGTTCTAACCGCGGCCGAGACCGGGCATCTGGTACTTTCCACGCTACATACCAACGATGCCGCGCAGTCCGTTTCACGCATTTTGGATTCGTTCCCGGCCGGTAACCAGCCGCAAATCCGCCAGCAAATCTCGCTCGCTCTGCTGGCGGTAATCGCGCAACAGTTGATCCCTTCCACGAACGATCGCGAACGCTACCCGGCGGTTGAGATCATGATCGCGACACACGCGGTGCGCAACTTGATTCGCAGAGGAGAGGACCACCAGATCCACAGCGCCATCGGCACCGGGCGCGCCGACGGAATGATCACCATGGAACAATCGCTTGCCGAACTGGTGAACGCCGGCAAAATCAGCCGCGATGCAGCGCTGGCTCATTGCTTCCGTCTGGAAGAGCTACGCCAGTACCTCCACGCGTAACCGTCGTCCACGCCACTCGTAGGACAAGCCTCCGGCTTGTCAAATGGGCAAGCCGGAGGCTTGCCCTACTGCTGATTCCCACTCGCGTCCGGCACACTCGCCGGGCGCGGCCGCTGGCTCGGAGTCTGGTAATTCGGGAAAGGCGGCCGATGCGGCGTTGGCGGCGGATTCTTTTCCAGTTGCTCCATCGCGATTGCCACCGCGCGCTCCAGTTGCGGATCGTGCCCGGCATGCACCGCCTTCGGATCGAGATCCACTTCCACATCCGGGGCGACACCGTGGTTCTCCACATCCCACTGGCCCGAGGGATTGAAGAACCCGAAATTAGGCGCCGTCACCGCGCCTCCATCCATCAGCGTTGGATATTGCGAGACGCCAATCAGTCCACCCCAGGTGCGTTTGCCCACCAGCGTTCCGACGTGTGTGTGACGGAACATCCAGGGCATCATGTCTCCTCCCGAACCCGCCATTTCATTGGTGATCATCACCTTGGGCCCGAAGATCGCAGCCGCCGGCGTGCGGTAAATGGCGCCGTAGCGTGGACTCCACCAGCCTTCCAACGGACGGTTCAGCACGTCAATGACGTAGTCGGCCGCTTGGCCACCGGCATTGAAACGCTCGTCCATGATGACGCCCTGCTTATCCACCTGCGCGAAGTAATAACGGTTGAAACTGGTGAATCCGCCCTGCCCGGTGTCCGGCATGTAGACATACGCCAGCTTGCCGCCGCTCAACTGATCCACCTTGCGGCGATTTTCTTCCACCCACGCCTGATATCGCAATTGCTGTTCACTGGCCACCGGCATCACCGTTATCTCGCGCGAGTTGGCTCCCGCGGGATCGGGACCCACGCGCAACACTACTCGCTTGTCCGCGGTCCCTTCCAGCAGCCGCGATACGTCGTCGCTCCCTTTTAGATCCTGGCCGTCCACCGCCAGCAGATAATCGCCCACCGAGACATTGATCCCCAGTTGTACCAACGGTGCGCGCAACTGCGGGTTCCAACTCTCGCCGGTGTAGATTGTCTTGAAGCGGTACCTGCTGTTGACGATCTCGTAGTCGGCGCCCAATAGCCCGCCCGGCACCTTCTTGGCCTCGGGGATGTTGCCGCCGCCGCCGCGCAGATGGCCGGAGGTAATCTCGCTCAGCATTTCGTGGAAAATGTAGTTGAGATCCGAGCGTGAAGAAAGCGAATCGAGATACTTCTCGAACTCCTTTTCACCATCCGCCGCGTTGACGCCATGAAGATTCGGATCGTAGAAGTAGCTCTTCTCGATCCTCCACGCGTCGTGGTACATCTGCTTCCACTCGGCAATAGGATCCACCTTCACTTCCATATCGCTTAAATGCAGAACACCTTCGCCGGGTTTGAGCGGCGCCGTAGCGGACGCGATCACATATTCCGGTAGCGGCGGCGTGCTGCCTGCCCGCGGAGGGCCACCTTCGCCACCACCGCGGGACACGCGCAGCAGCATCTTTTCCCCATTCGCCGCCAGATCGAAGCCACTCACGCCGTCCGCCAACTTTTCAAGCTTGCGCGTTTTGAGCTCGAATTTCGAAAGCGTGCCGCCCGCCGGCCCGCCTGGCCCTCCGCCGCGTCCGGCTTCAACTATATAAATCACGCCTGTCTTACCGGCCGCGAGCATCTGAATTGCGCGAGGTGAAATTGGTAGCGCAACCGTGCGTTGAATCAGCTTGTCAAAATCAATACGAACCGGCTTGGGCGGCGCTTCGGCGGCAGCTTTTTCTCCGCGTCCACGTCCCTCTCCGGCAGGCTTCTCTTCGGCGCTCTTGCTGTCATCCGACTTCGCTTTTTCATCGGACTTCGCGTCGCTCCCTTTCTCCTCATCGCTCTCGGGAGCCAGCGGAGAAACAACATCATTTGGAAGCACAATCAGGTAGACACTGCGGGTCACATCGTGCAGATCGCTCGACATATCCAAGCCGCTGGATGTCGGGCCGTAGTTGGTGCTCGCCGTGAAATAGAGATACTGGCCGCCTTTGTCAAACGCGGGAAATCGCGCGTCGCTTAGTCCATCCGTCACCTGCGTGCTCTTCGCGTCGCTCAACGAATAGATGTCGACGGCATGCAGGCGATTGGGAAGATTCTTCACGTAAGCCAGCCACTTCGAATCGGGCGACCATGCGAAGTCGCGATTGATCTCGTAGGCATAATCCGTGTCCACCTTGGTCAATTTTCCCGAGCCCACTTCCACGTCCCACAAATGCAGTTGATTATCGTTGAATGCGATGTGTTTACTGTCGGGGGACCAACGCGGATCGAAATAGAACGCGGACTTGCCCTCCAGCGCAATCTTGTGCGCGTCACCGTCGCCGTTCTGCGGCTTGATATGCAGCGCGTACTCGCCCGACTCATCCGAAAAATACGCGATCGACTTGCCATCCGACGACCAAACCGGCGTACGATCCATCACGCCCGGCGAATTCGTCAGATTGCGGATGTCGCCTTTCTCAGCGGGCGCGGTCAGGATCTCGCCATGTACTTCAAATACGGCACGGACGCCCGAGGGGGAAATCCTGGCGTTTCGAATCTCGCGTGCCACGTTTTGGAGATGCGGACGCACTTCCGAGAGATCGGCCTCGATCTCAATTGATACGGGGCTCTCTTTTCCGCTCGCTATATCGTAGATGTGAATCTGCCCAAACTGCTCGTAAACGATTCCACCCGGGCCCGCGCTGGCCGAATTGATGTCCTTGCCTGTGTTCTTGATCAGCTCCGTGACTGCCTTGCTCTTGGGATCGTAGCTGAACAGGGTCATTTTTGCTCCATTGCGGTCCGAGAGGAAATAGATTTTGTCGCCGATCCACATGGGATAAATGTCGTTCGAATCCGTGCGTGGGAGTTTTTCGGTGCTCAAGTCGGCCAAATTCACCATCCACAAATAGCTGGCCGTGCCCCCGCGATACCGTTTCCATGCCACAAAGTTGCTAAAGCCGGTTGCAAACTGGCCGCCATCCACCGGCGCGTAAACCATGCGCTTGCCATCAGCGGAATAAGCGCCAAAAGTTGCCATCGGCAACGGCAGAACTTCGGGCAAACCGCCGTCGGGCGACACCGTGTAGAGCTGGTTGTAGCGCGAGTAGCTGAGGCGATTCGATCGGAACAGAATGCGCTTTCCATCCGGCGTCCATCCCACCACGCGATCGGCGTCCGGATGATAGGTGGCGCGCTTGGGCACGCCGCCGCTCGCCGGCATGCTGAACACATCAATATTGCCGTCGTATTCGCCCGTAAACGCGATGGTATTGCCGTCCGGCGAGAAGGCAGCCTCGGTCTCCATGCCGGCTCCAGCCGTGAGCCGCGTGGCAACGCCGCCCTGCCGCGGCACGCTCCACAGATCACCGCCGTAGGAGAATACGATCTCGGTCTTGTTCATGGCCGGTTTCTGCAGTAGATGCAGACTGGCGCCAGCCCCGAACGCAACCGGAACCGTAGCCGACAGAAAAACGAGCAGAGCGGAATACCTCATAAACAAGCCTCCCGGTTGACCAGTGTATCGCACTGGCAAATAGGCGGGAACTTTTTCGCCGTTCGCGACATTACAGTTATAGACGGCCGGTTTTAATCATGATCAGCGACGAAGCCTTGATGCTGGAGTTCCAGGGAGGGTCGCGCGAGGCATTTGAGGAACTATTTGCGCGCTATCGGGAGCCGCTCTTCGGCTTCTTCCGCCGCAGGCTCGAAAGCAAGGAACGCGCTGACGATCTGACCCAGGAAACTTTTCTGGCGGTGATTCGCGCCACTTCCAGATATCAGCCGCGCGCATTGGTTCGAACCTATTTATACGGGATTGCCTTGAAGTTACTGGCCGCCGAGCGTCGTCGCGAGCGTCGAAGCGATCCAGTTCTGCAGACGGCTGCTGTGGATTCCGCACTCGACAATTCGCTCTGGGTCAGGCGGGCGCTTGAAAAACTCGACCCGTCGGAGCGCGAGATCCTGATGCTTCGTGAGTATGAGCAGCTCAGTTATTCGGAGGTAGCGGAATTGTTGCGGATTCCAGTGAACACGGTGCGCTCCAGGTTGTTTCGCGCACGCATGGCCTTGAAAAATCACCTTGAGCCAGCGGAAATGAGGCCCGAACATGACTAACCACCCCATCGAGCAAGAAGAATTAATGGCATATCTCGACGGCGAACTGCCAGTGGATCGGGCAGGGCTAGCCGCAGGACACCTCGAGCATTGCCGCGAATGCCAGAGTCTCGCGGCCGATTTGCAAGGCGTCTCGCGGCGGTTGATGGAATGGCAAGTCGGCGTAGGGCAAGCCTCCGGCTTGCCAGTGCTAGCTGCCGCGCTAAAAGCACCCTCCTACCAACCCCACAAGCGTCCACGCAGAATATGGCGATGGGTGTGGGCCGTGGCAGGCACTGGAGTGGCAGCGCTGCTGGTGGTTTCGTCGGTGCAACTGAAACCGCGCTACCGATTGAACCAAATAGCGGCGGACCGCGTCAGCGGCGCGATGCAGGGCCCGCCGCGGACCGCGACAGCGGGCGATCAGCTGGTGAGCTTCAATGGGGGCGTAATGATCGCCCGCACCGCCGAGCTCACCCTAACCACCAACGAATTCGACAAAGCCCGCGCCACGCTCGAAGACATTCTCAAGCGCCACTCGGGCTACCTCGGCCAACTGAACGTCAACGCTCCCACCGGTGCCGGCCGCACGCTGGACGCTACCCTCCGCATCCCCGCCGATCAGCGCGACGCCGCCATCGCGGAAGTCAAAAAGCTCGGTCGCGTGGAAGCAGAATCGCAGACCGGTGAAGAAGTCACCGCACAGTACGTCGATCTGGAAGCCCGCCTCTTCAACGCCCGCAACACCGAACAGCGCTTAACCGAAGTGCTCCGCGAGCGAACCGGAAAACTCGCGGACGTGCTGGCGGTCGAGGAATCCATCAGCCGCGTCCGCGGCGAGATCGAGCAAATGGAAGCGGAGAAAAAGACCCTGACGAAGCGCGTGGAATTTCTAACCTTGGAAGTGAAGGTCACGGAAGACTACCGCGCACAACTCCACATGGCCCCGGATTCGATCCTCGGCCGCTTCCGCAACGCCGCCATCGCCGGCTACAAATTCATGATCGAAGGCGTAGTCGGCCTGGTTCTGTTTCTGCTCAGCTATGGCCCCAGCCTTCTAATCTGGGCTGCGATTCTTTTCTTCCCCGCACGCTTCGCATACAGGAAGCTGCGCCGGACTTAACCCATCCACTGTGGATTCTGCGCCGTTCCATCAAATATCGTCGTAGTCTTAAACGGCTCGAACTTCCCAGTCAGCGCTGCGGTCTTGGTCTTCGCCAGCAACGCTTCCATTTGCTGAGGACTCATCGGCTGGAACGTTTCCGCCGCATGAATGGCCTGCTCCAGACGCTCCATCGTTTCGCAGCCCGTAATTACCACGGACGTCGGAAGGCTCATCGCATAATGCAGGCACTCGATGGCCGTGACACCGCTGCCGCTGGTAAACACAATGCCTTGCGCGAGCGGTTTCATCCCCAGCACTGCGATCCCTTGCTCCACCAGCTTCGGAACCACCTGGTGCGTGAAGCTCCGAAAATGCGCATCCAGTACATTCAGAGGCATCTGGCAGCTATCGAAGTGAAATTTGTGCGCAGCGGCCACTTCCAGCATGCGAAGATGCACCACTGGATCCTTGTGCCCCGTGAATCCGATGTAGCGAATCTTGCCGGCTTTCTTCGCTTCCATTAATGCTTCGAGCGGTCCGTCCTCCGCGAAGAATCGATCCGGGTCTTCCATGCGGATGTTCTCGTGGTATTGCATCAGGTCGATGTGATCCGTCTCAAGCCGCGCGAGCGATTCATCGATCTGCTTCGCGGTCGACTTCCTGGTGCGTCCATCGAACTTGGTCATCAGGAACGCCTTTTGCCGGTAGCCATCGCGCAACGCCCGTCCCATACGGAGCTCGCTCTCGCCATCGTGATAGTCCCAGCAGTTGTCTAGAAAGTTGATGCCGCGATCCACGGCCGCGCGAACGATGCGGATGCCCTCGTTGGGATCGGTCGTGCTCCCGATGTGAAAGCCACCAATGCCGATCGCCGAAACTCTTTCGCCGGTCTTACCTAAAGTGCGATAGATCATGCCATTTGATTTGGTCTGGGCGCCGGCGGTTAATCCGATCGCCGCCAGCGCGCCCAAAGCTTCTCTGCGGTCCATTGTATATGAGCCACCTTTCCCGCGCGACGCGATGCCTTGCTCCAATCATGATACGCGATGTGCTTCTGCTCCAGGGATCGTCCCCTCTCTCTGACTTTCTGACACGCTACCCGGCAAAGACAACACGGTTCACTCCTGTAATCACTTTGTAAAAACTTGCCGCCGATTTCCTAACTCCTTAAGCAGGCTGGACGAATCACCACCGCACTTCCAAATGGACCTTCTCGTGCTCTAACCGTGACACGAGTTCAATTTGGGTTCGTCCCGCGTCTTACTACCAGTATGTAAGGACAAGCATGTTTGTAAACCATCTTGATCAACCACGCCGCGCCAAATCGCACACAGCCAGCCTGGTGCTCTTGTTTCTCGGCATGGCGTTAGCGTTAGCAGGAAACGTGTACCAGTTCGTGCGGGGCGAACACATGAAACGCGATCTGGCGACCATGCAGAAGAATACCCAAAACCAAATCGCCAAACTCAACAGCGTGTCGGCCGCCATGCTCGAAGAGAATCAGCAACGCTTCGAAGCCATCAAGAATCAGCTCCAGGAAGTCACAGCCGCCAGTTTGCGGCAATCCAGGCGTGAACCCGCCCGAACCAGCTCACTACAGCTTAAGCACCCACCCAACCGTTACACGCTCGAATTGTCCAAAGTCAGTGTTGCAGGCGGCCGAACGTCCCAGTAGATCGCTCCGGGCCACTGCACGCGGGGGACTTGCACGTTTTAGCAACGCATCGCGTCTTCCCACCAGATGCTGTCTGTTTGGACGGAACTGCGCCGCGCAGTGCGAGGCCTTTCGAAATCTCCTGCACTCACGGCCGTCGCCATCGCTTCTCTATCGCTCGGGATCGGCGCCAACGTCACGGTTTATAGCGTTGTCCGCGAAATGATTCTGGACGATGTCAGCGCCTGGCGGCCGGATCGCTTAGCTTTCTTGGACGGCGCGAATGTCTCATACAGCATTTACCGGGACCTGCGAAGCGTCGGCGTGTTTCGGGACCTGGCGTTTCACCGGGGACTCAATGATCGGATCTGGCACTCGGCGGCGCGCAACGAAATCGCTTGGACCCTCACTACCAGCTCGAACTTTTTCGATGTGCTCGGCATCGTTGCGTCCAACGGACGGCTCTATTCACAACGCGACGAAGCCACCGAACTTGCAGTTCTCAGTCACAGCTTCTGGCGCAAGCGGCTGTATTCCGACGCACGCGCGATCGGCCAACCGATCGAACTAAACGGCCGGTTCTACACAGTTGCCGGCGTGCTTCCCAGCGATTATCGAAGCGTTTACGGCCATGGCGTCTCTCCCGAAGTGTATTTATCCGATATCGGCAACGCCAATCCGCATGACCGTGTGTATCAGGTCTTCGGGCGCCTGCGTGACGGATTTTCACGCGAGCAAACGCGGCACGCACTGGTGGCGGCTCTCTCAGGACTAGGCGCCGCAGAGTCGGAGCATCGAAACATTCAGTTGCGGCCCATAAGCGGATGGAGGACCCATCGAGCGGGAACCACGGACGAGAGGCAATTCTTCCTATTTTTCGCGATGCTCTTCGTTGTGGCGGGGACACTAACATTGATTGCCTGTTCGAACGTGGCCGGCCTTCTGCTAGTCCGTGCGCTGAATCGCCGCCGGGAACAGGCCATACGCAAGGCCATCGGCGCCAACCGCTTTCAGATAGCGTTGCCCTTGTTTTTGGACGGATTGGTACTCGTGGTATTCGGCGCCGCGGTCGGCCTAATTCTCGATGCCTTCCTGCGCGACAGGCTCAGTTATGTGCGCTGGCCCACCGCCTACGGTTTGTCCTTCGAGTTCCATTTCCAGAACGACCAAGGGCTGTTTCTGTACGTTTCTTTTACGGCGTTCGCGATGCTGTTATTCTCCTCACTGCTTCCGGCGATCAGAGGCTCAAATGCGGACCTGAGCTTGGCAATCAAGCAGGCTGAGCCATCGCTATCTGTTACGAGATGGAATCTGCGAAGCGGTTTCGTGATCGTGCAGGTAGCCTTGTCCATGGCGCTGCTCACGCTGGGCGCACTCTTCACCAGAAGCTTAGTGCACATTGCACTAAATGGTCCAGGATTTGACGTCACTCACACTTTAATCGCAACCATACACTCGCTCCCCGGCTCCGGAGACTTACGGCAGCAGATAGTTCGCCGGTTGGAAACGCTGCCGGGCGTTATTGCCGTTACGTCCGCCGGAATCTTGCCGCTTATGGGAGAGATTCCAGACGCGACGCTACGCCGGCACGGCGCACCGCTCTCCACAGTGCGGCACGTCTACGAACTGGGGGCGGGCGAAAAGTACTTCAACACACTCGGTATTCCCATCTTGCGTGGCCGCGATTTTGAAATCCAGGATCGCGAGCGCAAACCAGTTCCTGTGATCATCAACCAGACCCTCGCGCACGAGTTTTTCACCGAGGCCGATCCAATTGGCTACCGCTTGCTAACTGGCCTTGAAAACGCAGAGGACCTGGAGATCGTCGGTGTCGCCGCGGATTCGAAAATGCGCACTCTCGGTGAAGATAACACGCCGGCGTTTTTCAGACCAGATTTTAACG
>OBLU010004690.1_pt1 | contig 12300 bp, 12 predicted proteins | sample 1518681 | NCBI WGS metagenome assembly OBLU01 (sample SAMEA3539304, study PRJEB22396) | soil metagenome | biome: tundra; feature: field; material: soil | place: USA | collected 2010-05 | depth 0.15 m | reverse complement strand
CATCCACTTTCTTGTCGCGCACCCTGCTGACGCGCGCGGCTCAGAAACGCGGCCGCATGTTTGCATGCACTTGCCGAGCCGCGACCGTCAGGGAGCGGAGGCCTGATGGCTTCAGCATCCTGTTAGCAACGCCGAACTTCTTACTCGTGCCGCAGCGCGGCGATCGGGTCGATCCGGGCCGCTCTGCGCGCGGGAACATAGATCGCCAGCGCCGCGGAGGCAATCAACGTCAGCGGAATCCCCACGAACGTGGCCGGGTCGCTGGCCGACACGCCGAAGATCAACGAGGCCAGCAACCGGGCGAGCCCGTAGGCAACCACCAGGCCCGCCGCCAGCCCGATCGTTGTGGCCGCCAGCCCGCGCCGGAAGACCAAGCCGAGCACGTTTCCAGTGGAAGCGCCCAGCGCCACCCGAATCCCGATCTCGTGCGTCTGCTCGGACACCAGGTACGCCATGACGCCGTACACGCCGATGCAAGAAAGCACCAGCGCCAGCACGCCGAACACGCCCATCAGAATGGACACATAGGTCATCCCGATGGCGTTGTCCCGAATCAGCCGGTCCATCGTGCGCATGTCGCTAACGGGCTCTTCGGAGTCCACCGACCGGACCGCGGCCATGGCGGCATGGGCGAGTTGCAGCGGGTCGCCCGTGGAGCGGATTCCGATATCCATCGCACGCGAAGGGGCTTGCAGGTAGGGAACGTAGACCGTGCCGCGAGGGGCGCGCTCCCAGACGTCGTGCTTCACATCGCCCACCACACCCACGATCGTCAGCCACTCCCCTGGCGCTTCCGGAAGGCCCACTTTGATGCGCCGGCCCAGCGGAGCGGACTGGCCGGGCCAATACCGTTGCGCCAGCCGCTCGCTAATCAGCGCCACGCGCGGGGAGTCCGCGCCGTCGCCGCCGTTCAGAAAGCGGCCGGTGCGCAGCGGCACGTGCAAGGTCTCGAAGTAGTTCGAACTCACCGCCTGGTACATCCCCGACGGCATCTCGCCGGGTTGGGGCGCCCGGCCTTCGATGGTCAAAGCGCGCCCGCTGGAATGCTGGGTGTACGGCATGGCGCTCGCCGCGGCAGCCGACCGCACGCCCGGAATGGCGCCGATCCGCTCCAGCACGTCACGGTAGAACGCCGCCACCTGGTGTGTTTCCTTGTACTTGTCGCTCGTGATTCCTAGCCGCAGGGTCAGCAGCGTGGAAGGTTCCAGGCCGGCGCCGGCAGCCACCATGGCGCGGAAGCCGCGCACCATCAATCCCGCGCCCACCAGCAGCACCACCGCCAGTGCGATCTCCGCGGCCACCAGCACGGTCCGGAGATGCCGCCGCCCTCGCCCGCTCGACGAGGCGCGGCCCCCTTCCTTCAGCGCTTCGTTCAGGTCCGGCCGCGAATGCTGCCAGGCGGGCGCCAACCCGGCGAGGATTCCGGTCAGCACGGCCGCCGCCATCGTGAAGATCAGTGTGCGGCCGTCGAGCCGGATGTCGTTCCAGCCCAGGATATACTTTTCGACTTCCGCGGGCATCCCCGTGCGGATCATATTGATGCCCCAGTTGGCCAACAACAGGCCGAGCGTTGCGCCGGCCAGCGCCAGCATCACGCTTTCGGTCACAAGCTGCGAGACGAGGCGCCAGCGCGCGGCTCCCAGCGCCGTCCGCAGCGCCACCTCGCGCACCCGCCCCAGGGCGCGGGCGAATTGCAGGTTGGCCACATTCACGCAGGCGATCAGCAGCACGAACACGACGGCCCCAAAGAGCATCAGCACGTATTGGCGGCTGAAGTCGCCCACCAGGTAGCGGTGCGCCGTAACCGCCATATAGCGCCGGCCTTTGTTGGTGTCCGGGTAGAGTTTTTCCAGGCGCGCCCCGATGGCGTCCAGTTCGGCCTGCGCCTGCTCCACGCCGCGGCCCGGCTTCAGTCGCACGATGGATTGCAGCATCGTGAAGCGGCGCGACGCGCGATCCTCGGGCTTGAGCGCCAACGGCGTCCAGATGTCCGCCGCCAGCGGGAAGTCGAACTTGGGCGGCATCACGCCCGTGACCTGGTAATCCTGGTCGTCGAGCCGGATGTTCTGGCCGACAATCCCGGGGTCTGCGCCGAATCTGCGCCGCCAGATTTTGTCGCTGAGCACGACTTCGCGTTCGCGTCCGGGCTGGTCCTCGCCGGCCTGGAAACCGCGCCCGATGGCCGGCTGCACCCCCATGACGTGAAAGAAATCCGCTGTCGCGAGGATCTGGTAGACTCGCTCGGGTTCGCCACCAGGACCGACGATGTTGGCCACGCCGTCGTCCCAACTGGCGAAGCTGTCGAACGACGTGCTCGCCTGCCGGATGTCCTCGACGTCGGCCGGCGGGACGCTGTTCCAGTCGTTCGGATCGCCCGGGACCCTCTGGAGCACTAACATCAGCGATTCCAGGTGGGGAAGCGGCACAGGCTTCCACAGCATCGCATCCGCGACGCTGAAGATGGCGGTGGTGGCGCCGATCCCGAGCGCCAGCGTCAGGATGGCGGTGGCGGTAAAGCCCGGAGCCTTGCGCAAACTTCTGGCGCCGAAGCGGATATCGTTCCACAATCCCATGAAGACACGCTACGTCACGGCAGGGGAAAAGTTCCGGCAATTAGGGGGCTGGCCCCGCGGGCGCCCCGGGCGCCGCTACTCGTGCTTTTCCAGTTCTAACGTGATCGTCCCGATGGTGATTGGCATTCGAACCTGAATCTGCACCGGCAGCTTGCGCTGATCGTCGGAGAGCCACACATAAAGGTGCGCCGAGCGGCGGTACAGGACGTTGTCGAAGAGGAATACCTCGTAGCGGATGGTCTTGTAGGCGCCGTCGGGGACTTTGACCTCCTCGCGCTGCTGCGCCTGTATCTTGGCCACCACCGCCTTCTTGCCGTCGCTGACCGGCAGCCCCATGCTCTGCCCGGGCTCCAGGTTGAGCGTACGCAGGAAAAAGATCCCGCCGATCACGTCGTGGACGCACGAGGGGATCTCGATTTCCCGCGCCGATAGTACGGCGTCCTTTACGCGATCGTGCTCCAGGTAACTGGCCTTCTTCGATGGGTAGTCGAAAGTGATTTTCGCGTCGCGTTGGCGGTTGCCCTCGTTCGAGGTCGTCTGTACGAAGACCGCGCACATCCCCTGGTTGAGGCTGGCGGTGTAATCGTCCTGCACCTTGTAGAGTTTGGAAACCAGTCCGACCGACTCCAGGCGTAACTTGGCCTGCCACCCTGGCTGCGGCTGCCGAGTGGCGCTCCACTCCAGCCTGGCCCTGCCAGCCGTGATCAGCCGCCACTCGACGCGGTACGTGAGAGCCTCCGCCGAAGGCAGGTTGGCGCCCTGCGGCACTGCGTGGGGCGCGCACGCCACGGCCAATATAAGCAGGTTCCATCGCATGAAGACTCAGTGTCGCAGATGCGTTGCGCGGGGCGCAACGACGGCGAGGCAAGGTGGGGCAGGCGATTCGCCTGCCAACGCCCTCCGCCGCGGGGCGGCTGATAACATAATGTAATGACGTTCCTTCGGAGTTTTAGTTTGCTGCTTCCGGCGGCTTGCCTGCTGGCGCAGACGCCCCCGCCGGCGCCCCAACCCGGCGGCCAGCCGCCTCAGCCGACTGTCGGCTTGAGCGTCGTGCCGCCCGAGAAACCGGCGCCGGCCGTTGCTCCCGACAAAGTGATCATCACGGTGGGCGACAGGAAGATTACAGCCGCGGAGTTCGATCGGATGGTCGATTCCATGCCGGAGCAGTACAAGGCGGCGGCGCGCGGCCCCAACCGCACGCAGTTCGCGGGCAACCTGGTTCAGATGCTCGTTTTAGCGCAAGAGGGCCGGCGCCTGAAGCTGGACCAGACCCCGGAATTCAAGGCGCTGATCCAATTCCAGACCGAGAACATGCTGGCGACCGCCACGGCTGCCGGGCTGAACAAGAGTAATACGCCCGACGAAGCCCAACTCAGGAAGTACTACGACGAGCACAAGGCGGACTTCGAGCAGGCCAAGGCGAGCCACATCCTGGTGCGTTTCCAGGGCTCGCAGGTGCCGGTCAAGCCGGGCCAAAAGGATCTGACCGAGCCTGAAGCGCTCGCCAAGGTCCAGGCGCTGCGCCAGAGGATTGAGGGCGGCGAGGACTTCGCCAAGGTCGCCAAGCAGGAGTCCGACGACGTTGGCAGCGGGGCCAATGGCGGCGATCTCGGGACTCTCACTCACGGACAGACGGTTCCCGCTTTTGAGGAGGCCGCTTTCGCTATGAAGCCGGGCGAGTTGAGCCAGCCCGTGAAGACCCCGTTTGGCTATCACCTCATCAAGCTGACATCCAAAGACGCCAAGACCTTTGAAACGGCGCGGCCCGATTTGGAGCGTCAGTTCGGCCCACCGCTGATGCAGAAGGCCATCGCGGACCTGGTGCAGAAGGCTTCGGTAACGCTCGATCCGGAGTACTTCCCGCCCGCCCCGCCGGCCAAATAGCGTGCGGACTCGTAAGCTGGAAATCGCCTGTCCCGTGTGCGGCTCGTCGCAGGTGTTCTACACCTGCACGACGGACTGCTGCTACAACCACGTCTGCGGCGATTGCGGGGCAACCTTTGAGCCGATCACGAAATCGGCCGGCGGCGCGCTGTCCGGAATCGTGCCGCCCGATCCGCCGCCGGAATGCTCCGATCCCACCGCCGCCTGCGCCAAGTGCCATGCTCCCTCGGCCTGCATGACCGAAGACGGCGCGGTGGTTTGCGCGAAATGCGGGGCATTGCTCATCCTGGAGCTGGAGGAGATCCATCCTGGGTAACGAGGTCCATGGCGCTTCGGGACCGGGTACGATAGTTGAGGGTACTGTTTTCCACGGCCGCAAAGCCGGCCAACGCCCCTAATCCCATGGACCCGTCCAACAGGCGCCGTAAGATGCCCCGCTGGCTCCCCCAGGCGCTCGGCTATGGCGCCTCGGCCGCCTGCGTCGCATGGGTGCTTCATGGCTATTCCATCAAGGATCAGCTCATTCCCGCCATTCGGGAGCTGGATTGGCGCTGGGTCAGCCTGGCCGTGGCGGCCGATCTCGCAATCTATGTCGCGCAGGCCTGGAGATGGAATACGCTGCTGGCGCCCGTGATTCGGCCATGGCCATGGCGCACGGTCCAAGCCATCTTCATCGGGCAGTTCGCCAATCAGGTGCTCCCGCTGCGCACCGGCGAGTTGATTCGCTGCTACATGCTGGCGCACTGGAACGACCTGCGGTTGTCGCTCAGCTTTGCTTCCGCCGCCCTGGAGCGCCTGATCGACGGTTTCTGGATGCTGGCGGCGTTTCTCATCACGGCTGCCTTCGTGAGAGCCATGCCGCGCGATCTGATGCTCGGGGTCCGGGTACTTGGCGTTCTGCTGCTCCTCGGCGCCATCCTGCTGTTCTGGGTCGTATTCCACAAACAGCACGCGCACGCGGTGATCCGCGAGAGCCGCTGGGCCTCGACGTTGCGCCACGTCATCGAGGGCCTTCACCTCATGGGCAATCCGCGCACCATGGGCTGGACCAGCCTGATCAGTCTCCTCTACCTTGCGCTCCAAGTACTCACCGTGTGGGCGCTGATGAAGGCGGACGGGCTGGACCTTTCGTTCTGGTCGGCCGGGGGCGTGCTCACGGTGGTGCGTTTAGCGACCGTGATACCGAACGGTCCCGCCAACCTGGGCCTTCTCCAGGTGGCTTGCGTGCTGGCGCTGGGACTTTTCGACGTCGAGAAGAACGACGCCAAGAACTTCTCGAACATTATGCTCGCAGCGGAGACCATCCCGCTGCTGGCGGGTGGCGCCATCGCCGTGGCGCTAACGGGCCTGAACATCTCCGAACTGCGCGACCACGCCAGGCGAGGTCTCCACGCGCACGCCCACGCTCCCAGGCAAGGGTAAGTGAGTGGGGCGGGCCTCCAGGCCTGCCCAGAGCGAGGCGATTCCCGGTAACGCCCCCCGCATAGGAACACATACAACAAAACTGTTGCACAACCGAATTGTTGTGATAGTTTCCTGTTGTATGAATGTCACGGGCATCCCCGGAAGTATGGGCAGTCTAGTAGAACATGTGATCAAGGCCGCTTCCGGGCAGTCTAGCCGGGCACCGTAATCCGGCTATCGATACTCGGAAACCGTTTCTATGTTAAGCGGGGTAGAAGTCCTGAGCGGTCATCTTCACGCAAGGCGACGAGTTCCGTACGCAGCATCTGTTCCAACGATTTTATGCTGTGGTTGTAGATCAGACAGCGCTGACTCTTGACATCAAATGTCAGATCCGAGGCTTCAGCCGCGATGAGAACGGTAGGCTTACCGCATCCCCAAGCGTAGCCGACTTCCAGGTAGACATTTGGGTTAGCGGAGGTCAAGTCAGCAATGACGAGGGTTGCCGCGGCGATGCGTTCCCTGACCCAGTCGAGCACGTCGCCTGTGAAGCTCGACTGGTCCGCCCGCTCGCAGAGGAGTCCGGCCTCCTTGACCGCATTGCGAATCCCATAGTGGAATACGTCTTCCATGCTCTGAGCGAAGGGCATCGCGACGAAAACAAAAGGCTTACTTGCAGAGGTGTATCCAACTGACCGAAGACTTTCATCAACCGACTTCCCGTAAGACTGGACCGCCCGGCCAGCACGCAGTGGTCGGCGGGGTAGGAGCACACGGTGATTGGGAGCACGGTGACCGACTGGACGTCTCACAATGCGGGCCGAAAAGATCCGGGGGAACGCTCCGTCTGTCCCCGCTCGCCTCCCCCGATACCCGCCGCCAGCCGCGGCGGGTTTCGCTTCTCTGGGGCGCATCGCTACTCCCTCCTCACGCCCGCCGCCGGACGGGCGGGATTCCCGAAAGATCCAGACCGACCTTCCGGGCCGAAAGGTAGTTGTCAAAATCCGTCCTTTTGACCCGAACGTTGCGGCCCAATTTCAAGAACGGAATCTCGCGTCTGAAGACGCGCTTCCTCCAAACGCCTTCAGACTCGGTGGTTTCAATCGCCAACTGCGGGATCGTCAGAAGGCTTAACTTGGAGTCGTTGTCATTGCTCATCATCTGTATCGCCCCTTTCGACTCCAGCCTAATCCGGGGGAGGACCAATCGTCACGAACTGGACTATGATGTGAATATGACGCAGGCGGAGAGCTATCTGCACGACCTGGAATCGAGCGGGCCGTTTGGTCTGACTCGCCCCCTGAGAGCGGCTGCGATTCTGGTGCCAAGCCGGATCGAGTTGTTAGGAGACAAGCTCTATTGGTCCTTTGATGCGGAACGCGGCAAGAACGGCTTGCGCTTTAGAGCCGTGCGTCCCGGCTTGGGCCTGCTGCAAGACTTCGTGAATCTGGCCCACGCCCCTAGTGAGAAGATCCTGCAATACGCCAAAAAGTGGGGGGTCCTAGAAATCTGCGAACACCAGCGGCCCGCGTGTCATCAAAGGTTGAACGGCCTGCTGTGTGAGCCGCAACTCTACGGCGACCTCTTCTGGGAGGACGTATCCGTCTGGCGGCAGTATGCGCGGCTGTTCCGGTCGCATCTGAGTATTGCTGCGAGACTAGCATCTGGTGAAAAGGGGTTATTTGAAGACTGGGAGGTTGTCATTAAGGCGCAAGGGTTCTCCGAGGGCAAACTCTTCCAACAGCATGGGCTGGCTGTGGATCACGAGAAGTTGAAGGTCGCTTTGAACGTACTCCTATCTGAGAGTGCGGTGGGGCCTCTCGTGCTTTGGTCCGCGGGCAGATGGCAGATCCATTTCTCTGCTACGCCGGCAATTGGGTGCGCCCTGTTTGGTGCAATCGTCTGCCAACTGATGCTGGCGGCCACGCGGACTGAAGGCCTCGCTATTTGCTCGGGCTGCGGCACGGGTTACTTACCTATGAAACGGCCGAATCAGGCGCGCCGGAACTACTGTGACACATGCCGCAACAACAAACTACCTGCGCGCGATGCCGCCAGAGATTACCGCAGGAGGCGTTCAGGCCCTTGAACGTGAGGTAGTATGGTCACCTCACGGGCGGTCCCGCATTGTCCAGAGCGCAGCGCCGGCCAACAAGGCCACGATCAGGCATTGAACGATCAGGCGCGGTGTGTCAATCTCTGAGCGCCAGTCCTGCGGGTACAACGTCGTCCCGCGGTAAGTCCAGCCCGAAATCTGAGGACCAGATAGCCAATCGTACGAACGAACCTCCTGGGGCAAGTTCAACCTGGGTTCAAACCGATTCACCCACGGCGGGTACAGGCCCATTGCCACAAGCGCCAGGACCGCCGTCCACACCACAAAGACCTTACTGCGAATGGGGGTGCCGAGAGCACGAAGAATGCGCCCCAAATCCCCGACGCAAGCGCTCCAACCGTTTTTCCAAGCGCTGTCGCCCCGAAAGCTCCTTCCCACACGCGCAGAGGAAAAGTCAAACCCACAGTCACACCGCCGCGATGATTCGGGGCTTAGCAGACCGCAGTTTGGACACTCCATGCAAACTTACTCCTCTTTCAAAGTATCAGCAAGAAACGAAACCGCCATGCCACACCGACTTGAACTGCCCGACCTTCGACTACTTTGGGGCATTTTCTGCTTCGGTCTTCGGCTTCCACTCCGCAGCCCGGAGCAGGGCCTCCGCAATCTGCACATTGCTCATTTCTTCGGCAACACGATTCAGCCAAACCGCCATTTCGCTCTGGTCTTCGCCACTGTGAGTGGCCGCGAGGCTGTACCACATGTACGCTTCCACGAGGTCGTGCGGCACTCCCTCGCCTTCCGCATACATGAACCCGACATCGAACTGAGCATCAGCGTTCCCCTGCTCGGCGGCTTTGCGGTACCAGCGGACGGCTTCGGCGTTGTCCTTCGGCACTCCCTCGCCGCACTCGTAGTGCGTCCCGAGGTTATGCTGAGCATCAGCGTTCCCCTGCTCGGCGGCTTTGCGGTACCAGCGGACGGCTTCGGCGTTGTCCTTCGGCAACTCCCAGCCCTGATCGTAGTGCATCCCGAGGTTATCCTGAGCGTCTTGGCTGCGGTTATGGACTCCAGCCTCCGTCCACTGATCGTAGTGCATCCCGAGGTTATCCTGAGCGTCAGCATCGCCCTGCTCGGCTCGTGCTCGCAATGCCTTGAGCGACTCCGCAGCCTTGAACGACTCCGCAGCCTTGTGATGGTAATAGGTGTAATAAGCGAAACACGACAGACCTAGCGCCGCTGCAAACACCAGGAGCCGTTTGCCCACCTTGGGTGGCCGCCTGATCCCCGAGTAAGTTGCGCCCGTTTTCGTGGGAGGTTCAGGCAAGGGGGGTACCGATTCCTGTGTCGGGTCTCCAGCGTCATTCGGCTCGGTTCCCTCGGAGGCCTCTGAAATTAGCTCGAACTGGTCCGCTCCCGAGATGCCGATGACACCGGAAACATCATTCAGTTTGTTTTTTGCAGCGGCGCTGGTCATGGCGTACTTTGTGGTCAGGTCGGGCCGATAGGCGTAGACGTTCCCGAATGGATCGCGGTGGAACGCGATTTGGAGGCCATTCTCGACGGCGGGGAATTGTGAGGGAACGGGAGTGCCCCGCCGATACATCACCACGTGGAGTACCCCCGAAGCCAACTGCCTAAGCTGGTCCTCAATCGCCTCAAGAACCGTCGGCTGCGCGATGGTCGTAAGATTCACCCCTGCGGGCTTCGGTGTTTCGGGCTTCGGGCCGAGATCGAGCGGGGCGGGCGGTCCGCTCTCTTTGGGTGGCCGCGTCGGGTCTCCAGCGTCATTTGGCGCTCTCTCCGCAGAGGCTTGCGGAATTTCCTCGAACTGGTTCGCCCCCGGCAGCAGGCCGAATTGGGCCGTTTCCGGGCGGATTGCCCCGTTCACTAGCGAGCGCCTCAGCATCGCCAGCGACCGCGCCATTTCGTCCTCCGAGAGTTTGGGATACAGCCGCGCGGACGGGTCCGCGCGTTCTTTGCCTAGGGACGGGGGCGGCAGATTCGGGGGCGGGGCGCTCTGCGGCAAAGAGGCCGGGGGCTGCGGGTCCAGATCCTGGAACGCCGCCGTCTTCGGGTCGATCTGCCCGTTGTGGAGCGCCACCTTCAGCGCCATCAACGCCCGGTGCTTTTCTTCCGGTGAGAGTTTCGGATACAGCCGCTCAGACTCGTCGTTCGGTTCGGCCATAGTCCCCCCCTGGAATGATGGCGATTCCGCGCCCTGGTGTCAATGGGCGCCCGAGGGCTTTCGACCTGCTTGCTTCCCGCCGCCGCGCCCTATCCGGCCGGCACGGGCGCGAAATTCATGCGCGCGGCGGAATCGGGTCTTACTCGCGCATGGGGATTTAGGCTTTAGGCCATCCGGAAAGGGGGGTACGCGTTTAGGGCATACGGCGTTCCCCACCCCTTCGGAGGATTTCATCGCACGCAGAACCGCGCGCGAGATTGTGACGCGCTTTGTGACCCAACCGGCGGTTTCGCTTGTTCCGTTCACCGTGGGGATTTCTTTGGGGACTCCTGGGAACAAACCGTACCAGACGGGCGGTGTTCGTCCGTGTCGAAAAGCAGCGATTCGCTCAGGTTTGGAGCGGTGGTACTCGACGGTCCTCCTTGGTCATAAATGCCTGAAAGGATTTGTAATCAGAGGGTCGGGGGTTCAAATCCCTCCGCCAGCTCCATCTAATTCCTTGCTCTAGAAATACTTGCAACCGATTCTTCGCTCTCCTCAAAATCCGGCACATTCGCATTGTGCCCATTTTTGTGCCCACCCTATGCATTGTCCATGGCGGCCCGCACGTCTTCATCGTTCAGGTGAACGTACCGCATCGTGGTGTTCAGGTCCGTATGGCCCGCGAGTTTCTTGAGCGTGAATGGGTCCAACTGGGTATCCCCTTGACTCACCAGACCCCAACCTGTAGATTTGGGCTGTGGAGGATTACCCGCGAACCATCCAGGAGTTTGAGGAGCGATTTTCGACCGCCACTTCGATATCGAGAAGAAGCCGCTGCAATCCATCGGGCTGGTGGCCGGGGCGCTGGTGGCGGTGGTTTATTGGATGGCGGTGATTGTGAGCAAGGTGGTGGGGTGAGACGGTGAACGACATGGCTGACGACCTAGATTCGAGCACAATTCGCCATTTGATCTTGGCTACAAAATTGGGCAACGGCGAGATAAGCCATATTGCAACGAACGTCGTCGATGCTGCCGTCCGACAGGGCCTCTTGAGCGAAGCGCCGGATCTGCACTATCAGAGTCCGCTGGCCGACAAGATCACTGCCGTCGTATGGGAGTTGATAATCGAGGGCGTGTACACGCCGGGTGCTGGAATACAACATCCGAATTTACCGTTTCTTCGTGTAACGGAATACGGGCAGAAATGCTTCGAGGCCGGGGAGCTAACGGCCCATGATCCCGACGACTACCTACGTCGGCTCAAGGCAGCGTGCCCGAGCATTGACCAGATTACGCTTCTCTATACCGGGGAAGCTCTTGACACGTTTCGGGTAGGAAACCATCTGGCTTCGACGGTGATGATTGGCGTGGCAGCGGAAGCGATGTTGCTTCGGCTCGTCGCCGCTGTACACGCCGCACTGAAGACCCCGCAACGACAGGAGAGATTCGAGAAGGACACGAAAGGCAAGAACGCCAAGGCGCAACACAATGAAGTTTTGGCGAGGCTGAAATCACCGTCCACGCCGTTGCCAGCAGAAATTGAATCCGTCTTGGCGCAGCACATCGACGGCATCTACGACCTCATCCGTCGTACTCGGAACGATGCAGGGCATCCAACAGGCAAACGTATGGAGCGGTACGAGACGCAAGCACTCCTGCTTTTGTTCCATACGTACTGCAAGACGGTTCACGGTGTGATGGACTGGCTTGCCAAGAACCAGATTTGAGTTTATTGCCATCGGGACGGGCCACGAAACCGTCGAGATCGTTCCGGCACCGCCGCTTCACTTCCTGTGAATCACGAATGGCTTGCGGTCGCTCACGGTGCAGAAGCCCTCCTCAACCAGCAGCGGTAGGACGTAGCTCATCACCTGCGGGGATACGCCGTACTTCTCCGCAAGCGTCTCGCCAACCGAGTCGGTAACGAGGGGCTTCCGATTGGCCCCCATCAAGACCGGGCTTCTATTCGTGATCTCCCGGCGAATGATGTGGACGATTTCTGGCTTGATTTTCAGGGCCGAGGTCTGGAACAGGACGGTCAGCCCGGTTGCCAGCGAACCGGGGAAAATGCGGGGGAAATGGGTCAGCCTCGGGGAAAATGGGTCGGAAAATGGGTCGGGTCGGAAAATGGGTCGGTCGGAAAATGGGTCAGCCTCGGAAAATGGGTCAGCCTGAACTGCGTGAGTTTTCTACCAGCCCCGCCCGCACCGG
>OBLU010004687.1_pt1 | contig 12303 bp, 7 predicted proteins | sample 1518681 | NCBI WGS metagenome assembly OBLU01 (sample SAMEA3539304, study PRJEB22396) | soil metagenome | biome: tundra; feature: field; material: soil | place: USA | collected 2010-05 | depth 0.15 m | reverse complement strand
GATCTTTGAGATCTACATCAAGACGACCCCAGAGCGGCTCTGGGAGGCGATCACCGGCAGCGAGATGCGCCAGAAATACAACTTTGGAGTGGGCGTCAAATCCGACTGGACTCGCGGCTCCCGTTACGAAACGGTGCGCCCCGACGCGCCCGGCATCCTCAGCGAGGGCGAGAATCTGGAGGTCGACCCCCCGCGCAGACTCGTTCAGAGTTTCACGGCGTTATGGGGCGATGACGTTAAGCGCGAGGGCACGTCCCGCGTCACGTGGGAGATCGAAGCCATCGCGGACTCTTGCCGGTTGACCGTGACCCACGACCAGCTGCCCGAGAACGCCAACAGTGCGCTTTACGGGGGCTGGCCGATGGTCCTCTCGGGGCTGAAGACACTTCTCGAGACCGGCGAGACGCTCACCACGCCTGGGTCACTGATGTACGCCCAGGGACCCAAGTCGGCGGCTTGAGGCTCATGCAAACCCAAAACCAAACCCAAGCGGAGCGCCAAGATGGCTAACAGTTCCGAGCACACCAGGATCACGGACATCCGGACGGTCGGCGTGCCTGTGAGCGACCAGTGTCGCTCGCTTGACTTCTACGTCGGGAAGCTGGGTTTCGAGCAGCGCCTCGACGCCCCCTTTGGCGACGGACGCTGGCTCGAGGTCGCACCCCATGGCGCCACGACATCGATCGCGCTGATTGCAGCGCCCCAAGGCGCCCCGATCGGAGTCGACACCGGCATCCGCCTCGGCACCGTTGACGCCGAGTCTGACCACGCTGCCTTGCTCGCCGAGGGCGTCGATACGGACGCTGAGATCATGCGGATGGGTGACTTCGTACCACCGATGTTTACGTTCCGCGACCCCGACGGCAACCGCCTCGTGATCGTTCAGCAAGGATGATCGGCACAGCCAGATACAAGCAGGAATGGTCATGACATCAATGACGGAGTCCGCAACACCATGTTGAACCACCGGATTGCAGGCAAAACCGGGTGTCTCAACGACGCTCCGGCTGTGCACGATCGCGAGAGACGACGCGTTTCTGATGCTTGCCGGCTTGGCCCACACCGGCAAGCGCCGGCTGCGGGTTGCTTGGAAGTCTCGCCCGCGGGCGGACTGCGGCAATAATCGACCAAGCGTTGGATTTGGCGCGCATGATGGCGTCACCACGAATTGCGGGCACCTTTCGCGTTGGGTCGCGTTGAGGCAAGTCGGTCACAAGCGAGATGCTCACTCCGTGGCGATGGCGACGAGCCGGTCGCTTGCCGCGATCTCGGGCGTGGCAAGCTGACGGGCTCCGATGCGTCTCCCGGCCCGCCCGACCGTCTATGAGATCAATACGGCAGCGTGGCTGCAGCGGCTCGGTCGCGGGCGCGGGCGCCCGCTTGAGCTGGGCGAGGTTCCGGCCTCCGAGTGGGAGGTGCTGGCGGGGCTGCCGGTCGACGCGGTGTGGCTGATGGGGGTATGGCAGCGGAGCCCCGCCGGCCGCACGGCGGCGCTAGCCGAGCCCTCGCTGCTTGCCGGCTACCGCGCTGCGCTGCCCGACCTGTGCGACGACGATGTGATCGGTTCGCCGTACTGCGTGCGCGACTACGTCGTGGACGAGCGCTTCGGCGGGCCGGCCGGGCTGGCGGTGGCGCGCGAGCAGCTCGCGGATCAGGGCCTGGCGCTGATCCTCGACTACGTGCCAAACCACGTCGCGCCCGACCATCCGTGGGTGACGGATCGGCCCTGGTGCTTTCTGAGAGGCAGCGAGGAGGAACTCGTGCTGCACCCGGAGGCGTTCATTCGGATCGCCGGCAGCGTGTTCGCGAAGGGGCGCGACCCATACTTCGAGCCTTGGCAGGACGTGCTGCAGCTGAACGCGTACTCGCCTGCGCTGCGGGATGCTGCCGCCGAAACCGTGATCGCGATCGGAGATCAATGCGACGGGCTTCGCTGCGACATGGCGATGCTGATGACCAACGAGGTCTTCGCGCGCACGTGGAGCGACCGGGCCGGGCCCGAGCCCGACGCTGACTACTGGCCGTTCCTGATCGGCCGCTGCAAGCAGGCCCATCCGGATCTCCTGTTCATCGCCGAGGGTTATTGGGACATGGAGTCAACGCTGGAACAGCAAGGCTTTGACCTGTGCTACGACAAGCGGCTCTACGACCGGCTCGTACACGACACGCCCAAGTCGCTGCGCGGCCACCTGCAGACTGACGCTTTCTATCAGGAGCACCTGATCCGGTTCATCGAGAACCACGACGAGCCGCGGGCGGCGGCCACCTTCGGGGCTGCGCAAGCCCGCGCCGCCGCGGTCGTGATGTCCACGCTGCAAGGTGCGCGGCTTTACCACGATGGCCAGCTGGAAGGACTTCGGACGCGCCTCCCGGTACAGCTTGGGCGCGGGACCGACGAGCCGCTGGACAGCGATCTACGCGCCTTTTACGGGCGGCTGTTGCGCGCTGTCGCCGACGCGCAGTTGCGAAGCGGCGACTGGCGCGTGTGCGAATGCGAGCGCTGGTCCGACGACGACAACTCTCACGACCAGCTCGTTGCTTGGTGCTGGTCGAGCTCGGACGCGCGCCATCTGGTGGTGGTCAACCTCTCGCCTGCCCGAGCCAACGGCCGCGTGCGCGTGCCGTGGCGCAACCTGGCCGGACGAACCTGGAGCCTGGCCGACAGGCTGAGCGGGCACTGCTTCGAGCGCTCCGGCGACGAACTGGCCGGCGAGGGCTTGGACGTGGCTCTCGGGGCCTGGGGATCGCGTTTCCTGATGGTCGAGAGCTGAGTCGGTCTGGCGGCATCTCATGGAGATTCGCCACCCCGCGTACTGCAGATCTTCGCCTGGCGGCTTCCTGGTCCCGTGTCACGCTCGCTGCGGGCCCCGAAGCATCGCCGCCGCCTGTGAGCAGAGCGATGCGCGTCGTGCGAATCCTACGCAACCTTGGGACGCGGCAATGCAACGTTTATAGGGGTTCCCGGGGGCCATGCAGAAACAGCGCAATCGCGTACTGGAAGCCGGGGCGGATCTAGACTGCGCTCGTGGAGCGGTGATCGAGCGTCGCCGCCTGCGCTGGCCGATAACGAGCGACTGCGCGATCGAGGGCGAGCCAGACGATCGCGCGTCGCGCAGGGAGAGCCGTCAGGACGTCAACGTGATGGCGGTAGAAGCGACTCTCCCAGACGCACTCAGCGCGGCAGAACTTGTGCGCCGGCCCAGCTCGCGACTGGGGCGAACTACGCGGCGGGTCGGGCGGGTCGCACGGATGTGCGCTGTGGCCGTGGCGGCAACGCTATTGCTACGTCAGCGGTGCTGACAGATCGACGTATGAGAGCTGTTCAGCGATCCGGGAGAATATGAGATGACGACGCAAGTAGCAAGCAACGACACGGAGGGGTTCATCCCTACCACGACCAAGTGGGTATACGGTTTCTCCGAGGGCTCGCGTGATATGCGCGAGCTGCTAGGCGGCAAGGGCGCGGGGATCGCCGAGATGACCCGAATCCTCGGCGCTGAGTTGGTGCCCGGCGGCTTCACGATCACCACGGAGGCGTGCGTGGCGTACATGCGCGCAGGCGAGACGCTGCCGGCGGGGTTGGAGGACCAGGTCGGCGCGGCGCTCGCGCGGCTGGAGGAGCAGGCCGGTAAGCGGCTTGGCGACGCCGAGGATCCACTGCTCGTGTCGGTGCGCTCCGGCGCACGCAAGTCGATGCCGGGGATGATGGACAGCGTGCTAAACCTTGGGCTGAATGACGAGTCGGCCGCCGGCTTGGCCGCGCGCACCGGCGATGAGCGCTTCGCGTGGGATTGCTACCGGCGTTTGGTGCAGATGTTCGGCAATGTCGTGCGGGGCATCCCGGGTGAGCGCTTCGAGGACGAGATCGCGCGCGTCAAGCACGAGCATGGCGTGACACTCGACACCGAGCTCGACGCCGCCGCGCTACGCGAGTTGACTGAGCGCTTCAAGTCGTTCTTCGACTTTCCGACCGAGCCACGCGAGCAGTTGACGCAGGCGATCCGCGCCGTCTTCGACTCGTGGATGGGAGAGCGGGCTGTGCAGTATCGGCGGATCAACCGGCTTCCCGACGACTGGGGAACCGCCGTCAACGTGCAGCAGATGGTGTACGGCAACATGGGTGACTCCTCTTGCTCCGGGGTGGCCTTTAGCCGCGACGAGGTGACGGGTGGGTCCAAGCCGTCGGGTGACTTCCTGCCGGCCGCCCAGGGCGAGGACGTCGTCTCCGGTGTGCGTACGCCGCGTGACCTGTCTCAGCTGCGCGAATGGATGTCGCCGGTCGCCGACCAGCTGACGGAGATCCTTCGCAAGCTCGAGGCCCATTACAAGGACATGCAGGACACGGAGTTCACGGTCGAGGAGGGGCGGCTGTTCATGCTGCAGACTCGCGGGGCGAAGCGCCCCGCGCAGGCGGCAGTGCGCTTTGCGGTGGATGCCTTCGAGGAACGCCTGTTGACGAAAGCTGAGGCGATTGCGACGATCGACGCGGGCTCGCTCGATGCCCTTCTGCATCCCTCCTTCGACACGGCGGCGCGCTACACGGTGATCGCACGCGGCATTGCCGCCTCGCCAGGCGCCGCAAAGGGCACAATCGTCTTCACCGCCACGGACGCCATCGAGCAAGCGTCGGGCGGAGCCGCGGTGATCCTCGTGCGGCCGTTCACCGAGGCCGACGACGTCGCGGGGTTCCACGCCGCCGTGGGGATCCTCACCTCGGAGGGGGGCAAGGCCTCTCACGCGGCGCTCGTCGCCCGCGGGATGGGTCGTCCCGCGGTCACGGGTGCGGCCGATCTGGAAATCGATCTGCATGCCGGCGAGCTGCGCGTTGGCGACCGGCTGCTGCGCAGAGGGGACTTCATCGCGATCGATGGCACGACCGGTGCGGTCACGACAGACGACGTCCCGCTCGTCGAGGCCCGCGTCGATGCCCGATTCGAAACCATCCTGCGATGGTGCGACGAGCTGCGCGACATCGGCGTGCGCGCCAACGCCGACACGCCCGAGGACGCCACGCGAGCTCACCGTTTCGGTGCCGAAGGGATCGGCCTGTGCCGCACCGAGCACATGTTCATGGCGGCAGACCGCCAGCCCAAGATGAGGGCAATGATCATGGCAGGGGACGAGGCTGGCCGTCGGGCCGCGCTGGACGACCTGCTCCCACTCCAGCAGAGCGACTTCGAGGGCTTGTTCGAGGCGATGAAGGGATGGCCGGTGACGATCCGGCTGCTCGATCCGCCGCTGCACGAGTTCCTGCCAGACCGCTTCGAGCTGCACGAGGAGATCGTGCGAGCGCGTATCGACCGCAGCGGTCAGCTTGGTGCCCTGGAGGGTCAGTTCGAGCGCGTCCGGTCGCTCGAAGAGACCAACCCGATGCTGGGAACGCGCGGCGTGCGGCTGGGCGTGATGCACCCGGAGATCTACGAGATGCAGGTGCGCGCGATCGCGCGTGCCGCACGCGCCGTCCAGGAACGTAGCGGCCGGGCACCTCGGCTCGAGATCATGATCCCGCTGGTCGCCTACGAGCGCGAGCTCGAGCTAGTTCGCGCCCGGGTGCTGTCAGCTGCCGAGGAGGAGGGCCTGCGATACGGCGAGGACTTCGGCGTCGGGACGATGATCGAGCTGCCGCGCGCGTGCTTGATCGCCGATCGCATTGCGCATCACGCCGACTTCTTCTCGTTCGGCACGAACGATCTGACCCAGGCGGGAATCGGCTTCTCCCGCGATGACATCGAGAAGGGAATCATCCCTCGCTACATAGAGGAAAAGATCGTCGACGGCTCGCCATTCACAACGATCGACGAGGACGGCGTCGGCGAGCTAGTGCGGATCGCGGTGCAGCGCGGCCGCCGTGCCCGGCCCGACCTCGAGCTCGGCATCTGCGGCGAGCATGGTGGAGATCCCGACTCGATCCGCTTCTTCCACGACGCGGGCCTCGACTACGTCAGCTGCTCGCCGTTCCGCTTGCCGATCGCCCGCGTGGCAGCCGCCCAGGCGGCGATCGCGGCCCCACGAGAGAAGTAGCCACGAAAAGCGCCGGGTCCGTCGCGTAGCTCCTTGACGAGCTCGGCGCCGCTGAAGGTGCGCCAGCGGTCCTGGGCTGCATCGAGCAGCTTGTAGGGCATGGTGACGAGTGCCGCATCGCCAAGGTCAATTCGACGCCGGTCTGAGCCAGGAGCGGGTAGCCCGCCCGGCGCCGCCGAAGCACCCGCCGGTTGTCAGATGCGGTTCCGCTCAGCACCCGTCGGGGGTTGTACGCCGAGTTGGCGGCAGATCACGCGCCGCTCGGGGTTTCCCGACGGCGGGCCAATCCGCGAGCTGCGCCATCGTCCACCCGCTCTCGTCGGGTATGAAGACCGCCGTGAGCGTGAGCGCCTGCCATCGCACACAGAGCATGAACCGCAACGCCACGGACATGACTCCGCCTCGCCGCGAGCAGCCTGTGCGCTCCCCGCCGTGAACCCGGCGCGCGACCTCGCCCGGGATGTCTGCAAACGAACTCAGCACGGTCACGAGTGTCGCAAGCCGAAGCCCAACGTCTCCAGGCCACACGCCGTTTAGCCCGATCACGGTCGGCGATATTCGCGCGGGTCGAGTTGGAGTCGCACATGCGCCGGGCCCAACGCCCGGTCGGCAGCGGCTTCATGCTCGGGATCCAGCCGTGTCGGCGAGTCCCGTCCGGTCAGGCCATGGACGCGTGATCGGCAGCAGCCTCCGGATCCTGAGCGACGGGTTAGGCTGTGCGCTGGTGAGCCGAATGCGCTTGCGTATGACCGCGAGAAGCACTGCGCTGGTGGCGTTGGTCGTGGGGTTGGCGCTGCCCGCCGGAACGGCGGCTCGTGAATCGGCGCCAGCTCTGCTGTCGGCCGACCAAACCCGCCCAAATGTTGCGTCAGGCTTCGGCAGCGGCTCCTTCGGTCGCTGGATCGTTGACGCATTCGGTCTGCCCGCGTATCGCTATGACATCGACGAGCAGGTCGTAGCGCGTGCCAGGCAACCCGAGCTGAACGGCGGAACCGCCGCTCAGCACGAACTGGGGAACGACAACATCGTGGCCGCCGCGTTCAACGACGGCTACACGCAGTTGTGGAGCCAGGATCGCCTGGCGCAGTGGGCCAACCGCTTTTCGCCCGCTCGGCGACACTACGCAGGCGGCTACGGCTACCTCAACGTCGGCGGCCGCGTGCTAAGCACGCTGTATCTCGACCGCCCGCCCGGCGCGATGACCAGGCGAGTATTCGGCGTAGGCTACTACGAGCGGCTGCTGCGCGCGGCGGGCGTGGAGGTGCGCGAGGACGTGTACGCGCCATTCGGCAACGATCCGCTGTTGCTGCACGACGTGACGATCCGCAACACCACGGCGCACGCGCGGCGGGTTTCGTGGTTCGAGTACTGGGATGTCAACCCATACGACCAGACCAGCCACCGCCTTTGGGGGCTCGGAGCTCCGCGCTGGAATGCGGGCGCCAGAACTCTCATCGTGCCCCAGGCCGCAGGCTGGCGTGGCGACCACCATCCGCTGAGCATCTTCGCCGCCGCGCTCCGGGGCCCCATCAGCGGCCACGAGACCTCCGTCGCGGCGTTCTTCGGCAACGGGACCCGCGCCGTGCCAGCCGCCGTGGCGAGCGACCGTCTTCGCGGCACAACCGCTCCTCCGGCGCGAACGGGCGCAGGAGGTGAGACGCTGTTCGTGTTCCGCGCCCCGCTGCGGCTGGGCGCGGGGCATTCAGTGACGCTCCGCTACGCCTACGGCATCGCGCATCCTGCCGAGATCGGGCGGCTCGTGCGGAAGTACAGCTCCGCGCGACAGCCGTTCGCGGCCAGCGAGCGTGCATGGGCGCGTTGGCTGCCGAAGGCTTGGTTCGGACCCGGCCGCCAGTGGGTGGCGCGGGAGCTGCAGTGGGATTCCTACCTGCTGCGTGCTGCGTCGGTCTATGAGGAGACGTGTGGCCATCACACGATCACTCAGGGCGGCTACTACCAGTACAGCAGTGGCGAGAATCTGGGCTCCCGCAGCTGGCTGCACTACCTCCTTCCGATGGTCTACGCAGACCCTGCGATGGCGCGCGAGATCCTCCGCTACTCGATCTCGTTGCAGTCGCAGGCCAAGGGCGACATCCCGTATGGCACAGTGCCGCCGTGCAGGCCGTACAACGGCCTGGGCACATCAGACGACCTCGACTTCTGGCTGCTGATGGCCGCCGCCGAGTATGGCCTGGGGTCTCGCGACCTGGCGTTCTTCTCGGAGCGCCTGCCGTTTCACGACACCGGACGACGGGTCAGCGTATGGGAGCACCTCAAGGTCGCCTTCCGCCATCAGGAGTCGCTCCGCGGCCCGAACGGCGGGTATCTGGCGGGGACGAACGGCGACTGGTCGGACTTCTCCGCGATCTTCCTGCACATGAGCGAGTCGATGCTCGTGTCGGCTCAGCTCGCATACGCCTACCCCCAGCTGGCGGAGTTGGCCGACCTCCGTGGCGACCATGTGTTCGCGGCACAGCTGCGCCATCGCGCCGCCGAGCTGCTCACCGTCCTGCGCCGCGAATGGACTGGCCGCTGGTACCTACGGGGCTATTCCGGCCCCAATCCGATCGGGCGCGGGGCAATCTTCGGCGAGCCCCAACCGTGGGCCATACTCGCCGGAGCGCCGAGCGTCCGACAGGCCCGCGTGCTCGTGCACAACATCCGCCGCTTCCTGACCGGCATCGGTGCACCGGCGGCCTTGAACGGGCCGGCCCAGATCGGTTCAGCAATCTCCCCAGCGGCGCGTGACCCCGGCGTGACCGACCCGCCCACCGGTGGTGGCGCCACGTTCGACGGCGCATCCCAGTACGTAGGAGGCGTGTGGTTCGACGTCAACGGCTGGCTCACATGGGCACTGGCCGATCTCGACGGTGTGGTCCCCGGAGCCGCCGGCTACGCGTGGAGCGAGTACACCCGCAACACACTCGCGGCACACGCGCACGCGTTCCCGCAGCACTGGGACGGGACGATCTCGATCGACGACGCATGCAACGCCTTCTACGCGCGGCACCCAGACAGGTGCGGGATTCCGCTCTACAACGACTATGCGGGGCAGATCACCGAGCAGCCGACCTGGATGGTGATGAATGCGGTGCACCTCGCGGGTGTCACACCCACCGAGCACGGTTTCCTGATTACCCCGCATCTCGCCCGCTTCTGGCTGCGCCTGCCCGGCGTCGGCGTGGCGCGCGAGCCCAGACTTCTGCGTGGCTATCTGCGCATCGCGCGCCGCGAGCGGCTCGTCATGCAGATCCGCGGGGTGCCCCGTCGCGCCAGGAGCGTCACCACGTGGGCCAACGGTCAGACCGTCGCGCACCGCGAGTCGGGAGGGTTGGTGGTGTTCTCGCTCCCGGCCCGGCCCGACCGCGCGGCGGACTGGGCAATCACCTGGCGCTAGCGCCGGCGCGCGTCGCGGTTCGGGCGTTGTGGCGTGAGGGACGAGTACAACCCCGTAGTGCATTCGGGGGGTTTGTGCCGATGCCGTGCGGCGGCGCGGGCGCCAGGGTTGGTTTGCTCGCCGGCTGGCCGGGGAGCGGCGCGACTGCTCTTGGCCAGACACCTCCCGGCGTGACTGTCGAAAGAGAGGAACAATCATGGTCATCAAGGACCCCGTCGCACGCATGGCGGCACCCGCCGCCGGGATCGCCCTCGCACCCGTAGCGGTGTCTGTGCCCAAGGTGGAGCGCTCGGCCCTGGAGCTGTCAACCGGGGCGCAGACGCTGGGAGAGATGATCCTGCGGGCCGGCGCGCGAGACGGCATCGCGCTGCGTGACAAGGCGGCGGGAGACTGGCGCGAGATCTCTTACGGTCAGTTCGTCCGTTCCGCCCGCGACATCGCCAAGGGGCTGATCGCGCTCGGGATCGAGCCCGGCGAGCGGGTTTCGATCCTTGCCGATACGCGCCCTGAGTGGACCGTCGCGGACGCCGGCAGCTTCTGCGCGGCGGCCGTCGTGGCACCGATCTACCAGACCAACTCGCCCGAGGAGTGCGAGTACGTGCTGCGCCACTCCGAGGCGCGTGCCGTGTTCTGCGAGGACGCGACCCAATTGGCGAAGATCGACCAGATACGCGACCGCTGCCCGGCCCTCGAGCACGTGATCGCCTTCGAAGGCGCGGGCGCCGGCTCGATCAGTCTCGAAAGTCTGATCGAGCGCGGAGCCGAGGTCCCCGAGGAGGAGGTCGACGCCCGCGTGGCGGCAATCAGCTCCGACAGCATGGCGACGCTCGTGTACACCTCGGGTACCACGGGACCGCCGAAGGCGTGCATCCTCACGCACAGGAACTTCATGGCGGCTATTCAGACGCTCGAAGGGCGCTTGGACCTGGCTCGTGCCGACGCGCCGATCGACTACTTCATGTTCCTGCCGCTGGCGCACGTGTTCGGCCGCATCGGGCAGATGTTCACGCTGGATCTCGGCGGCACGCTGATCTACTGGCAGCGCGACCCCAAGCACCTGCTCGATGACCTGCGGGACGCTGCCCCGACCTACTTCTCGTCGGTTCCGCGCGTGTGGGAGAAGATCTACACAGCCGCCACCAGCGGAATCAGCGAGCAGTCACCGATCAAGCGCGCGATGTTCGGCTGGTCTTTGCGCACCGGACATCGTGTGCGCGAGCTGGAACGCGGCGGACGCGCGCCAGGCCGCGTGCTGGCTGCGCAGCACGGTCTGGCCGACCGGTTGGTGCTTTCGAAGGTGCGTGACCTGTTCGGCGGCCGGCTGGTACTGGCGGTCACCGCCGCGGCCCCGATCGCCCGCGAAGTGCTGGAGTTCTTCGACGCCTGCGGCATCGTGCTCTTGGAAGCGTGGGGCATGACCGAGACGTGTGCGGCCGGCACGATCAACACAGATCTCGAGATGAAGATGGGCACTGTCGGCCGACCCGTGCCCACGCTCGAGATGCGCGTCGCCCCCGACGGCGAGCTGCTGGCTCGAGGGCCAAACATCTTCGGCGGCTACTTGAAGGACGAGAAGGCCACTCAGGAGACGCTGCCCGACGGCTGGCTGGCCACCGGTGACCTCGGCACGATCGACGCCGACGGCTACGTGTCGATCACCGGGCGCAAGAAGGACATCATCATCACCTCGAGCGGTAAGAACATCACGCCGAGCAACATCGAGAACGCACTCAAGCAGACGCGTTGGATCTCCGAGGCGGTCGCTTACGGCGACCGCAGGCCCTATCTGGTGGCGCTGTTGACGCTGGATCCCGACGAGGCTCCCAAGCTGGCCGAGCAGCTCGGCGTTTCCCCCGACCTGGCGGTGATGGCGAACGATGAGCGCGTCCGGGCCGAGATACAGCAGGCGGTCGATGCGGCGAACCAGCGGTTCGCGCGCATCGAGCAGATCAAGCGCTTTGCAATCCTCGACCGCGAGCTCTCGATGGAACAGGGTGAGCTCACGCCAACGCTGAAGGTCAAGCGAAACGTGGTCTACAACAAATTCGCCGACGTCTTCGACGGCCTCTACGAGGAGTGAGTCTCGCCACGACGAGCCAGTTCGAACCGTCCGGTTTGACTCGTAGGCGGCTGCTTCAGCTCGCTGCAGGGGCTGCGAGCGCGGCGGCCAGCTACCCCTCAATCGATCCGCTGGCCGTGCTTGGCGCCGCTCCGCGGTGGCCGGCGGGCGGGCTGCCGGCAAGCGCTGCTCGTCGCGTGGATTCGTCACAGTTCCTGCCTCAAGCCCAGCTGTACGCGTGGCAGCAGCAGCTTGATCGCGTGGGTCTGCGCGCTACCGCCTCCCCTGCACACGAGCGCTACGTCGACCAGTTGCGTGATCGTCTCGAGCGTGCCGGGGTGAGACAGCTGCACTTCGAGCCAGTGCCGCTCGATCGCTGGACCACCGACAAGTGTTCCCTGCGGGTCCTTAGCGGGTCCTCGCCCGGCCGGGTCACGACCGCGTCCTACATCCCCTATTCCGGTCAGACCCCGGCGCCCGGCGTGACCGGTGAGCTCGCCGTTCTGGATCCGAGCCGGCCACCGGCGCCGGGTTCGCTGAAAGGGAAGATCGCCGTCTTCGACGTGCCGCTGGTGTCCTACACCTACGCGGAGTTCGCTCTGTTCACCTACAAGTCCTACGACCCGGGTCATGTGTTCGTCCCCACCGACCCGTACACGCGGCCCTGGCTGGGAATCGGCGGGCTGATCACGATCCTCGACGGGCTTGTAGGTTCCGGCGCGAGCGGAGCTGTGGGCGTGCTCGACCTCCCGGCCGGCGCGGCGCACGGGGCTTACTACCCCTACGACGGCAAGATCCGGAGCGTCCCGGGTGTGTTCGTCGATCG
>OBLU010004686.1_pt1 | contig 12304 bp, 10 predicted proteins | sample 1518681 | NCBI WGS metagenome assembly OBLU01 (sample SAMEA3539304, study PRJEB22396) | soil metagenome | biome: tundra; feature: field; material: soil | place: USA | collected 2010-05 | depth 0.15 m | reverse complement strand
GCCGCCCCGCCGCGGCATCGGCCTGCTTCGCATCACCCCGCCCGAACAGGCGGGCAAAGCGCGCCCTCACCCCCTCCCAGCTATCGGTGACCATCGCCGTCACCAACGCCGAACCCCCCGTCGAGGCCAGCGCGGCCAGTGCCTCCGTCAGCATCCCAGACCCTCCCCATCCCAGAACACGCCAACACCAGGCCAATTATCTATTACCGGCAAGCCAACCCCAAGCACACGCCGACGGTTCACCGTGCCATAGCCTCGCTGCGGTCACCGCTGACGCACCCGGTAGGCCGCTTATGAGCCTATGGTCCTAGGCGAAGGTCCGAGTGGCGGTCTGCGCACATCTGGCCGCCCGCTGACCGCCCAGGTACCCCCGAAGACGCGCGTTGAGCTACCCGCGCGAATAGACCATGCCCCAGGCTGAGGCAGTCTTCAGGCGCTCTAAGCGCTTGATCATGCCCGATATGCGCCCAAGTCAGCCCCCCGCGCTACGTCTTGCCTGTTCAGGGCAGGGTAGCTCGGTTCCCTGAAAAGCGAATGATCCACTACAGTCTGGCTGCCTAGCCAGACGGACCCGGCCCGGCGCTAGTGTGTTCTTAGAGGAAGCATCCGCCGGGCGGGTAGTAGCGTTGTGCGCCGTGAATTGCTCGTGCAAGTCAGCAATTTCCGCGGATGGTATCAGCTTCCTGCTGGACCGCTTCCGCTTCGCTGTCGCGGCCGAGCTCCGACAAGAGCGCGGCCTGGGCTTTCAGCGAGCTGGCATACCTGCTGGCGAACACCGCAGGGCGGGCCTGGGCCAGGGCACGGCGGATGGTGACGGCTTCCTCGATCGCGGCCAGCGCCTCCTCCCGCCGCCCCAGCTCCGACAGACAGGAACACCGACTGGTTGTTCAGCGACATCGCGAGGTCGGGCAGGAACACGTCGGGGCGGGCCTGGGCCAGGGCACGGTAGGCGGTGACGGCTTCCTCGATCGCGGCCAGCGCCTCCTCCCGCCGCCCCAGCTCCGACAGACAGGAACACCGACTGGTTGTTCAGCGACATCGCGAGGTCGGGCAGGAACACGTCGGGGCGGGCCTGGGCCAGGGCACGGTAGGCGGTGACGGCTTCCTCGATCGCGGCCAGCGCCTCCTCCCGCCGCCCCAGGGCCCCGAGGCGGTTACTGAGCCCGATGAGCAGTCCCGCCCGTTCACTGCTACCGGGAGCAGTTCCGGCGGCTAGCTGCTGGAAGACTTCCACGGCTGTCCCGGCAAGGGCGAACGTCGGGTAAGGAAGCGCGCCGGCGATCTGCTCCAGCACGGGCTTCGGCACGGACGCGGCGGTCAGCGCGGCCGTGAGCATGCCGGCCACATCGGGGTTGGTCTCGGCCGCGACGGCCAACGCGGGAACCGCCAGGTGCTCCAGGTCATCCTCGACGGCACCCCGCAGCAGCCGGGCGGCCCGGCCGTCATCACGGGCGGCGCGGCCCAGCACGGTCAGCGCCCGGACCAGCCGGTCACCGCCCAGCCCGGCCAGCAGCCCCGGCACCAGCTCACCCCTGCCGTCAAGCTCGCTGGTCACCAGGTGCTCGGCAACCCGGTCCGGGCGCAGCGCCCCCAGCCACTCACCGCCCATACCGCCCCCAGCTGGCGCGGGGTACAGGTCATGCAGCCAGCGGGCCACCTGGCCGCGCCGCTCCGCCGACCCGGCCAGATCCGGCACACAAGCCAGCAGCCCGGCCGCCTCGGTCTCACTGCCCGCCCCGGCCAGGCACGCCACCGCGACCGCCAGCCGCTGCACCCCGGTATCCAGCACCAGACCCCGGGCCACCGCGCTCTTGTGCCAGTACCGCGCCTCATGCCCCAGCAGCCCGGACAGCACCTCACCGGCGGAGTACACCCGGACCGAACCGCCGCCGCCCGCAACGGCATGATCCAGCACCGCCAGCAGCGCCGCCGCGTGCACCACCAGCACCACCGCGCCCGGGTCATCCAGCAGCAGCCGCGCATCCGGCCGCGCCGCACCCAGCCGGCCCGCGAACGCGGTCACCGCCTCACCGAACAGCTCCTGCCGCCCGCCTGCCCCGGTCAGGCGCCCCCAGGCACAGCGGCGCCGCCTGCTCCAGCACCACGCTCAGCCGGTAATCAGCCCCGGCCAGCAGCTGCCGCCACCACTCCCCGGCACTACGCGCCAGCAGCACTACCCGCACCTCCGGGCACCCCCCGGCAGCCGCCGCCAGCAGCCCCGCCAAGCCCGGCCGGGTCTCGGCATAATCGACCACCAGCACCGCGGGCTCCCCGCTATCCCGCACCGCAGCGACCGCCGGGCCCTCCCGCCCCCGCTGCACCCACAACGTCCGCCACCCGTGCCCGGCAAGCTCCGTCTCCAGCTGCAACGCCAGCCGCGTCTTCCCCGACCCGCCCTCCCCGGTCACCAGCCGGACCCCCAGCCGCCCCCCGGCTACACACCACGCCACCAGCTCACCCAGCTCCGGCCGCGACCGGAACCCCACCACCTCAGCCTCCGGCCGCAGCAGCCACGCCGCACCACTGTCACCCGTCCAGTCCCCGGCCACCCCGCCATCACCCCGGGGCCCGGCCGACGCGAACACCTCCAGCGCAGCCGCGCGCTTCTCCGCCACGCCGGCAGCCCGTTCCCGCCGGTCACGCGTCAGCTCCCACACCACCGCAGGAACAAACCCGGCCAGCGCCGACAGCACCCCGGCCAGCGGCCCAGCCCTTAACCCCGCCTCAAACCCCAGCACCACCGCAAGCACAACACTCAGCACCGCCAGGACAACAACCCGCGAATTCATCCCCACCACACAAGAATGACGCATCCCGCCCCCGCCACACACCCAACCCGGCGCCTGGACCGGAACCTTGCGATATCCGTTGTCCGCGTGATGACGCGATGCTACAAATGGCATCGGAATGCGCTACGCAACGTTGCGCTCTACCTCCGCGGCGACTGGGGATCAGGTGCCGAAAAACCCGAAGGGCAGGGAGCACCGGCCGCTCCCTGAGAAGATCACCGACCTGTCGGCGGACGTTCTAGACGGCACGATCAGGCTGCCCAAGTTCCAGCGTGACTTCGTGTGGACGCGTCAGCAGGTGCTCGATCTCCTCGACTCGATTGCCCGTGGGTACCCGATCGGAAGCTTCCTGCTCTGGAAGAGCACGGTCAACTTGGCGAGCGAGACCAGCATCGCCGGTCTCGCGGTGGAAACCCCCGATGACGGCGAGGAGACGGCGTACCTCCTGGACGGGTGCCAGCGGCTATCTACTATCTGCGGCGCGCTGCACTGGGAGCCCAACGGAGACCCAGAAAGCTTCTGGAACCTGGTCTACGACCTGGAGGAAGAGCGGTTCCTGCACCGCGACGACCTGGCGGACCCGTCGGCCAGTCAGGTGCCGCTTCGGCTGCTCGACACGCCGTCAATCTACTTTCCGCGCCTTAATAGCCTGTCCCCGGAACTGCAAGTACGCGCCCGGACTCTACTCTGTTCGAGCGGATCACCGGGTACGAAGTCGCGACCGTTACCCTCCAGGCGACGCCGCTGTCCGAGGTCGGCCGCATCTTCGAGCGGTTGAACACCCGTGGGACGCCGCTGGCGACGGTGGAGCTTGTCCGGGCGGCGACTTGGCGGTCTGACTTCGACCTGCTCGACGAGATCGATTGGATCCGTGACGCGCTCGCCCGCAAGCACTACGGCCGGATTGACCGGAAACTCGTCCTCCGCGCGATCGCAGCGGCTGCCGGCAAGGGGTTCACCACAGCGAACGTCGAGGAGTTGCCGTTCCTTGACACCCCGGCGCTCAGGTCAGCGGTCCGCGCGACCCAGGAGGCAGCGCGTCGCGCGGTGGACTTCCTGACGACCGAAATCGGCACCCCCACGGCGGAGGCGCTGCCCTACGCGAACCAGTTCGCCGTGGTGGTGGAACTGTTCAGGCAGGTCCCGAGGCCAACATCCGCTCAGTACGCGGCCATCAGAGGCTGGTTCTGGCGGACGGCGCTCACCGGCTACTACGACGGCTGGAACTCCAAGAAGATGGCTGCCGACATGGCGGCGATCCACAGGTTCCGTGACGGCGCCAGGCAGATCGACATCCAGTGTCCGCCGCTGAGCACCAGACTGTGGACGGCCGACCAGTACCGCAGGGATAGCGCGCGGACCAAGGCACTGGCACTCATGCTCGCCGCTGCCGGACCGCTGGACCTGCGCACCGGCGCGCGCATCGACAGCGGACGCGCGCTGGCCATGACCAACGACATGCAGTACCACCATTTCTTCCCGAAGGCGTGGCTCATGCGCCAGGAAGTGTCCTACGAAGAGGCGAACCTGCTCGCGAACATCGTCATGCTCACCGCGATCAGCAATCAGGGGGTCGCCGACTACCCGCCCGCCGCCTACCTCAAGGATGAGATCGACTTCTGCGGCGAGGCAGAAATGCGCCGGCGGCTGGAAAGCCTGCTGGTCTCCCCTCAGGCCTTCGACGCGGCGATGCAGGGCGACTACAAGGCATTCGTGGCGGCGCGCGCCGAGACGCTCCTCGCCTGGGCGAATGACCTGGCCGGCGGGCAGCGCCCCGCGGACGAACCCAGTGTCGATGACCCGGAAGTCATTCTGCGCGGCGAGACAGTGGAGGTCGTGGACACCAGCACGGACGATTAGCCGGGCACTTCGGCGAAGCGTTTTGTCGGTGCCTCATGCTTTCCTGAAATGACCGTCAGGGGAGGGGACATGAAGGTACTGGACTTGCCTGAGGTGGACCGGCCCCGTGAACGACTGCTCAGCCGGGGTGCGGCGGCACTGTCCGACCGTGAGCTGCTGGCGCTCGTCCTCGGGTCAGGCCTGCCCGGCTGCGACGCCATCGAGCTAGCCGCCGTACTGATCGGCGAGTCCGGCGGGCTCCCCGCGCTCGCGACCGCCGATCCCCACGTACTCAAGCGGTTGCCGGGCATCGGGGCCGGAAAGGCAGCCCGCGTCGCAGCTGCGTTCGAGCTGGCCAGGCGTGCCACCGCAGCGGGGGATCGGCGGCGGATCGCTGACTCGGCCGACGTGGCGGCGGTCGCCGCCCCGTACCTGCGCGGCCTCCGGCACGAGCGCGTCGTCGTGGTTGCGTGCGACACCTCCGGCGGTCTGCTCCGCGTCGCGCCGCTAACCGATGGCAGCGCCGACCGCAGCCTGATCCCCGTCCGTGACGTCCTCACCGCGGTCCTCGCGGTCGGCGGCACGAGCTTCGCGGTCGCCCACAACCATCCGGGCGGCAGCCTGACCCCTAGCGAGCCGGACACCGAAGTGACGGTTAGACTCCGTCAGGCAGCAGGCACGGTTGGCCTGCGCTTCCTCGACCATGTAATCCTTACCGAAACGGCGTGGACCCGGATCTCCTAAAGCCACCCGCTAAACGCCGCGTTGAGGAGTGTCGACCGGAAGTGTTTTGCGCCAGCAACCTGTGCTTCGGCGGCCTGCGTGGATCTAGTGACTTTATCCAGCATGCTAGCAACCCGCCGCTGCTCCGGTAGACCTGGTAGGGGGATTATCGTACTCATTAGCCGATCTGGGCTTATCCGCTGTCGTCGAGAGCCCATTCCCGTGCCCTTGTCGCGAAGTCTATCGTGTAGCCTTGCCCAACTTGCAAGATGTCCAACATAGGAAGTGTCGGCATGTGATTCTCGGACAGCGAATGACGGGAACTCATGAGACATGAAGAATCCATCGAATTCCAGCGGAACTACCGCAAGTGCGCCCTCCCACCCGAAGAGTTTGCTGTAGACAAATTGCCCCGCGCGGATCCTGTTATATCGCTTATATGACGTTTCGGAACCCTGAATGCTCGGGCGGGCAAATAGTCCACGCCCATAGCTAAGAATGCCGGCAGTGTTATATGTCTCCGTAGGAGTTACATCGATGACGTCGTCGCACGGTACCAGGAACTCGCCTAGGGAAGTTTCGGCGCCTGAATCTGAGAGCAGGCGATCGGTCAGTGCCGTCCGGAGCGCGGCAGACCGGACGTGTGCAGACTCTATCGCTCCCAGCTTGATGAACGCCGAGTCGAGGCGAGCGGCAATGCGACGCTGTTCATCGAGGCTTGGCAGTGGTATAGGAGTAGCCAGTAGTCGGTCGACGCCAACCCGCTGACGCCGCGAGCCAACTCCAGTTCCCTTGTCCTTTAGGCGGAAATGAAGTCCGTTCCACTGTGCTAGGAAACTCACATAGGCTGGAGAAGCCAGGGCGGTGTTAATCCTGAATGTCGGGAATTCCTGGGAGACGTAGAGCCCGTCGAATTCTGGTTCAACTATGGCCGTCGCGCCTTCCCAGCCGAATAGTTTGCTATAGATGAACTGGCCGACGTGCAGCTTTGTGTATTTCGAGTAACTGGTTTCCGATCCCTCAATCGGTGGTCGTTTGAAAAGCCCGCGCCCGTGACTGTATATTCCGGCGGTGAGGTACGTTCGCTCCGGTTCGATAGGTTCCTCGTCTAGTTCTAGGTGGAGGATCTCGCCGAGAGACCTTTCAGGGTATGTGCTCACCTGCGCTCCTCCAGGTCGTCCTTGAGAGACGTGAGCAGGGACAGGATCTCTTGCTCGGTGGAGATCAAGTCCGCGAGCAGTTCCGCGGGCGGGCGGTGCGTGAGGTCGTCGGCCGGGACTGGGTGAGTGAGGTCCAGGTTCCAGTTGTCCGCGATTATGTCGGCGGCGGGGACAACCCAGGCGTGCTCGTTCTCCGCCCGGTCGGCCCGGTCCTTGCCGCCCCACCAGGCGGCGCATTCGGCGAATTCCTCATACCGCATGGGCCGGGTCTTCGCGTACCCCTTGCGGCCCTCCGGCGGGTCGACCTGGTAGTACCAGACCTCCTTCGTCGGGCCGGACCGGTCGAAGAACACGAGGTTGACGGGGATCAGCGTGTAGGGCGCGAAGACGCCTTGCGGCAGCCGGACGATAGTGTGCAGGTTGCACTTGGCGAGCAGGTCCTCGCGGACCTTCCGGCTTCGCTCGTCGAACAGGAACCCGTTGGGCAGGACGATGGCGCACCGCCCGTCTCGCTTGAGCTTGTCGATCACCGCCTTGACGAAGAGGATCGAGGTCTCACGGACCTGGTAGCCGCTGGGGAAGCGCGCCGCGACGGAGTCCTCTTCCTCCCCGCCGAAGGGCGGGTTGGTGAGGACCACGTTGACCCGGGTGCTCGGGCCGATCTCGCTGACCATGCGGACGAGGGCGTTCTGGTGGACGATCTGCGGGTCGGGCACGCCGTGCAGGATCAGGTTCATCATGCACAGCAGATACGGCAGTGGCTTCTTCTCGATGCCGCGCAGGCTCCGCCAGAGTTCACGCTGCTGGGCGATGCCCAGGTTCTTACCGCGCGTGAGCTCATCGAGCGCCTCGACAAGGAAGCCGCCGGTCCCGCACGCAGGGTCCAGGATTGACTCGCCGAGTTCGAGGAAGCTCTGCTCGACCATGAACCTGATGACCGGTCGCGTCGTGTAGAACTCCCCGCCGTCGCCGGCCGCGTCGCGCATCTCCTTGAGCAGCGACTCGTAGATAAACGCAATCGTGTGGATGTCGTCGCTGGAGGTGAAGTCAATCTTCTGCACCTGATTGACCAGGTCACGGAGCAGGTACCCAGACGCCATGCGGTTGTGGATGCCGCTGAAGACCTGCCCGAGCACGTTGCGCGGGTCGCCGGGGATGTCGCTCTTGAGCTCGGCGAGGTAGGGCAGCAGCTTCTCGTTGACAAACTTGATAAGTGCCGCGCCGGTCAGGTTCTCGTCCGCCGCCCACGTCCGCCACTGGTAGGAGGGAGAGAGAGCCGCCCGGAAGCTGCTGCCCTCGATGATCTCTCGCTCAGCCTCCTTGGCGTCGAACGCGCGGAGGAACAGCAGCCAGGACAGGAGCGGCAGCCGGTCCAGGTCGCCGTTGAGGCCCGCGTCCTTGCGCATGATGTCGCGGGCGGTTTTGACGATCGCGCCGAGCCGTGCGCTGTTCATCGTCCCGCTGGTCGCGGTAGTTGTCGCGGTCACGTGGTTGCTCCAGTTGAGATGGTTCGCGCCCAGAAGGCGCGAAGGGTGTCGAGGGCAGCGGGAAGATCTCGTTCGCCGAGCGCCGCCGCGGCGGCTAGCGCGGGATACTCGTTTCGCCACGCTGGTGGCGGATCGGGGATGCTGGTAGGCATCGGATGGGTCGCTCGGACCGTGTAGACATGCCGGACCACGGCCAGCAGGTCCTGATTAGGAGCCAGCCCGTCGTGGATGAGCAGGAGCAGGTCAACGAGGTCCTTCACCCGCGTATTGGGCCGCGAGCCGTAGGCGCGTGTGAGCGCGTGCAGCTTCTTCGCGAAGTGCTGGCTGCGGTCGGCGGACTCGATGGTGCGCGGCCGAATTCCGGCGAACTCAAGTGTGCCCGGAAGCGAGATGCGGTCTGTGGCCGCGAGTTCGACGGGACGGAGCACGACATCTACGCGTACGGCTGTGAACGTCTTGCCCGCGAGCGCGCCGTCCACTGAGAACCGCCACCCTGGATTGCCTGCCGCGTCGGTATCCAGGTCGACCGGCTGACCGACAGTGAAGACGAAGCGATCACGATCGACATCAGCGGCAAGGGTCTCGATCAGGATCTCGCGGAGCGTTGTGCCATCCGAAGGGGCGGAGCGCAGCACCAGGTCGAGATCCTTGGTCGCGCGGGCCCGCAGGCCCAGGCGGAACTCAAGGGCGGTACCGCCCTTGAGTACCCAGCCCAGATCAGAGACCGACAGCCGGGCGGCGATCCGGTCGAAGACGACGATGCGACGCAGCCGTCCGTAGTCGGTGCCCTTAGTTTCGGCGTCGATCTTCAGACGGGCCTCGATCGCACGGCGAAGGTCGACCGCCGTCTTGTACTGGTTCATGCGCGCTCCGCGTGGAGTGCGCGCTCAACGGCCAGCTCCGCGGCCTTCCCCGCTCGCTGCGCGGCTCGCAGAAGCTGTGCTCTGGTGGCACCGCCCCGGTCAAGCAGGTCTGTGACCGCGGAGTCGATCGCGTCCTGCTGCAGGCCATCCGTGGCGGATTCGGCGATCGCGCGGACCGGCGTGGTTACCCGGAACCCCTCACGTTCCTCTATGTCATCAGGTTCGAGGTGTGCGCGGTGCACGACGACCGCGGCGTCGCGCTTCCTGAAGCCTTGCGGCACGGTCAGGTGGATTTCAGCCGGGTTCGCGATGCCTAGGTCGTGCACGCCGAGGGCGGTCGCATGCGAGACCACGGCGCGCCCGCTGCTCCACAGCGCCCAGCGGATGAGGTGGTCGTGGTCTTCCGCTGGGAGATCCGCGTACTCACCGAACCGGTACAGCCCGTAGTCGATGCGCAGCCAGTTGCCGCGCTGCGTGTGGAAGTGCTGCAGGGGATACGAGTACCCGTCCTCCAGCGCCTGGGCAGCGGTGAAGTACCCGCGCTGCCCTGCGGCCCGCTGCCACAGGCGCGCGCGAGGTTCTTCGTCTCGATGCCGCACATCGTCCGGGTAGCGCATAAGACAAGATTATCATGCAAAAAACTTAAAGTCGTTTTAAGGATTGCGCAACCCTTGCGCACAGAACTTAAAGCGGCTTCAAGGTTCAGGTGATCGCGTAGATGAGTGAACTTAGCTCGTCCATCGACTCCCGTAGCTGCGTGCTCCCACCGAACCACTTCGCCATCTCGGAGACGGTGCCCAGCTCGGTGTACGACTCCGCGCGAAGTGCTTCCATATCGAGTTCCTCGGCACCGCGCGCCGCGTACTGGTCGAGGACCTTGTCGAGGACCTCGCGAGCCTTGGGAGCGAATGACAGGAGGAAATCCTGGTGCCGCGTGATGACCCGGCGCGCCCGCTCGGCACATGACAGCAGCGGAACCTCCCAGGCCACATAGAGCAGCAGGTCGATCACGTCTGTGTCGGGCCGCCCCGCCCACTCGGCAAGATCCTCGGGGGTGATGTGGCTGTCGGCGAGCCGTTCGCGCAGGGCGCGCCGGCCCACAGCGTGCGCCCACTGGGCCAGCAGTTGGCTCGGGTCGAGCTTGAGCTTGAGCACCTGGTCGCGGACGTACTGGCTGTACTCCCTGAGCTTCAGTCCGCCATCTGCCGGGTCGTAGACGTAGAAGGCCGAGCCCCACGGCACAACGGGAACCCCATCAACGTAGAACATGCGCGGGCTGGCGAGTACCACGTCGATCTCATCCTGGTCGGTGAGGTCTGGGGGCAGCGGGCCACCTTGCTGCTCCGTGTACTCGCCGGACGGCTCGGCCACCTCGTCGGCGCCAGTCTCCGGGTCCTTGTCGTCAACGGTGTTGGCGATGTTCCCGTTGTCGTCGGTCTCGTCCCTGATCAGGCGCATCGGCGGGCCGTCGAACGAGGGGTCGTTGAATAGCCTGGTCGCCTCGACGAAGTCGATGATGTCGAAGGAGAACTTCTGGTCCTCGGGGAAGAGGCGCGTGCCGCGTCCGATGATCTGCTTGAACTCGGGCATTGACCTGATCACCCGGAACAGCACGATATTGCGCAGCGTAGGAATGTCGACGCCCGTGGAGAGCAGGCGCGCGGTCACCGCGATCGTGGGTACCTCGGTCTCGACCTGGCGGAACTCGTCGAGGCGCTCCCGGCCGACGTCCCCGTCTCGTGCAGTGATGCGGCACGCGTAGTTCCAGCCATGGCTGACGACGATGTCCTGGTTGGCGTTGAGCAGGGCCTGTGTCATCCGGAAGGCATGATCGGAGTTCTCGCAGAACACGATGGTCTTGCCCATTCTGTTGGTGCGCTTCAGGTAATCGGTGAGGTACCTGGCCGCTTCCTCGGTCCGGTCAAGAATGGCCAGGACTCGCTCGTACTCGCGGGGGCCGTAGAGCTTGTCGGGGATCTCCCGCCCGAACCGGTCCAGTTGTCCCGGATCCGGGCGCCAGCCGGTCATGTCCACGTTCATCCGGACCCGCCTGACCCGGTACGGGGCGAGGAACCCGTCGTCGATGCCGCGGGCGAGGGAGTATTCGTACCGGGGCTCGCCGAAGTACTGGTACGTATCGGCGTCCTTCCTGCTGATGGGGGTGGCGGTAAGACCGATCTGCACCGCCGGCGCGAAGTACTCAAGGATGGCACGCCACTGCGAGCTCTCCGTCGAGCTGCCGCGGTGGCACTCATCGACGATGACCAGGTCAAAATAGTCGGGCGGGAACTGAAGATAGAGTCTCGCCTCGTCGTCCTTGCCACTGTCGAGCGACTGGTAGAGCGCGAAGTAAATGTGCCGTCCCGTCTTCGGGTCCCCGCCGCCGAGCTTGTGGACCGCATCGCCGAACATGGGCTGGAAATACTCGTCCTTCGGCTGATCCACGAGGATCTTGCGATCGGCGAGATACAGCACGCGCGGCTTCCGGCCGCCAGGCCAGTCCTTATTCCACAGCTTCGCGACGATCTGCGCCGCGACGAACGTCTTGCCCGTCCCTGTCGCGAGAACAAGCAGGAGCCTGTTATCACCTCGGGCGATCGCCTGCACGGCGCGATTGATTGCCACCTGCTGGTAGTAGCGGGGTGTCTTCGGCGTACCGTCCCAGTTGCGCAGGCTGGGATTCAGCGGTGCCGATGCGAGTTCGCTCGCCGCGTCTGCGAGCTCCCGGTCATTCAGGTATCTGGCCCAGAGCGCGTCAGGTGATGGAAAGCCAAAGACGTCGCGCACGGTACCGGCGTGCGCGTCCAGTTCAATGATCCGCTGGCCGTTCGTGACATAGGCGAATGGGACATCAAGCAGTTCCGCGTAGCGCTTGACCTGCTCGAAACCGTCAGCAACGTCCCGGAAAAGTCGCTTAGCCTCGATCGCCGCGATTGGCAGGCCATCGGAATACTCAAGGACATAGTCCGCGATCAGAGGTCGTTCCTGCCGGTGCAAGCGCGCGGTGGCGCGGATCCGCCCCTTGTTAATCGGGTACTGAACCCGGATCTGCTCTTCTTTCCAGCCCGCCCGGTCCAGCGCCGGCAGCACGAACTGGCGGCAGGTCTCGTCCTCGCTGGGACCATAAGAACTGGGCGTCACAGCACCATCCTTACTCTAGATCGCTTCCCGGAGCGTGCTGGATCACCGCGCCGTCCGTGAGAGGTGTCACCGTGGACGTCTGCCAATCCTGGTCCTGGCCAGCCCAGCGTCTGTCCATGAGACGGCGGCAGCTTGCGTCGTGCGCTAAACCTGGTGCTGAGCTGACGGCGATGGTCCAGGTATACCGGGAGGCTGGCGTGGCTGATGTCGATGCCGGGCTGGTCGTGCGGGACGTGACGGTGCGGGCGGTGGTGGTGCCGCTGGGCCGGCCGCTGGCCACCAAGGTGGGGGATTTCTCCCAG
>OBLU010004685.1_pt1 | contig 12306 bp, 11 predicted proteins | sample 1518681 | NCBI WGS metagenome assembly OBLU01 (sample SAMEA3539304, study PRJEB22396) | soil metagenome | biome: tundra; feature: field; material: soil | place: USA | collected 2010-05 | depth 0.15 m | reverse complement strand
AACCTGGCGCTCAATCTCTTCTCCCAGGGGGTTGACCCCGAACTCGACATTCGCGATATCGACAAGGCCCGCCACGTGGCCGAATACGCCAATCGTCTGCCGGTGCACATGCGCCATCCCTACGTGGGTGAACTGGTCTACACGGCCTTTTCGGGCTCGCACCAAGACGCCATCAAGAAGGGCATGAGCGCCATTGGGGACAGCTACGACGTCTGGGAAGTTCCCTACCTGCCCATTGATCCCAAGCACACTGGACGCACCTACGAGGCGATCATTCGGGTCAACTCCCAGTCGGGTAAGGGCGGTGTGGCCTACCTACTCAGTGCCGAACACGGTTTGGATCTGCCGCGTGCGATGCAAGTGGAGTTCTCCAAGCACGTGCAAGAACTGACCGAGACTTCCGGCACGGTAATCTCACCGGCGCAGATCTGGGACGTCTTCACCACGACCTATCTACCCGAGAATCCGAAGATTCAACTACTCTCCAGCGAAGTTTCGGCCGACAACCACAACACGCGCATCTTCGCCCAGGTCGTGGTGAACGGTCAGCACGTCACGATCAAGGGCGAGGGCAACGGTCCCATTGACGCCCTCATGGCGGGACTGCGCAACGAGATGGACGTTCACTTTTCCGTGCGCGACTATCACGAGCACGCGTTGACCGCGGGCTCCGAGGCGTCGGCCGTGGCCTACGTCGAGGCGCAAGGCGACGACGGAGCCACCTGGTGGGGCGTGGGGATGAGTTCTTCAATTTTGGACGCCTCGCTCGAAGCAGTAATTTCGGCCGCCAATCGCCGACGCTGACCTAAGCCAGGGTTAGTCTGGAGAAATGTCTTTTCACGCCACGAGCACGGTCTTAGGATGGACGGCCGTCACACTTGGAGTGTTTGCCACCGTCGCGCAGCACCGTCGGGCAAAAACCATTGGGATTGAGGGCGTCTCCTTGGCGACGTGGGTCATGTTCGTCATGCTGGGCCTCTTTTGGATTAGCTATGGCTTAACCGTGCACTCATGGATCATCGTGATGGGCAGCCTCATCGTGCTGCCCCTGCAGTTGGCCATTGTCTTTCGTCTCCAACCGTGGAAGCGCTGGAACGTGTCGCTTCGATGCCTCACGTTCTTTGTGTTCTTTTGTGTCGTGCCCACGGTCCTCTGGGGATGGGCCGCCGGGGTGTTGGGCGCGGGACTGGCCATGCTGGGCAACCGGGCCCCTCAGATCATTGAGCTCGTGCGACACCGCGGTGCCACCGGCGTTTCGGTCGGTGGTTGGTTGCTGTCGGTGGGCTGCACATCGCTGTGGATTGGCTACTACGTTGGCTTTCATATGTGGGCCGCTCTCACGGCGACCAGTTTCGCCTGCGCAGCCAGTATCGCTATTGCCATGCTCGCCGGATGGCGCCATCGCCAGAATCGCGAAAACCTGATCCGCAACGTGGTCTTCGCGGTCTAGATCCTTCGGGCGATAACTACACTTTCAGGCGGTCGCTGAAGAAGTTCAACACTTGTTCGAGGGCCGCGCGCGTGGGGGAGCCTTCGCGATCACCCAAGGCTTCCGTGAAGACCGAGTGGGCGTTGGCCGGATAGTCCCAGGGATTGGACGGCGAGGAGTCGATTTCCACTCCTATGAAGGCATCACCCAATTCGTGGCGAAGCCGTGTGAATCGCTCTTGGGGTGCCTTTTTGTCGCCGGTGAAACGGTAGGCCAGTACGCAGACGCCCTCGGCGGCCCGTCGCTTGATGGCGACCAGGTCACGCTGACTTACGCCGAGTTCTGATTTAGAACCACGGCCGAGCGGCAGCGAGGGTTGCGCCAGTACCGGAGCGACCACCACGGGATCGACCATCATTGCCAAGGCGAAACCGCCCGTCAGGCACATGCCGATGACGCCCACGCCCGGTCCGCCGTTGCGTTCGAGCTCCCAATGGGCGAGGTCACGAAGCCACGACGTCACCGGACTGGCGTGGCCCTTGGCGAAGAGGTTGAACTCGCGCGACACACAGATCTCGCCGAAGCTTTTGAGCGCTTCTCGCACCGTTGGTGGTGCTCCATCGCGGCCGAAGAGGTGGGGCATCACCACACGAAGGTTCCGGTCAGCCACCTGGCGAGCGAACGCGGCGACCAACGGGGTGATGCCGGGCATCTCACTAATGATCAGCACCGCGGGCCCCTGACCCATTCGGTACACGTCGCGCGTTACGCCTCTCGCAGTGAACGGGTCGCATTCGAAGTCACCAAGGATGTCGGAACTGTCCTTTTTGGCCACGGTATCCTCAGTTTCGTAAATTTTCTGCCCTGAACCTACGCCACCCGGGTTCGTCGAGGTTTTCAAGGGGCGAAGCGGGACAACTGTGCCGGTGGTCGCCGACGCGATCGACGTCGCGCGGTGCTCAAGTGGCGCCGCAGAATCAACTAATTCGGACCACCTACGTCAGAAGCAGCGGCACGAGCGGCGTTTTTCAAGAGTGATGAATCTGATCCGATGGCGTTGAACGTGAATCCCTGCTCGACTAGCTGCTCGACGCGACTGGCGTCGACCGTAAGAATGCCGGCCGCCACGTTCGCGCTGCGACAGGCGTCGACCACGCGACGTAGGGCGTCGAGGAATTGCGGCACTTCGAACTGTCCCGAGATTCCCATGGACGCCGACAGGTCATTGGGCCCCACAAATAAGACGTCCACGCCCGGCAAGGCGGCGATCTTCTCCACGTTGTTGAGCGCCGACAGTGTTTCGATCTGGACCACGCTCAGTATTGAAGCATTCACTTGCTGTGCGTCGCGGCCGTCGCCTCCGAATTGGCGAGCGCGGTTGAAGCCAGCGATGCCGCGGTCTCCACGGGGAGGGTAGGAGAGATGGCGAATCGCGTCCACGACCTGCTCGGGCGTGTCGAGTCTCGGAAACATCACCCCGCAGGCGCCGAGGTCTAAGACGTGCCCGGCACGAATTCTTTCCGTTGACTCGGCGCGAACCAGTACGGGAACGTCATGGACCGCACCCGCGAGAATTTGACCGAGGAGCGCCTCTTCGCCCCCCGCGCCGTGCTCTAGATCGACCAGTAGCCAGTCGAACCCGCTTAGCGCGCAGACCTCGGCCGCGAGAGTGGAACCGAGATTGAGAAATGTTCCGCGGGTCGGTGTGCCGGCGCGCACTCGATCGAGCAAAGTAGTCATAGGCACTCAATCTAACTGACAGAGAAGTGCGAACCCTTTTAGCAGCGTGTCGTTACTTCGTTGAGTTAATTTTAGTGCGTTAATGTTTCGTTACGGGCCGGCAGTCGCACGTTCGACCCACCGTACAGCCGAGACGACAGTGAGGCCGCGAGCAGTGAGCCCAACCCGGATTGACAAAGTCACCATCACCCCGGTGGCCTTTCGCGACCCGGCCCTGCTCAACGCCGTAGGCGTGCACCAGCCGTTCGCCATTCGTTCGGTGATCGAGGTACACACGAACGACGGGCTCACGGGTCTGGGCGAGTCGTACGGCGACCTCGGTCATCTGGGGCAGCTTCGCCTCGTCGCGGACTCCCTGATCGGGGTCGACGTATTTGCTCTGAACCAGATGTTCTCTTTGGCGACCCTGGCGCTGGGCGGAGTGGTGGGCCGTGACAGCCACGGCCTCACCGGCCAGATCAGCCAGGCCGGCACCGTGCTGCGGGCGTACTCCGCCTTTGAGGTGGCGTGTTTGGACGTTCAAGGCAAGCTCCTGGGTCGGCCGGTGGTGGACCTGCTCGGAGGAGCGGTCCGACCGGCGGTGCCGTTTTCCGCCTACTTGTTCTATAAGTGGGCCTCGCATCCCGGCGGGGAGCCCGACGCCTACGGCGAGGCGTTGGACCCGGTCGCGATCGTTGAGCAGGCCCGATGGATGCTGTCGAAGTTCGGCTTCACGGCGATCAAACTCAAAGGGGGAGTGCTGACGCCCCGCGAGGAGATCGCCACTATCTTTGCTCTGCGCGACGCTTTTCCCGGCGTGCCCTTGCGACTCGATCCCAACGCCGCGTGGAACGTGTCCACGTCGATCAACGTCGGACGGGAGCTCGACGGCGTGCTCGAGTACCTGGAGGATCCCACTTCCGGCATCAGCGCCATGGCCGAAGTCGCCCGTCACGTGGCGATGCCGTTGGCGACCAATATGTGCGTCGTGGGCTTTGAAGACCTGGCCCCCGCCATTGAAGAGCGGGCCGTCGGCGTCATTCTCTCCGACCACCATTACTGGGGAGGTCTTCATCGGGTGCAGGGGCTCTCGACCATCTGCGACACCTTTGGCCTGGGTCTTTCCATGCACTCCAACTCCCATCTCGGCATCAGTCTGGCGGCGATGACGCACCTGGCGGCCGCGGTCCCGCACCTCACCTACGCCCTCGATACGCATTGGCCCTGGAAGGATGAAGACGTCATCGTTCAAGGAGTGCTCACGTTCATGGACGGATCGGTACACGTTCCCACCACGTCGGGACTGGGGATCGAACTCGATCGAGACGCCCTAGACCGGCTGCACCGGCAATACCTGAGCTGCGGCATCACCACCAGAAGCGACACGGCCTACATGCTTCAGTTTGATCCCTCGTTCGACGCGAGGCCGGCGCGCTGGTGAAGGTCGTCGGTTACTCCTATCCCTGGGACTACGTGGGCGACCCCCACGCGGCGCCGCGGGCGGCCGCGTGGGGTGTGGACGTGGTGGCGGTCGCCGCTGCCTACCACGCCAGTCGAGTGGTCGGCCCACTTCACCCGACCCGTCGGGTCATGGAGGTTCCACAGTCCGCCATCTACGTGCCGGTACGCGAGGAGGCCTGGCGCGGACATCGCCTCGTTCCGAGTTGTCCCACCTGGACCAAGGATGAGAACCTCTTCGCGGGCGCCCAGCGTCAATTGATGGACGCCGGTGTGGAAGTCAACGCGTGGTTGGTGCTGACCCACCACGACGATCTCGGGCGCTCGAATTCCGACCTGGTGGTACAAAACGCGTACGGCGATTCGTATTCGTACGCATTGTGTCCTCAGGCGCCCGATGTCCGCGAGTACTGTCTCACCTTGGTCGAAGAGATCCTGCGGTCGAGTGATTGCCCTGGCGTGGTCGTAGAGGCGTGCGGGCCCATGGGACTCGAACACGCCGGTCCGCACGACAAGAGTGAGTTCGCCCAATGGAGTTTCACGTCCAAGCAACTGCTTTCCATCTGTTTCTGTCACCACTGCCAAAGGGGACTCGAAGAGAGCGGCCTGGACGTCGACGAGCTGGCCCGGCGGGTTCGCGAAGGCGTCGATCGCGCCGCCCTCTCCATCGAGGAGGCGCTGGGCGACGAATTGAGCGAGCGAGTGGCGACGTTTCGAATAGCCATCGCGACCGAACTACGCCGGGCAATCGTTAAGAAGATCCGCGAGGTGAAGCCGGGCGCCACCATTACGCTGCACGCCTCGGCCAACCAGTGGGCCACGGGCCCCTTTTCGGCGCTGTGCGCTGCCGACTCGCTGGAGGGTGTTTCCGCCGTGGTGGCGAACTGTTGGGATCCATCCACCGGTGAGTACGAACTGCAAACCCTTCACGCGTTGGTAGAAGACCGCGTCCGGGTCGGGGCCTATCTACGCCTGGACCAAGGGTGGTTCGGTGAATCTTTGGTCGAAGACACGATAGGGCGTTACGTCAGGGCCGGAATGACCGAGCTGCATTTGTACCACCTGGGGCTCCTGTCACGAGCCGGTCTGGAGGCCGCGACTCGCGTAGTCCGGGCCAGCGCAAAATATACGGTCGGTCACTGGATGCGACGCAGGACCACCGGATCAATTGAGGAGCTGCCACTTTGAGCCAACAGATTCTTTTGACCGGGGCGGCTGGCCAGATCGGTTCATGGTTGCGCCAATCGCTGCGTCAACCCGATCGACATTTACGGCTGCTTGACGTGAAAACCCAGACTGAACTCGACGGGCACGAAGCGGCGCAGTTGATCGTGGCTTCGTGCACTGATCTCGACGCCATGGTCGAAGCCTGTCAAGGGGCCAGTGCGGTACTGCACCTAGGCGGGCTCTCCACGATCGGCTACGCCTGGGATCAATACCTGGACGTCAATATCAACGGCACGCACTGCGTGCTCGAAGCGGCACGACGGGCCGGCGTTCCTCGGGTGATCTACGCCAGCAGCCATCATGTCGTTGGATTCCACCCCAACACCAGTGGCGTCACCGTACCGGACTATCTCTTCGCGCGTCCCGACAGCCTGTACGGCGTGTCGAAGGCGGCCAGCGAAAGTCTGGGCAGTCTCTATCACGACCGTTACGGCCTCGACGTGATCTGCCTGCGCATTGGCTCGTTCCGGGGCCGACCGACCGACCAGAGGGCCCGGTGGAATTGGCTGTCGCCCGGCGACTGCACCCGGCTTTTCGAAGCCGCGATCTCCGTGCCAAATCCGGGGTTTCGGGTGGTGTGGGGTGTCTCAGCCAATAGCCGGGGAATAATGTCACTCGACGAGGCGGCCAGTATTGTCTACATCCCGCGGAACGATGCCGAAGAGTACGTGGACCAAATAAATAGTGACCCTCACGCGGATCACGCCGAGGGCCGCGACCTTATCGGTGGTCCCTACACCGCGTCAACTGCTGAATAGGCAAGTCGGGAGGCTACGCCCAGCCCAATTCCTCGAGTCGGGGATCGCTTATGCCAAAGTGATGGGCCACTTCATGAATGACCGTTTTCCTGACCTGATTTTTCACTTCCTCTTCACTGTCGCAGTAGCGACAAATAGCTGATTGATACAGCGTGATTCGGTCGGGCAGCACGCCGCTGTAGCTCATCGGTCCGCGCTTGGTGAGGGGAATGCCCTCGTAGAGACCAAAGAGGGAGCGGCCTTGCGCCTCTTCTTCGACAATGATGGCCACGTTTTCCATCACCGAGGAAAGTGAAGGCGGCAGCGACGCCAGTGCTTCGGCCGCCAACTCCTCGAAGCGCTCGTTGGTCACGATAAACATCTTGGCAGCGTACCGGTCACACAAAAGGGTGCGACCGGTAGGTCCAGCCACCTCGTTACGTCGGCGCTGGCGGGGCCCATCGGTTAACTGTTTTCGGATTCGCGGTAGACGTACTTGCCTCCGCGTAGCCACGAGCATCCGGCGGCGAGCAGGCAGAATAGTACGGCCGAATCGCAGGCCGCGTGCAGGCCGGTGCGAAAGGGGGCCAGGATGATGGTCGGGAAGAATTTGCGACTAAGCACGGCGTGGCGCGCCACTGGCGAAAGCGACGCGATCACGTGCGCCCCCAGCAGATGCCGGATCGGGTTGTCGCCCAGGAACGACGCGAAGAGCGTCGATACCGGCGGTAAGTTGGCCGCCCTCTGCGCCGCGGCCAGCGGCACGCCCTCGTTGCTCAGTCCGTGCAGCAACGCCGTCGGCAGGCCCGAGTTAAGGCCGATGATCATCAAGGTGAAGAAGACGCCGATGGACAGTACCTGTCCCGAGTTTTGAAAGGTCGAGTTCATGCCCGACCCGACGCCCCGGTGCTGCGGGGGCAGACTGTTCATCACCCCGGCGCGATTCGGCGCCGCGAAGGCGCCCATGGCCAGGCCGTTGAGCAAGAGCAACAGACCGAATCCCCGGTAGCTGAAATCGACGGGCAACAGTTCTAACAGGGCGAACGAGGCCGCGGCCACCAGCATGCCGCCGGTGGCGAAAGGCCTCGATCCGTAGCGATCCGAAAGATAGCCCGACAGCGGGCCGGCGATCAAGAAGCCGGCGGTCAGGGGCAGCATCGCGATGCCGGCCCACAGCGGCGTCCTCGCGAAGTCGTAGCCGTGCAGTGGCAACCAGATGCCCTGCAGCCAGATCACCAGCATGAACATGAGACCGCCCCGGCCGAGCGAGGCGAGAAAGCTGGAAATGCTGCCGGCGGTGAAGGCGCGGATTCGAAAGAGCGACAATCGAAACATCGGATCGCGCGACCTCACTTCCACGCGACAGAACGCCGCGAGTAGGACGATTCCTACGGCGCCGCACGTGAGCACGAAGGGACTCAGCCAGCCCATTGCGTGGCCACCGTTTGGTTGGATCCCGTAGGTCACCGCGACCAATATCGCGATGAGTCCCAGCGCGAAGGTGACGTTGCCCGGCCAGTCGATCGATCGATCGACCTTGCGGGGGATTTCCTTCAGCATCTTGTAGGCCCACACCGTGCCGAAGAGACCGATCGGCACCGAAACCAGGAAAATCAGCCGCCACTGGATCGGAGCCAGCACGCCGCCCAAGATGAGTCCCATGAACGATCCACTGATACCGGCAATCTGGTTGATGCCCAGCGCCATCCCGCGTTGGTTTTCGGGAAAGGCGTCGGTGAGGATCGCCGTTGAATTGGCGATTAACAGGGCGGCTCCGACGCCTTGAAAGAGTCGCATGATCACCAGCCACAGGGCCGCGGCCGTTCCCGACATCCAGGTGATGGTCAGGAAGAGAGAAAACAAGGTGTAGACCACGAAGCCCAGGTTGTACATGCGAACCCGACCGAACATGTCACCCAGACGGCCGAAGCTCACCACCAGCACACTGGTCACCACCATGAAACCGAGGATCATCCAGAGCAGATAGAAACTGTTGGACGGCGACAAGGGGTCGATGTGAATGCCGCGGAAAATGTCCGGCAAGGCAATCAACATGATGGAGATATCGATCGTCGCCATCAACATGCCGAGCGTCGTGTTCGACAGCACCACCCACTTGTAGCGATCGCCGGGCGATTTTTCTAATTGAGATGATCCCTCTTCGCGTTGCGCTGCGTCAACCATCAATCAAACGTCTTCGAAGGGACTGCCCGTGAAGAAGGGTTGGTAAGGCGCGCAAGAATTTCTACTCGCCGCCCTCGAAACCTTGACGCTCTTGCTCAATGAGGCGTTCTTTCGCTATGTCGTTCTCGGGATTGGCCTCAACCTCTCTCTCCAGCGTGGCCGTGGGGTCGCCGACCACTTGGTGAATCTGGCTGCCCAAGTAACTGAAGTGGGGCCCTGGATCTCCAAAAAGATTCTGCGGATACGGTGCGGCCCGATCGGCGGCCGTACGGGCAAAGTGCTGGGAGAGGAGGAAGCCGAACGCGCCGGCGGCAAAAAGCCCGGCGGCGAAAATGAGAAAGCCCGCCACCTCCAGCACCCGACCGGGCGTGTTCGACGATTTTTCGATCCCGAAGCCGATCAGAAATATGGCGGCGCCGAGCACGATGACGCCTTCGGACGCGTAAAGGCCGTGATCGAGGCGGCGCCGATGCGTAACCTTTTTCTCTGTCACGAGCACCGCCTTTCTTCCGGGACGAGAGGGCGTCCAGAACAGGTGAACTAACCACATTCTAGGGGACTCGCCGCTGGGGACGTAGACGGAACGCTGGTGTGCGTCCGTTCGCTGCCAAGAAAAGAACATAAAAGCTTCAGGAGGAAGATGATGGTCCTTTCTTCTCATCTCTGGCCCGAGCCAGGTCCATCGCGTTCGATCGGTCCTCGTCGTTGCGGGCGCGTCGAGGGACGGTGCGTCACTCCAACTCGGCGATGGCGGTTACTCGATTCGCAAATTCGAAAGCCGCTCCGGCGATGAGGCACTCTGCTCGAGGGTCAGACCGCGCGTTTCGCGACCGAACACGAGCACTACGGCGGCCGCGAGGAGCGCTACCGAGCCCACTAATAGGTAGACGGCGCCTGTACTGGGTTCGAAGGAGGCGGTGAAGTGTTATGCGGGCGGCGTGCACGATTATTTAGAACCCGCTGGATCCTTGGGCGTAGTCGCCGAGCACCGTTGATCGAATGGAACGTATGACTGAAGCGACGGAGGTGATGATGCCCAACTCACGGTTGTAATCGAGCGACGACGTCGAGAAATTCTCGCTTCCCACGAAAACGGTGCCGCCGCTCGAGTTGCAATCGGCACAGATTACCTTCGCATGGATATACACCTGACTCGAAGAGTGGACGCGCACGTGCACACCCGCTTGGGCCAGTTGGGAGAGCGCGGCGTGCCACTCCGAGTCGTAGTTCATCACCACGTCGACGTCAACCCCGCGACTGGCCGCAGCTTCGAGAGCCGATTCGATGGTGTACGAGTCCATCTCCTCGTTCTCCACCAGTAGGGAGTGCTTGGCCGAGTCGATCAGATTGACCAACGCGTTGGTGGATCCGGGACTCCACACTAGACCGCCGCTGCCGGCACCTAAGGGGGCGCTGCGATGGGTAAAATCAGCGGCAAAGGTCGCGGTGGCCGCGATGATGTCGGCGTGGTTGCGGTCGAGGATCCAAAAGTCACGAGTGGAGGAATAGTACTGAGCCGTGAAATTGGCCGTGCCAATGTACAGCGCGGAGCCGTCGGTGATGAGGTACTTAGCGTGGAATATTTGTGAGCTGGGCGCGAAGACCACGTGCACACCCCCTCGGGTGAGCATCCTCGCCGCCGGTTCGTTGACGCTCGAGATGCCGTATTCCGAGTCGAGCACAACTTTTACCACCACGCCGGCGTGGGCCCGGGCGACCAGGTCCGACTCCATGGCGGGGTCTTCGAGTTCGTACATGGACAGTTCAATGGTGTGCTTGGCCCCCAGCACCGCGTGGTCCAAGAATCCGAAGCCGGCCGCCGGTTCGACGTAGGTCGTGAGCGCGTTGGACGTGCCGGCCGCCATAACGGCCGGCACGTTAAGGCCAAGGGCCACCAGCGCGAGAGCCACCGTCGCGATACTGAAGCGGCGCAGACTCATTGCGGCGAACCAACGATACCTAGCAATCGGTTTGGCGACCGGCCTGACCGGTTTAACGAACGTGGCCCGCATCGTCGAAGATGCCCTCAAGCGTCGGAGCGAGGCTTGTCGTTTCGTAGGTCGTGATGGCCTCCTGTCGCCGTTCGGTGAGTCCAATGTCGTCCCATCCATTGAGCAAGCGTTGTTGGGTCATTCGATCAAGCGTGAATTGACGCTGCCATCCCGATTCGGGAACTTCCACTCGAAGGTGTTCGACGTCAACCACCACGAGACGAGTCGGTTCGTCCTTCACCAGCTGGGTCAACTCTTCGACGTCGGGGGTCGAAAGCCGGACGATGACCAGTCCCTGCTTGGCGGCGTTGTTCTGAAAGATGTCCCCGAAGGAAGGGGCGATGATGGCTTGAAAGCCAAAGTCCATCAGAGCCCACACGGCGTGCTCACGTGAGGAACCAATTCCGAAGCGGGGCCCGGCGGTCATGATGGTCGCTCCCACGTAGTCCGGGCGATTGAGTACGAAGCCGGGGTCATCTCGCCATTCACTAAAGAGTCCCCGTCCGAATCCCGTACGCTCCACCCGTTTCAGCCAGTCCGAAGGGATTATCTGGTCGGTGTCAACGTCTGAACGCTCCAAGGGAACGCAACGACCTTCCACGATATTGACGGGCCTCATTTGCTGAGCTCATCGGGCGAAGAAAAGCGACCCTGGATGGCCGTGGCCGCGGCCACCACGGGAGAGACCAGGTGGGTGCGACCCCCGCGTCCTTGGCGACCTTCGAAGTTTCGATTCGACGTGGAGGCGCAACGCTGACCGGGTTTTAACGTGTCGGGATTCATGCCCAGACACATTGAACAGCCCGGTTCGCGCCACTCGAAACCGGCCTCCACGAACACTTGATCGAGGCCCTCCTCCTCGGCCTGCTTCTTCACCCGATGCGATCCCGGTACTACCAGGGCGCGAACATTCTTGGCCACGTGGTGACCGCGAGCGACATTGGCCGCGGCACGCAGGTCTTCGATGCGCGAGTTAGTGCACGATCCAATGAAAACGACGTCCACGGGAATCTCGCGCACGGCGGTGCCCGGTTCTAAGTCCATGTAGGCCAGCGCCCGTTCGGTGGCTTCGCGCTGGTCGGGGTCACTGATGGAATCGAGGGCCGGGACCACACCGTTTAATGCCACGACCTGAGCGGGATTGGTTCCCCAGGTAACGAAGGGAACCAAGTCCGAGGCGTTGAGGACGACCTCGGCGTCGAACACGGCGTCCCCGTCACTGGTGAACGTGCGCCAGCGGATGGCCTCTTCCTCGAACTCCTCGCCCTCGGGCACGCCGGGACGGCCACGCAGGTAGTCAATGGTCGCGTCGTCGACCGCCACCAGTCCGGCGCGGGCGCCGGCCTCGATGCTCATGTTGCAGACGGTCATGCGACCTTCCATACTGAGTGCCCGAATGGCTTCACCGCGGTATTCAATGACGTAGCCCGTGCCGCCGCCGGTGCCGAGATGGCCGACAATCGCGAGCGCAATGTCCTTGGCGCTCACGCCGGCCGGGGTTGCACCTTGCACCGTGACCGACATGGATTTGGCCCGCTGCTGGGGCAGCGTCTGGGTCGCC
>OBLU010004682.1_pt1 | contig 12313 bp, 8 predicted proteins | sample 1518681 | NCBI WGS metagenome assembly OBLU01 (sample SAMEA3539304, study PRJEB22396) | soil metagenome | biome: tundra; feature: field; material: soil | place: USA | collected 2010-05 | depth 0.15 m | reverse complement strand
GGAGTACCCGGCTGTAAGCAGCACCACGCCGGCGATGAAGCGGCCCCGGCCGTTCACGATGCCGGAGGCGGTGCGCATCTCGGTCTCGATGTGTTCCTTTTCCACATGCGCCCGCGCCGGCAGCAGCGACGCCAGTTCCGCATCGGTAGCCTGCCGCGACGCCGTCTTCTGCGCATGCACAACCTGTACAAGTGGAGACAAAAGCAGCAAAAAAACCCCGGAAAGAATCAATTTCCTGGTCATAGATTTGGCTTTCTGAGGGATTCGAGCGGAACAATGCCGCGCTGGATGGCGGCCGTGGCGGCCTGCGTGCGGTCGGTCACGCCCAGCTTGCCCAGCAGGCTGTTGATGTGGGTCTTCACCGTGGCCTCTGAGATTTCCAGTTCAATCGCGATCTCCTTGTTGCTCTTGCCGTGCACAATCTGCTCCAGCACGTCGAACTCGCGCGGGGTCAGTTCCTCGGTGCCCATCCGCTCGGCCAGCTTCTGGGCGATCTCCGGCGGAATATACGACTTGCCCACATGAACCATCCGAATCGTCTCAATCAATTCTTCTGAAGTCATACCCTTCAGGAGATAAGCCTTTGCGCCGGCCTGCAGGGCGCGATAGATGTCCTCGTCGCCGTCGTAGGTGGTGAGCACGATGAAGCGCGCCTGCGGCGTCTCCATGCGGATGCGCTCGATCACCTCCACGCCGCTCAGCCGCGGCAGCCGCAGGTCGATCAGCGTGATGTCCGGCTGGTGCTTGCGGAACTGCGCGATCGCCTCCACGCCGTCCGCGGCCTCGCCCACCACTTCCAGGCCCTCCACCACGTTCAGCAGCGCAACCAGTCCCTGGCGCACCACGTGGTGGTCTTCCACAACCAGCACGCGAATCGATTCCTTTGTCACCCCTGCCCTCCCATCTGTTCTCCCATCTACTCTCCTGTCTCTCTGGGCGCCGCCGCTCGCAGCCGCACCGTCGTTCCTGTACCTGGTTCGCTCGTCACCTCAAGATTCCCGCCAATGGCCGCCGCCCGCTCTCTCATCCCGGTCAGTCCATAGTGCCCCGGCCCATCGCGTTCCAGAACGGACTCCGGCTCTTTGCCCACAGCAAACCCGCGCCCGTCGTCCCGAACCTCGAGCGCAATCTCGCCCGGCCCGTACTCCAACTGCACAAACAGATTCTTCGCCCCTGCATGCTTCTTCACATTATGGATGGCCTCCTGCGCCACGCGCAGAATTTCCCGCTCCGTCCCCGCCGGCAGCGGCCGGTAGGCGCCGTAGATGCTGAAGGTGGACTCGTAACCGTGGCCCCTGGCCGCCTCCACCATCCGCCTCAACTTCACCGGTAGCGTCGTCTCCCCCGAGTCCTGCGAACGCAGCGCCCAGATCGACTGCCGTGCATCGGCCAGCCCGTCGCGCACGTACCCGCGCGTCAGGTCCAGATGCTTCGCCGCGGCCTCTGCCTTGTTCATGCGCAGCAACTCCGCCAGCACCTCCAACTGCACTGAAATCCCTACGTACCCCTGCGCCAGCGTGTCGTGAATCTCGCGCGCAATGCGGCTCCGTTCGCCCAGCACGGCGCGGAACTCGCTTTCCGCCCGCCGCAGCCGCCGCCTCAGCAGCACCACCACCATGCCCGCCATCGCCGCCAACAGCAGCGCATAAAACCAAGCCGTCCTATAAAAATGAGGCCGCAGTTCGAACTCCAGCCCGGCGCCCTCCGTGTTCCAAAGCCCGTCGTTGTTCGCCGCCTGCACCCGGAACGTGTACCGCCCCGGCGGAATATTCGTATAGTAGGCGCTGCGCCGCGCCCCAGCCTCGGTCCAGTCCCGATCAAAGCCCACCAGCATATACCGGTAGCGCACCTTCTGCGGCGCAACAAAGCTCAGCCCCGCGTAGTCGAACTGGAAGTGCACATGCCCAGCCTGAACCCGCACCGCATCCGCTGCTCCATGCAATGGCTGGTCCACATCGTCCACCGCAAACCGCTCCAGCGCCACCGGCGGAGGGACTGTGTTCATCGGGAAGTGCGCCGGGTCCACCTCCACCAGCCCCTTGGGCGTGGCAAACCACAGGTGTCCGTCGCGCGAGCGCCACGCCGAAGGGTGGCTATTGGTCGCCGTCTCCCGGCTGCGCAGCCCATCGGCGGCGCCAAACTCGATCCATCGTGAGCAGGACGCCTTTCCGTCGCTATCGCAGCGCGCAATGCCGTTCCCGGTGGCAAACCACAAGTGGCCCGACCCATCTTCCAGAATCGCGCGGATCGATGTCTCATCCGGACTGAAGGACTCCTTCTCAATGAAAGTTTTTCCATCCCACGCCGTCCATCCGCGGTCTTGGGTTCCAACCAGAAGCGTCCCATTCTTCCGCGCCAGCATTGCCGTAATCACGTTGCTGGAGAGCCCGTTCGCGGTCGTGTAATTGACAATCTTGCCGCCGCTCAGCCGCGAGAGGCCCGCCAGCGTCGCCACCCACAAATCGCCGTCCGAGTCCCGCGCCATCGCGCCCACCAGATCGTTGCCCAGCCCGCTCGCCTGCGTATAGGTTTCCATGTGTGTGGCTGAGCGCGTGCCGGTGGGACCGCCCGACCAGTGCGTAAGCCCGCGCCGCGTCCCGATCCACAGCGCCCCGTCGGCGTCCACCAGCAGCGAACGGATGAAGTCGTCGGGCAGGCCGTCGGCGGAGGTGAACGAATCAACTGCGCCCCCGCGAATACGGTTGAGCCCGTCCGGCGTGCCCACCCACAGATCGCCGTTGGGCGCGGCGGCCAAGGACAGAATCACGTCGCTCGTGAGGCCGTTGCGGACTGAATAGGCTCTGATCGCGCCCGGCCCGGCTCCATTCCGGCGCAGGGCATTCAAGCCGCCCTCGCTGGTTCCCACCCAAAGCGTGCCTGCGTTGTCCTCGACGACGGTGGTCGTGGCATCAGAAGAAAGTCCCTCCCGCGCGCCGATGGTGCGGAAACGCTGATCGCGCAGGATGTGCAGCCCGCCGGTTTCGGTTCCGACCCACAGATTGCCCTCGCGGTCTTCCATCAGTGTCAGGACCGATGCCGTGGCCAGCGGATCGGTGACCGGCAGCCGTTCGAGTTTTCCTCCAGCCCATCTCGTCAGCCCACCGTTCGTCCCAATCCACAAGCTGCCCTCGTGGTCGGCTAAGACGACTTGGATTCGACTCCCAGGAAGCTCCTTGCCGACCCTCAGTTGGGATGCAGATCGAGGTACTTTATCGCGTTCTGCGTAAAGTGTCAGAACGCTTCTGGTGCCCATCATCCCCACATCATTTGGCAAATTCTCCTCGAACTCCACCTGCCCCGGCGGCTCTCCGGGTGAAGGTAACGCGGTATGAGGCCATGCATCCACATTCCTCGCTTTCACAAACCGCTCACCTGTCTGCTGCGCAATGCCCAGGTCTGTCCACATCATGAGGACGCCGTCCCGCGTTTCCCAAAACTCAAGAATTCCGTTTGCCGGCAACCCGTCCTTCGTCGTGAAGGCCGTTACCGCCCCGTCCTTCCACCGCGCCAGCCCCTCGCTGGTTCCTATCCACAGCGCCCCGTCCTTCGTCTCCAGCAGGCAGCGCACGTCGTTCCCCGGCAGGGCAGGTGTTGAATTTTTGTCGAAGACGGCAAAGCTGTTGCCGTCAAACCGGACCAGCCCCACTTCGGTCCCCAGCCACGCAAACCCATCCCGAGTCTGCGCCAGCGCCTGCACCGTGTTCTGGGGCAGACCGTTTTCCATCACCCACGCCTGGCGGCCGTAGTTGGCCAGCGGCGTCGAAGGCTCCAACGCATGGCCCGCAAGCGCACATCCAAGCAGCCACGCCCCTACACAGGCTGCGGAAAAACTCCTCTGAGTGAGCAGTTGCTCTGCTTTGAAAGGGCGCGGCGCATCCGGGGTCCCCAGCGACTGGTTCTCGTCGATGGGGTGGAACTTTAGCCGCGTCGCCAGATGGGCAAATGGAATTCTGGGCTTTAGCCCCCGAGGGTTAGACTCGAGCCGAATGGGCGAGCGCCAGCCGGCCTCGTCCACAAAACCCTTCGAATTGGCATGATTTTGGGTCACGGAAGCGGGTGGAACTTCCCTCAAACAGAATCCAGCCTGCGAAAAACTGCGTACCTCCAGAGGTTTTGGGAAAACTCAAGCGATGCGCACGCCAGCGCAACCAGAGTACCGCATCAAGGCCGGCGCCGGTCTCCACCCTCTTCAACTATTGATGGATTCAACCTCACTCGAATGGGTCATGACAAGCCGTGAAACTGCCGATACTCTGGGAATGTCTCCTGTACTGGTCAATTCAAGTGTGACCTTCGGGCGGCTTGCCGGTTTCGCTTGGCAACCGCCCGATTCCTTTTTGGGGGCCGCTATGAGTTGAGACTCCTTGGAACTGCCCGATCTACTCGCTCTTCGCCGCCGTCAATATCGTCGTGGCCCGGTTCTTCACATAAGTGACTGTCCACTGCTTCCCATCCTGGTCGTAGGTCACCGTGCGGTCGCCCTCTTTGTCGCCGTCCGCGTGCATCTTCTGGCCGATCGCCATGCGCGTCTCCAACTCGCTCATGCCCGGCTTCACTTGGTGCGCATCGATGGCCGCCCACACATCCTTGGGCCAGTGGTCGTAGATCGCGTGCGGGTCGTCGTAGAAGAACAGCAGATCGGTGTAGTAAGCCTCCTGACCGCCCTCCATGGTCCCGATCGGCGCGGCAAACAGGTCCGTTCCCCCCGGCAGCGCGAACACCGCAAAGGCCTGGCGGCTGCCGTGTCCCACGCCGTCGTCCTCCTTCGGCGGCACGGCTGCCTTCACGATCTTCTTCACCTCCAGCCGTTGCGCCGCCGGAATCAATCCCACCCGCCTGGCAAACACCACATGTCCGCCCGCATACGGATAGTAAGGCATGGTGTACCCGTTTTTCATCCACACGGTCGTGCCTTCCAGCCGTTGCAGGTCTTCAAAATGCGCCGGGAAAAAGGCGCGCATCACCACCAGGTCGTCCTTGCTCAGCGTCTGGCTGGCATGGTTCTGCCCGATCGCTCCGGGATTCTGGCGTTGCTTCCACACGGAAAACATGTAGATGCCGCCGATGGTCAGCGTAATCAGAGTAGGAATGAGGAATATTTTCCAGGGCTTCACGCATTCTCCTTATTGGTTTTCCCGCGGCAGATTCGTCCTCGGTCCGCTTTCCCACAAATGCTGGGTGCCCCAGGTCTCGCTTTTGGGGGTCAGTCCACTCCACGAACCCACGCCCGGCAGCCCCAAAATCAATTCTTCCGCACGGTCAGATCGTCGTCCTTTGTTTCCCGAATCATCAGCAGCCCCACGAACGTCAGCACTGCCGCCGCGGACAAGTAGTAGCCCACATACTGGAGACCATACGTCCTCGCCAGCCAGGTAGCGATATAGGGCGCCAGCGACGCGCCCAGAATGCCGGCGAAGTTGAAGGCAAGCGAACTGCCCGAGTAACGCACCGGCGTTGGAAACAGCTCGGAAACCACGGTGCCCAGCGGCCCGTAGGTGAGGCCCATCAGCGATAGCCCCAATGCCAACATCGCTGTTGCTCCCGTCGTGCCGGCAGCGAACATCGGCGCCAGTATCAGGCCGAACAGGAAGATCGAAGCCGTGATCCAGAGCATCGCGCGGCGCCGTCCCCGCTCCGCCAGCAGCGCGGAGATGGGAACGGTCGCCGCGAAGAAAAAGATCCCGAACAACTGCATCAGCAGAAACTTCCCGCGGCTAAAGCCGAGCGCGCTTGTGCCCCACGACAGCGCGAAGACCGTCATCAGGTAGAACAGAACGAACGTCGCCAGGCACAACAGAATGCCCGCCGCCAGCACCTTGGTATGGTCGCGAAAAACCGCCACCACCGGCAACTTCACCTGTTCGCCCCGATCGAGGGCTGCCCGGAACACCGGAGTCTCCGTAATCGTCAGCCGCACCCACAATCCCAGAAACACCAGCGCCGAACTGGCCAGGAACGGAAGCCGCCAGCCGAAGGCGAAAAACTGCTTGTCGGTGAGCAACTGCGACAGCACCAGAAACACCCCGCCCGAGAGGAAGAACCCAACCGGCGCGCCGAGCTGCGGGAACATGCCATACCAGGCGCGCTTGTTTGGGGGCGCATTCTCGATCGCCAGCAGCACCGCGCCGCCCCACTCGCCACCCAGGCCAATCCCCTGGCCAAAGCGGCAGATCGCCAGCAGCACGGGCGCCGCAAAGCCGATCGTGTGATAGGTGGGCAAAGCGCCAATAGCCACAGTGGAGATCCCCATGGTCGCCAGAGCCACCACCAAGGTCGTCTTGCGCCCAATCCGGTCGCCAAAATGACCGAAGAGCGCCGACCCGATGGGCCGCGCCAGGAACGCGATCCCAAACGTCGCCAGCGAGGCCAGCGTCGCCGCGGCCGGATCGGTGGCCGGAAAGAACAGCCTCGGAAACACCAGCACCGCCGCGGTTGCGTAAATGTAAAAATCGAAGAACTCAATGGTCGTGCCCACCAGGCTCGCAAACAGAACCTGGCGCGGCGTATTGACAGGCGTTCCTGTCCCTGCGTGCGTTACGCTCATCCAATCTCCAAAATGCGGGAAGGCCTCCAGAATGCAGGAAGGGTGCATGGCCTGTCTTTGGTTATATCTCTTTCCGGCGCATAAGTGGTGACCATCCTCTACATGTCCCCCGCAGATTTTCCTTGTCAGGGAGTGCGGTCACAGGTAATATGGCTTTCGCGCCCGGCGATTCAGCAGGCAAGGGGTGACTGGATTGGCTAAACCTGAAGCCCGGGAAACAACCTGAAGATCGGAGTCGATGCCCGCCATGCCTGAAACAACCGCGCCTTCCCCAGTATTTGCCGCACCTCCGGCCTATTTCGCTGAAGCCCTTACGGATGCCGAACGCCTGCTCAAGTATGCCGCCGAATCCGGCATGAGCATCGACGACGCGACGCGCGATTCCATCTTGCAGGCCAGGGCTGCCAGCAGCAGCAGCGGATGGACTGAGGAAACGGCTGCCAATTTGCTTACTGCGCTCACTACGCTTGCCGCGCTCGCCAAGCCCGTTACTGCCGCAAGCCTTAAGGCCTGCCAAGATGAAATCAAGCCCACCGTCCGGATCTACCTCAGATCAGCCATCTTCCTGGCCGTTTTCATTGTCCCCTTTTCGGTGGCCAGCTTTCTTGTTTCCTCCCTCTCCACCGCAATCCGCAGTGACATCTCTACAGCGAACGATCTTGCTGTAAAACTGAATAAGCAAACCCGGCCTCCGCAACCGCAACCGCTGACAGCAGTACCAACGACAGCAGTACCCAGGAACACAGCGTCCCAGACAGTTGCAAGCCCGGCATCCACAGTGCCTCCTCCTCCAACATTCATGCCTTGTTCCGTCTCTTCAACCCCTGGTCCGGTTGTCCCTCTTCCAATAGGGGTAAATTCCGATGATGTGATTTTAGAACTCCAGCAGTACGCCACCCTGACTCGGTCCATCTATGCCCGTGCCCGGCAGTTGAACGCACTTGTTGTCTGGTCCGAGGGAGACCCATGCCGCGACATCCGGAATAACCCCGCCGCACTGCATCAGGTCTTCGAGCTGCCTGCGGGATTGCCGAATTTCATCCAGGCTGCGGATGATCGAACTGCTGTCTATCAGGAGGTACGGTACTTCGCCCAGAGTCTCCTCGACGATACGTCCTCCTACTACGGCGCAATCACCATCGTTTTCCTACCCGTGCTTTACGCGCTGCTGGGGACCTGTGCCTATCTGCTCCGCAACTTCGAGCAGCAAATGAGCGCCCGGACGTTCATACCTTCCCAAGCCAATTCCGCCCGCTTTTTCATCGCGGGCATCGGGGGTGGCGTCGTCGGACTGTTCAATAACTTCGCCATCACGCAAGGAGCCTCCGTCTCACCGCTTGCCATTGCTTTCCTGGTGGGATATGGGGTAGATGTGTTCTTTGCATTCCTGGAGGGGTTGCTCCAGAGCTTTACTCGGAACACCGCGTCCCCGGCCCCGCCTGCTAAATCGTAGGCAAAATAAGTCTGGATAAGACCTTCCGATAGAAGCTTGTTGCACGAACTTGTCGTGACCGCGCCCACCCGCGGGAAAACATTGCGCCTCGCCGTACGGCCCGCCGCTCAAAATGCGCGTCCAACTTATCGTGAGCATCTTCGCCCCATCCCAGGCTAAAATCGTTGCCCCTCGCTTGCACCACTTGCCCGTGCCCCGCTTGCTCATGCCTCACTGGCTCACGCACCTGGGAGCGCTGGGACTCTTCTCCGTCGCGGCGATCGATTCCTCCGTAATCCCGCTGCCCATCCCCGGCAGCACCGATCTGCTGCTGCTCTGGCTCGTCTCGCACAACGGGGATCCCTGGCTGCTCACCTTGAGCGCCGTCGCCGGCAGCCTCCTGGGCGGATACACCACCTGGCATCTGGGCAAAAGAAGCGGCGAAGCGGCGCTGAGCCGCTGGGTCTCGGCCCGCCTCCGTGACCGTATCGTCGTGTGGGTGGAGCATCACCCGGTCCTCGCGGTCTTTCTCCCCACCGTGCTTCCTCCGCCCATTCCGCTCACCCCGTTTATCCTCGCATCCGGCGCGCTGGGCGTCTCGCGCAGGCGCTTCCTGGCCGTCTACGGAGCGGCGCGCACTCTGCGCTACTCGCTCATCGCGTGGCTCGCCGTGGTCTACGGACGCCGCGTGGTCCGCATGTGGTCCAAAGAGCTTCAAAAATGGTCGGCTCCGCTGCTCTGGATCTTCCTGGTCCTGCTCGTGGCCGGCGTCTGCTTCGGGATTTGGCAATTCCGCGTCCAGCGGAAATCCGAAGCCGCCGAAGGCCGCGCTCTCGCAGCCGCCCGGGCTCATTGAACCCCTCCGCCTCCATCGTTTACCAGCAGCAACTTCTCTGATTGGTGCAGGCTGACGTTCAATCTCCAGCATGCCTACACGGTCAGGCTCATCTTGAATTGGACATAATTTCCCCTTGCTTGCAGCTTTGCAATTGTGTACTATTCGCCTACGTAGGTTCCCCCGAGCCCTGTTTCCGGTTTCCCCAAAGCCTGTTTCCGGAAGACAGATACGTCTTCGTTTCACCGAACACGTCGTGCATTCGAGATGACCATGCAACTCGCGATGCGGCTTTGTTGCCGGATCCCACGGATGCTTCTCTATCCGGTTCTTTGTTTTCAAGGACCGGCCAACAGAATCTAACTTCAACAGGAGTCAGCGATGATCTCGAATTCAGTTGTTCTCTCCCGCCAGTACCGTTTCCTCACCGCTGCCCTGGTTGCAGTGCTGGGACTCGGCTTCAGCCAAACCGCCTGGGGACAATCCGCCGCTTCCGTTCCCCAACGCAGTGGCTTGTCCGCCGCAGGCTTACCGATCGTAGGTGGATTCGCAGCCTCTGCGGTGGCTCACGATCCTGCCGCTTTGGCCTCCCCGGACTGGGCCAGGATGGCCGCCGGCAAGAAAAGCGACGATTCCACGCATCAGGGCGTCAAGGTCCATGGCCACTGGGTGATCGACGTCAGGAACCCCGACGGCACCCTCGCCCAGCACCGCGACTTCGAGAACTCCCTGGAAAGCGACGCTCAAGGCTTCCTGGTTGGATTGATGTCCGGCTATATGATTCCCGGCGACTACATGCTCGTCATCGGCGCATCCAGCGGCACCTCCGCCTGCAATGCGACCTACCAGTTCTGCGGCATCGTCCACAATCTCAGCACCTATCCCGCGCTTGGCTACTGCGGCGTCTACTACTGCACCGGGAGCTCGCTCAGCTACGCCTACAACTTCGGAACGAGCTTTGGCGGTCCCTACTCCCTGGTGCTCTCCGGCTCGATCACCGCCAACCAGACCGGAACCATCGGACAGGTCTACTCGCTCATCAGCACCTGCGCCAATATCGGCTTCTCGACTACCGTCAATCCGAGCACCATCGAAACCAACAGCCCGGCCACCTGCGTGACCCAGACCTCGCCCGAGCCTTGGTACGGCCCACTGACTCAAGCTACCCTGAGCCCTGTCTCTGTGACCTCCGGCCAGATCATCCAGGTCACGGTGACCTTCACCTTCTCTTAGCGGGCGCTCATCCAGCCCCTGCAATTGCCGTCCGATTTTCTCTGCAGGTCCATGAAGTGCAACTTCGACGCAACCAATTTCAACCTCGATAGGAGTCAGCGATGACCTCGAACTCAGCCTCTCTCTCGCGTAGCCGCCGTATCTTCGCCGCAGCCCTGGTAGCCTCTTTCGGCCTTGGAGTTAGCCTTACCGCCGTTGGTCAGTCCGTGGCTCCGGCCGGCGCTCCGGCGGGAGCGCTTATGGGCGGCGCTCATGTTTCGGGCGGAGCCTCCGCGCCAAGCCGGGTGCCCGGCGAACCGGCGGTCGTAACCGCCGCCAAGGCAGCGGGCGAACAGAAGCCCTCGACCGGCATGAGCCAGAACCTCAAGATGCACGGCCACTGGATCATCGACATCAAGAACCCCGACGGCACGCTTGTCCAGCATCACGAGTTCGACAATTCTATCCAGTACGACGGCCAGAACTATCTCATCGGGCTGATGTCCGGCTACGGCGCCGCCGGCCCATGGGAGATTTACTTCTCCAGCGTTGGCGCCGTCGCCGGCACCTCGCCCTGCAATACGGGAGAGTTTCCCTACTGCGCAATCGTCTACTCGACGACATCGCAACCGGGAGCGTTTGTCTGCGCTGGCTTATATACCTGCGCAACGGGGCTGACCATCACCCCCGCTTTTGGCGTGGGTCCCACCCTCACGCTTTCGGGGTCCATCGCCGCCACACAGGCTGGCAGCATTGGATTTGTAGGAACCGGAATGAGCGCTTGCGGCGGCGCGGCTGGCACGAACGGCTACCCGACCGCCATTTCTACCGTCACCCCGACCCAGTGCTACGCCTCCACCACAACCTCCTTCGGCGGCACGGCGACCTCAACCACCCTGGGATCGCCCATCTCCGTGGCCAAGGGTCAGATCATGCAGGTCACGGTGGTGCTTTCGTTCTCCTAGCGCCAGTAGGATTGCCCAGGTTACGGTCACCTTGCTCCTAAGGCGAATAGGGATCGATTGCAAGCAGGAGTTCCAGTCAAGGAAAGGGGAAAGCGATGAGATTTACGGGAAGAGCGGGTCGAGGCTTTGGCCGCTTGGTGCTTGTGCTGTTTCTTTTGGGCCATGCCATTGTGCATCTGCCCGGCCAGGTCGCGCCCTCCAATCGCAGCCTTCCCACCGCGGCCCCGAAGACCGACCAATACGAGACTATCCCTCTTGGTTTTGCCCAAAAAGCCTTCCCGGATGCGATGATCGGCGTGCCTTTCCAATCTTCCGTGCTGGCCATTGGCGGATCGGGCGTGTATGCGCTGAACGTGACCGGCGATGTGCCTCCGGGGCTCGCGATGGAGATCGGTTCGAACACGGTTGCCTTCGGAGGAGTTCCCACCGCAACCGGTACTTATGAGTTTCAAATCGCAATCCGCGATGCGGACGGAACCAGTTTCAATAGCGGCTTCGCCATCAATGTGTCTGCGCAAGTGCCGGGCGCCAAGGCGTTAGTGTCTATCGACCCGACAGATACGGAGGCCATCACCGTTACGGATGTAGCGGCCGTCTTCTTTCCGGCGAAAGTGATTGACAACGAGAACATTACAGTTACCGATACGGAGACGGACCTGGACGCCGCCGTCGTTGTCGTCCGAGAGACAATTACCCTTACTGATGCCGACTCGGAGTTGGACGCTGTCCAAGTCATCGTCCCGGAAGCGATTACCCTCACGGACACCGTGACTGCGGAGGCGCTTATTGTTCCGGCGATCACCTGGGCTACGCCGGCGCCCATTACATATCCCACGGCTTTGAGCGCAACGCAGTTGGATGCCAGCTCGCCGGTGGCCGGAACCTTCGCCTATTCGCCCGCCTCGGGCACGGTGCTGACTGCGGGAGCGCACACATTATCTGTGACCCTCACTCCGACCGATACGACCGACTACACCACGGCCACGGCAACCGTCCAACTGACGGTGAACCAGGCATCGCAATCCATTACCTTCACGCCGCCCACATCGCCGGTGAACGACGGAGTTTCGCCCATCACCTTGAGAGCGACGGGCGGAGCATCGGGCAACCCGGTGACTTTCAGCGTGCTTTCCGGCCCGGGAAGCATCAACGGCAGCATACTGACCATCACCGGCGTGGGCACGGTGGTGGTGGCCGCGAATCAGGCCGGCAACACCGACTACGCGGCCGCAACGCAGGTGACGCAGAGCATCGTGGTCAACCCGGTAAAGGCGGTGCTCACCACACCCACGCCGGGCAGCGTGCTGGCTGGTTCCAGCGTGGCC
>OBLU010004681.1_pt1 | contig 12314 bp, 14 predicted proteins | sample 1518681 | NCBI WGS metagenome assembly OBLU01 (sample SAMEA3539304, study PRJEB22396) | soil metagenome | biome: tundra; feature: field; material: soil | place: USA | collected 2010-05 | depth 0.15 m | reverse complement strand
GTGCGCGCGCTGGAGCTGCTGGGGCAGGGAGAGCTCCCCCATCCGGGGACAGGCGAGCCGCCGGACGGTCCGTCGCAGCTGTGGAGTGAGGAGCTGCGCCATCCAACATTGCTCGCGGGATTGACGATGGAGCGCGAGGCGCTGTACGCGCGGATCGACGCGCGCGTCGATGCGATGCTCACCGCCGGCGCCCGGGAGGAGGTGCGCAAAGCGCACGCGGCCGGCGCGTCTGAGACCGCGCGCAAGGCGCTTGGCTTCGACGAGTTGCTCCGGGACGACGTGGAGGCCATGAAGCGGCGCACGCGCAACTACGCAAAGCGCCAGCTGACGTGGATGCGCAAGCTCGCGGGCGTGCGCGTGATCGACGTCACCGGGCACGACCCGGACGCCGTCGCGCGCGAGATCCTAGACTCAGGCGCCTCATGAGATTCGAGAAGTGGCAAGCACTGGGAAACGACTATCTGATCATCGAGCACGACGAGCTGCCCTTCGAGCTCACGCCGGCGCGGGTGCGAAGGCTCTGCGAGGGCCACTTCGGCGTGTTCGCCGACGGTGTTCTGCTGCTCTCCCGCTCCCAGAACGCGGAATATGTGGCCGACCTGCGGATCTATAACCCCGACGGCTCGGAAGCCGAGCTGTCCGGTAACGGCGCACGCGAGGCGATCATGTACCTGCGCCACCGCGGCTGGACCGAGGACGATGAGTTCTCGATCAGTACCGCCGCTGGGCCGATCCGCCCACAAATCACAGGGCCCCACACCTGCCGCGTGGATATGGGCCGCGCGAGCCTCACCTCCAAGGACTTCCCCGGCGGGCCGCCCGACGGTCGCGGGGAGCTGCCCATCGATAACCCCGTACTGGCCACCGTGAGCTTCCAGCACGTCTCGATCGGCAACCCCCAGTGCGCTATCCGTCTCACCAGCCTGGCCGCGCTCGACGCACTCGACCTATCTGTGTTCGGACCGCAGATCGAAGGCCATGAGCGCTTCCCCAATCGCACCAATGTCTCCTGGTATACCGAGATCGAGACGCCAGACCCAACGGTGCGGGCGGAGCGGGCTCGAATCAGAGCGCGAATCTTCGAGCGTGGCGTGGGGGAGACGCTGTCCTCGGGTACAGGCGCAACCGGCGCCGCGATTGCCCATGTGCTCAGCCGGGGAGGGGCCGGCGAGCAGGGAACACAGGTCCTGGTCGTGCTGGACGGCGGTGAGCTGGAGGTCGAGGTGGGGGAGGATCTGCGCGTGAATCTGACAGGCTGGGCGAGACCCGTGTTCGACGGCCGCCTGAGTGACGACTTCGTGAAGGAGCTGAATGAGACCTAGTAAGCGCTTGGAGCGCATCCCGCCATATGCGTTTGCCGAGCTGGAGCGCAAGATCGCCGCCAAGCGCGCCGCGGGTGTCGACGTGATCAGCCTCGGTATCGGCGACCCCGACCGCCCGACCTCACCGCTGGTGGTAGAGGCGATGCAGGAGGCGGTGACCGAGCCGGAGACGCACCGCTACCCGTCAAACCGAGGTCGTGCGGACTTCCGCATGGCGGTAAGCGACTTCTACGAGCGGCGCTTCGATGTCGAGCTCGACCCCGAGCGGGAGATCATCCCGGCGATCGGCGCGAAGGAGGCGATCTTCAACCTGAACCTCGCGTTCCTCGACCCCGGGGACTACGCGCTAGCCGCCGACCCAGGCTATCCCGTCTACACCGCAGGCCCGTGGCTGGCGGGCGCGGAGCCGGTGCTGATGGCGCTCGAGCCCGAGCTGGGCTTCGTCCCGAACCTCGACGCCATTGACGACGAGACGGCGAAGAGAGCGAAGCTGATGTTCCTGAACTACCCGAACAACCCGACCGGCGCGGTCGTGCCTGCGGGCTTCTTCGAGCGAGTCGTCGAGTTCGCCCGCGAGCACGAGATTCTCGTCGTGCACGACAACGCGTACTCGGAGATCGTCTTCGATGGCTATCGCGCGCCCTCGTTCCTGGCGACGCCGGGGGCGAAGGAGGTCGGGATCGAGGTGTTCTCGCTGTCGAAGGGCTACAACATGACCGGCTGGCGCTGCGCGGTCGTCGTGGGGAACGCCGAGGCTATCGAGACCTATTGGCGGCTGAAGACGAACATCGACTCGGGCCTGTTCGAGGCGGTGCAGCTCGCGGGCGTGGCTGCGCTCTCGCCCGATGCGGACGCAGAGGTCGCCTCGATGAACGAGCTGTACAGACGACGCCGCGATCTCGTCTGCGAGGCGCTGCGGGGAATCGGCGTCGAGGTGCATCCGCCACGCAGCACGATTTACGTGTGGGCGCCAATCCCGGCGGGCTACGAGAGCTCCGAGGCGTACTGCGAGCACGTGCTCGAGCAGGCGGCGGTCGTGCTCTCACCCGGCGCGATCTACGGCCCGGCGGGGGAGGGCTGGTTCCGGATCTCCCTGACGACACCCGATGATCGTCTGCTGGAAGCAGTCGAGCGCTTGGGGAAGCTGGGGTCCTAGCAAGCTGGGGTCCTAGACTGAGAGTTGAATGGATCGAAGCCGAAACGGCCGCACAGGGACCACCTCGAATCGCTCGCACGCCGCGGCAAACGGCTTACCGTCTGAGCAGCGCGCGGTTCAGCGGGCGTTCTGCATCGCGGCGTTGCCCGAAGGTGATGACCTTGGCGAGCTGGAGGAGTTGCTGCGCACCGCGGGGGTGGCGGTCGTGGGGGAGATGGTCCAGCGTCGCGAGCTGCCACATCCGAACACTTATCTCGGCTCCGGCAAGGTGCTCGAGGCGAAGGAGGCCGCGAAGGAAGCCGACGCAAACGTGATCGCCTGCGACGACGAGCTGACCCCGCGCCAGGAGCGAAATCTGGAGGAGGCGTTGGGGCTGCCCGTGGTCGATCGCACGACGGTGATCCTCGACATCTTCGCCGCGCACGCGGGCAGCGCGGAGGGCAAGCTGCAGGTCGAGCTTGCTCAGCTGGAATACAACCTCGCGCGAATGCGCGGACTGTGGACACACCTCGAGCGCCTCGGCGGCGGCATCGGCACGAGGGGACCGGGGGAGAGCCAGATCGAGACCGACCGGCGGCTGGCGCGTGACAGGATCTCCGCGTTGCGCCGCAGGCTGGAGCATGTGAAGGGCACGCGTCAGGTGATGAGAGCCGAGCGCGAGCGCGCGGCGCTGCCGACGGTGGCGCTCGTCGGGTATACGAACGCCGGTAAGTCGACACTGCTGAACGTGCTGACAGGCGCGGAAGTGGGGGTGCGCGACAGGCTGTTTCACACGCTCGACCCGACGACACGAACGATCGGGCCGATCGGGAGCGCTGCGAGCAATGGCGACGGCCACCACGGGCGCCGGAGTCACTCGGGGAGGAAGTACCTGGTGAGCGACACGGTCGGCTTCATCAGCAAGCTGCCACACCAGCTGGTGGATGCCTTCGGCGCGACGCTGGAGGAGACCCGCCGCGCCGATCTGCTGGCCCACGTGCTGGACGCCTCCGCGCCCGAGATGCAGGCCGAGGCAATGCAGCACGCGGTCGAGGAGACGCTCGAGGAGATCGGCGCCGGCGAGCGCCCGAGGCTGTTGATCTTGAACAAGATCGATCTGCTCGACGAGCGGGAACGTGACGAGCTGCGCCTGCGCTACCCCGGCGCAATGTTCGTCAGCGGCGTGACGGGCGAGGGTCTGGTGGAGCTGAACGCGCGCTTCGAAGCAGAGCTGGAGCACATGTTGTGCAAAGTCGAGCTGCTGGTGCCCTACGCAGACGGCGGCAGCCTGGCAGAGCTGCACGAGCTGGCGGGCGATCTATCACGAGATGACACCCCCGAGGGCGTCCGCGTCCGAGCGCTGCTGCCAAAAAGAGCGGCTGAGCGCTTCGCTAAGTTCGCCGTCGCGTCCTAGCGGTCGTCGCCGCTGCCAGAGAGGACGCCGCGGCGCTGGCGGGAGAGCAACTTGTCGAGGTTCGCCTGGGCGACCTCGTCGAGGTCGAGATCTAGCTCGCTTGCAAGTTGGGCTACGTACCAGAGAACGTCCCCGAGCTCCTTGGCCATTGCTTCACGCCGGCCGGACGTGACCTCACCGCCGTCGTCGCGAATCACCTTCTTCGCGTGATCGGCGAACTCCCCCGCCTCACCGGCCAACCCGAGCGCTGGGTAGGTGAGCGCCTCATTGCGCGGGTATTGCGCGGTGCTTCGCGAAAGGCGCTGGTACTCAGATAGCTCCACGGTCGGATCGTAGGAGCACAGCGGTGCCGGTCCGCTCCGCGACCTTCGAATTTGCGGACGTCGGTCTCGACGCGCGGCCGCCAATAACCCCGCCCCGCCGGCGTCAGAGCCCAGCCGCGTGGCGGGCGCTGAGATGCGCGGCCTTCTCCAGACCGTCGTCAAGCGCCGTAAGCTCGCTCTCCTCGATGCGAAGAGAGGTGGCGATCAGCCAGTCGGCGAACCAGATGTTCTTGGGCAGGAGGGGGCCATGCAGATAGGTGCCGATCGTGTTGCCGTGCCGCGCGCCCTCCAGGCCGCTGCGTCCATCGTTGCCGTGACCCTTGACAACACGACCCAGCGCACGAGCATCCGGGCCGAGATATGTTCGTCCACCGTGGTTCTCAAACCCGGCGAGGATTCGATCGTCGTTCTTGGCGGCGGCACGCTCACTACCGAGCGAAACCTCGATCGCGACGTTGCCGATCAGGCGCGGGCCGTCCTCGCGAACGGTGCGCACATCGAGCAGACCGACACCGGGGATCTCCTCCTCGCCCAGCGTGTAGGAGTGCCCGAGCAGCTGATAGCCGCCGCACACGCCGAGGATGACGGCGTCCCGAGCAGCGGCGGCGTGGAGGCCCTCGCGCTTGGTCTCGATCAGGTCATCGGCACAGAGGCGCTGGTCACGATCCTGGCCGCCGCCGAGGTAGACCAAGTCGTGCGCGTCCGAGCGCAATGCCTCGCCGAGCCCGCTGGTGCTCAGCTCGAAGTCGATCCCGCGCCACCTACAGCGATGCTCGAGCACAAGCAGGTTGCCTCGGTCTGCGTATATGTTCATCAGGTCCGGATAGAGCGCGCAGACACGCAGGACACGACGCGCGGGCGCGGCCAACGGCAACGGGGAAGCGCCGGCGGACTCAGGCACGCAGCATCACCACGGTGCTACCGACGTGCTCATCGGTAGGAGCAATCTCCCGGGCGAGCTCAGGCCTTAGTCCCGCCCGGGAGCCCTCATCCTCGAGCTCGGATGCGCTGACACGGGCGAGCTCGACGACGTTACGCTCACCCGCCGCTTCACCGGTGGGATGCCGCTCGCCTGACTGACCGATGCCGGATGCAACGATTCGTCGCATGCGCTCGATCGCGATGTGCCGCGGGAGCACTCGCACGCTCGTGGCTCGGCTGATGTAGAGGGCATCACCGACGCGTGCTGTCTCGGGTGATGGTCCCGCGGAACCGGCGGCGAGGTCAAATGACTCCAGCTCGGTGACGATCGCGCAGGCAAGCAATCCCCCCGGGCGTAGGTGGGCGAAAGCGCAGCGCAGAAACGAGACTCGCTCGGCGGCGCCGCTGAGTAGCTGGACGGTTTGCATCGGCACGAGACACAGCGCGAAGTCGCGCCGGGCCAACGTGAACGAGCGCGCATCCGCGCAGACAGTCTCGACGTCGAGACCCGCGGCCCGTTCACGCAGCGCGCCGAGCAGGACCGGGTCGAGATCCAATGCGGTCACGCGCCGATCCGCCTGAGCGCGGCCAAGATGAAGTGTCACCCTGCCCGTCCCGGCCCCCACATCGAGTACGGGACCTCCGGCCACGTCGGCCAGCTCCCGCCATAGCGGCAGATCGGCACGGTAGGAGCCGCACTCCAGGTCATGCCAGACGACCCCCACAGGTGGCCCCGGCAGGGATCGATCCAGGTTCTCGCCGGCGACAGGCGATGCATCAGGCAGTAGCTGATCCTTGCGGGTGCTCATGACCATGCGCTGCGGGCCTCGCCCCGCGCAACGAGCAATTCACGCAACGCGAGCATCGCGGTGTAGGTCGGCAGCGCGTAGAGCGGCGCCGTGGAATCGGACCCAACCCACCCGTCCACGGCCGCCTCGCGCAGGGCGCTGGGGAGGTCGGCCTGGACTCGGATACGCGATGGGTCGATTCCCGCATACTTCAGGCGCAGCGCGAGCTCGGAGGCGCGGGTGCCGCTGCAGGTGACCCGCCGTACGCGGCCGGCGAGCAGCTCGAAGTCGGCATCCCAGATCCAAGACACGTCGCGCCCGTCGGCGATCTTGTCGTTGAGGATCCCGAGTAGGTCGTGCTCGCCCGGCTCGAGCGCAAGCGTGCGCAGCACCTCGTTGGCGCCGGCGGGGTTCTTCACGAGCAGGATCTGAAGCTCCCGTTGCCTGCCGCCATCGAGCTCCAGCAGCACCGTCTCGGCACGGCCAAACGCGGCCTTCGTGCCCTGCAGTCCGGCGACTACCTCCGGCAGGCCCACCTCCAGCGCAGTGGCGAGCGCGGCGGCGGCGAGCGCGTTGTAGACGTTGTAGAGGCCCGGCAAGGACAGGGCGACCTCGGCTTCGCCTGCAGGGGTCTGAAGCGTGAAGCGAGCCGCATGTACGCCTTCGAGCGTGACGTGCGTCGCGGTAACGGTGGGCGCGGGACGGGCTTGGCCACAGCTCGGGCAGTGGTAATGGCCGAGATGACCGAGGTAGACCGCATCGAACACATACGGAGCTCCGCAGTTACGACAGTGCTTGGCATCGGCGGCGTGCGCCATACCTCCTAGCGCGAGCGAGTCATCCTCGACTCCGAAGTAGAGGACCGGCGCATCGCGCTCACGGCCAAGATCGGCGATTGCGGGATCGTCGGCATTGAGCACCAGCACCGACTCCCGGGCGGGGCCCGTGTGCACGGCGGCGGCCCAGCGATCGGCGATCGTCTCGAGCTCGCCGTAGCGGTCGAGCTGGTCGCGGAACAGGTTGCCGAGCAGAATTGCGCGTGGGTGCAGCTGTGCGGCTAACGAGTCGAGCCACAGCTCGTCCACCTCGAACAGGCCCAGTTCACCCGCAATGTCACCTTTCTGGCGAGCGGCGGCGAGCAGCGTGGAGGCGATTCCCCCCGCCATGTTCGCCCCGGACTGGTTGTTCACGAGTGACACGCCGGCGCGCTCGAGAATCGCGGCGAGGATTGCCGAGGTAGTGGTCTTGCCGTTCGTCGCCGACACGAGCACGCTGCCCCGCGACAGGCGCGCCCCCAGCTCGCCGATCGCATTGGGATCGAGGCGCATGAGCACCTTCCCCGGCGCGCTGGACGCACCGCCGCCACGCAGGCGCGAGACCGCACCGACGGCCCGCGCCAGGGCGAGCTTGGGTGCGAGCGGCCCAGCCATCAGTCCCCCGTCGGGTGCTCGACCGGCGATGCGAATGCTGACTCGCCCGCGAAATCAGCAGGCACGAGCACCGACACTGCGCCGCGCACAGCTCGCACCCGCACCGGCAGATCGCCGATCGGATCGCCGTCGGCATACATCGTGAAAGGGCGGTCGGATGAGATCTCGACCTCGGCGGCGCGGTAGACGTGCACGGAGGGCAGCTGCACGTGAGCACCCGTGAACACCTTCGGCAGGACCTTCGTTAGGAACTCGAGCTTGCTGAGGCTTTCGAGCACCACCACGTCGAGCAGGCCATCGTCGAGCAGCGCGTCGGGTGCCGCGCGCATCCCACCGCCGTAGGTCTTCGAGTTGCAGGCTCCGACGGTGTAGGCGGTGAAGCTAATGCGTTCGCCGGGCGGCTCGAGCTCAAGCTCGAAGCGGGCGGACCGCCAGGACCAGAGGGCGCGCAGTGCCCCGTATGCGTACACGAGATTCCCGAGCCAAGCGGGGGCCTCGTTTGCGATGCGGTTCGCGTCGCTGTCGAAGCCGACGGAGGCGATCCCCACGAACGCCTGTCCAGCGACCTCGCCGACATCCATTGCGCGAGGGACACCGTCGGCGATCACGGTGCACGCCGCGATCGGATCCCGAGGAATGCCGAGAACGCGCGCAAGATCGTTGCCGCGCCCGCCTGGGAGCACGCCGAGCACGGCGCCGGGAATATGCCGTAACGCGTCTGCGACGACGCCGATCATCCCATCGCCGCTGAGTGCCACGACCGTCTCACCCGCGCGGGCGCCCTCCTCGGCCAGCACACGTGCGTGGTCGAGGTCCAGGGTGTCGACACGGCGTACCTGCAGCCCGTGCTCGCGCAGGCTGCGCTCCACATCTGGCGCTACTCGGCCGGCCTTTCCGCCACCAGCGGACGGATTGACTATCAGGCAGACTGGGACAGACACCGAGCCATCGTACGGAACGGTCGCCGGCCGGCTAGCTCGCGGCTTTTTGCGCCCGGTCTCGGCGGCGCCGGCCGACAGCTGCGATCACGCCGAGCACGGCGATCACGAGGAACAGGCCAAGCAACACTCCCGGCGCTATACCAAGGCCGCCGAACGGCAATGAGATCAGCTCGACGAGCCCGAGGCCGATCGCGAGCAGCACGATGATCAGCGCAATGATCAGCAGGATCCCGCGCATGCGCGCGAGAATGCCCGCGGAGGCAGGGGGGGCGAGTAGCCCCATCGCCCGCAACGCAAACATTTGACGGCCACTCGGGGGGGTCTGGCCGAGGCGCTCGACGGCATCCTTCAGATCGCCCGCGCGGCGTTCGGCGAGCGCGAGCGACGCGTCGGCCATACGACGAATCTGCATCCGCTCCTGCGGACGAGCGGCGGCGATCGCCCGCTGGAAGTAGCTGCGCGCGCTCTCCGCGTCGAAGCGCTCGGACGCGCGCGCGCCGAGGATCGCCATCGCGGCCGACTTGTACTTGGTCTCACCCTCGAGCTCCTCGTCGGAGCGCTGCTCCAGCGCCTGGATCTGGTCGAAGGCGCCGCGCTGCTCCATCCGGACCTGGCGTTGTTTAGGTGCCATCGGCCGCTCATTCTACGGTCTGGGCAGGCGTATGTCGCGTGCCCGGCAGGCGGTATGCTCGCCACGTGTCGAGCCGAGCACTCGCCCCGCTATGCATCTGCGCCATCCTCGCGCTGGCGTCCGTCATTACGCCGGCCACGTCGGCCGCCGCTCTTGGCGGCTCGAGCGCGTTCAGCGAATTGACCGAAGGGCAGACCCAGACCGAAACCACTCCAACCGAAACGACCACGACCAGCTCTACGGCGCAAACCACTTCCAACTCGAGCAGCGTGCTCGTGCTCGTGCTGGGGGCGGCGGTGTTGCTGCTCGTCGGGATCGCCTTCCTGATCGTGCGTGATGCGCGCAGCGTGGCGCCGGCCACGGAGAGGGAGATGATCCGAGGCAGCTCGGCGAGCGACACGGCCGTCATGCTGCGCAAGCGGCGGGCGAAAGCAAAGGCCGCGCGGCGGCAGCGCAAGCAGAACAGCAAACGCCGCAGGTAGCCGACTACCGAACAGACTTCAAGGCATTGGCGCGCACCGGGGTGCGTACTCGAGGCGGCGCCGGGAGCGCAGGAGACCCATGTGGATCGCGACGCGGGGGGCGGGGGAGGGGCATGCGCGGATGGGGATCAAGCGGCCCCGCCGGCAACGTGGGGCTGCCTCCATCCTCCTCAGGAGCATCGGAATCATCTGTGACATCAGGGGCACGCATCGCCTCGTCGTGGCGAAACGGCATCCACATCATCAGGCCGATGATCGGAAGCTTGATCAGTCCAAGCAGCACGAACAGCATCCACAGCGACATTGCTCGATCGATGCTACTACGGCTCGCCTCGGGATTGGAGGCTACGACGGCGTAGGGTGCGTGCGATGCGAGCAGCGCTGATCGAGCGGCTGGGGGAGATCCCGAGCGTGGGGGATGTCGCTGATCCTGATCCCGTAGATGGGATGGTGAACGTCACGATGATCGCCGCGGCGCTGAACCCGATCGATCTGCGAATCGCAAGCGGGGAGTGGGCCGGCCAGACGCCGCCGGCGCCATATGTGCCGGGATGCGAGGGAGTGGGCCGCCTGGAGGATGACGACCGGCGGGTGTGGTTCATGGCGCCGGAAAATCACGGCTCGTTTGCTGAGCGCTGCGCGATCGATCCAGCGCGCGCTGTCGAGCTTCCGGAGGGACTCGACGCCTCCGTGGCCGCCTGTCTGGGCGTCGCCGGCTTGGCCGCGTGGCTCTCGCTTCGTCGCCGGGCACAGCTGAGCCAGGGCGAGACTGTGCTCGTACTCGGCGCGAGTGGTCCTGTGGGGACGTTCGCGGTGCAGCTCGCCAAGCTGATGGGCGCGGCGCGCGTGGTGGCGGCCGCGCGCAGCGCGGAGGGATTGCGCAGGGCCACCGAGCTGGGTGCCGATGCGACGGTGAACATCGCGGAGGTCAAGGATCTGACCGAGGCCTTCCGCGAGGCGACGGGAGGCGGAGCGGATGTGACGATCGACCCATTGTGGGGAGCTCCAGGGGCGGCGGCGGTAGCGGCTGCCGCGAGGGGAGGGAGGCTCGTACAGCTGGGTCAGTCGGCCGGTGCAGAGGCCAGCCTGGCGTCAGCCTCGATCCGGGGCAAGGGACTCTCGATCTTGGGCTTCACGAACTTCGAAGTGCCCGCTCGAGAGCAGGCGGAGGCGTACCATGAGCTCGTCGAGCGCGCGGTGAGCGGGCGCTTGAGGATCGACTACGACGCCTATCCGCTCGAGCGGATTGCAGAGGCGTGGAAGCGTCAGCAGGAGGGCGCGCACCGCAAGCTGGTCATCGCGTTCTGATGGGAGGACCCCTCGCGGCGCTGGCCGAGGAGATCAGCGGATGCCGTCGCTGCCCGCGTCTGGTGGCGTGGCGGGAGCGGGTCGCCCACGAACGTCGCGCCGCCTTCGCGGGCGAGGAGTACTGGGGACGGCCGCTGCCTGGCTTCGGGGACCCGGCGGCGCGCATGCTCGTGTTGGGGCTGGCCCCGGCCGCCCACGGCGCCAACCGCACCGGCCGCATGTTCACCGGCGATCGTTCGGGCGATTTCCTGTTCGCGGCATTGTGGCGCGCGGGCTTTGCCAACCAACCGACATCGACGCAGCGCGGGGACGGCCTGCGCCTGCGCGGCGCGTGGATCGCCGCGGCGGTGCGTTGCGCGCCGCCGGCCAACCGTCCAACCCCGGCCGAGCGCGATGCATGCCTGCCGTGGAGCGTGCGGGAGCTACAGCTTCTGCACGACGTGCGGGTCATCCTCTGTCTGGGCGCCTTCGGTTGGGATGCCGCGCTGCGCCTGACTACGGCGCTCGCCGATCCGCCGGCAGCGCTACCACGACCGCGCCCGCGATTCGGCCATGGAGCCGAGTTTCCGGGCCAGCGCTACACCCTGCTCGGCTGCTACCCCCCGAGCCAGCAGAACACCTTCACGGGCAAGCTCACCGAGCCGATGATCGACACGGTGCTGCAGCGCGCCCGAGCGCTGGCCGAGAGGGCGCCGAAGCGCTAGCCTAATGAGCATGCGGAGAGAGGCTCAATGAGGAAACTCGTTATCCCAGCGGCGACCGTCACCACGGTCTCCCTGATCGCGGCCGGCCTATTGGGCGTAGCCTCGGCGGAAGCTCCCACGACTGCCACGCCACCTCCCACGGTGAGTGTGCAGGGCGTCGCGACCGAGCCGATCGAACAGAGCGCTTCCTCGGCGACGGCCACCGCGGTCTATCGCCAGGGAATGAGCGACGCGATCACTGATGGCCAAGCCAAGGCGCAGTTCCTGGCGAGCAAGGCGGGTGTGGCCGTGGGGGCGGTTCAGAGCATCGTCGAAGATGGCGGATATATCAGCTGTACGAGCAGCGAAGAATCGAGCAACGACGAATATCAGGGCGCCCAACCCGACTTCGGCTCACCTGGCGTTACAACGTCAACGCCAGTGCTCAACACGCCGCGCGCCGCGACTCGGGTAACTCCCGGCGTGCGAAAACCAGCCGCAAAACACACCAAGAAAAAACCCAAGAAGCCTTCCGCGAAACTAGCAAGCGCGACGACTACTTGCACGCTCTCCGCACAGGTTTCGCTCGTCTACGCGCTCGGATAGACACCAGACACCACCTGACGTGGGGAACTCCTCAGACACGCCAGACTGGGAACTCCTTGCCCTGGCTCAGACTCCTGACTTCTGGTCTTAGTTGACATAACATATATTATCGAGCATTGAATCTTAGAAGACCTGGGGCGGTTGCCATGGCTTGCTGTAGGACGACAGCCAAATGGCACCGATGCGACACGGAGATGGCACCGGGTAGCGACACCAGAATGGCACCGAGCCTGGGGGTTGATGGTCCTCGAGCCATGAGAGCGCGGACGCCGAGCTGTTGCCGCTCGCGCTAGTTGCGAATATGAGGCGTAGTTGCGAACGCTCGCAAAC
>OBLU010004680.1_pt1 | contig 12314 bp, 8 predicted proteins | sample 1518681 | NCBI WGS metagenome assembly OBLU01 (sample SAMEA3539304, study PRJEB22396) | soil metagenome | biome: tundra; feature: field; material: soil | place: USA | collected 2010-05 | depth 0.15 m | reverse complement strand
TAAGCACCACGTTCCCAGGGAGCTGGCGTTCCACGTTCACATTGAACTGCTGGACGCTGCCCAACTTAAAGTTAGTAGGTTGAGTAACCAGCGTTCCCTCAAACGAAGAAAGAGTGGGCGGACTGTTAAAGATTGGAAATCCGGTGGAAAAACTGAGGCCGGAAGCATTAGGTTTGGCGGGGTTGTAGCAAAACGAGGTTATAAAAGGGCACCCGGCAGGGCCAAAGAAGTTGGACTCTGCGAAGAAGGGTGGATTCTGCCACAGGCCTTGAGCACCCTGGCTCCAGGCGGAATCGTGGAAGATGCCATAGCCGGCTCGGACTACGGTCTTGTCGCTGCCAAGCACCTTCCAGGCCAGGCCGATTCGCGGCTCAAAGGCCTTCCAATACATCTTTACGCCTGCCGATGAATTCACTCCGTTTTGATTGGCGACGAGCAGCTGATTCGTTGACGGGATGTAGTTTGCCAGGCGTCCATGCGCTTCAGAGGTGGGAGTCGTCATATCCCACGCCAGGCCAAGATTGAGGGTCAGGTCTTTGGTGACTCTCCAATCATCCTGGACGAAGGGCCGGTAGATCTTCCAGCGGCGGCCGGTCTTCGTGAAGCCGAAGGTTTGATCGTGACGGGCCAGGCCCAATATCCCCAGCAGAACATCCGCCTCAGGATTCCCGCCAACTACGCCAGCGCCGCTAAAATTGCCGGCAACGCCGGGGATATCGAATCCATCCTGGAAAGCCTCGTTGGCAGTATTCATCTGGTTGGCGCGCCACGTGAGCCCGGCCTTGATGTCATGCTTGCCGCGAATCAACTCGAGGGAATCGCTGAACGAGAAGACGTTTGTTCCGCCGATGAACGGAGAAAAACCGCGATCGCCGATGGACCAGTATCCGCCAACCATTAACACACTGACCAGCCCGCAGCTATAGGCCCCGGGCTCGCAATGGTTGGTGCCGCTGGGGCAGCCCAGGTTCGCTCCGGGAATTCCAACGCCACCGATCGTGGCCGAGGCGCAAGTCCCGGTACCTTGGGATTGGATGTAATTGAAGATCCGGTTGTAACCGAAGCTAGCCTGATTCACCGTCGTCGGGGTAAAGGTGTGAGTCTCGCCAATCGCGATTTGGCGCCCGTGGTTGATGATGTTCTGATTGCTGCCAAACGCGCTCGCCTCCGTGAGAAATCCGGGGCCTGCGCCGCCGGGAATATAGGAATTCGCCTGATCGTAACTGAACCGGCCAAACAGGCTATCGGCGCTCGAGATATTGTGGTCCAGACGAACGTCAAACTTGGTTTCGTTGAGGCTGCGCACCGGCTGGTTCACAAAGTTGAAGGAACAGTTGGTAGTGCTACTGTCGCAACCGGTGTTCGCATTCGGAGCCGGGTAGAGGTTGATCAGGGCCTGTCCTATGGGGTTAGCGAGGCCATTCGCGCCAGTCGGGATTTTGTTACAGGGAGTTCCCGCGGCCTGGCTTCCGTCAGAGTTAGCCGGCAAAGGATTCCCTGCCCCATCGCACTGGAAGAAGGGATTGGCGGCGCCAAACATATTCGGATTGGCGATCACGCAAGTATGATTAGGAGCGTTGGGAGAACCAACACAACCATTGGTTCCGGGGAGATAGGGAACGCCAAAGTTGTCTGCGCTGAAGTCGCCATTACGCATGGCGAGCGTCGGGACCAATCCCTCAAAGGCAATGCCGTGGCGCTGGTACTTCTGCTCGCCATCGAGAAAAAAGAAGGTCTTATTCTTTTGGATGGGCCCGCCAATCGAGCCACCAAACTGATTCAAATTGAACTTTTCCGCCTTGCTCGCAAAGAAACTCTTGGCATCCAGTGAAGTGTTGCGCAGAAACTCAAATAGCGAACCGTGGAAGCCATTGGAGCCTGATTTCGTCGTCACCAGCACGGTGGGGCCCGCTCGAGTCCCGTATTGCGCCTCGTAGTTGTAGGTCAAAACCTTGAATTCCTGGATGTCATCAATTGAGGAAAAAATCCCAATTCCTCCCGAGGTCAATTCGTTATTGTCCACCCCGTCCAGAAGCCAATCTGTGCTGTTCGGACGCGATCCGCCGACCGACAAAGAGAACGAGCCGCGTGCAGCCACTTCGCTGTCAGCGCCTTCGGTGAAAAAGCTACCCTTGTTCGTCTCCTGGGTGGCGCCGGGGGTCAGGGTTGCCAGTTGGACGAAATCGCGTCCGTTCAACGGGAGTTGCGCCACTTCCTGCTCGGTGATGACTTGGCCGAGGGAGGCGTTCGTGGTTTCGACCGCGACTTCATTGGCGCTGACTTCAACCGTCGAAGTGACCGATGCCGGGTTGAGCGAGAAATTGATCTCGCGCTGCTCGTCGACTTGAAGGCGAACATCCCTTTGCTCGGTGGTCTGGAATCCCTGGAACTCCACGTGGATCGTAAAAACCGCCACCGGGAGCAGCGGTATGAGGTAGTGTCCCGAGCCATCGGTCTTCACTTCGCGCGTGAGACCGGTACCCTGCGAGGTGGTTCTTACGGTCGCTCCGGCGATGACGGACCCGGTCTTATCCGAAACTGTTCCGGAAAAACTGCCGTTCGCCTGGCTGTAAAGAAGTGGGCAGAGGGAAAACACGGAACACAGAACCGCTACGAGGAGCGCATTTCTTCTCAGCATCAGTTTTCACCTTGAGTTCCACTCACCCGGAGTGGCGATTCGGGATCGACTCCTTCGCGCCTGGAAACGTGAGAGCATCCCTTTTTAACGATGGGTCATATAAATAGATTGGAAAAGAGAAGTCAAGAGTTTTGTTACGCGGTCGTGAATGTCCGGCGGCTGTGGTGGCGGGATTCACTTTTCCATAATGCCTATGTTTTCTCGTATTCTTACGACGCGGTTGCCCGCGACGTTTTCGAAGTGCTGCACCACGCCGCTCGGCCAGCGAATCTCGACGCTATCTGCCCTGGTGGCTTTGCCTAGCCCGAAGTGCAGGCGGAAGTCACTTTGTGAGATGTATCCGCCGCCGCTACGAACCTCCTGCGTCTCCTGATGATCGCCCACACGGAGCGCTACCCGCGCGCCGATGGCGTCGCGATTGGACTTCGTGCCCTCCAGTTTCAGTAGAATCCAGTTTCCACGGTCGCCCAAATTTTTCAGCAGGCTCGGCTGATCATGACTGTTGTTCACCAGAATCCCGAGAGCTCCGTCGTTGTTGAAATCAGCGGCGGCCACGCCATGGCTGTTGAATGGAGTGGTGATCCCCGCGCCGGATTCGAGGGAAATGTCGCGAAATCTGCCGTTGTGCTCGTTCCGTACAGCAGCTTACGTTCGCGGAATGTACTGTTGAGGCCGAGCCCTTTGTTATCGAGTTCAGGATAGACGTGTCCATTCGCCATGAAAATGTCGGGCCAGCCGTCGTTGTCGATGTCGACGAAGAGTGTGCCCCATCCCAGAAATTGTGAATTCCTGGCGAGCCCGGCGGCCGCAGTGACGTCGGAGAATGTTCCGTCCCGATTGTTGTGATAGAGGGTCGCCGTATCGTCGGAGAAATTCGTCTTGATGATGTCGAGCCAGCCGTCGCCGTCGTAGTCGACGGCATCGGCGCCCATGCCGGCTTGCTCGCGGCCTCCGTCGTTGAAGGCCACTCCGGCTTCGACAGCGGTTTCGGTGAAGGTGCCGTTGTGGTTGTTGTGGAAGAGCAGGTTGGGAGTGGAATCGCAAGCAACAAAAATGTCGGGCCAACCATCGTTGTCGAAGTCGCCGGTCAAAGCGGTGAAGCAGTAGTAGGCGTCGGTCTTCGCGACCCCGGATGCCTGGCTGACGTCGGTGAACGTTCCATCGCCGTTGTTATGGTAGAGCTCGCTATGCGTTCCCTTCAGCCCGCGCGGACCGCACATCACCGGCATCCCCTTCCACACGCAGGTCGCGCCGCTGCCAGGCTCGGGTGTATGCGGCAGATCAAGGTCGACGTAGTGAGCGATAAATAGGTCGAGACGGCCGTCGCGGTCGTAATCCACAAAAGAGCAGCCGGTGGACCAGCGGACATCGTCATGCCAGAGCCCCGCTTTGCGCGTGACGTCGGTGAAGGTACCATCACCGTTGTTGTGCAGGAGAACATCGTGGCCCCAGAAGGTCACGAAAAGATCGACGAATCCGTCATTGTCGTAGTCGCCGGCGCAGACTCCCTGGCCCCATCCGACCAGGCCGACGCCGGCTTTTTGGGTGACGTCCGCAAAAGTTCCGTCGTGCTGGTTGCGGTACAGGTGGCTGGTCGGCTCCTGACCTTTGGGGAAACCTTCCAGACGGCTGCCATTGACCAGGAAAATGTCAGGCCAGCCATCGTTGTCGAAATCGAAAAAAGCTGCGCCGCTGCCGGTGGTTTCGAGGATGTAGCGCTTGGTCTTGTCGCCTCCGTCTTCCGTTTTGGCAGTCAGGCCGGCGCGCTCTGCGATGTCGACGAAGTTAACTTTGGGAGGAGTGAGCGGGGACGCGGCTTTCGAAGAAGGTGCCGAATGCGGTTGCGCGGTTGCGAATGACAGTGTGAGTGTCCACAGTGCGACAACAACCGCGGCGGGCCTGCAATTCATCAGTCGGGGTCCCAAGGAGAATCCTCTCAGGAGAATCTTACAACCCGCCGCCAGCTGTGCGCGGGCAACTCTCAATGCGTGTAATCGCTGGTTTCAACAGTTATGATGGTTGCGCGATGCAAACACTGACTTGGGAAGAGGCGGCTGAATGGACAAACTCCGTTGGTCTGAGCGCCACTGTGGACCGCTCCGTTCAGGAGTATCCAACCAAAGACGGAAAAGGGGAGAGAGTTTGCAGGATTAACAAGTCCATCTACTTTCCTAACGAAGACCCTGCTTTGCGACTCACTCTTCCGTTACCCCAGCTGCCATACCAAGTTGCGTACCTCGCGAATGCACTACTGCCGTACTCTGAATCCGCTGAATTTCAGCCTTGCCTCCTGTGGATGACCGACTGGGGAATATGGAGCGAAGTATCCGAACGGGTGGCGAAATCGTTAGCCGAATGCTTCCGCTCCGCTCGTGGTGAACGGAATCTGCTTATTGACACGCCCGCACATCTGTTCGGCGAGACCGAAGCGGCCGATGCACAGACGCTCCTCACGATTGCCATCGTATTCGGGTGGGATTGCTACGTTATTCCCGAACATGGGAAGTACTACGCACTCACCAGCCATGACGAGTATCTTGAGGTTGTCTCCAATAGCACTGCAATCCACCAACGCTTCAAGGGAGAACTTGAACGCTGGCACGCCGCTGAGCGGGTCTAGGTCAACGCTAGGGTCTCGGCAGCTGGCGTAACATCCCGATATCACTCATTGACCCGGACGGAGACCTTCACAGGCTTCCCGGTAGAGACGCCTGTCGCCGCGTCTCCCGCCGCCGAGTCAGACGGGGCAGGCCCCGTCTCTATAGCCGGAATGGTTATCCATTTGCCCGGGCCACCAGCAAGATTCCCAGGCAATAGAAGACAAACATCAAGCCGAGGTACATTTTCGCTTTTCCCGGCGCGCCCTCAAATTCCTTCCAGACAAGAACGCCCCAGAGTGCGGCGACCATGGGTGCCGATTGTCCGATGGCATAGGAAATTGCCACACCGGTGAAGCTGGCCGCAACCAAATTGAATACCATCCCAACACCCCAGATGAATCCGCCAAGCAGTCCGAGCGCGTGGCCGGAGGCGGGCGCGCTGAAGTAGCCGCTGAATTTGACTGGCTCGCCGACCAGCGGGTGTTTCATGAAATAGACATTCCATACGAGGCAGGACAGCAAGGCGCCGAACGTAAGAAAAATAGCGGCAGCGTAGGGGCCGAGGCTGCCGCGCATTACGCCGTTAACTTCGTGGGGCATCGCTCGCGTCATAAATGGAGCCCAGAGGCCCATCAGGACGCCGGAGACAATGCAGGTGATGATGCTCTTCCTTGAAACCGTGCGACCCGCAATCACCAGACTGCCGTAGGCTTTGCCATCGAGAACCACGGCGATGAGAGCGCAGAGGACGCCTGCGGCCAGAAGCACGGCATTTCCCTTGGGTTGTTGGACGTAGCTCGAAATTACGCCGACGACCAGGGCGATTCCAATCGATACCGGGAACGCAACCGCTAAGCCAGCCATATCGATCGCAGCGACCAGCAACAGATTCGCGAGATTGAAAATCGCGCCCCCGACCATGGCCAGAATGGCGTCGTTTGTGTTGGCGGCGTGGATATTGCTCACCAAGCTGGATGCGTCGTGGCCGGTGCTGCCCATCGTGTGTCCGAGGATGAGCGAGATCAGGAAGATTCCGATGGCATAGTCCCAGTAGAACAATTCGAAGCGATAGTTCTTGACCCCCTTGTAAGTGTTGGCCCAGGAGCCCCAGCAAATGGCGCTCGTGATCATCATGAACAGCGCAATACTGAGACTGTGGGGTGTGAACATCGCTTCTCCTAGGTCGGAATCGTGGCGTAGAAATCGCGCCGTAGCGTAGCCGTGCTCGAGCGCCAGTGTCAAGACGAAACGCGCATTCATCTTTCGCCGCATCTGCCGTACAATTGCACGGCAAAAGGACGCGTTTGCGGCCCGGCCCACTGAAGGAGCATCTAATGATTTTGGGTGGCGCAGCGGTTTACCGCTGCGTCAAGTGATTTCTTATCACGATCGGCTTTAGCCGCAGAGGTGAGACTGCGACGCGGCAGCGTCTTTTCCGTGGTCTTTTTATAGAGAACACATCATGCCAGTCGAACACAACCTGTCTCGGAGCACAGCCCCTCGCCTTTCAAACGACGCGAGCCATGCGATTGCAATTCTCTCCGGGCAACCTCTGCTGCCAAACGCCGGCATTCCTCTCAACCTCGACTGGGTCCGCGAAGTTCGAGTGAACACCAGCGCGGTCGAGCGCCGAGCTCAATCCCAGGTTGCGCGGCGGACTGTGAAAAAAGAGTGGCAGGCGGCGTGGCTTCTTCGGGCAATCACCTGCATGGATCTGACCACTCTCTCTGGCGATGACACCGACGAGCGCGTCCGCCGTTTGTGCGCGAAGGGCCGCCACCCCATCCAGTCCGAACTGGAAAAAAAGCTGGGGATCGAAGAATTGCAAATCAAGGTCGCTGCCATCTGCGTGTACCACACTTTTGTCGAAACCGCCTTGCACGCGCTCGAGGGCAGTGGCGTGCATGTCGCGGCCGTTTCAACCGGATTCCCAGCAGGTCTCTCGCCGCTGGAGGAGCGAGTCAACGAGGTACGCCGGTCGGTGGAGGCGGGCGCCCATGAGATCGACGTCGTCATCACTCGCGCACATGTTTTCGGTGGCCGCTGGCAGGCCCTATACGATGAAGTTGCAGCCTTCAAGCAAGCTTGCGGATCGGCGCACATGAAGGTCATCCTTGGCACCGGCGACCTGCTGACCCTGCGCAACGTGGCCCGCGCAAGCCTAGTGGCCATGATGGCGGGCGCTGACTTCATCAAGACCTCGACCGGTAAAGAGCCGACGAACGCGACTTTGCCGGTTGGGTTGGTGATGACTCGTGCCATCCGCGAATACGCGCAGCAAACCGGGATGGCCGTAGGCTTCAAGCCCGCAGGTGGCATCCGCACTGCGAAACAGTCGATCGATTGGCTGGCGATGATCAAAGAAGAGCTTGGGCCCTCGTGGCTGCGGGCGGAAATGTTTCGCTTCGGCGCCAGCGGCTTGCTGGGCGACATCGAGCGTCAATTGGAGCATCATGCCACCGGACGATATTCAGCCGACTATCGACATCCGTTGGCGTGACGTGATTTGTCATTCTAAGAACCCTTATGATTTGTCATCCTGAGCGAAGCGAAGGACCTGCTTTCTTAGCGTTCACGAAACAGCAGGTCCTTCGCTCCGCTCAGGATGACAAACGAATAAAAAGGAATTGAGCATCCGCCACTGGAGATTTGGCGAGCACGACTTTGAAATAGGAGAAGGCAATGGCTCGACTGGTAGTTCTCTATAAGACTCCAAAGGATCCGGCCGCGTTTGATAAACATTACTTTGGCACGCACGTTCCAATCGCCAAGAAAATTCCCGGCCTCAGGAGGTACGAGGTTAGCCAGGGCCCAGTTGCGTCGCCGGCGGGAGCGTCCGGCTTTCATCTGGTCGCGACGTTACACTTCGACGACATGGCGGCAATCCAAAAGGCGTTTGCGAGCGCGGAGGGGCAAGCCGCCGCAGCCGATGTGCAAATTTTCACCACTGACCCTCCCCATATGCTTCTGTTCGACAGTCGTGAGGTTTGACGTGAAGAAGATTGACCTTAGACAGCGCCAACCGGTTTTTCAACTGAGCCAGCAGAAGGAATCGAGCAAACGCCCATGAGCATTGCCGAAAAATTCGCGAGCATGGAATACGGGCCCGCGCCGGAAGACTCCAAGGAAGCAATCGCCTGGCTGGAACGTCACGGCTACCGCTTCCAACATTTCATCGGCGGCGGATGGCAGGCGCCCGCCGCGGGAGAGTTCTTCGATACTGTCGATCCTTCGAACGGAGAGAAACTCGCGTCGGTCGCGCAAGGCTCAGCGGCTGACATTGATGCCGCAGTCAAGGCTGCGCGAGCTGCGTCTCCCCTATGGCGGGCGCTCACTCCTCATGCCCGCGCGCGCTACCTGTATGCGATCGCGCGGCTGGTGCAGAAGCATTCACGGCTGCTGGCGGTTCTCGAGACCATGGATAACGGCAAGCCCATCCGCGAGAGTCGTGACATTGATATCCCGCTGGTCGCGCGACATTTCTACTACCACGCGGGTTGGGCACAACTTCTGGAGCAGGAATTTTCCGAATACTTGCCGTGCGGAGTCGTGGGCCAGATCATTCCCTGGAATTTCCCGCTGCTAATGCTGGCGTGGAAGATTGCGCCCGCTCTGGCGACAGGAAACACTGTGGTTCTGAAGCCCGCGGAATTCACGCCGCTAACCGCGCTCGCCTTCGCCGGAATTTGCCAGGAAGCTGGCCTGCCCGCCGGTGTAGTCAACATCGTCACCGGAGACGGTTCGACGGGCGAGACTCTGGTCAGGCATCCCGACGTGGACAAGATCGCGTTCACCGGATCAACCGAAGCCGGGCGCGCCATTCGCACCGCCACCGCGACCAGCCACAAGCGTCTTTCGCTTGAGCTGGGCGGAAAATCTCCGTTCATCGTCTTTGAAGACGCCGACCTCGATAGCACGGTCGAAGGCCTGGTGGATGGAATCTGGTTGAATCAGGGGCAGGTGTGTTGTGCGGGCTCGCGGCTGCTGATGCAGGAGAGTATTGCTGAAGCATTGATCGCCAAAGTACAGGATCGCATGAGCACGCTGCGGGTCGGCGCGCCGCTCGACAAAGCCATCGACATCGGCGCCATCGTAGGCAAGGTGCAACTTGACCGCATTCGCAAGCTGGTTGATCAGGGCGTGGCCGACGGCGCAACCTGCTGGCAGCCGCAAGTCACCTTGCCGGCGCGCGGGTTCTACTATCCGCCAACCCTGCTGAGCAATGTGCATCCGACTTCCATCGTCGCGCAGCAGGAAATCTTCGGCCCGGTGCTGGCGGCAATGACCTTCCGTACGCCCGCGGAGGCGGTGGAACTGGCGAACAACACGGCCTATGGCCTGGCCGCCTGTGTCTGGAGCGAGAGCCTCAACGTCGCCTTGCATGTTGCCGCGCAGATTAAGGCTGGCGTCGTCTGGGTAAACTGCACAAATCTCTTCGACGCGTCCTGCGGCTTCGGCGGTTACCGTGAAAGCGGTTACGGGCGCGAGGGAGGACGCGAAGGCCTGCTCGAATACATGGAGCCGGCGTGGTTCAAGAACGCGCCTGCGCTTCCCATAGAGAAGACGGTCGCGATACCCGAGGACGGCGCTGCTGGCAAGCCTGACAGCGATGCGCTGGCCATCGACCGGACTGTCAAGCTCTACATCGCGGGCAAGCAGGCGCGCCCCGACTCCGGCTACAGCATGGAGGTACGGGCCGCCGACGGACGCTTGCTCGGTGAAGCACCGCTAGGCAATCGCAAGGACATCCGCAACGCCGTAGAAGCCGCCCGCAAAGCAACCGCGTGGGCAAAAACGACCGCGCACAATCGTGCCCAGGTGCTTTATTACTGCGCGGAGAACCTTTCCCAGCGGCGTGCTGAAATTGCCCATCGCCTCGCCGACGTGGTCGGCGAAAAGCAGGCTGCCGCGGAAGTGGAGCGCAGCATCGAGCGCATCTTCTCGTATGCGGCGTGGGCGGACAAGTTTGATGGCGCGGTGCACAATCCTCCATTCCGGAATATCGCGATCGCGATGAACGAGGCGATTGGGACGGTGGGCATCATCTGTCCGCGGGAAGCGCCGCTGCTCGGTTTTCTTTCTCTCGTGATGCCCGCTCTCGCGGTGGGAAACACGGTGATCGCCGTTGCCTCCGAAGCCTATCCCCTGATCACCAGCGATCTCTACCAGCTTTTCGACACCAGCGATCTGCCCGGCGGCGCCGTGAATATTGTGACCGGATATTCCTCGCAACTTCTGAAGACGCTGGCCGAACATGACGATGTCGATGCTGTCTGGTGCTTCGGCGATGAAGCCAGCGCCGCAGCGGCCAAGGCGATGTCGGTGGGCAATCTGAAGCAGGTTTGGACAAACGAAGGCCGCGCCATCGACTGGTTCAATCCGAGAGTGGCCGAAGGCCGCTGGTTTCTAGAGCACGCCACGCAGGTGAAGAATATCTGGGTTCCCTACGGCGAATAGGATTGGTTCTACACTGTGTTTTTCTACCCTGTGAACCCCTGTGCTCCCTGTGGTTGAGAAAAGTCTTTACCACAGGGAGCACGGAGCTACACAGGGGAAATCCCATGACGCCAACGCGCACGCCGCGAGTCAAAATCTGCTGCATCGCCAGCGTCGACGAAGCGGCCCTGGCCATCGAGTGTGGAGCGTCAGCGCTGGGATTGGTTTCACACATGCCCAGTGGGCCCGGCGTTATCGGCGATGAGCTCATCGCTGAGATTGTAGCGACCGCTCCACCAGCCATCGGAACATTTCTGCTGACCTCCCGACAACGGGTAACCGACATCATTGTGCAGCAGCGCTTCTGCCGCACGAACACAATCCAGATCTGCGACAATCTCGCTGTCGGCACATACCGCGACCTGAAGGACGCCTTGCCGGGAATATCGATCGTTCAGGTTATCCATGTGACCGGCCCCGAGTCCGTCGAGGAAGCAGCGCGCATCGCGCCGCATGTCGATGGGATCCTGCTCGACTCCGGCAACCAGAAACTCGCGGTTAAAGAATTAGGCGGCACCGGCAGAACACACGATTGGACCCTCAGTCGCGCCATCCGGGAGCGTATCGATATCCCTCTGTTCCTGGCCGGAGGGCTCACTCCAGAAAACGTTGGCCAGGCCATCGAAGAGGTGGGCCCGTTCGGGCTGGATGTATGTTCCGGGGTGCGAACCGATGGCAAGCTGGACGCGATCAAGCTGAAGCGTTTCTTCTCCGCGGTGCGTACCGCAAGAGCCTGATGAGAAAGTGTCGCGCAAGCTATCGGACTATTTTAAGATCGCTATCCCTATTGCCAGGAAAGAAAGAGTGGTCAAGGCACCTAGAATGAGGGCAGCGAGGCTTAGACATCCATACGGTGTTGGGAGATGGCTCGCATAACCATGCGTGATGTTCAACAATTGCCTTTCCCTCTTATCACTCATTTAGTTCTCCTTGGCTGCTCTTTCCCTTCGGCGTGCGGGAAGACACAAGGCTGGGCGAAGTATTCCACGTTTTGTAACCGTTTCAAAATGAAAGTCGACCGGTCAGGGCGACTGGTGTCGCGGGTACATTTCTAACGCGCTATGGCACAATGGGTATCGCGTTGACTTTTGCGGGCCCTACAGGCAAACTCTCAATTCGCCCGTCCACGGCATTCGGGTTGGCACTTGACGCCCGTCGCAAGCGCGGCGAAGGCCGATTCAGGATCGTTCGCTCATATTAGGTTACTATGTCCGAAGACCGCGTCTCCTATACGCTCGATTCGACGCTGGAGACGGTGAATAATGCCGAAGAAACGGCCAGCCGCATGGCGGCCGATGCTGGCTTTGATGAAGAGGAGATCATGAAGATCTCCATGGCGGTGCGAGAAGCCGCGGTTAATGCAGTTTTGCATGGCAATGCCTACGACCCGAACAAGAAAGTTACTCTGGCGTTCGAACGCACGGACCGCGATCTGGTCATCGTCATCCGTGATCAGGGCAAAGGGCTCGACGTCAGCAGGATTCCGGACCCGTTGGCGCCGGACAACCTGATGAAGACATCGGGACGAGGCATTTTCCTGATACGCTCGTTCATGGATGTGGTGGAAATCCACCCCTCCC
>OBLU010004679.1_pt1 | contig 12314 bp, 9 predicted proteins | sample 1518681 | NCBI WGS metagenome assembly OBLU01 (sample SAMEA3539304, study PRJEB22396) | soil metagenome | biome: tundra; feature: field; material: soil | place: USA | collected 2010-05 | depth 0.15 m | reverse complement strand
GTTGAAGTAGAATCCCCACAAAAGTCCCCACAGTGGGGCCGTTGAAGGGAGTTCTAGGTGGGTTGAAGGGCTGTAAGTGTTTGAAAAGGTTGGCTCCCCGAGAGGAACCCTCTTCATAGTGAAAAACGGAGAATCTGAAGGTCGGACCCGTAGGCTGACTTTCGCTGTGGCTTCAGTTGTCAATGATCGGGCACAACAGTTTGAGCTTACCAATACTGGCCCGGACTTTCTCAGTCAGTTGTAGTGGCCCGCTCAACCCAAGGGCCGCCTGGCACCCATGTCCGGGAGGCTGAATTCGACGTGCGTGCAGCGAAGAGCACCGGCATGAGGAAGTCCGCGATCTGCTGACCGACCAGTGGCAGAGGCTGAAGATCATGCAAGCCAAGCCGTCGTCCAAATGCAGCCCACTGCGTCTGCTTGGAGTGGTCCTCCAGGAATTCGCCAGTCAGAGCCATGGGAACACCTTCCGGAAGGGGAGTGCGTCTCCGTTCAAAAGTGCCTCTGATCGAACCTGCAAGCAGCTCAAAATCGAAGCGACGGGTCTGGGCCAGAGTCCAGACATCGAAGAAGTCCTTCATTCGGCTGTTCGCGATTCCAAGAACGACCATTGCCTGGAGTTTCTCCGCGATCACGGCTTCTGGTGGATACGCACGGAGAACTGGAGCATCGAGAGGCAGGAGCACGGGGAAAGTGACTTCCGCGGGAGGCGGATCGACAAGATCGCCGAACCCGACATCGATCTGCATCGACACGCGGGCGCCGTCCAGGCTGGCGGGCACTCGCACACGGACTCCTTCGTATTCCGCATCCTCCTTGATGCGCTCGCCTTGGATGCCGGCCAGATCAAACACAATCCCGTCGTCAGCCGGCACCGCACAAACCTCACGAATTCGATGCGTGACGTCGCGGACGTCTGGGTTGCCGAATCCAAGAAGATCCAGATCCTTGGTCGGTCTGTGGAGCCGTCCTTCCCACGCGAGAAAAAGCATGGCGCCCTTGAGGACGAAACTGTCCTTCTGGGCCGATCCGGCGAGACGGTATAGGAAGCGCTCAACGACCCACCTGCCAAGGAGAAACTGGAAGTCCTCGCCACGGTTGCGTGCCAGCGTGAGAAGCTTCGCGCGGTGCGATCCGGCCACATTCCTGCCCTTCTTCTGCGTCATACTGCGGACTCCAGATAGGGCTGCATGACGTGGGCTACACGGCAGACCTTTGCGAATCGGTGGATTTCATCGACTGCGGCTTTCTTAGATCGGAGGGCATCCCGAAGTGCTTCGATCGCGACGTCGATTCCGATTTTGTGCCGGTACTTGAAGCAATCGGCCACCGTCTTGGCCGCGCCGTAGACGCGGACTTGAACTCCCTCGATCTCGTGCGCCTCGATTCCTTCGACGAGGGCCGGGCCAGAGAACCGCACCACTCTGAGTGCCGGCGACGCGACAGACGGCTTGTGCGCTTTGTAATCGATTGCTATCCAGACCTCGTGCGGGTCCTGGGTCGTGAGGCCGTGGAACCGAAGGGCCGACATGAGGCAAACGACGCCTCGAGGAACGAGTTTTGCGGCGACCGCGAGACTGTGATGTTCGGTGACCGACGAATCCGCAAGCGCGTAGACGCCGCGCGCCGGACGCACGAGGATCCCTTGCCGGTAGAGCCTAAGCAGGGACTCCCTGGCGATTCCACAAGCTTCGACATCGCGCGGACGGACGAGCGACTGGAGGGCTGCGAGTTCGAGAATGCGATCTGCGGCCGTTTGCGCCATGTTTCGTTCCATCGGTAGTTTCTCATATCTACCGATATAACGCAACTCGTGACCTCCTGGGAAATTACCAGCTGCCTGGTGGAAGCGTGCAGCCGGCAGTGTGGCCGACTCGGGTTCCGCCGCGCCGCCAACCTCCCGGCGAGCAAGAGGTCAGTTGCTTCCTTAAACGCGGCGAACTGGGAGTGATGCGCGACTGTTGGAAATCGCTGCGGTTCTGTTAACGTGCGGGTGCGGAAGGCGCTTGTGGCCGGTTCGGCGATAACCGGGCTAGAATCGGGCCGGACGCGCGCGCAAAGCTGGAAAAACACTGCCGACCGTCAGCCTGACCACCCTTGCCTACGACAGCCATCGCCGGTTTTCCTAATGTTCTTCGCGGTAGCATCACACGATCTCGCAAAGTCATAGCACGCCGCCAAAAAACGCTGAGAGTCGTTAACCAGCGGGTAGGGCCACAACGGACCGGACCGCACTTTCGTCACTTATTCGCCAAACATCGAGCGAAACCAGCGAAACCCTTGTCATATATCGACCCAGACGTTAACACCTCTGGGGGTAGAGAAGAGCCCACGAAAACCGAAGTACGACTTGTCATCCGGTGGACCGCTGTGCCGGTTCGCAACTTCGTCCAGCAAGGGCGATCGCGTCTGGATCAGGTAGGGACAGCCTCCGCATAGGCATCGGGCAGTGTGGCGCGTGATGTATTCGGGTCATGGAAAGCGTCTTTGGCGATGACGCTCACGGATACATCCCTTCCACTATCCCTGAGCGCGCGGACGGCGCTCTCCCAGCTAAATAGGCCGTCCGGCGTGCCGCTTTCGCGTACTGTTCCGCTTTCGATAACGATCACGTAATCTGCCCACGACAGGTCGTCTAAGTTGTGAGTTATGACAATAATCGTTCTGTCGTTGAACGTACGCAGAACCTGTCGGAAAAAGGCGCGCGACGCGTCGGCGTCCAGTCCGGAGGTAGGCTCGTCGAGCACCAATACATCGGGGTCCTGCAGGAGTACGCGGGCGAGGGCTAGGCGTTGCTTCTGCCCACCGGACAGACCAGCGCCACGCTGGCCCAGGATTGTGTCGAACCTCTTTGGCAGTGTGCGGACGAACGCTCCCAGCCCAGCCATTCGGGCTGCAGTTTCCACCATTTCGTTGGATGCGTCAGGCCGGCCGTAGCGGATGTTATCCGCGACGGTGCCGGCGAAAATGTATATGTCTTGACTCAGCATACCGACACGGGGTCGCTGGCCGGTTCCACTAGCGCTACCATCGCCCACGAGTACACGCCCTTCAGTAGGCTTCACAAGCCCGGTGATCAGCCGCGCAACGGTCGATTTTCCTCCTCCGCTGGGGCCTACGACGGCGACCTTTGCGCCGGCGGAGATCTCGAATGCGATCTTCTGCAACGCATCCGTCTCGCGGCCCGGGTAGCGAAAACGCACATTATCGAAGCGAACCCTTGCTGCTGCTGGTGCCGACGTGGATACCAAGTCGTCCCCGGCTCGCGAAACATTCAAGATCGACAGAAAGTCCTTTGCCAGAAGCCAACGCTCGTGGCCTTCATCTACGATACGGTGAAGGTGCCGCACTGGCTCCGTCATGCGTTCATACAGCAGTACGATCATGAGAACGCCGCCCACCCCGAGTGTATTCCCCGGACGCATGACGGCGGAAATCGCGAACGCCAATACCGCCACAAACCCGACGCGTTCCACCAGGAACTTCATCAGATCGTATCCCGCCATGGCCTTGTGGTGACAGTATTCCCGCTCGGCTAGCACTCCCGATACGCGTCCGGCATCGGCTGCCTCGCGCTGCTCGGCCTTGAACAGCTTCACCTGTTCGATCCCTAGAAGGGCGATGAGATCTCTGGCACCACAGGCGGTGCTGCTGGAGAATGTGCGGGGGCTCGTTCGGAAGGCGTTCTTACCGTATTTCGATTACATCCTGCGGCAGTTGGAATGCCCTTCGATCGATCCGAAGCCGAATGAGCTGTGGCAGAGCCACGACGAGAGGATACGTCGCCATCAGTGCTCACCAGGGTACGAACCTGAGTACGAAGTGACCTATCGCGTGCTCGACGCCGCTGATTACGGGGTTCCGCAGAATCGCTTGCGGGTTTTCATCGTGGCCACACGCAAGGACTTTCCACGTTACAAGTTCCCGCCCAAGACTCACAGCAAGGCCGCCCTAATGCGGGTGCAACGCGCGGGCGACTATTGGACGGCGCGCGGCCTGCCTAAGCCGAAGGTCCTGCCCGGAAACGGCAGTCGGCCTGAAGAAGACGATTCGCTACCCTGGGTCACTGTTCGCGACGCCCTGGCGAAACTGCCCGATCCGGCTTCGGATGAGGGCAAGTCAAAACAGAATCATTGGATCATTCCGGGTGCTCGCATGTATGCAGGGCACAGCGGCAGCATAATGGATTGGCCCTCCAAGACAATTAAGGCTGGCGTCCACGGAGTCCCCGGCGGTGAGAACACGTTGGTGACGGAGAGCGGCAAGGTTCGATATTTCACGCTTCGGGAAACCGCCAAGATGCAGAGCTTCCCTGATAGCCATTTCTTTGAGGGTGCCCGCATTCATGTTACGAGACAGATCGGAAACGCGGTGCCCTGCGACTTGGCCGCGGCAGTCGCCCGGCCGTTGTATAAGCTTTTAACTGACGAGCAGACGAAGGCCCCCCGATGACAAACAGCGCCACACCACCTCGCGAATTCGACCTCCAGCCCCACCCCCGAATTCTCCCTATGCTTGGGGAGATCAATCTCGACCAGTTGCACTGTTTAGCCGAACTGGTCGACAACTCAGTCGATGGATTCCTGAACAGCGCTCGTGCGGGTGTCGCTCTTGAATCCCCGGAAGTCCACATCTCTCTGCCCGCGACCGACTCGGCAACCGCCAAACTGACCGTGAGGGATAACGGACCGGGAATGGACCCGAACACACTCGAGAACTCAGTTCGAGCGGGTTGGACGGGCAACGATCCCCTCTCAAATCTTGGGATGTTTGGCATGGGATTTAATATCGCCACCGCCCGCATGGGGACCTTGACCCGGGTTTGGACAACCCGCGATGGCGATCACGAATGGGCTGGTCTGGAAGTCGACTTCGACAGGCTCATGCAGCAGCGGCACTTTAAGACGCCGATGCTGACCCGTCCGAAACGTGACATGCACGAGCATGGGACCGAGGTCTCGATAGAACGGCTCAAGCCCGAACAGCGACAGTGGTTCTCCAAAGCCGGCAACCAGAGCAAGCTGAAGAAGGAACTGGGCCGCATCTACTCGTCGATGCTACGGCCAAACGGTGCTCCGATCGCGTTCCGCCTGATGGTCAATGGCACGCTTGTGAAGCGGAGGGATCATTGTGTCTGGGGTGGCGACGGTAACCCACAGCGCACAGTCAGAACCGCGCGGTATGGAACGATCGACGCCTATCAGCAAATCAACTCACGCCTGGCCGACAGGCCATTCTGTGTGAAGTGCTGGCAGTGGCTCCCTTCCGGGGAGAGCAAATGTCCGGCCTGCGACTCGGCAGACAACGTGGTGGTTCGGCAGCGCCGAGTGTCGGGTTGGTTCGGCATTCAACGATATCTAAGTGCAAACGATTACGGGATCGACTTTCTGCGCCATGGCCGCAAGATTGAAATGGCCAACAAGGACCTCTTCTTCTGGAATAACGGGGACGCGGTTGAGGAGGAGTACCCGATTGACGATCCTCGGCACCGGGGCCGAATGGTGGGTGAAGTCCATTTGGACCATTGCCGCGTCAACTACACCAAGGATCGCTTCGACCGCAACGATCCCGCTTGGGACGAAATGCTCGAACTCGTCCGCGGACTGGGTCCGTTGCGCCCAGACAAGGCGGCCCAGCTTGGATTTGGACCGAACAACTCTCCGCTGTTCCTTCTTTTCCAGGCTTTTCGACGGTCGAGTCCCAAGCCTAAGTCCGCGGGCGCATATGCAAACCTCCTGATCGTGCCGGAGAACGACCGCGCCGAGGAAATGGCTAAACGGTACTACGCCGGCGAGTCTGAATACCAGACTGACGCGAAGTGGTGGGAACTGGTCGAAGAAGCTGACCGCGAAGCACTCGTCGGCAACCCTCCGACGCCTGGCGGTCCGGACATCGATGGATTCCCAGTTCCGCCGGGACCCCAGCCGCCGCCAGAAACTCCACCGCAGCCCGGTCCTGAACTGCGTCGGACGCCCGTCCCCTCCCTTACGCGGGAGTATCGCGATGACCGGACAAACTTCCGGTGGGACGTCAGGGCTTACGAGGTCGAGCCGAGCGATCCGGAGATTTCCGGCGACAATACTCCCTGGCGCCTGAAGAAGACGACGTTTGGAACCGACGAGTTCTACGTCGACGTCAATCACCCCGTATTTCGGTCAGCCACGCTGACCCCGCTGGATGCCCTCCTTGCGGAGCTGTCGTGGTCGGCAATGGACCTGCAACGCGGGAGCGCGGCGCCGACGACCTTCGCCAGCGTGCTTTCAGCATTGCGTGACAAGTACGCCGGCAAATCAAAGCTCGATCCCGTGATCCTCTCCGGTGACGCTACCAGCACTGTCACGTCGATCGCGCGCAGCCTGTCGTCAAATGTGGACCCAGACGACAGCCTGGCGCTCTTCAACGAGCTGTCACCAGCAGAACGCGAGTCGATCCTTGGCAAGATGGCTACTCGTTCGGTTCGAAATCCGCAGCAGGCCATCAGCGAAGGGCGCTTCCTGGAGTTCGCTCCAAGGAAGACCCTGTTGACCTTCGTCCAGAATCACCCCGAACTTTTCTTCGATGGCAAATACTGGGATGCCGCGTATTCCAGTCTCGACTACGGCCTAGCCTCCGCGACCGAGGAGGCCCAAGCCCAAGTCGTTCGCTACTACTCGGCTCTTCTGATGGATGCGATCTGGCTTGCCGAACAGGATCCAGCCGATCTGGGCATCGCCAGCAGGGCACGCCTACTTCGAGCGGCCCTGGCGTTGGAGCTTCTGGCGGGCAACGCCGCCGTGGAATCGGATTCGTGATTCCCACAAACTCCGGGTTCATCAGCGATAAGCTCCTGCTCAACGGCCCGTGGCGGGCCTTTGAACGGGTTATCGGGCGTCTCCTGCTCGCCAACGGTTTCGACGACGTGAGGTTGGTGGGGGGTACGGGTGATGCCGGCGGTGACGTCCTCGGTGTGCTGAACGGCGAACTCTGGGTCATCCAATGCAAATACACTTCGCGTACGCCTCCACCTCGCGACGCCATCCCCGAGGTTGTGGAAGCTGGCAAGTTCTACGAAGCGGACCATCTCGCGGTCGCCGCGTCAAGGCCACCAGGCGACTCTTTCAATGAAGAGAAGGCTCGATATGAACGGCGCGGGCTCAAAATCCAGGTATTCGATCCCAGGGCCCTCTTCCGGATTCTCGAGCTCACTCCCGAATACCCGAAATGCAGAAAGAAGTTGCACGACTATCAAGAAGACGCTTCGAACCGCCTCCGCGAAGCGCTCCTTGACACCGGCCGGGGGCAGATCGTCCTTGCCACGGGGCTCGGAAAGACTGTGGTCATGGCCGAGGTGGTCGCTGATCTCCTGCGCGACAACCTAATCGAGGATGGTCGCGTTCTCGTTCTTGCCCATACCCGCGAATTGGTCGATCAGCTGCACCGCAGCTTCTGGTCGCAATTGCCCAAGTGGGTGTCCACGCACCAATTGTCGGAGGGAGACGCGCCGAGCTACTGGGAAGGGGTCACATTCGCGACAGTGCAAAGCGCATGCTCCCGAATCGAAACGCTGCCGCGCTTCGGCCTCGTGGTCGTAGACGAAGCCCACCATATCGGCGCGGAGACTTTTCGTTCAACGATTGCGGCGCTTAACCCCAAGATGCTGGCCGGCGTTACGGCAACGCCCTGGCGTGGCGATAGCTACGACCTGGATCATTTGCTGGGCCCCCCTCTTGTGAGGATCGGAATCGCGGAGGGCCTTCAGCGCGGCTTCCTGGCGGACGTGGACTACCGGCTGCTCGGAGACAATGTGGACTGGGAGTTCATTCAACGGGTATCGAAGTATGGCTACTCTCTTTCCCAGCTCAATCGCAGCCTGATCATCCCGACCCGAGACGACGAGGCCGCCCGGATCATCCGCGAAGTTTTTGATCGGGAGAAACGCCGGGCGGGGATTGTCTTTAGCCCGACCATCGTTCACGCCGAGTCGTTCAGTGCGATGCTCCGGCGGTACGGATTCCAGGCCCAGGCAATTTCATCTGAACTCCCGCCGCGTGAACGGGATGTGATCATGTCGCGTTTCAAAGCTGGCCGCCTAGACGTCGTAACCACCGTTGACCTGTTTAACGAAGGTGTTGATGTGCCGGATGTCGACTTGATCGTCTTCATGCGCACGACGCACAGCCGGCGAATATTCGTCCAGCAGCTCGGGCGCGGCCTCCGGACCAGCCCCAACAAGGATCGAGTCGTGGTCTTGGATTTTGTCACGGATCTCCGGCGTGTCGCTGAGGTTGTCGACCTTGACAGGGCCATTCGAGCGGGTGTTGTCGAGAGCATCGGACTCGGCAGCCGGTTGCTTCAGTTTAGCGACCGCTCGGCCGGCACTTTCCTGCGAGAATGGATGCTGGATCAGGCCTCGCTGCTACTCCGCGAAGGCGACCCCGTCCTGGCACTTCCGCAATTCGAGTTTCCTGATCCTCCACCACCGGGAGCGGTCCAATGAGCGTGCCGGACCAGATTCGTGAAGATCTGAGGACTCGCCTCTGGCGGACAGCGGACGAGATCGCGTGGATGAACCTCTCGCAGTCCGAAAAGGCAAAGCTGTACGAAGACTGGACCCGCGATCCCAAGGTCGGGGGCATCTTGGCGCGCTACATCGACAAGGGACACGTACGCGTCTACCTTAAGGACACGCTGCTGAAGGATTACGCACAGACCAGACTTGCCGACGCCAATCGGCCTTTCCGGGTCTTGGATATACCGCAAACGGCGGCGGTCGCGAAATCTCACGTCAAGCCGCATGGCCGAACGCTGGCTGATGGTCGTGTGGTCTGCTGGGGTCGAGCGGAGGATTGGAAACTTGTACTGATGGCCGTTTATGAGCGGGCTTATCTCACCTGTAAGGCAAGACCCTTCGCGGCCGTTCTCCTTCAGGCAAATGGCCGGTATCAATCAAAGGATGTCCGCGAAATGGTGGAGGCGGCCTCGCGCAAGCTCGGGATCGAGCAAATCGTGTGGCTTGACACGTAGCCATGTCGGATTCGCTTACGAAGTCCGAACGATCGCAGTTAATGGCGAAAGTTCGGGGGACGGGTAATCGATCGACGGAGGCCGTCGTCGAAGCCGCTCTGCGAGCCGAGAGAATCCGCGGCTGGAAGAAGCATCCCGAAGATGTTCCTGGCAGACCGGATTTCTACTTCCCGCGCTACCGACTCGCGATCTTTGTCGATGGCTGTTTTTGGCACGCGTGTCCGAACTGCGGGCGCATTCCAAAGTCGAACGTCGAATTCTGGAGGACGAAGATCGATCAGAACCGCAGACGCGATAATCGAGTTCGGCGCCGGATGCGGCGACTCGGGTTCCACGTCGTGCGCGTATGGGAGCACGAAGCGCATGCCGCCCGGTGGATTGGCCGGCTTCGTCGCATCGTCGACGCCTGTCGGACAGCCTGAGGCACGGCGGCAACTGACCTGATCCGGGCACAGCGATTCCTAGCCAGACAGGGTTCCGCTTGGCCCTGTCGAGCGCAACCGGGCGTTAAATAACGACCCCTGTAAACGGAGAAAGTTGGAGATTCCGCAGGAAAGATTTGGCGGTTCGGGCGGAACCCCATGGTTCCCCTCGCAACCCAAGCGGATCGGCCGCGAAACGGAGAGTTCGCCGCCGCGCCGAAAATCCCGCAAGTTGTTGTGGAAACTGGCGAAAATCCGCGCCAGAGGAACTGGCCGGAGAGGGCCTTCGCGTGAACTGTTGGGGTGTCCTGGCTCGAAGAAAAACAGTTTGGCTCCGCAGGTAGGACTCGAACCTACAACCCTTCGGTTAACAGCCGAATGGCTTTTAGCCGCCTCGCATTGCAAACACGAGACTTAGACGCGAGAAAACCGGGTCTTGCCGGAATTTGGGGGGACTTTGGGGGTACCCCGCCACGCTCCTTCGTGGCCAGTCTCCAGAAAGGCGGTTTTTCGCCCCCATATCCGCTTACTGCTCGGAGACGCCGAGAAGTCGGATCCGGAATCAACGGCTCGCCAAATTTCCAAACGCTTGATTTCCCGCAACTGATGTGCTAAAAATCTAGCAGGAGATGTGATATGCATACTCGGGCATTTCTGCTTAGTCTCTCTTTTTTCGCTGCTTCCGCCCTCTCCGGAGCCGAGGATCGCGTCAGTCTCATTGGGCAAGTCCTTGACCCAAGCGGTAGGTCGCTGGAGCACGCCACGGTTCTGGTCTACCATGCCGGCGTGAAGACGGGCTACAGTACATTCTGTCCAAGCTGTTACGTGGATTGTGGCAAACGTGCGGTGACTGATACCAATGGGAGCTTCACCATCAGAAACCTGAGTTCGGACCTATTGTTCGAACTGCTCGTGGTGCGCGACGGCTACTTCTCCGGTTCCGTCAAGTCAGTCGATCCCTCCAAAGGGCCGGCGCCTGTTGCCGTACTTAAACCGCGGCAGAACGTCAGTGATCCCGAACGCGTCGTTCGTGGCCGGGTAGTAGACTCTCATGGCGCTCCGCTTCGCGACGTGGTCGTGCGTCCTCAAGGCGTTCTGATCGACGAGCCAGAACAAGGTCATGTAGCGATGTACGGTACCATTGCCGGCCTGGACCTTATCGCAGTGACAAATGAAAGGGGGGAATTCGAGGTCTCTTACGACAGGCCGGCCTTGCAAGTCCTCCTGCTGGTGGAAGCCCGTGGCTTCGCGCCGAAGTTATTCAATCATCTCCCAACTGGCACTGATCGAAAGGTCTTAACTGTAACAGAAGGCGCTATTCTCCGTGGGTGCCTTATCGATCATGGTAAGCCCGTCGCCGGAGCGCAGATTGGTTTGATCGCCCGCCAGCGAAGCGGGGGCGCTGAGCTTAAGTTGAACGGAAGCCCCTACGACGAAATACGGGTCGGGACCCAACCGGATGGCAGATTCGTTATCACCAACGTTCCAATCCCAGTGGAATGGTACGCATATGGCAAGATGGAGTCGATCGCCCAGCGTGGGGCAACGGCACCGGTCGAATTCAAAACCGTCGCCGATAACCAAGACGTGGATATCGGCGACGTTCAGGTCATAGTAGGCTGCCACTTACGTGGGAGGGTAGTTCTCAGCGATGACAAACCGATCACCGACGGCATGCGCGTGTACATCAGTGCTGATGGAATTGCAGACAGCCAGACTGCACTGCTCCAACCGAACGGCGGCTTTGAGTTCACTGGATTAGCGCCTGGCAAATACCTGGTCTGGGCATCCGTTAAGGGCTATCAAGGTGTTGCGTGGGATTACAGATCGGGGCAGGAGCGCCCTGGAACGGTGCGGATCCAGCGAGATACTGGCGACTTCGTCTTGACCCTCAACCCTGTCAAGTGAATGCCGAGGGAGCCTACCGCTAAATTAGTACGAGTCTAGCGGCGTTCAGGCTCATTGTGGTCGGCAAGTGGGCTTATCGTAGACTGGCCCCAGACGCGGGCACGCCATTCCTTTTTCAATGGCGGAGGCTTCAGAATTACTGAATCACCGCCGATTGACAAACCACCGCAGCCGCCTGTTGGTGTTCGGCTTCCTTCTTGCGCTTCTCGTCCGCCGCGCACTGGCGCGCGGCGATCTCGTCGAGGGCGCGCCGTTTCGCTTCCATCCGCACATGGGAGTAGCGGGACAGCATGGCGCGCGAGACGTGCCCGGCGATGCTCATGATTACCTCGTCGCCGGCGCCAGACTCGGCAAGCTCCGTGACCAGCGTGTGGCGGTTATCGTGCCAGCGGCCCTTCACCCCGGCTTTCTTGCGTACCTTGATCCACGCCGTCTTGAACGACGTGATTGGGCGCGTCGGATCTTTGGGCAGAGGCGTCCCAAAGGGGAATACAAACCATTCCGGCCGGCACTCCCCGAATCGCCGGGCGTACCAGGCGGCGTGCGCCTCCAGCGCGGCCATGGCCGTTTCGTTCAGCGGGATCACGCGCCCTGTGCCGGCCTCGGTTTTCGACTTGCCCACCGTGAGCGCCTTCTTGTGGATCAGGTCGATCTGCTCCCACCGGATCTGGCGCAATTCCTTATCCCGGAGACCCGTGTTCAAATCCAACGCGAGGGCTGCGCGCATCTGCGGCGTGCGCAACTTCTGCGCCTCCTCCAGCATCCGCGCCTTCTCCTCCGCGCTGTACGGGCGGCCGGGTGAGGGAGGTAGCGGCAGCTTCAGCGCCTTGTCGCGGCGTAGGGTCGCTCGAATCAGAGCGCCCTGCTCGCCGCACAGCCGCATCAACAACTGCACTTCATCGTTAATGGTCTTCGGGCCGGCTTTCTCCTTCAGGCGATCGGCTTGATACCGCTTCACGACATTCGGCGTAATCTCCACCACCA
>OBLU010004678.1_pt1 | contig 12314 bp, 16 predicted proteins | sample 1518681 | NCBI WGS metagenome assembly OBLU01 (sample SAMEA3539304, study PRJEB22396) | soil metagenome | biome: tundra; feature: field; material: soil | place: USA | collected 2010-05 | depth 0.15 m | reverse complement strand
GCGTCCAGAAACGCGCAGCTGCGCTGGTCAACCATGGTGCGCGCCTCTAGTGTTTCATGCCCTACGGACCGCCGGAGATGACTGCCCAGCCCTGCTCGGCCAGCGCCGCCGTCATCTCGGTGCACACGTGCGATCCGTAACCGGTGGCCGCACGTGCCCCCACGATGGACACCGACCGCAGGCACGCGTGACGCAGGTCCGCGTTGCCCCTGGCCCACAGCAGGACCGGCCGGGCATCACCGAGCGCGTCGAGCTGGGTAGGCCACTCAGGGTCACCGGGACAAATGACCCGGATCCCTGCCCGGCGCCAGGCCACGATCCTCGAGTCCGTGGGGACCGAGCCGAGCCGCGCTGCCCACCGTTCCAGGGCCCGGCCAAGGCCGGGGGCCGCGCCCGCTAGCTGCTCCGGCCCTGGCTGCTGCCCAGGCCCTGGTGTCGCCCGGGGTCCAGCGCGGGCCCGGGCCGCGGCGCCCGTTCCGCGCAAATCGCGGCGAGCAAATCAGCGGGACTGCTGCCGCGCAGTAGTGCCCCGAGGACCGGGTCGCCGGGATCGGCGACACAGCTCAGCGCTGTCCGCGCGAACCGCTCCTCATCGCTGACCGGAGGCATCAGCCCACCCCCAGCCACAGCCCGAGCGCATAGCCCACTTCCGCGGCCGTAGGCCGGCCGACGCCGGCGAGATCGGCAACGGTCCAGGCGAGCCTGATCACCCGGTCCACTCCGCGGGCGCTGATTTCGCCGATGTCCATGGCGCGTTCCAGCGGCGCGAGCGCGCCGGGCGCGGGCGGGTAGCTTCGGCGCAGCTCGCTGCCCGGGATCTGGCCGTTGAGCCGCCAGCAGGTCCCCTTCAGCCGGAACGCGGCCCGCTGGCGAGCCAGGCTGACTCGCTCAGCCACCACCGAGCTCGGTTCGGTAAAGCGCCGGTCGCTCAGCAATTCCGCCCGGCCCACCGGCAGGAACTCCACCTTCACGTCCACCCGGTCCAGGAGCGGCCCGGACAGGCGCGCCAGGTACCTGCGGCGCACCCACGGAGTGCACTCGCAGGCCGCCTTCGCCGACGACCCCCTGGCGCACGGGCACGGGTTGGCCGCGAGCACCAGCATGAACCTGGCCGGGAACCGCGCCGTCAGCCCGGACCTGGCCACCACCACCTCTCCTGACTCCAGCGGCTGGCGGAGTGCGTCAAGGACGTCCCTGGAGAACTCGGGGGCCTCGTCAAGGAACAGGCAGCCGTGGTGCGCCAATGAGGCGGCACCGGGCCGGATGGTCCCGCTGCCGCCGCCGACGATCGCCGCCTTGGTCGCGGTGTGATGCGGGGCGCAGAACGGCGGCTCGGTCACCAGTGGCCGGCCGGATGGCAGGGTCCCCGCGATCGAGTGAATGGCGGTCACCTCCAGGGCGGCAGCTGGCTCCAGCCGGGGCAGTATCGTGGGCAGCCGTTCGGCCAGCATGGTCTTGCCGGCCCCCGGCGGCCCGAGCAGCAGCAGGTGGTGGCCGCCGGCCGCGCAGATCTCCGCGGCCCGCCTCGCCGTCGGCTGCCCGACAACGTCCGCGAGGTCACGGCCGTGGGCCTGGTCTCCGCCGCCCGGCAGCCCTGCGGGCCCGGCAGGAGCGGGCACCGGGGCCGCCCCGCCCTCGAAAACCTGCACCGCTGCCGCCCCGGCCGGCGGCGGCTCGCCGCGCAGCCAGGCCAGCAGCGAGCCCAGGCTGCTCACCGCCAGGACCCGTAGTCCGGGGACAAGTGAGGCCTCCGGCGCATTCTGCGCGGGCACGGCTACGGCCGGGAAGCCGGCCCTGGCAGCCGCCGCTGCCGCTGGCAGCACGCCGGGTACCGCCCGCAACCGGCCGTCGAGTCCGAGCTCGCCGATGAACACGATGTCCTGCAGCGCGGTGACCGGAGCAGCACCCGCGGCGGCCAGGATGGCAACCGCGATACCAATGTCGAACCCGCTGCCTCGCTTGGGCAGGCTGGCAGGCGACAGGCCTACCGTGATCCTGCGCAGCGGCCAATGCTCCTTGCTGTTGACGACCGCCGACCTGATCCGGTCGCGGGCCTCCCGGAGCGCCGTATCCGGCAGGCCCACCAGCATGAGGCCGACCAGCCCGTTCTCGATGTCGACCTCGATCTCGACCGGATGGCCCTGGACGCCGACCAGCGCGATCGAGTGGGTACGGGCCAGCGACATCTAGCCCACCCCCTGGACGTGCTCGATCGTGAAACCGCCCGCAGGGTCCCTGAGCACGCCGATGACGTCGATGCGGATCTCGTCGAACAGCACTCCGTGCGCGATCACCCAGCGGACCGCCAGCCGCCGGAGGCGGCTTCTTTTCTGCCTGGAGACTGCCTCCAGCGGGCTGCCGAACCTCGCGTCGGAGCGTGTCTTCACCTCGCAGACCACCAGGGTCCGGCGCTGCGCAGCGACAATGTCTAATTCGCCGTCGGCGCACCGCCAGTTGCGGTCCAGAATCCGGAATCCGGCTCGCCGCAGGTGCTCCGCAGCTGCCTGCTCGCCTTGCCTGCCCAGGACATCCTTGGCGTTCACGCGCACCACCTCCGCCTGAGAGGCTGGCCGATGCAGGCAGCTGGCCGCTGCCCCCGGACCGGCGCTGTGCGAGCCCGGGCGGCGGGCGCCGAAATGTGGATCCGCGGCGCCGAACTGTCAGCAGCGCCTGGTTTGATGACCGCCGCAACCGACTACTGCTACCCGGAGAACCCCTCCTGCTTGGTGTCAGGCATCTGCAGGTCGCTCTTGGCTAGCTCCTCGACGTTGACATCCTTGAAGGTGACAACTCGCACGTTCTTCACGAATCGGGCGGGCCGGTACATGTCCCAGACCCAGGCGTCCTGCATGGTGACCTCGAAGAACACCTCGCCGTTGTCCGCCGCGCGGACATTGAGCTCGACTGAGTTGGTGAGGTAGAACCTGCGCTCGGTCTCGACCACGTGGCTGAACAGCCCGACCACATCGCGGTACTCGCGATAGAGCTGCAACTCCATCTCGGTCTCGTACTTCTCGAGATCCTCAGCGCTCATGTGCTCCCCTCCGCTCCGGCGTCGCGTTCTCGCGGCAGCGGCCCGCGGCCGCCGCTGTCCCCGCGCTCTTCGCTATCCCCGGCGCTCGCCACGCGCCGGCCGGGCCGGCCCGTGCCGCCACGCGCGGTCCGGATGAGCTCAACCATAGGACCATTCTCCCGCTCAGCTGCCCGGACCCGCGCTGAGCAGCACCTCAGCCCGCTCCTCGGGCGGTAGCTCGCTGTCGTCCGGGGGCAGTTGGAGCTCCGCGCCCGGGGGGAGCTCCGCAAGCCCGCGTACCAGCCCGGTCACGTTGGCAAAGGACAGCCGGTGCTCAGGGCACGGGCCATGATCGGCCAGTGCCCGCATGTGGCCGCGGGTGGAGTACCCCTTGTGCCGGGCGAATCCGTACTGCGGGTACTGCGTGTGCAGGCCTCTCATGATCGCGTCCCTGGTCACCTTGGCGACGACGGAGGCTGCCGCAACGCAGGCTGCCACCTGATCCCCCTTCCACATGGCCAGTGCAGGCACGGCCAGGCCGCGGACCGGGAACCCGTCGGTCAGGACGTAGGCGGGCCTGGTGGCGAGCCCGGCCAGGGCGCGGCGCATTCCGGTCACGTTGCACACGTGCAGGCCGATCCGGTCGATGTCGGCCGACGGGATCACGACCACATGCCAGGCCAGGGCTGCCTCCATGACCTGGAGGTAGGCGGCCTCACGGACCGGCGCGGCGAGTGTCTTGGAATCCGCCAGCTCGGTGCAGCGCGCCGCTCGCCGCGGGTCGAGCGAGACGGCAGCCACCACCAGCGGCCCGGCGCAAGCGCCACGGCCCGCTTCGTCAATGCCGGCCACCGGGGCCAGTCCGGCTCTCGCCAGGACGCGCTCGTACCCGGTCAGTCCTGCGGTGCGCCGGGGCGTGTAGCCCGGATGCCGCCATGTGGACGCCTGCATGGCGTCACCGGTGCCTCAGCCGCCGGCGCAGCCGCCGCTGCAGCCAGGTCAGCGGCAGCGCAACGGCGAACCCAGCGCCGAGCGGGACATAGGGCGCGGCCGGCGCGGCCAGCCGCAGCGCCGCGCTCGCGGCATGATCGACGCCCGGCTGGGCGAAGGTGGACGGAATCGGCAGGATCCGCCACCGGCTGGGCGGCCAGACGATCATGAAGGCCCGTCCGACAACCTCGCTCACCGGGATGGTCCCGCCTCCTGGATCGCCGGGGTGGCACCGGGAATCACAGGAGACACCCCGGTGATCGCCCAGGACCCACAGCCGGCCAGCTGGCACGGTGACACTGAACGACGACGTCGACGGCGCGTTGCCAGGAAAGAGATAGGAGCTCTCCTGCAGGACTGCCCCATTGACGGTCACCTGGCCGCGGGCGTTGCAGCACGCAACATGGTCCCCGGCGACACCGAGCACCCGCTTGATGTAGTCCTGCTGGCCCGGAGCGGTGCCGAACAGCTCGACCACCGAATGGAACAACCGGCCAAGCGTCGCGTCATAGACCCGGGCGACGGGATTGGATCCGGTGGCAGCCGGAACAACCGGATCCCAGGAGCCGACCCCGTTGAACACGATGACGTCACCAGGCTCGATCGGGCGGAAGTGATAGACGAGCTTGTTCACCAGCACCTTGTCGCCGATGTCGAGCGTGTTCTCCATCGAGGACGACGGTATGTAGAACGCCTGCACCACGAATGACTTGATCACCAGTGCAATGACGAGCGCGACCACGATGAGGACCGGCAGTTCGCGCCAGAACGACCTGGCCTTCGCCGGTTTCTGCTTCGCCGCGTCAGCGTCTGCGACCGAGCCCGCCGCCTCGTCCTGCGCAGCCGTGCCTGCCATCGGCGAACCTTTCAGTTCCGGGCCCGGCTCTGTGGCGCCTGGCTCGCCGCCACCGGGCCAGTCAGGCCCGTCCGCGGCGGCCAGCGCGTGCTCGTGGGCGCTCTGGTCGTCACTCATTGACTTCGAGCCTAGCGCCGCAAGCTGGCCGGCCAACTGCCAGCGCTTGCAGACGATGGCGAGGCCAGGTACGCCCCGGATCGGCACCATCGCCAGCCGGTTCCGCTCCGGCCTCCGCAGGGCGCACCCGCCTAGCGAGCCGACTGCTCGCGACGTTCCTTGATCCGGGCGGCCTTGCCCCGAAGCTCGCGCAGATAGTACAGCTTGGCCCGGCGGACCCGGCCGCGCGTCACTATCTCGATCCGGTCCAGCGAAGGACTGTGCACCGGGAAGGTCCGCTCCACGCCAACCCCGTAGCTGACCTTGCGGACCGTGAAGGTCTCGCGGGCGCCGCCGCCCTGCCGGCGAATGGCCACGCCCTGGAAGACCTGGATCCTGGACCGGGTGCCTTCCACGACCCGCACGTGCACCTTCAGCGTGTCACCCGGCCGGAAATCCGGGATATCGGATCTGATCTGAGCCTGCTCCAGCTCGGCAATCGCGGTGTGCATCGCTGTGGTTTCCTCGGTGGTCTTTACGCGCACGCCTGCGAACGCGCTGATTCGGTCACTTTGGCGCCGGGAGGAGCCCGGCCACGCCCCTGCAGACTGGGTCCGATGTCGGGGCAGCGCCTTTCAGTGTGCCATACCTTCGCCACTAACCCGAAAAAAGGACCTCAGCCGAGCGCGCGGCAGCGCCGGCGGAGCCGGCTCTTTGGCCCGCCGGTGATGTGGGCTAGCGGTCAGGCGGCCTGGGTGCTGGCTGCCTGGCCGGGGCCAGGGTCTGGTTCGGGGAGGCGGCAGAGGGTGACCTCGAAGCCGAGGGCGCCGAGCTTGCCGACGTGGTGGGCGATCTGCCGGCGGGTGCTGGCCTGGCGCTCGTAGTAGTCCGGGCCGAGGTCGGTGTAGCGCATGCCGGGGCTGGACAGCAGCTTGTGGTAGACCTTCAGCTGGGTGTTGCCGACCGCGACCAGGGCTTTAGCCTTGCCGCGGCGGCGGGACAGCCGCCGGTAGCGGGCGCCCTCGCGGGTCTGGGTCTTCCCGGCGGCGACGGCGGTCTCGCCGAGCAGGCCGCCGAGGTACCGGTTGCCTTTCTTGGCCTTGGCCCGGCCGGCGTGCTGGCCGGAGGAGTTGTCCAGCGGGGTGCGCCCGGCCCAGGAGGCCAGGTGCGCGCCGGTGCGGAACCGGGTCATGTCCACGCCGGTCTCGGCGACGGCGTCCTGCGCGGAGCGGCGTCCCCAGCCGGGCATCGACTCGGCTTGCAGTCTGGGTTGCAGTTCAGCACCGTGCCGTAGTGTCCAGGGCCGACCGATCACGGGCGCTGGTCCAGTCTGAACCGATCCGGACGGGGACGACCCGAGCTGCTATGTAGCACTCTGATGTGCGGCCTAGTCTGAGGACAACCTCACAGGATGCTCAGGCTATCAGCCGATTGCGGTCCTCGTTCAGGCCATGATCTTGGCCTTCTCGCGTTCGAACTCCTCGGGCGTGATGACACCCCGGTCGCGCAGGTCAGCGAGCTTGGCCAGCTGGTCCCCCGTGCTGGTTGGCGTACCCGCAGCCTCTTGGACGTAGGCGCGGCCTGGCCTGAAACGACAGGAAGCGCTGAGGCCTCAGCCGCAGGTCAGGCCGCATGCCGGGGTAGACCGCCATTGCTGCTGAACGGTATCGCAAGAGAGGAGCAGTCGATGACTGGCCCAGAGCACTGCAAGCAGGTTGAAACTCTCCTCATTCAAGGGTGTAATGCGGTTGGGGTTTACTGTCCAGCCGGAGTTCCATCCCCAAACCTCCTAGGCAGGCCCCGCTGACCGCGTGCCCCCGAACTGCCATCAACAGCTGTCAACGGACATTAAGAACTGGCTCTGGCAAAAAGATCGTGAACTGGTGACTGTATGTGGTGCCTATGTGCTGAGCAGGATTCTCTTTCGCAGGAGGTCGAGGTTGGCGCGGCCGGACATCTGGCGTTTGAGGGCTTTGACGCGGCAGATGGTGCCCTCGGCGGTGCCGCTGCTGTAGACGAGGGTGAGCCCGTTGGCGACGGCGGGCTGGTCGTGACGGATGCCCCCAGGTGAAGGCATGCAGGCAGGGCAGGTCGTCGCGTTCGACTGCGGTGATCCACGCGGGCAGGCGCTCGTGGTGGCGGCCGGTCATCATCTCGGCGAAGGCGGTGACGTGGCCGGCGGTAGCGTTCAGCTGCGGGCTGCGGGCCTTGATCTTTGCCAGCTTGGCTGTCTCGTCCTCGGTGAGGTGGCCGGGGTGGCTGGTGATCCACCGGGTGACTTCCCCGGACGGTCGGCGGGGGCAGCGGGAGCGCCGGAGCGGTAAGAGTGGCGCGCAGAGGCTGCAGGTAGCGCCGCACCGGTCGCTTGCTGCCCTGGTAGCCCTGCGCGGCGATCTCGGCGTGCAGCAGGGCGGCGTCGGTGCAGCCCTGGTTCCAGCGCTGCTGCAGCCCGGCGGCGAAATGGTCCTGGCCGCTGGAGCGCGGGCGCGGGCCGACGATCATTTGGGCGGGGGTGGCGGCGCGGGCGAACTGGCGGACGGTGTGCCGCGTCAGGCCCAGCATCTGGGAGATCTGGGTGTAGTTCTTGCCCTGCGCGAGCAGGTCATGGATCGCAGCGTGGCGTTCCCGGCCGCGGACCGCCAGGCGGCCCTCGGTACGGTCCGGGCCCGCAGCCTGGGTGGCCACGTCGGCGGGGACGCCGCTGCCTGGCCCGCCGGGCTGCCGATCGCCGGGTTCCGGGGCGGGATCCGGTGACGAGCAACTATGTGCGCGTTACCGGGCTAGCTGACCTGTTCGCCGAGGCCAGGGAGCTGTCGGTCAGGACGATGATTTTCGACGTGGAACCACTGGTCGCGCCCTGGCACGGCAGCCAGGAATCACTTGACCAGGGCATCGCGCGCATCCTCGGCGACGTCAGGACGGTCCCGTCGGTGCGCGTGGTGATCTTCGCGACCAACTCGGCCCGCCGCCCGTCCGCCGTCCCGGCCTGCGACGGCATTCAGGTCAGGTACCTGGCATCCGCCGGGAAGCCGCTGCGGACCGCGCCGTACCGCGACCTTCCCCGGCCGGGCGCCGTGGCAGGTGATCAGCTCCCCACCGACGGGATACTCGCCTATCGGCTAGGGTTTACGTTCCTGCACTACGCGCCGAAGCTGACCGGCGTTCCGCCCGGGCCCGCGCTCATGCATCGCTGGGGCGAGCTGGTGCGCCCGGTGCTGTTCCGCGGGTCGGCGACCGACCGGTGACTACAGTCACGGCGTGGCGGTATCGCGCGGCGTCGGACCTGCGCGCCAGCTGGACAGGGCGTCATCGCGGCCCGGGCGGACAAAGCGTGCCGTCCGGGCTGGTTCGCGCTATTCCGGCTGGCCGGCAGGCGGAGTTGGGAGGCTGCCAGAGCGACGCGAACGCTCACGTGGGCGATCGTCGGTGGTACCGAGAACGAAACTGCCGAATTCACATGAACGCCATAGGCCGGCCTTCCAGTCCGGGACCGCTCGCGCTGGAGTGCGTGCTGGCGGCGGCCCGTGACGAGTTGAGCGGGATGCTGGTGCTGCGGGGGAAGCGGCATCGGCAAGACGGCGCTGCTTGATTGGGGTCGGGAAGGCCGGCGGCATGGAAGGCTTGGGGCCAGACGGGCCCGGGCCGAACCGCTCGCTACCGGCGAGCGTGCCCGTAGGCGCAGCGTGCAGACCGAGCACGTGCTCATCCCCAGAAGCGGGCTGCCTGAGTCGCCGGGCACGACGTCGGCGTTTGCCTGAATCATTCCGTCCAGCGTTCCGGAGGCGGTGGAGCCTCCCTCGTTGCTCACGGTGATGGTCTGCTTCAGCTCGGTGACCTGGCGCGCCGTGACGGTGATGGTGCCCCGGCCCTGGGCGTTGCCCAGGGCCACGACGGCGAATCCGCGGCGACGTCCCCGGTCTTGTCATAGCCCACCACCGGGTAGGCCTTGCCTGTAGAGGCCACGGTACCGGTGATCTTGGTCGAGTCATCGATGACGTGGTTGTTGGTCAGCACCAGCCCGTCAGCGTTGATCACCATGCCGGTCCCGGCGGCCGCCTCGCTGTCGTACCGCGGCGTCGTGTTGATGATCGCCAGGCCCGGCTTGACCTAGGTGACGATGGCCTGCTCGCCGCCGGACAGCTGGGCAGCCGAAGAACCCGGAGCAGGTACCGCGCCGCTTCCCGGCAGGGAAATGCCCGAGTCGCCGGACCCGGCCGTTGAAGGCCAAGAGTAGGCCTGCCGCGAGCGCAGCCCCCAGCACCGCCATGAGGATGTGCGTTAACCAGTTGCCAGTTCCCCGTCGCCGGGGGATGGCCCGCATCTGCTGTCGTCTAGCATCTGGCCAGTCAACCTCGCGGGCCCTCCGGCGGGGATAGCGACGCAGGCTCTCGTGGCATAGGCCCGGCCTACGTGGTGGAGCCGGCCTCGCCCGGCGTGGCGCGCCGGGGGGCCGGCCGCCCGTAGCGGCGGCGGAACAGCAGGTAGGCCGGCAGCCCGGAGAGGAGGGGGAGCCAGTAGGAGGCGATCCGGTAGGCCAGGGTGGCCAGGACGGCGTAGCCGGCGCGGACGCCGGCCAGGATCAGCAGGCCGCTCAGGCTGGCCTCGACGATGCCCAGCCCGCCTGGGGTGAGCGGGAACAGCGCGACGATGCCGGCGGCGGCGTAGGCCAGCAGCACCAGGGAGGGCTGCGGGCTGGCTCCGGTGGCGCGCAGGGCGGCCAGCAGGCAGCCGTAGTCGAAGCCGAGGCGGCCGGCGGTCAGCAAGGCCGCCTGCCGCCAGTTCCCGCCCAGCACCGCCCTGATCGTGTCGCGCTCGGCCAGCAGCCGCTGGTCCAGGCCGGTCACCGGCGGCCGGTGCCCGCGGGTGATCCGGTTCCACAGGCTCTGCGCCACGCGCCCGAGTGTTGCCAGCGGCCAGTCAGTGCGCAGCACGATCACGCCGAAGATCGCGTACAGGACGAACGCGGCGATGCCGAGCAGGGCGGTATGGACGAGCCCCCGGCTGACCGGCACCCCGGCCAGGATGGCGGGCAGCGCAAAGATGGGCAGCGCCAGCAGGCCGCCGACCTCGAGCAGCGAGAACGCGGTGAGGCCGCCGACGGCGGTGTCGGTGTCGAACCCCGCGGTGGTGAGCATCCTGAACTGGACGGCGGCGCCCGCCGCGCTGCCGCCGGGCAGGGTGTCGGTGACCGCGTTGCCGGTGAGCCCGGCGGTGACGACACTGAACCAGTCCTTGGTGCGCAGCGCCAGCCGCTGCAAGGCGAAGTTGCAGGTGAACGACACCAGCTCGGCAGCCAGGCAGACCGTGAACCAGACCGGGTTCAGCGTCGACAGCCGCGGCCAGGCGCCCAGCACAGCGATGAGCTTGGGCAGCACCAGGTAGAGGGCCGCGCCAGCCACCGCGACGGCCAGCGCCCGCTTGAGGACCGTTTTCCAGGTCAGCGGGCGCGCCTGCGCGGCGTCGATCGCGGCGGCCTTCGCCGCGACCGGAGCGGACTTCCCGGCGTTGACGGGCTCCCCGCGGGGGTGCTGACAATCCCTGCGAGCCGTCACGTCATACATCCTTCTCGGTACCCGGGACATCGCCGAAATCCCATTCGTAGGCCGGCAGCGCCCCGTTCGGGTGCTGGTACCACTCCCGGCGCATCATGATCAGCTGGTACTTGGCGAACGCCGGGTCCAGGTGGGCCAGGGGCACGCAGTGGAAGCCCAGGTCCCAGGCGGCGAACCAGGGATACTCCCACTTGTCCGGCATTGAGATGATGTCGAACCCGTTCAAGTGACGCCACCTGGCGTTCCGCCCGTCCTTGCGCTCAGGCGGCGGTTCGGGCATGGCCGGATCGCCGTCCAGCCGCCGGGAAACGGCGTAGTAGTACAACTGCTTGCCCCACAACAGGCCGGCACACGCCTGCCGCAGCACCATCGCCTCCTCCGCGCTGGCGCCGGCCGGGGTCAGCTCGGCATAGAACTCGTCGGCCTCGGCCCGCCTGGTGGCCATTACCTGGTCGAAGCCGGCGCCGAGGGCGGCTGATGCCCCAGCCGCGGAGCGGGCCCCCACGGAACCGGCCCGCCCGGAGGGAGCGGGCCGCAGCCGGAGCCGGAGTTCGGCGGTCTGCCCGGGAAGGACGGTGAGCCGGTACCAGAACGCGCATTTGGTGCCGGTGCGGTCCGGGTTGACGGTGCCGGCGCCGCCGACGACATGGTCATTGATGCCATCCTTCGGATAGGGCGTGACCGGGGCAGCACCGTACAGCCGGGTGACATTGGTCTCGTTCTCGCAGAACAGCAGCTGCGGGCCGGTCCCGTGAGGTGCGGCGGCGGCGGTGAGTTCCAGGGCGCCGAGGAACGGGTGGTCGATGGTGACCGACTGGTCGCCAGAGGCCCGCATCGCCACACCCGGCTCGGTGGCGTCCCAGGACCAGGTGTTGCGGAACCAGGCGGTGGGCAGCACGTGCAGCGTGTCGGCTTCCGGGCCGGCGTTGGTGACCTGGATCGCCATCAGCAGGTCATCCGGGCCGGCCTTGGCGCAGACCACCTCGGTGATCCAGTACCGGTCGCCGTCGAACACGCCGGTGTCCAGCAGCTCGTACTCGGGCTGGTACTGGTCGCGGGCGGCGTTGACATCGATCAGGTCCTGGTAGGGGAACGCAGCCTGCGGGTAGTGGTAGCGCCACCGGTTCCAGGCATGACTGGGCACCGCGTCCAGGTACCACCAGTACTCCTTGACATCCTCGCCGTGATTACCCTGCGGGTTCGCCAGGCCGAAAGCCCGCTCCTTGAGGATCGGGTCCCGCCCGTTCCACAGCGCCAGGGCCAGGCACAGCCGCTGCTGGATATCGCAGAACCCGGCCAGGCCGTCGTCCCTCCACCGGCAGGCCCGCGACCGGGCGTGGTCGTGCGGCAGGTAGTCCCACGCGTTACCGTCGGCGCTGTAGTCCTCCCGGACCGTGCCCCACTGCCGCTCGCTGACGTACGGCCCCACCGGTACCAGTCGCCGGCCTGCAGCAGCCCGTCCTCCAGCCGGCCGAACCCGGCGACCCGCTCGCGTTCCACGCTCATCGCCACTCCAAGTCGCATGGCGCCCGCTACATGGTGCCACGCTAGCTGAACGGTGCCACGGTGCGGCTGTGCGCGCTCGCCCGCTTCAGGAAGGCGCCTTGCCTGCGCCGGGGCAGAGCCAGCGGTGACCCGAGGGTGACCAGGAGATAGACGTGCAGGGTCGGGGTGGGCGTGGGGCGCCTCGTAGGCCACGACGGTTCCCAGGAAGTGCGCCATCACGCGGGTGGGTAGCCCGGGAGGTGGAGACGCGCTGATGGCGAGGCGCCCGGGTGGCGCGAGGAGATCCGGACCCGCAGCGCCG
>OBLU010004675.1_pt1 | contig 12317 bp, 7 predicted proteins | sample 1518681 | NCBI WGS metagenome assembly OBLU01 (sample SAMEA3539304, study PRJEB22396) | soil metagenome | biome: tundra; feature: field; material: soil | place: USA | collected 2010-05 | depth 0.15 m | reverse complement strand
AGCGCCAGCAAAGAAACATAAGGAAACTGATACACCGGATGCACCCGGGCAAACGCCCGGAAATAATTTCCGTCCACCGCGGCCGCGTAGGGCACACGGGAATAGCCCAGCATGAGCGCGAACACCGATGCGAAAGCGGTCCACATGACGAGCGCCGACACCACCGACGCCGCCCCGTGCCCGTACACCCTCTGCATAAACGTGGCTACCACGTAGAGCTTGCTGTTCGATGCCCCCGACTGCGCCAGCTCCCGCCACGGCACCACGCCTAGGATGCTGACGTTCATCACTACATATAGACACGCCACCGCAAGAATGGATAGCAACAACGCCCGCGGAATATTTTTTCCCGGATTCTTGACCTCATCTCCGAGGAAACAGACGTTGTAGTAGCCCCAATAGTCATAAGCTGCGATCAGCATTACTCCTCCCAGCCCATGAAAGAAGTCCCGGGAAAGCGAAAACGCGCCCGGCGGGAAATCAAACGCCTGCCGGGCATTGAAATGGGTGAGGCCGGCGAAGATGATCCACCCGACCGTTCCCATTACACCTACCCAAAGCAGCGTCGAAAGCCTGGAGATCGCCGTGATTCGCCGATACAGGAGAAACGCCGTCAACAGGCAGACACCCATCGCCAGCAGAGTTGCAGGCATTGCTACCCAGCTCACCTGCAGTTGTCCCAGCAGCGGCAGATTCAGACTGAGTGTGTGGGTCGCCCAAACCCGTTCCAGTCCGGGCCAGAAGAAAGACGCGTACTGCGTGAGGCCCACCGCTCCCGAGGCAATCGAGAGCGGAGCGCTGAATGAGAGTTGCCAGATAAAGAGGAACGAAACAGCGCGCCCCAGTTTCTGCGGCCCATAAATCTCTTTCAAATAGCCATACGAGCCGCCTGACCCCGGCATGGCGGCGCCTAGTTCCGCCCAAACCAGCCCGTCGCAGACAGCGAGAACCGCGCCCAGCACCCATCCCAGCATCGCCTGCGGACCACCCATCGCGGTGACGATCAGCGGGATGGTAATGAAAGGTCCCACGCCGATCATGTCAATCATGTTCAGCGCGGTGGCGGAGCCGAGACCGATGCCGCGGACGAGTTGCGGCTTGGTGTTGGATTCACCTGCGAGCGGAATTGTCATGGGGAGGGTCGTTGGTCGATGGTCGTTAGTCGTTGGCGGTCACTCATCATAACGGTTGGGGACGCGGGTTGGGAGCTGCAAGAAGCAGGTCCTTCGCTTCGCTCAGGATGACAAAAAGCAGTTAGATCATTGCGAATAGCGCACGACCGACGACTAAGACTAACGACTGTCAACTAACGACTGCCAATCAAATTCACAAACAAACGGACCGCCCCGGGGACGCCTGCTGGCAATTGCCGGAAGAACGCGTATCCCGTGTAGATATATGTTCCCTTGCCGTAGTGCGCCACCAGCAACCCACCTTTCTGCTCGCTCTCTCCTGGATCGTGCGATTCGAGCAGCGGCGTAAAGTTGCTGTCCCACTGCGACATGAAGTACAGTCCGCGCTCCTGCACCCATCCCTCGAAATCTTTCTGCGTAATTTCGTTAGGAGAATGAAAGATTGGATTGGCTGGATCGAGAATCTTGACGGAAGCCTCTTCGACTGAAACCCGCGCCCGGCTCAGCGTTGCCGGGTACGGCGTGAACTTGCCGGCATTGAAATCTCCAGCCGCGGCAGTGTATCCGAGGGTGTTGTACTGCACCACCAGTCGTCCACCCGCCTGCACAAAATCGAGCAACCGCTGATTGTTTGCGATCACATCCTTCTGGGTATCGTAAGCGCGAATCCCCAGCACGATGGTTTGATACCGGCTCAAATCCTCCGTGCCGAGCTTCTCCGCCGGAATCAGCGTTACATCCATCCCAATCTGCTGCAGCACGGTGGGAATCTCGTCCCCCGCGCCCATGACGTACCCGACCTTCAGATCTTTCGGGACCTTTACATCAACGACGCTCACGCGCTGCAATGCGGGCTGATAGTAATAGGCTGCGCCCAGGTCTTCCCGCGTCACCAGCGTATAACCCTCGGCGTATTTGTTGTCACCCGCTTCCAGCACGGCGCGAACCTCGGTGCGGCCCTCCTTCAAGCTGGCGGGAAAGAGCTTGAACACAAAATCCTGCTTGTCGCCGCGTTTCGGCAGACTTACTGTCAACTCTCGCGGCTCGGATTTCCACCCATCCGGAAACTGGAGTCGGAGTATTCCATTGGGAGCGCCAGTGAGATTCGAACTGACGCCAACTTTAACGGTGATCTCCCTTTCATTCTTGACCGGCAGAACCTGTTCGTTGGGTTCGAGGTACAGAGAGAATGCGGGAGCAACCGAGAGAGAAGTTCTCTCCGTTTTGCCATCCTCGCCCACAAACGGCACCAGCACCGTGGCAGAAATCTCCCCCGCGGGTGTGGCTTTCCTGGCCATTCGATCCCGCATCACATCCGGTAATGGCGAATGTCTTCCGCCCCGGTCCGCAGTTTCGTACCGCAGATTGACCCGTAGTGGGGGTGGCGGAAGGGGCAGTGTTTCATATTTCTCCTCATCAACAGTATTGAGCGCTTCTGTTTCGGGGTTGTCACGATGCCAGTATGGCCGAGTGGCCGGTGCGTCGTGGGGGACCTTTAACGCGAAATTAGCGTAGTAGTTCTGACCGGGCGCGATGGTCATCTCCCCGGCATCGGTCTGCTTCACCCAGTCCATCGACTGGCCCAGGTGGGCGTCGTCCACGAGCAACCAATATTTCGAACCGTTATGCAACTTGGCAATCACCTGGAAGTTTTGTCCTGGAGAAACTACTGTGAGCGCATCTTTGAATGCGGGCACCGTCTTTCCGGGATCGGTAGAGGAAGCCACGTTCGCCGTCAAGGAGACATGCAAAGCCAAATTGAGTGCGGTCTGGGCTTGCTGCCGTTTGTCCAGAAGAATGGTCAGCAAGCCCTCTTTCGCAGCGTTCGGCACTCCACTGTTTCTTACGCGAGCAGTTATGTCGTCCAGACTTTGGAGCGCCTTCGCGAGTGGATCGGCCGCGCTCTCCGGATCCGAGTCGCTCTTGTCGGTGGCATGCTTTACTTCGGCAGCGATCGATTCCAACTCTGCCCGTAGCCACGGAACCTTTTTTTCTTCGTCACCCAGTCGCGCCGCTACAGCCGGGAGTGTTGTGTCGATCCCATCGAAGAAACTTTGTTCATGCCCATCTTTATCCTTCGGCGATTCCACCACCGAATCCACCAGCTTGTAGTACGTGAACCGGTCGCCTGGTTCGACCGTCCAGTTCGCCGCGCCCTGCGACTGCTGATGGCGCAATCCCTGCATCGCAAACTGTATGTACGACTCGCCCAGCACTGGATCGACGACTCCTGTATTCAGGCGCAACGTGTAGTTCGCCTGGTCACAGGTCATCGCCCCAAATCCACACACATTGCCGATGTACAACTTCTTCGGCTGCCAGGGCTCGAGTCCCTCTGCGATCTGCTCTGGAAATCGCTTTGGGTCGGCGGCTGCGCGGAACGCTTCTTTCGTCAATATCGCCGAGGCCTGATGATGACCGTGCCCGTCGCGGTCCGTTCCGGAAAAGCGCGCCACCAGCACATCCGGACGAAAGGTTCGAATCACCCGCACCATGTCGGCGAGCGGGATATCGTGCCCTTGCCACTTCTGAAATGTTTCTTCGGGAGTCTTCGAATATCCGAAGTCGGCCACGCGGGAGAATCGTTGCTCCACGCCGTAATAGCGATCCGAGGCCAGCAGTTCGAGAGTTCGAAGCACGCCCAGCGCGTCGAACAGATTGCTGCCCAGCTTGTTCTGCCCGCCTTCGCCGCGCGTCAGCGTCATCAATAACATCGAAACGCCTTTCCCGCGCGCTTCCAACGTCAGCATGCCACCGTCTTCGTCATCCGGATGCGCCACGGTCTGCATCAACCGCCCGGTCGTCTGCAGACGCCGCAGCATCAGCTTGAGCCCGGCTGCACCCGTCTCCTGGGGAAGCGGATCGTAATAATGATCGACGGTGTGATCGGGCTTATGATCGGCCGGAGGCGTTTCGTGCTGCGCGGAAGTTGCGGTTACAGCCGCCAGTAAGACCAGCAGAGTCGTCGCCGCCAACCTGCCGCGCACCCATGGCCGCTCAACCTTCTTCAAGATTCCAAACATGACCATCTGATGGAGTTTCCCCAACGAAAGGAGCAAATATATTCGGCAGTCAGCACTCGATTTTGTCATCCCGAGCGAAGCGAAGGATCTGCATCTTGCGACGAACTGCATATCCCTCGCTTTGCTCGGGATGACAACTCATGTTATTGTCCCGCTATTATTTACCGACTGGTCCCCTGCGCGGCCTCGAATTTCTGCTGGCATTCGCGCGCCGCTTGCAGGATCTGGCGGAACTCCGCGTCGCTACGAACGCCCGCCAGCAGCGGGTCCGACTGGAACGCCTGCTGCGCACAATAATTCTCGGTCACCGCCTTGCGCAGAAACACGAAGGCAATTTCCTTTTCGCCGCAAAACGCCAGTTCCGCCCCTTGCTTGTATTTCAATTCCGGATCTTGCTCCGGCAATAGCTGGTTCTCCTCGATTTCCGCCAGTCGGTGGATTTCGTTTTCCGGCGCCTTGTTCAGGCAAGCCTGCAGCAGCGGTTTCATCAACGTCGGATTATCCGTCATCTTCTGCGCCACCTGCCGCGCCTCCGCCGTCTTTCCCTGCCGCATCAGCACCGTGACCAGGGTCGCATTCGACCACTCCGAACCCGCGTCCAGGTTCAGATAATCCATGGCCCGCGTCAACTTGCCCTGCTCGAAAAAGGCAGTCGCACACGATCGCCACATGTAATTCCTCGAATCGATGGCCAACGCCTGGTCACACTCGCTTTGCGCCTCATTCAACCGCCCGGCATAGCGCGATACATATGCCAGGGAAAAATGTGCGAACGCATTATCGTGACGTTTCTCCACCAGCGCGCGCGCATCCTGATAGGCCTTGTCCAGGTTTCCGGTCTCGACCTCGTTGGTCGCCAGAAATCCAGCCGCGCTCACCCGATCCGGTTCCAGCGCGAGCGCCCGGCGGAAGGCCGCATTCGAGCGCTGATATCCCGCCGTCCCGCCGCCAGCGTAAATCGCGTCAAAGTAATACCGCCGTCCCAATGCCTCCCATGCGGGAGCATAGTTCGGATCAAGCACTACTACCTGCTCCAGGATCGCGATCGCATCCTTATTGGGCTGCCCCTCGTGCGGGATCCCGAAGGTCCGCAGATACGCGTCATATGCGTCGCGATTCGCGGGAGCGCTGCTTTTTTCGACCGCCCCACGCATGAGCCCGAGCGCTGGCACCAGTTCCTGGCGCACCTTGGTCGACATCTGGTTCTGCAGTGAGATCAGATTGTCTACCGGCGCGCTAAGCGTGCCTGTCCAAATCAGCCGGTTTTCTTTCACCTCCACTGCTTCCAGCGTTACCTGTACCGTCTTGTTCTGACGCAGAAAGTGTCCCACAACCACCGTGCCGACGCCCAACTCGCGCCCTGCTTTTGCCGGGTCCGTGTCCGCATTGGCATATTTCTGGGTTGTCGTCGAGGGCCTGATTTCGAGCGTCCGCGCATGGGTCAGCGCATTGGCAATCTCATCCGCCAGCGCAAACCGCAGAAACTCGCTCTCCTGATCGTTATTAATATTTTTCAGCGGCAGCACCGCGATTGTCCGGTTATTCGCTGGCGCCGCGGGCGTTCGATATTTCAGGACCCATGTTGCCACTGCGACAAGTACGGTTAGCAGCACCGCAGCCAGTCCAGCGATGATCCAGGTTCCCTTCGAACTCCGTTTCTGGAAGGTACGCGTTGCGATGTGGAGCCCGGTCGCCTGACGAAGTCCGCTGCGCAGCGTCGGTTCCGACTCCTTCTTGAGCCGCATCAGGTCGGCCTTCATCTCCTCCGCATTCTTGTAACGCTGATTGCGGTCCTTCTCCATCGCTTTTCCAATGATGGCTTCGAGTTCAGGTGGAACGGCCGGATTCAGCGAGCGAGGCGACGCCGGCTTCGAATTGATGACCGCATGCAGCGTCATCACCACGTTCGTTCCGGTAAATGGCTTCTTGCCGGTGGCCATCTCAAACAACACCACGCCGAAAGAAAATATGTCGCTGCGCACATCCAGGTCCTCCGAGCGCGCCTGCTCCGGCGACATATACACGGCCGTCCCCGGAATCACTCCTACTTGGGTCAGCGATTCCTCCAGCGACGAATCCGTGCTGGTGCCCAAGCTCTCATCTTTAGCCAGTTTGGCCAGACCAAAGTCGAGAATCTTCACCTGCCCATTCGGGGTCAGGAAAATGTTGGCGGGCTTGATGTCGCGGTGCACAATCCCCTTGGTATGGGAGGCTGCGAGGGCATCGGCCACTTGCACCGCAATATCCAGCAGGTCTTCGAGGTCTAGAGGCTTGCCATGGATGCGCTGCTTCAGGCTCTCGCCTTCCAGTTTTTCCATGACGATGAAGGGGTGCCCGTCGTTGTCTTCGATGTCGTGGATAGTGCAGATGTTGGGCTGGTTGAGCTGCGACGCGGCGCGTGCCTCCCGCGTAAACCGCTCCAGCGCGCGCTGATCTTTCACTAGATGTTCGGGGATGAACTTGAGAGCGACATGCCGGCCCAGGCGGAGGTCCTCCGCCTCGTAAACAATTCCCATTCCGCCGCCGCCGAGTTTTGACAAGATGCGGTAATGAGAGACGGTTTGGCCGATCATGTCCATAAGTATTGGCCCCAGTCGTGTGGCCCCAGTCGTGTGGCCCAGGTCGTGTGGCGCGGGCGCCCTCCCGCGGCCGTTGCCTTTAATTCTACGGCGGAGGGACTGAAAGTTGCCCCATGAAGCCGTAATGGTAGGCTGTCACGATGGTCGGGTCAACCAAGTTTGCAGGGGGCGGGATTGGGAATAAGGATTTCTGGTTTGGTGAGAAAAGTCTTCGCAGCAACGGGTGCGGCCTTGCCCCAATCTCACTCTTCGTGGTGGCGCATGCGGCCGGTACGCACGTAACGGTCATGCCAGCGGGTGCCCCACTTATTCGCGTTTCTTGCGAATGGGTGGGAGCGTGGAATCATCCGCAACTCAAGGGCTAATTAGCGCCGCCGACGATCCTACCCACGCCATGTTTTTGTTGTGATCCACGCCCATCATCAGGCCACGGCCCATGCGCACGATGGTCAGCACCGGCAGCATTTCATCGAGCCACACATACATGATCCGTAGCTCGACTTTCGTGAGGCCGTAGGGCGTCTCTACGACGGGAGTGAAATTCAACCTTTCCTGCAGGATAAAATCGCCGCGCTTCGACAATGGAATCGCGTCGATGTCTTTCCGGGAAGGCGCGATTACCACGCCTAACCCGGCAAACGAATACAGCGGTTTGAGCACAAAGTTCTCCAGATCCGGCGGCACTTCCGGCAGTTGATCCAGAAACCAGGTGCGCGGTACCGATGGATGCTTTAAATATGGAATCGAATACTTGCTGATCCGGAAATACCAGTTGGGATGCCCTGCCCATTCCACATCGAGATCGTCGCGAAAATCAAAGGGCGGCTGGATGCCCTTGCGTTCGAGTTCATCGACGATGGTGCGGTTATAAATCCGCTCAATCGAAATTTGCTTGCCGTTCTCTTCATAGAACAGCCGCTGTCCCTGTGTGCGGATCTTGGTGATGCATACCGTGCGAATTCCGAGCAGTTTCTCGGTCAGGAGAAAGTCCGGACGCGTCTTCTGCTCCTCCGGATGTACCTCCATCAGTACGACATTAGCCGGATCGTGCCCCGCGACGATGGCGTCCTGCAAAAGTTTCTTGTAAGACACCGAATCTAGCCCACTTAAAAAGTATCGAAGCTTTGGGTCAAGTCCAAACACATCGATGTAAGCCTGCGCCAAAACGGGCTGATACGCGTAGAGGGAAGGGAAGGCCTGTAGTTCGACCAGCTTCGGATGTAGCTCGCCCGCCGCATCCCGTACCAGCCCGAAGTCCACCTGAATAAACATAGGATGCGGCGATTCATTCGGCACGCGAAATTCCGCCGGGATGGAAGCCTCTGAACGCGCTCGATACTCTGGATTCTCGACCAACTGCCGGATTAGCGCCTTCCCATCCTCCCCCATGCGCTCGACCAGTGCGACAGGAAAGAAGCACGGCGTTTCGCAAAGAGCGAATGGAACTTCCATTCCGCAGCGGGAAGTCATCTCGCGCCGCAACCGCTCGTATTTCTCGGGCGTGAATCGCGCGTTGAAGTCTTGCCGGTAGGAAGGAATCATCGAAGTTGGTGTGGGGACGGGCGACCTCGCCCGTCCAAGCTCGGCAGCCCCTAAAGGGGCAGTTATCACTGAACCATTTCGGCATCGCTAAAGCGATGCCCTGATACGAAGCTTAGTCGTCCCCTCAGCGTCCTTGCACCGCGCGTCATCGACTCCCGCACGTGGCAACGGAATCGTAGGCCAAGGGCTAAAACCCAACACAGCCGAAGGCTAACGGCCAGAAGCGGCCTCTATGCTTCAATCAGAAACTGGCCCTTCCGCATGATCTGCTCGCCATCAACCCAGATATCAAAATTCCGTCCCACCACATCGATGTGCGTCGAAGAATACCACTCGGCACCCGTGTGCGCGCCATAGGGATTTCCAAACGCAATATGGACGCCGGGATATTTCTCGTCCTGCAGGATTTCCCCAATTACATCCTTGAGTTCGATGTTCGTGCCAATCGCAAATTCGCCGACGCGGTTGCTGTTCTCATCTTTATGGGTATAAGCCCAGAAATCATCTTTCAATTCCTTGTTCGCCGAGTGCGCCTCGATCAGCCGATTTCCCTTCACCTGGATGGTGAGCGGTTGCGCCTTCAAATCGCCAAACTTTGCGCACAAATAATCGCCCACCACTCCATCAATGACGAACGTTCCATTCACCTCGCCAGGGGTTGTGAAAACTTCTCCGCCCGGCAAGTTCCCCCACTTTTCCGTGCTGATAATCCCGCTCGTCTTCACCCAGCGGTAATTCGGATTGAGGTCGGCCACCAGGTCCGTTCCTGAAGGCGTTTTCGCCCGGATTTTCTTCGCCTTGCGCACCGTTTCCATCACCTTCACGCTCAGCCGGTCTACCTTCTGGAAGTCGGCGCGCATGCCTTCCAGCATGATCCGCTTGTTGATATTGACCATGTGGGCATGCCGGATTTTTTGCCGGTTGACTACATCCGTCATCTGCATGCGCGACTTCAGTTCGTTGGTCTGGGCCTGAACCGCAAAGATGCTGACCTGGCTCGACTCCAGATCTTCCGCGATGGCCAGCGGCAAGTCGGTCAGGGGACGAGTGGCCACATCCTCCAACACCCATGTCTGGTAGCGGCAGCCTACTTCTTCCAGTTCGTGTACGATCGCCGCCGCGATTTCCAGGCTCACTTCGTCGGTGATGACGGTGACCGTTTCGGAAGGCTGTACGCGCAGGCACACGCGCACCGCATTCCGCGCTCCCGGCGTCAATTGGGGATCAAAAGGAATACGATTCAGTTGTCGGTTGGATTTTTCAGCAGTATTCATCAAAGTCATTCATCAAGCTCATCAGACGGCTCGGGCGGTGGGCAGACTATCCACCTCGTTGACGCCTACCTCGGTCTCCTCAATGATGTAGTCCATCACGGCTTTCATATCGCCGGTCTTGCGGTACACGTCCAATTGCCGATCTGCGCCCGTGCCCATCTTCATAATCTCGCGGATATACTCCACTTCTGCGCGGCAATCCAGTTCATCAAGCACGTCATCGACAAACAGCAAGTACTCTTCGATCAGCTCGCGCTCCGGAACCTCCATCTGCTTGCCGAAGTCGATCAGTTTTCCGTTGATGCCATAGCGGGCGGCCCGCCATTTGTTCTCCATCAGCAGAGATTTCCGGTACATCCGGAAACCCTGGTTCTGTGTGTGCAACTTGTACAGTTTCGCCACCGTCGCCTGAATCAGCGCCGCCAAAGCAATCGTCTCATCGAGACGCATCGGCAGATCGCAGACCCGGAACTCCAGCGTAGGAAAGAACGGATGCGGGCGGATGTCCCACCAGATCTTCTTTGCATTGTCGATCGAGTTCGTCTTCACCAGCAGCTTGACATAGTTCTCATACTCGCCCCAGCTGGGAAAATAATCCGGCAGGTTGGTCCGCGGAAACTTATCGAAGACCTTGCAGCGGTATGAGTGAAGCCCCGTATCCATCCCCAGCCAAAACGGCGAATTCGACGAGAGCGCCAGCAGGTGGGGCACAAAATAGCGCGCGTGATTCATCATATGGATGAGAATTTCGCGGTCCTCGATGCCTACGTGCACGTGCAATCCAAAAATAAGATTGGCCCGAGCCACCAGTTGCATGTCCTGCACAATATTCTTGTAGCGCTCGCCGGGCGTAACTTCCTGAACCCGCCAATCGGCAAACGGATGCGTCGCGGCCGAAGCCAGCCGCAGCCCATTCTCCCGCGACAGCCGGATCATGTGCCCGCGCAGCTTTTTCAGCTCTTCCCGCGCCTCCTTGATATTGCTGCAAACCGAGGTCCCCACTTCCACCACCGATTGGTGCATCTCGGTCTTGACCCGTTCCTGCAGGATCAATTTGCCCTTCTCGATGATCTCGGCGTGTATGTGCGATCGCAGATCCCGAGTCTCAGGATCGACGGTCTGATACTCCTCTTCGATTCCCAGCGTGAATGTAGGCTTCATCGCGGCATCCAGAGCTTACGTGGTAGAGACGCGGTTCGCCGCGTCTGAGACGAGGCAAGCCTCGTCTCTACAGTCCAATCAGTATATCTAATGACAATGGCATGTACATCCGGGACGGGGCTCTGCTCCCGCCGCCATGTCTTCTACGTTCCCAACTTCTTGCGCAACCTCTGCACGGGTTCCTCTACCAACTTGGGACCATTCAGAAATGCCGCCCAGCGCAACTCCTCCACTGGATTCTCCCCGCCGAGCGCCTTCTGCACCGCCATCTCCGCCACCGCGTCCACGATCCAATCAAAATTTTGCTGTCCCACCGACGTGATCTCCGCATCCGGCGCGGGATTCATGAAGTCAATCGCATACGGCACGCCATCCTCCACCGCAAACTCCACCGTGTTCAGGTCGTAGCCGAGCGCCCGGCACAAGGCCAGCGCATCTTTCTCGATCCGCGCCTTTAAAGCAGTTCCCGGCTGCGGATTCCCCTTCACATAGCGCTCATGATGCGGGGCCTTCGGATCGTACTTCATGATGTGCACCTTCTCCTGCCCCACCACGTAACAGCGGTAATAATCCTCAAACTCGACGCCGTGCTGCAGCGTCATGCAAAGATCGCCGGTCTGGTTGTAGTTATGAAAGAACTCTTCCGGAGAATGCACCTTGTAAACGTGCTTCCATCCGCCGCCCGAGTAAGGCTTCAAGAACGCCGGAAACCCGACGTAGGCAAACACCTCTTCCCAATTGAGCGGGTAGATCAAATTCCGCATCGACTTATCGGTCGTGTCCGGCGGGTGTGAATGATGCGGCAAAATCACCGTCGGTGGAATGGCCACGCCCATCTTGTGGGCCAGCGCATAATTGAAAAACTTGTCATCCGCCGTCCACCAGAAGGGATTGTTAATCACAATCGTCCCGTGCAGCATCGCATTCTTCAAATAGGCGCGGTAGAAGGGAATATCCTGCGAAATCCGGTCGATGATCACGTCGTATTTCTTCGGCTCATCCATTCGGATGCCGCCAACCTGCACGAACTCAGCTGTAACGCCAGCGCCCTTCATGCCGTTGACCTTCTCCACCAAGGCCGGCGGAAACGTATTCTCCATTCCAAAAAGAATGCCGATTTTTTTATTTGCCATAATTCAGGCCTCCTGTGATCTCATCCCGGACAAATGCAGCTACCGATGGAGAGCCGGGCGTCCGCCCAGTTGGACGGGCGAGACACCCGTCCCCACACTAGAAATACTTCTCCGCCATCCTCTGCCAGAGCGGCCAATCGTGCTTGCTGTTGTCGCCGTAGATATCCAGCCGGTGCGGAACTCCTTTCGCATACAGCATTGCCGACATCTTCACATTCGCGTCCAGGCACATGTCCCAATCCGACGATCCCAGCACAATCTTCATCTGCCGGTACCGGCTCAGAAACCAGTCATCGCCCATGTTCGGCAAATAGTCGGAAGGGTTGTTGAAGTAGACATTATCGTCGTAATAGCCGTCGAGGAAACTCCGAATGTCGAACGATCCGCTCATGGTTACGCAAGCCGAAACCAGGTCGGGATGCCGCAGGGAAAAATTCAGCGCGTGATAGCCGCCAAAACTGCATCCCGTCAC
>OBLU010004674.1_pt1 | contig 12317 bp, 10 predicted proteins | sample 1518681 | NCBI WGS metagenome assembly OBLU01 (sample SAMEA3539304, study PRJEB22396) | soil metagenome | biome: tundra; feature: field; material: soil | place: USA | collected 2010-05 | depth 0.15 m | reverse complement strand
TCTTATGAGATGACCTCTATATATAAAAGACTCTATTTATGGCGGACTACACTAGTTTGACAACTGTGCTTCCCCGAAATATATACTTCGCGCACCAAAGAAGTGGAGGCCTTCCCCGTGTATTTCCTGAAAAAGAAGAGCGTAAGATACGCCACTCTGTACCTAATCACTCTCACGGTTTTTTCTTCATCACCAGAATCCATTTTGCATGCACAAGCTGTGGGAGGAGGACAAATCCAGGGAACAATCGCCGATACCAATGGGGCAGTCGTCGTTGGAGCTCAAGTCGAGGCATCGCAAACGGAATCGGGACTTAAGCGCGCCGTTGTCAGCGGTGCCGATGGCGGCTATAACCTGCCCAATCTTCCTGTAGGCCCGTACCAACTTCGAGTGACCAGGGACGGATTCAATTCTTATGTGCAATCAGGAATTGTTATTCTGGTCGGCAACAATCTGCGCATCGATGTAAAACTCGCCGTCGGAGGCGTGACGCAGACTGTGCAGGTTGATGCTGAGGCATCGATGGTACAGACCGAGGATCAAGCTGTTTCGCAAGTAATCGATCCTCAACGAATCGTAGATATTCCTCTCAACGGTCGGCAAGCGACACAGCTAATACTTCTTACCGGCGCAGCGACCACAGCGCCTAGCGGCGACAACGTGGGATCCAAGAACTATCCCAGTGAAGTGACTCTCTCCGTAGCCGGAAGTCAGGGAACGAGCACGGATTACCTCATGGACGGCGCCGATAACAACGATGCGTTCTCCAACGTCAACCTGCCATTCCCCTTTCCTGATGCCATTCAGGAATTCAGTGTGCAGACCTCGGGACTTTCAGCACAGTATGGTCTTCACCCGGGGTCCGTTGTGAACATCGTTACTCGCTCTGGCACCAATGCCTTTCATGGAACATTCTTCGACTTCTTTCGAAACGGCGCCATGAATGCGATCAGCTATTTTTCAAGTTCGCAAGATTCGCTGAAGCGAAATCAATTCGGCGGCACGGTCGGCGGCCCGATCGTTCGCAATAAGCTTTTCTTCTTTGGCGGCTACCAGGGAACTCAGACGCATCAACAGACAAACAATACGACCAGCATCGTTCCTACACAGGCGATTCTAAATGGGGACTGGACTGCGTTTGATGGAGCGGGCTGCCAGCCCGGCGGTGTGGCCAAGAACCTTGGCGGCCCATTTATAGGCGATACGATCGATCCGAGCCTGTACAACAGTTCGGCAGTCGCGTTCGTAAAGTACCTGCCCATTGCTACTAATCCCTGCGGGAAGTTCGTGTACGGAATTCCAAATCCGACTAGCGAAAATCAATACATGGGGCGCGTTGACTGGAACAAGAGCGATAAGCAGACCGTGTTTGGACGCTACTACCTCACACACTTTAGCCAGCCTGGTTTCTTTGGTGGCAATCTTCTTCTGACGGGAAATCCTCTCCTGAATGATCAGGAACAATCGCTGACGCTCGGTCACACGTACTCCATCACTTCGAATTTGGTAAATAATTTTCACGTCGGAGGGACGCGGAGCTTTATTACCCGCGGGCAAGTCTCCAGCCTCATCAATCCTAAGACGATCGGAATCAATGTCAGCACTCCGGTTCCCAACTATATCTACATGGCTGTGTCCAACGACTTTACGGTCTCATGCGGAACCTGCGAGACCTACCAAGTGACGACAAATCAGGAAAACCTGGTTGATGACGTGTTCTGGACGAAAGGTCGTCATCACTTTTCATTCGGCGGGAATCTCATTCACCAGCATATGAATCTGCAGGGAACGAATAACGCCAACGGACAGTTTTCATTCAATGGTTCGTTCACTGGCGATCCGCTCGCGGATTTCATGCTGGGCGATCTTTATAGTCTCTATCAGGGCAATGATACGGGCAGCACCTTCTCGAAAAACATCTTCGCCGGTTATGCGCAGGACAGTTTCCAAATGACACGGCGTCTAACGGTTAACGCGGGCCTGCGCTGGGAGTCGGATCTACCCGAAGTAGAAACGGCGGGTCGAGGCGATACGTTCTCGATGGCAGCGTTTCAAGCGGGAACGACTTCGAATATCTTTAAAACTGCGCCTCCCGGACTTCTGTTCGCAGGGGACCCGGGCGTGCCGAAGGGATACATCGAGCATCATTGGGATCATTTCGAGCCTCGGTTTGGCTTTGCATGGGATCCTAGGGGCAAGGGACAGGAAAGCATTCGGGCCTCGTATACTTTCGGTTTTCAGACGCCGATCCTTTACATGGAAGATCGGTTTGAAAACAATGCACCCTATGGAGACGCGATCACCATCAATCCATCTGCTGGGCTGCTTTCCAATCCGTATGCTAGCTATCCTGGGGGAAATCCTTTCCCTCAGCCATATCCGCCTCCAAAGGCCACTGCGTTCTTTCCAAGCGAAGGCTCTTACTTTGTGTTTCCTGTCAACATGAAGCCGAGTTATACGCAGACATGGAACCTGACCCTGCAAAAACAATTTTCTTCGAACTGGGAAGTGACGGCGGCCTATCTCGGCAACCATGTTGTGCACATCCCGTCGGGTAATGAGCTAAACCCGGCTGAATACATCCCAGGCACATGGGCGGGCCCGGGAACCTGCGGCACGCTTTCGGTGTCGCCTGGGCTTGGCAAGCCATGCTCGAGCACAGGGAATACGAATGCGCGTCGGGTTACTGCCCTCACGAATCCAACTACCGGCGCCTATTACTCTGAAGTCAGCGTGATGTACGACGGGTCGAGCAGTGTCTACGATGGCTTGCTGATTACAGTTCAACATCGCTTTGCAAACAACTTCACGCTTCTGAGCAATTACACGTGGTCGCACTGCATTACGGGGGGCACCGACGTCGGCGATTTGGGGGGCAACACATTCCAGAACCCAGCTGATCCGGGAGCCGACCGTAGCAACTGTGGTGAAGACCTGCGCAATAATTTCGTCACTTCGCTGGTTGCGAAAAGCGCTGCCAAAGGTGGGCCCATCATGCGGGCGTTGCTGGGGGGCTGGCAGGTTGCTCCAATCGTTAGCGTGAGCTCTGGAACGCGCGTCACGCCGACGACGGGCACTGACGCTTCACTGACGGGTGTGGGCGTCGATCGTCCGAACATTATCGGCGACCCGTATGTGCACGGCAAGCCGCGCCAATACCGGCTCAATCCAGCTTCGTTTCAGAAGAACGCGCCCGGAACCTACGGCGATAGCAAACCATTCTCACTCGTCGGTCCCACTTACGCCGACTTGGACGCGGCGGTAAGCCGTTTCTTTGCATTGCCTGAATCCATGCAACTTGAATTTCGCTGTGAATGTTTCAATTGTTTGAATCACCCCAATCTATTGGGGCCGACCTCCGCGCTGAACAGTTCCTTATTCGGCCAGATCACTACATCGGATCCGCCGAGAATTCTGCAGCTGAGCTTGAAGGTCGACTTTTGACGGTCTAGCTTTTCCAAACCTTGTCGTTCCGATGGCTGCTGGTGCTAGGTTTGAATCGACAGGTAGATGAGTTAAAAAGCTGTCTGGACCGCCGAGGAGTTCGCTAAAGATGAACGTTGGCATCATCGGTACCGGAGCGATCGCGTGGAAACACGCGCAAGCTTACAAGAACATCGGTTACCGAGTGGTGGCGTGCACGAATAGTACGGTAGGTCGAGGGTTGAAGTTTGCGGCGAAGACCGGCGCAATCTTTGTTCCAACCGCCGAGGAACTTTGCCGTCTTGCGGAAGTTGACTTCGTGGACGTGTGTACGTTTCCCGGATATCGGCTCGCTGCCGTTGAGCTGTGCGCCAGTAACGGAAAGCATGTGCTGGTACAGAAGCCGATGGCGGTGGATTTAGACTCTGCTGCGCGTATGATTGCTATCGCTCGCGATGCCGGCATTCGACTGGGAGTTATTAGCCAGCATCGTTTTGACGACTCAGTGCAATTTCTGAAAAAAGCGATTTGTTCGGGACGGCTCGGCAAAATTGTGCAGGCGGATGCATATGTGAAATGGTACCGCTCCCAGGAGTATTACGCGCGGCCGGTCAAGGGCACATGGGAAGTTGAGGGTGGCGGAGCTTTGATCAGCCAAGCCATCCACCAGGTCGATTTACTTCTCTACCTTGCGGGCGCGGTGGATGAGGTCTTCGGATATTGGCAACTTGGAGGCACTCATTCAATCGAATCGGAGGACTCAATCAGCGCGGTGCTCCGCTACGGCTCAGGAGCGATCGGTGTGATTGAGGCATCTACTTCGATGTGGCCTGGATACCCGGAACGCATTGAGATTCACGGGACCCGGGGTACGGCTATCATTACCGGGGATCAATTGACGACGTGGGATGTGCAGAACGATGAAGCAGGGAACGTGCCCCTTGCAAGTACGACAGCATCCGGAGCATCGGATCCCATGGCAATTTCGTTGGTGCCGTTCGAACGCCAGCTTTCTGACTTTGGAGAAGCTTGCAAGGAGGATCGAGAACCGGTGTGTTCGGGAACGGACGGATACAGAGCACTCCAATTGGTGCGGGGTATTTATGATTCGTGCGCTCGAGGCATGAAGGTCAAGTTAGCAATAGTAGGAATTTAAGTTCTTATCGAGATGCAATTGATGAGCTAGAGAGATGCGCCGATGCGATCGCCCTACCGCTACTTGATTGCGGTGGAGATTGAAGGATGGAGGAATGATGGACAATGAATCGACGGGGCGGCGGGGTTTTCTTAAGCATGCCGGCTTGATGGGATCAATCGCCATGATGACGGGATGGTCGCAGACCGCGGTGGCCTTCAATAACGATCGAGACGCTGTGATTGAAGACGCGCTGCAAGCTGCGCCACCGGAGGAGCCGAAGTATCACATTAAGTTTGCAGTTTGCGGCATGAGCCACGATCACATTTACGGCATGGTAGGCGCGATCCAGCGCGGTGGTGGGGAGTTGGTGGCGGCGTGGGGCGGTGAAGAAGAGAAACTTGCGACCTTCACCAAGCGGTTTCCAGACGCAAAGATCGTCAAGACGCAAGATGAAATTCTTAATGATCCGTCTGTGCAACTTGTGTTGAGTTCGCAGATCGCCAATGAACGGGCTCCGCTCGGTGTCAGGGTGATGAGGCATGGCAAGGATTATCTCTCGGATAAGCCAGGCATCACGACGCCGGAGCAATTAACCGAAGTGCGCAAGACCATCGCCGAGACGAAGCGCATCTACGGCATCATGTACAGCGAGCGGCTCGAAGTTAAGGCCGCAGTGTATGCCGGACGCTTGATTCAGCAGGGCGCTATCGGCAAGGTCATACAAACAATCAATATCGCGCCCCATCAGATACGGCAAGGAAAGGGCGATGCGGGTGGTGGGTCGGGTCGGCCAGAGTGGTTCTGGAACCCGGACCAGTACGGTGGAATTTTGTGCGACATTGGTTCGCATCAGGTAGATCAATTCCTCTTCTACACGGGCTCGAAACAGGCCGAAATTGTGGAATCGCAAATTGCGAACGTGCGCCATCCAGACCGGCCGAAATTTCAGGACTTTGGCGACATGGTACTGCGCGGTGATCGCGGATTTGGCTACGTGCGTTTGGACTGGTTTACTCCAGATGGCCTGGGAACATGGGGTGATGGGCGCCTTTTCATACTGGGAACTGACGGGTATATCGAGATTCGCAAATACACCGATGTGGGCGTGAAGAAACAAGGCAACAATCTTTTTATTGTCGACGGCAAACAAGCTCGATACATCGATTGCAATAACATGCCACTGCCATTTGGACCCGAATTCGTCGGGGACATCGTCAATCGCACCCATATTGCGCAGGACCAGGATCAGTGCCTGCTGGCAGCGGAACTGGTCATCAAAGCGCAACGCAATGCGAAATTCGTAACTTTGAAGGGCTAACGATGGACAACATCATGAGAGACGCACCCACCAGGAGTGTCTCGCGACGCAAGTTTCTTAAAACGGTTCTCGGAGGCGCTGCGGCGTTGGGGTTCCCGACGATTGTGCCATCTACGGTGCTGGGCCAATATGCCCCTAGCAAGCGCATCAACATAGGCGCGATCGGTGTGGGGCGCATCTCGCGCGGACACGATATGCCCGGAATTCTCCAATACGATAACGCCAAAATCATGGCGGTCTGCGACCTGGATGCGCATCGGGTTGAAGATGGCAAGAAATTTGTGAACGATTATTACTCCAAAAAAGCGGGGAAAGCCTATGACGGAGTCATGGGGTATGCGAACTATCACGAGTTGTTGGCGAACAAGGATATTGATGCAGTTGTAGTCAGTACGCCTGACCACTGGCACGCGCTGATTGGAGGGGACGCCGTGCGAGCAGGCAAAGATGTCTACCTCCAAAAGCCGGCTTCGCTCACGATCGCTGAGGGTCGCGCCTTGAGTGATGCCGTGCAGGCATCAGGCCGAATTCTGCAGATTGGCAGCCAGCAGCGTTCAACCGTGCAGTTCCGGTATGCCGCCGAGCTGGTGCGCAATGGACGCATTGGCGACCTGCAGCGGGTAGAAGTGGGCTTGCCGGGCGATCCCGCTGGCGGCGATAAAACGCCGATGCCGGTTCCGGAAGGATTCAATTACGAGATGTGGCTTGGGGAGACGCCGTATGTGTATTACACGGTGGATCGGGTGCATCCTCCGAAAGATTATGGCAGGCCGGGATGGCTGCGGTGCCGTCAGTTCGGCGCCGGCATGATCACCGGTTGGGGAGCGCACCACATTGACAGCGCACATTGGGCAATGAACACCGAGTATACAGGGCCCATTGAGGTGTGGGGACAGGCTGAGTTTCCCAATCACGGACTGTGGGATGTTCATGGCCCGTTCAAGACGGAGGCTTTGTATGCAAACGGTGTGCGCATGAGTGTAAGTGGCGACTATGCGAACGGGCTCAAGTTTTATGGGACAAAGGGATGGATTTTTGTGTCGCGCGGCAATGAGCAGGTGACAAAAAGCGACCCTGTCGCAAAGCTGAACGATGCGACTGCGCTTGCATCGAGTGATCCGAGCATCATCAAGTCGGTCATTGGACCTGATGAGATTCATCTATACGAAAGTAAAGAGCAACATGGCAACTGGCTGGATTGCATCCTAAGCCGCAAAGTTCCGATATCGCCTGTGGAGCTAGGACACCGTGCGTGTTCGACTTGCCTGATCCACGATATGGCGATGGTTCTCAAACGCAAACTTTATTGGGATCCGGTCCTGGAGCGATTCAAGAATGATGACGAGGCTAACAGCATGAGGTCACGTCCACAACGTTCGCCCTACATGTTGTCGTAGCGAGGAGTGCAGATGGGAATGAATAGACGTGATGTCATGATCGGGTTGCTGGCAATGCCAAGTGCCCTGAACGCGGTTGTTCACGCCGAGGATGGTCAGCACATCATGGGACCGACGGTTTTCAATTGGAAAGATATGAAGCCCGTCAAGACTGCGACCGGAGAGGTGCGGTCATTATGCAAGAGTCCAACCGCGACCGTCGATCAACTTGAAATGCACGTGACTACGCTCAATCCAGGCCAGACGTCTCATCCTCCGCATCGGCATGTAAACGAGGAGTTGATCATCATTCGCGAGGGGGACTGCGAGACACTCTCGGACGGAAAGTGGGTGGAGGTTGGCCCCGGTTCTGTCGTATTCAATGCATCAAATAGCCTGCATGGTTTCCGCAACATCGGAGGGACAACCGCCGTGTATCACGTCATTAATTGGAGTCCGAACAAGAATCAGAACGCTTCCCAACAAGCTCATACGGGAAAAAGCTAGAGGATATCGACTCATTTTGTCCGGGTCATGCGGCGATTTCTACGGCATATTCGCAGTTGATTGTGATCGGTATGCGGCGTCCAGTTAATGCAATCGTCAGCTTCTACGCCTCAAGCAGAGTGAGCTTTAACTCAATCGATTGCACTATTGACAAAGTCTCAACGCTAAGCTTCGTCGTAGGTGAGGTGTCCGATTGTGGTGCAATCCATTCCAATCTTCAACATGCGGGAGCCGAACCCCCACATTTTTTACGCAGGCGCAATTCATTCATAGTAAATGGTTTAGCTCCAGTAAAGTCCCGCGCAAAACACCGATCAGACTAAAAATGGATTTTTCCCTGATGCGTGGATCTCAAAATTTGCGTCTAAGTATAAAGACGGTATTAGTTACTTTCGAAACCCAGTACGGAGATCCATGCCAATTCCCTTGAAACCCTGCGACGGGCACTTTAGTGAGGAAGTTCAACAAATTCTGCAGAGGAACATTGACCGGACTCAGTGGGCTGATCATCCGTGCGAGGTATGCGGGATCGAAATCGGGGCAGTCCAAGTCAAGGGGAAATGGGTCCCTGAGACACATTGGCCTTCTGTCAAATACCGTCCTCACGGCCCGACAGGGAAGCTCACCCCAGTGAGAGCGACTTCTGAGCCGGCTATGGAGAAAGAAACCGTCAACAGCTAGCAGCTGAACGTCCAGTTCGGCATCCACAAAAACGAATGAATCTTCGGGCCCTGGCAGCCACTTCCAAACGGAAGTAGAGGGCTCGTGTGTCTGGGCACGTAACCGTCGGAGCGAAAGCCCCTACAAAACTGTGTTCCGCTGTAGTTAATGTCGTGAACGGAACTTGCAATCCATTTGTATCGTTTCGCTGCGTCATTTTTCGAGTGCAGCCTTTCTCGATCGATACCTCTCGATATGGAATGGGCTACGACGTCCTATTTACTCACATCTAAGCGTGATCACACACTTTGAGGCCGCGAAGTAGTGCTACGCTTGGTTTTGCGGCACAGTGTGATGTCGCGCATTCCGGCACCTAGCGGTGTGCGATCTTTCAGGGCCATGCAAGCCACATGTTGAGGCGCCATCCGTGAGAATCAAAAATTACGAACCCGCTGCTATCGTTTTAACTATATCGAAGTATGGATTAAAAGTTTTAGCTCAGTCAAAAGCTGAATCCCTAACGCATGATTTGATGCCGCTCGGCCAGTTACAAAGATTAAATGACACTTAGGCGTGTAGCAGTCATCGGGGCTGGCCCTGGTGGCCTTGCAGCAGCTATGCTTCTTTCTCAGCGTGGCCTTAAAGTTGAAGTATTTGAAAAGCAAAAAGTGATCGGCGGCTGCAACGCGGAAGTGGTTCTCGGGGATTATCGGTTCGATCTGGGTCCCACATTTCTAATGATGAAGTTCCTGCTAGATGAGCTGTTTGAGGAGGGAGGACGCAATTCAAACACTTATCTGGATTTCAAGTTACTTGACCCGCTCTACCGATTGAATTTCGTAGATAAGTCAATGCTGGCGCGGTCTAAGCCTGAAGACATGAAGGCAGAGATCGAACGCGTTTTTCCGGGAGAAGGCGGCAGCCTGGACCGCTTCTTAAAGCGCGAAAGCATTCGATTTAAGAAACTCTATCCCTGTCTCCAAAGAGATTACGGCTCGATCTTCAGCTTATTCAGTCCCACTCTGATGGGTGCGGTGTCTCATATTGCACCGGGTCGCTCGATGCACGGAGTCCTTGCGAACTATTTTCGGTCAGAAGACTTGCATCTGGCCTTTACCTTTCAGTCTAAGTATCCTAGGTATGTCCCCCTGGGATTCTCCGGGACTGTTCACAATGATTCCCTATACTGAGCACGCGCATGGTGTCTACCACGTCCAGGGAGGACTTTGCCGTATCAGTGACGCTTTGGCTAAGGTCGCACTCGAAGAGGGAACAGAGATTCACACATCGTCGCCGGTGCGGCGCGTGCTCCTGAACGGACGTAGAGCAACCGGCGTCGAATTAGAGAGTGGGGAAAAGATCAATTGCGACGATGTCGTCATCAACGCTGACTTCGGGCATGCAATGAGTACACTCTTCGACCCGGATTCCCTTCGCAAACACAAGCCCGAGTCTGTCGGACAGAGGCAGTATTCCTGTTCGACTTTCATGATGTATCTTGGGCTCGATCGCAGTTATGAAGCTGAACACCACACGATCGTTTTCGCACGGGACTACAAGAAGAACCTTGATGACATTACGAAACGAAAGGTTATGTCTGACGATATCTCTCTTTACGTCCGAAACTCAGTGGTGACTGACAGTTCGACTGCGCCGGCGGGACATTCGGCCCTTTACGTGTTGGTGCCGGTTCCGAACAATACGAGCGGAATCCGCTGGGCACAGGAGAAAGAAGCGTTTCGTGCGCTTGTATTGAAGGTCTTGCATGGACGCACGCCCTTCCGCGATATCGAACAACATATCCGGCAGGAGCTCATCATCACTCCTGAAGATTGGGAAAAGAAGAATTCAGTTTTTCTGCGTGCGACATTCAACATGGCACATAACTGGAGCCAAATGCTCTTCATGCGACCGCATAATCAATTTGAAGAGTTCTCCAACTGCTATCTTGTGGGGGGCGGAACGCATCCTGGAAGTGGCCTGCCTACTATATTTGAATCCGCTCGAATCTCTTCCAACCTGATTTGCAACAAATATCAGATTCCTTATCCAGAACCCAAACCGTTTTCAGCATTTGATCTTTCCTAGCATGGATACGCCAATCGAAATGATGAGTAAGGCGCGGGCGGCGCAGATCTCCTGGGGGCAACAATCTGCATCGGCTCGCTGCAGCGTTTTGAGGCGCCTTCGGCTACAGATTGCAGAGAAGCGTGACGAAATCGTCGACATAGTCTGCAAGGAGACTGGTAAGCCCCCTCTCGATGCGCTGGGTGGAGATGTGCTGGTCACGCTGGAGCAGTTGCGTTATTACGAAGGACGGGCAACTCGGCTGTTGAGACTGCGTAAGGTTGGCAAGCCCGTTCTTCTTTTCCATGGCACCCGGTTTTATGAGGAGTTCGAGCCACATGGGGTCGTGTTGATCTACGCGCCAGCAAATTATCCGTTTCAACTATCTGTCGTTCCAATGGCGACCGCGCTCTTTGCAGGAAACGCGGTGATTGTGAAGTGTTCTGAAAGAACCCCGCAAGTCGCACGCCTCATAAGAGGCTTATGTGAGAAAGCAAATTTACCGCGTGATCTTGTGCAGATTGCTGACGACGGTCCCGAAAGCGCCGTTGCGTATATCGATGCGCATCCTGACTTCGTCTTCTTTACAGGTTGCAGTGAGAATGGGCGCGCGGTAGCGAAGCGCTCAGCAGATCAACTTATTCCCACTGCGCTCGAATTAGGAGGTAAGGATGCGGCCGCTGTTTTCGCCGATTGTAATATCGAGCGCGCCATCGAAGGTGTCCTTTACGGTGCTTTCTCTAACGCTGGTCAGGTATGCGTAGGGATCAAGCGTCTCTACGCAGAGCGTTCCATTTACTCCGAATTCCTTGCTCGGCTAACTGCAGAAATACAAAGGCTACGGGTCGGTCAGTCTGCCGATTCTGACTTGGGAACTCTTCAAGGGATCAATGCAAATGACCGCTTGGCTGCGCAAGTCGAGGACGCACTGCGGCGCGGCGCGACACTCAATCATCCGCAAAAAGATGAGCTTGACGGAAGGGCGCCTATCCTTCTGAGCGACGTCCCGGCGGAATCACGCATTCTCAGCGAAGAGACGTTCGGTCCAGTGTTATGTACTGCTCCGTTCAAGGACGAAGCTGAAGCCATCTCCCTCATGAATTCGAGCCCGTTTGCGCTGAGCGCGAGCGTCTGGACTGGCACGCCGTCACGTGCAAAGCGTGTTGCTAAAGCAGTAAGTGCGGGTAGTTGCGCTGTCAACGATGTTATTCGTAATATCGGTAATCCTCATGCATCCTTTGGAGGGAATCGACAGAGCGGATATGGACGATACCATGGACCGCAGGGCCTCTATACGTTCTCCCGCATCAAGAGCGTGATGGTAGCGAGTGGCAAAGCATCGCGTGAAATTAACTGGTTCCCGTTCAAGCCAAAGACATTTGACAGGCTCAACATGTTTCTTGGGATTCGTCACGAAAAAGGCGGATGGCTTTCCCTATTTCGTAGGCTCTTTATCTTCACCTTGTGAGCAACGACTCTGCCAGTGCTGCTGACGGGACAGTCAGCAAATGCGGGGCACCTTCGAATTCGTGTTACCACACCTCCAAACTCGAATGGCGCGGTGGCGTACCTGATCTTTGCGTCCCCAACCGGATTTCCCAACACCAAGGCCAAAGCAATTCGCAGTGCATTCGTTCCCGAATTTGCTTCCGCATTGACCATTGATGCCGGAGAGCTTGCGCCCGGACGCTATGCCGTGAGCGTTTATCAGGACGTCAACGGTAATCACAAATTGGATAGCGGTGTCGGACGTCAAGCTTTCTTTCCGGTCAGCGACAAACTAAATTCCCGATAGTTGTTGTAACTTCTTTCTCTCTGTGTCGTCGTG
>OBLU010004673.1_pt1 | contig 12319 bp, 14 predicted proteins | sample 1518681 | NCBI WGS metagenome assembly OBLU01 (sample SAMEA3539304, study PRJEB22396) | soil metagenome | biome: tundra; feature: field; material: soil | place: USA | collected 2010-05 | depth 0.15 m | reverse complement strand
GGGCACGACCAGCCCGACCAACCTTCATAAAGGGGAGCGGGTGTCCCGATCGATATGCGCTTAGTGAACCACCGCGCCGGCCGCCTGGCTCGCGAGCGTCCGCATGTCGTGGGAGACGAAGCTCGGGAAGTACGGGTACAGATAGCCCGAACGCTCGTCGCCGTGGCGGTCGATCAGATACAGCGCCTCGGTGTGGCTGATATCGCCCCGCCCGGGCTGGACGAAGATGTCGTACGCCTTCCAGACGGGCGCAAGCTGGGCTTGCGTCCCTCTCAGCCAGTGCCACGGAGCGACGCCGGCCAGCCCCCAGGTCCTGGCCGCCGCGCGAGTGCTCGCCGGCGTGTCGAGCGGGTTGACGCTGACCACCACCAGCACCGGCCGCTGCGCTCGCGGGAGCAGACGCTCGGAGGCCGCCAGCGCGCGGCCGGCGAGCGGGCACTCCTGCTTGCAGTGAGAGTCAAAGAAGACCATCGCGACCGTGCGCCCGCGCAGCGAGGCCAGCGAGAAGCGGGCGCCGGTCTGGTCGCGTAGCGTCGTGATCGGCGGGGCGGGTCGCGCGCCCGCCAGCCAGGTCGCCTCCCCGTGTAACGCTGTCGGCGTGCGGGTCGACGGGGTCGACGGTGAGGACTTGGCGAGCAGCAGGTGCGATCCGACGCCGACGCCGAGGCCGACCAGCACCGCCCCCACGAGCACGGCGGCGATCTGGGCGGCCCCGACCCTCCGGGGCTTGTCGTGCAGGCCGGCGCCGACCTCCATCAGGCTTCGCCGGGGGGAGGCCCGCTGGGTGTGATCCCTGTCTCGGCTGGTGGAGCGGCAGCGACTACTTCCGGCGGGGAGAGCGCGGACGAGGACGTGGGCGTGTCATGCGGCACGCGCTTGACCGAGAGCACGAACCAGACGGTGATCGCGATCAGCAGACACAACGGCAGCAGCAGCGAGAGCAGCGAGCCGGCGAGAAAATTGTCAGCAAACAGAATGGGTGACATGTGCTGTAAGTCCTCCTCAGGTGGTGAGCGCCGGTCGACGCGAGCGGGCGTCCGTCTCGGACTCGAGCCAGCGGTAGACGCCGAGCATCATCGTGATCCCGTAGGCCAGGGAGCCGGGGACCCACATCACCCCGCCTGCGAGCTGCTGGTCGGTCAGGGCCGAGATCCCGCCGGGCCGGTGCGCGAGCGCGGCGTAGTGCGCGTAGATCGGATGGGGGACGAGCACCAGCGTGATTGCCAGCACCCAGCCCACCACCATCGCGCCGACCACGAAGGCGATCCGCGCCGGCCACGCCAGCCGCGGTCGCAGCGGCCCCGGATCGATCACGCGCGCCCAGAACAGCAGGCCGGTGAAGAAGAACATCGCGTGCTCGATCTGGTGGACGGCGTTCGAGGTCAGGGTCGCTTCGTAGGCGCCGGGTATGTGCCACGCGACGAACGTCCCGTTGAACAGCAGGAATGCCGGCCACGGCCGCGCGAGCGCGCGCAGCGGGGCGGTCCAGCGCGCGAGCGCGAGCGTTCGCCCGATCCTCGTCCGTGACTGCAGCGGCAGCGCGCGCCACATCCGCGGCCACGGGCGCCCGAGCAGGATCAGCGGTGGCGCCACCGTCAGCAGCAGCACGTGCTGGAACATGTGCGCCCAGAACAGCTTGTCCGCGTACCCGTCCAGCGGTGAGTCGAGGGCCAGCACGATCGTCATCAGGCCGGCCACGAACGCCGCCGTGCGCAGCGGCTCGTGTGCGGTGCGGCGGTGACCCCGCCCGCCGAGCCAGTACAGGAGCGCCGCGATCGCCACGTAGGCGAGCGGCGGTTGGATCGACCAGCCTGCCCAGCTCATGCTCAGAGCAGGTAGAGCAGCACAAACGACAACACGCCGCTCGCGACGTAGAGCGTCCAGAAGAACGAGCACGCTTCCAGCCCGGCGGTCAGGACCGCTGTGTCCGTCAGAACCTCAGCGCCGCTGGCCGGCACGCCGTGGCGATCCCGACGCCAGGCGGTCGCGACCTGCGTCTCGATCCAGTACGCGCATCCCAGCGCGAACACGGAGTAGAACGCGGTCCAGCCGATGAACACGCTCGCGTAGCCGCCGCTGGCGGGGCCGAAGCCCAGCGTCGTCCACTCGATTACCTGCAGCAGCACCGCCAGAAGCACGAGCGCCAGCGCCGCTGCCCCCGCACGCACCGCGAGCTCGGGCCGCGTGGCCACGGCGCGTAGCGCTGCAGCGCTCAGGACCAGCGCCACCACGATCGCCACGCCGAGACCGACCGACGGATTGATGTTGTGGCCGATCTTCCAGTCGTTGTGGGTGTCGAGCGAACGCAGGTAGAAGTAGGCGAACACGAACGACACGAAGAAGAAGGCGGCCGCGCCGCAGAGCAGGCGCGCGCCCACCCACAGCGCACGTGGCTGCCACTCGGGCGGCTCAAGCTCGATGTGGGAAGCGGAGGGGGCGGATGCCGATCCTTCCATCCCCTAGCTCACTGCTCCCGCCGGAGCCGGCGTCCGTTCGGGCTCTACTCCGTAGGGATACGGGTCGTCGTCGAACACGGGGAACCGATCGAAGTCGTGCAGGGGCACAGGCGTGGGCAACTGGAACTCCGCCGACTTCGAGTGCCACGGGTTGTCCTCCGCGGGCTCGCGTTTGATCAGCATCGACCAGATCAGGTTGACCAGGAACACCAGCATCGACAGCCCGATCACGAAGGCCGACACCGAAACCCAGATGTTGAGCGCCTGCAGGTTGGTGGGGTAGGTCACCACGCGCCGGGGCATCCCCAGGAAGCCGAGCGCGAACAGCGGCATGAACGTTGAGTTGAAGGCGATGAACAGCGACCAGAAATGGATCTTCGCGAGCCGCTCGTTGAACCGGAAGCCAGTCATCTTCGGACCCCAGTAGTAGACCGCGGCGAACAGCGTGAACACCAGGCCGCCCATGATCGTGTAATGGAAGTGCGCCATCACGAAGAAGCTGCCGTGCGTCGTCACGTCGCTCGGGACGTCTGACAGGAACACCCCGGAGATACCGCCGATCAGGAAGTTGAACACCCACGCCAGGCAGAAAAGCATCGGCACGGTGAACCGTATTCGCCCTCGCCAGAGCGTCCCCATCGCGCAGACGAAGATGAACCCGGTGGGCAGCGAGATGAGCTCGGTCGAGAGCATGTAGAACGGCCGCAGGTCGGCGTTGATGCCGCTCACGAACAGGTGGTGCTGCCAGACGAAGAAGCTCAGCAGCGACACGCCGAGCATGCCGGCGACGGCGAGGCGGTAACCCCACAGCGGTTTGCGCGAGAACACCGGCAGCAGCTCGAGCACGATCCCGAAGCCCGGCAGCGCGACGATGTAGACCTCGGGATGGCCGAAGACCCAGAAGAGGTTCTGGAACAGGTAGCCGCTGCCGCCGTTGCCGGCGACGTAAAACGCGGTCTGCACGGTGCGGTCGAGCGCCCCCATCAGCAGTGCCGCGATCAGCATCGGCGACGCCAGCAGCATCAGGAACGCGGTCGCCAGCACGCTCCAGACGAAGATCGGCAGCCGCGTCCAGGTCATCCCCGGGGCGCGCATCGTGATGATCGTCGCCAGCAGGTTGAACCCCAGCAGACACATCGAGACCCCGATGAGCGCGAAGAAGCCGATATAGGCGTCATAGCCGGCCGTGCCCTGGTCGCCGAGCGGCTGATAGCCGGTCCAGCCGGTCTGGAAGCCGCCGAAGAAGACTGTCGTGACCAGGACCACGCCGGCCGCCATCAGCAGCCAGAAGGTGAACGACTCGATCCGCGGGAACGCCATCCGCCGGGTGCCGATCATCAGCGGCACGAGCCAGTTGGCGAACGGTCCAAGCACGCCCGAGGTCATCATCCCCATCATCATCGCGCCGTGCATTCCCACCAGCGTCAGATACTGGTTGGCGCCGAACACGTGCACGTTGGGCTGCAGCAGCTCGGTGCGGATCAGCATCGCGTTGATGCCGCCGACGAGGAAGAAGACGCCGATCCCGACGATGTACTGGATCGCGACAACCTTGTGATCGGTGCAGAGGCGGAAGTAGCGCCCGACGCCCTCTCCCTCTGACTCGTGCTCGGCCAGCGTCGGGGGATGGCCGAGCATCCGGCGGATCGGGTAGTTGGCGAAGCCGAGCCCGACGAGGAAGCCGATCACGCCGAACAGGTACCCGAGCAGAATCGCGATGTCGTTCTGACCGGACCCGATCGTGTAGTACGCGAGGCTCGGGGCGTGGATGGCATTGCCGATCAGGTTTCCGACCAGCCACCCCACGATCGCCAGCACGATCCCGGTCAGCAGGTTAAAGCCGAGCAGGCCGCGCCACGCGGGGCGCCGTCCGGCTGAGATCGTGATCGCCGTCATCAGCTTCTCCTTCCGGGGGCCGGAAAGTACTTCTTGGAGTACGGCGTCAGCGACTTGGTCGCCGGCGCAAACTGCCGCTGCTGCTGCGCGATCCAGCTCGCGAACTGGGTCTGGGGCACGACGTGGCCGGTCTCGAACATGTAGCCGTGCCACAGGCCGCACAGCTCGGCGCAGTGGATGTTGAACGTCAGCGGGTACTTGGTCTGCACGTAGGCGATGTTGTCGATCCCCGGATTGGCGTCCGCCTTGACGCCGAGCTGGTAGGCCCAGAACGAGTGGATCACGTCCAGCGACGTGACGTGGAACTCGATCTCCGTGTCGGCGGGCAGCTCCAGCGCCGGAGTCTCGACGCCGCCGTAGGACGGCCAGCGGTAGTCGAACTTCCACTGCTGGGCGATCACCTGCACCTGCAGCGCGTGGCTGGAGCCCGCCGGGGCGGCGATCGGGTTCGGCCCCTGCCCGCCGCCGGAGCCGTCGGCGAGCATCCGGACCGTGCCGTACCCGGCGAGGAACAGGACGATTGCCGTAGTGGTGATCAGCCACCACATCTGAATCCGGGCGTGGCCACGCAGCGGCGGGCCGTCGAGCACCGTCTGGGGCTCGCGCTCGCGGAAGGCGATCAGCGCATAGATAAAGAACACCAGCACCGCCAGCGCCGGGGGCGTGGAGATGCCGAACAGCACCGTGTTGTCGACCACCTGACCCGCGGCCTGCACCGTGCCGTTGCCCGGTGGCATGCCCGGCGCCAGCACGAGCACGACCAGCGGCACCGCGATCACGCACGAGCCCACCCACCACAGCACGACGCGACGCCAGTGATTGACCTCGTTCATCGACAGCTGAGCCTCATACGACCTTGATGAACCCGTCCATGTAGCCCACCGTCTGCATCGGTCCGCCGAACCCCTCGATGAAGCCCAGGGCGCAGGGCACGAAGCATTGCCAGCGGTACAGCCCCGCAGCGGGGGTGCGGAACGTGAACGAGATCGTCTCGTGGGCGTTGCTCAGCGAGCACGGGGCGTTGGCACACAGATTCTTGGCGGTGCTTGGGGGCCCCGGGAGCGGCACCGAGAGGCCTATCTCGGGGACCGCGAACACGTGTGAGGCAACGGTCGGATCGATCGCCTGCGTCGGCTTGCCGTTGAGCATGAAGTTGCCGCCGACGGTCCCGGTCGCCTGTGAGATGAACTCGTTGCGCAGCCCGGTCTGGGTGTCGAACTCGTAGATCGTGACGTGCACGAGCGTGTGCGCGGGAAGAACGTAGGTCGTCACGTGACGCCAGTTGCCTCCGCTGGCGTCGACCGCGTAGTAGGAGACCCAGGTCGGATGCGCGTCGTTCAGCGCGGCGGCCGGAACAGTTCCGAGATACAGCTGCGCGCCGGTAGGAGTCTGGGCCGCCGAAGCCGATCCTGACGCGTTTGTCAAGTAGAGCCCAATGTACACGCCGAGCAGCCCGCAAACGATTGCCGCGCCGAGCGCGATTCCGATCAGTCTTTTTGTGTATGCGCTCATTGCCCTTCCCTCTCCGTCGCCGTGGAACCTATCGCGCACGGCCTGAAAGGCAAGCAGATGACGGCGATGTCATCTTGCGGTCATTTACAAGTCATCCGCGGACGGATATGTTCCTTCCCCGTTAAGCAGAGCGAGGGTCGATGCGAATACTTGTGGTGGAGGATGAGGAACGGATCCGCGCATTCCTTGCCCGGGCGTTCGAAGCCGAGGGCTACAAGGTCGACGTCGTGCAGGACGGCGAGCGCGGCCTTGCGCGGGCGCTCGCCGGCAGCTACGAGTTCGTGATCCTCGACCTCATGCTGCCCGGACGCGATGGTTTGGATGTCCTCCGTGAGTTGCAACGCCAGCGACCCAGCCTGCCGGTACTGATCCTCTCCGCGCGCAGCGACATTGCGACCAAGCTGCGAGGCTTTGAGCTCGGTGCGGTGGACTACCTCGCCAAGCCGTTCTCGCTCGATGAGCTGCTCGCTCGTGCGCGCGTCCAGCTGCGCCGCGCGCACGAGACGGATGACGGCACAATCCTCCGCGCCGGCCGTCTCGCACTCGACCTTGCCCGCCGACAGGCGCGCGTCGGCGAGACGGTGGCCGACCTCTCCGACCGCGAGTTCCGCCTACTGCATTTTCTGATGGTGCACGTCGGGGAGGTGATCAGCCGCCAGCGCCTCCTGTCCGAGGTGTGGGGCTTTGACTTCGATCCGCGGTCAAACGTGGTCGACGTGTGCGTGCGGCGGTTGCGCCGGCAGCTCGGCCCCGACGCGCCAATCGAGACCGTCCGCAACGCCGGCTACCGCGCCGCCGCGTGAGCAGGCGCGCGCTGCTGCGGCACTACCGCATAGAGCTCCTGTGGCTCGCGTTCGCGGCCGCGAACTACGCGGCGATGATCATCTGGCCGAGCTGGGAGACGATCCCGTTCCACTTCGTGTGGATCAGCCTCACGCTCCTCTATGGCTTCCGCGTCTGGCCGATGAGCGGGACGCTGATCGTCCTCGGCGGGGTGATGGCGATGACTGCTGTGTCGATCGCGCTCGACGCGTTCGAGGGCATCCAGCTGTGGGGCGAGCTGTTCGAGGTGCCGCTGATGGCGGCGATGTTCCTGGCGATGGTCTGGCACGCCCGCCGGCGCGTGGAGGCGCTGCGGATCGCTGAGGAACGCGCCGACGAGCGCCGCTCGATGCTCGAGCGCCAGGAGCGCTTCATCCATGACGCCTCGCACGAGCTGCGCACGCCGGTGACGATCGCTCGCGGTCATCTCGAGCTGCTGCGCGGCCACGGCGGGGAGTCGCCCGAGGTCGACGTGGCGCTCGATGAGCTGGCTCGCATCGACGCGATCATCGAGCGCCTGCTGGTGCTCGCGAGAGCCGACCAGCCCGACTTCGTGCTGACCGTCGAGATTGAGCTCGAGCCGCTCTTGGAGGATGTCTTCATGCGGTGGTCGGAGGTTGCGCCACGAGCCTGGCGGCTGGGGCCGATCGCGCCCGGCCGCCTGCTCGTCGACGTCGAGCGCCTGCGCGCGGCGCTGGACGTGCTGCTCGAAAACGCTGTGAAGTACACGCAGACCCATGCCGCGATCGAGCTGCGCGCGCGCCGCGACGGCCGGGGGCGGTTGTTGATCGAGGTCGAGGACGAGGGCTCCGGCGTGCCCGAGGAGGCGTTGCGGCGAATCTTTGACCGCTTCGCGCGGGCCGATTCAGCGCGTACACGTTCGGCGGGCGGCGTCGGTTTGGGCTTGGCGATCGTCGATGCGATCGCCAAGGCCCACGGCGGGGAATGCACGGTCACGAGCACCGCGCGAGGATCGATCTTTACGCTGCGCCTGCCCAATTTCACGCCCGCCGTCTCAAAGCACGCAGCGCCGCCACTCGTTCGGTAGCTCGGCTTCTCGGTTTGAAGTGGTGATCCCTGGATCGTTTCGAGGGGACCCGCCCGGCTAATCAGAGTCCTGAGAGCCTCGCGCCCACTCGAATATGGGTGCGAGGTGCTCGACCTGCTCTTCGGTCACCCCGGTCAGTTCGAGGCTGGCCCGGGCGGGGCGTTTCTAACGGGCGCTGCGACCGCCACGTACCTTGGCCAGGATCGGCGCGAGGTGCTCGCGGAGCTCCCCGTCGGTGAGACCTCGGATCTCGAAGCTGGCATCGCCGCGATCGGTGCGAACGACCAGCTGGGCTCGCGCGCGCCGGCGGCGCCGCCGGAGCGCGTTCTGTGGGCGGGGAAGCTCGAGCTCGGCGATCTCCTCCCAGCTCAGCCGCCCGATCACGTCGCCGCCTTCGGCGTCGACCACATCGAACCCGGCCTCGGAGAAGCGCAGCTCCAGATTCTTGCCTCCGCGCGGAAGGTTCTCGATCCCGTCCAGATGCACGGCCGCCAGGCGGATCGCCTGCGGGGTGAGGTCCACGGCCTGGGCCGCGGGCGCTAGTTCGAGCGGCCCGCCGGGCTCCGGCTCCGGCAGAGCCTCGGGCTCGTCGGGCGGCACCTCGGCCTGGGGCTCGGGCACCGCTTGGGGCTCGGGCACCGCCTCGGGCTCGGGCTCGTCGGGCAGCGCTGCGACCTCCGCCCGGGCCTCCGCCTCGGGCCGCGCTTCGACCTCCGCCGCTGGCTCGGGCGAGGGTTCTGGCGGGGGCGAGGGTCCTGGCACGGCCAGCGACTCCGGCTCGGCCGCGAACACCGTCCGATCGAGAACCGGGCCCCCGACCATTTCCTGCGCGCGGATCACCGCGGGGTGCTCCAGGGCCTCGCCGAGGCCGATGTCCAGCTCGTCCATCGCCACGCTCGCCAGCGCGCGGCGCCAGAGCGCCGCGTCGGCGCGTTGCGTGGCCTGCGCGAGCATCCGCTCCAGCTCGTCGCGGCCGATCGTGATCCTGCTCGAATAGGTAACGGCCGCATGATCAAAGGCCGGTCGCAGGCGTCGCAGCAGCGCGCCATGTCCGAGCTCAGCGATCTGCCGAGCCGTCTCCTCGATCGTGTCGGTCACAAGTTGGCCCCCTTCAGCAACTCCGCAATTCGATCCAGGAATTGCGCTGCCATTTCACCGTAGAGGATCCGATGATCGCAGGCGAGCGTCATCAGCATCGTGTGGCCGGCGACGACCGAGCCGTCGCGCACCACCGGGGCGGCGCGGATCGCTCCGCAGGCGATCGTCGCCGCCTGCGGTGGACTGACGGGCGGACTCCAGAGGATCGGACCGTGACCGCTCATGTCACTCAGCGTGAACGTCGCGCCGGCCAGCTCGGGCGGGGTCAGGTGCCGCGCCCCCGCCCGTTCGATCAGCGCCTCGCACTCGTCGCTTAGCTCCTCCAGCGACTTGGTGTCGGCGTCGAGGATCGTCGGCGTCGAGTAGGCGTCCGCGCTGTGCACGACCAGGGCGACGTTGACGCGGGAGTACAGCTCAAAGCGCCCGTCGCGATACGCGGCGTTGGCACGCGGCACCTGACGCAGACCTTGCGCGCAGGCGCTGACCAGCATCGCCGTCATCGAGTGCCCGCGCGCATCGCCTAGCGCCAGGCAGGCGCCCATGTCGACCTCGGCAACCAGCTCCAGGTCCGGGATCGTCGCCCTGGCCTCCGCGCTGCGTCGCGCGATCGTCCGCTGCGCCCGAGTCGGCTCCTCGACGCGGGTATCGCCTTTCAGTCTTGCGGCTTCGGTGGGGGGTGCCGGTGGGTCCACGATCGGCGCAATCTACCCGCTAACCATAAGTTTCGCGGGTTTGCGTAGTCCGGCCGCTCCGGCGTCGCGCCGTCACCCCAGGCCCTCCGCCGATACGTCGGCGCCCTCCCAGGTGGAGACGAACTCGTCGGCCTCCAATCCGACCAGATCGGCGCGCAGCGCCTTCACCAGCTTGGCGGCCGGCTTGGCGGGCAGGTCCCAGTACAGGACGACCTCGCCGTCCTCCACCGACACGATCTCGATCCGGTCCAACCGGTGTGGATCGGCCAGGAACGCTGGCTCAAGTCCCTCCCGTGAGACGATCAGGTGAAAGGCGCGGTTGGCCTTCATGTGATCGCCGTCAGCGCCTCGGCGGCGCGCTCCACGCTGGCGTCGCCGTCGAACACACGATCTCCGACCTGGATCGCCGGTAGCGAGGCGACTCCGCCGTCCCGTGCACGCGCTCCGGCGAGCTCCAGCGCACCAGCCACCGAGCGCAGCCCGATCCCCTTCAGGATGGCCGTCGGGTGCATCTCGCAGGCGGCTGCAGCGATCAGCACCGTGTTCTCATCGCCGAGATCATGGCCGCCCGCGAAAGCCTGTCGGAAAGCGGCCAGCGAGAACGCGACGGCGCGCCCGACGCGCTTGGCGTAGGTGGCGGCGAGCATCGCCAGCCGCGTGTCGGGCGGCCAGTCGACCGGCCAGCGCAACGGCTGCAGGCCCTGCGCGTCCACCTCCAGCCCCCAGCGCTGTGGATCGGCCGCGGCCTCTGCGACGCCTAGGTCCCGGCCAAGCACGGGCTCCCACTCGGGCACCACCGGGAGCTCGGCCATGATCCGCTCGGCGGCGAGATAGCAGGCGGGGCTGCCGAGGTCGTAGTAGAAGATCGGCTGCCCGGGTTCCGGCGGCATGCTCGCCCCAGGCGCGCTACGGGCGCTAACCGTGGATCAGCCAGCCGTCGGCGGCGCGGGCGGCTTCCATCACGGCCTCGGACATCGTCGGGTGGCCGTGCACAAGGTGCGCGACCTCGGTGTAGCCACCTTCCAGCGCGCGCGTGTTGACGAGCTCCTGGATCAGCTCGGTCGCCTTGGAGCCGACGATGTGCCCACCGAGCAGCTCGCCGTACTTCTTCTCGCCGACGATCTTGACCAGCCCGGTCCGGTCGCCGTAGACGGTGCCCGCCCCGACGGCGCCGTACTGGACCTTGCCCACGACTACGTCGTAGCCCTGCTCGCGCGCCTGCGCCTCGGTCAGCCCGAAGCTGGCCACATTCGGCTTGCAGAAGGTTGCGCGGGGGATGTCGACATAGGCGAGCGGATGGACCGGCAGGCCGGCCGCATCCTCGACGGCGATCACGCCCTCGTCGGAGGCCTTGTGGGCGAGCGCCGGGCCGTGGACCAGGTCGCCGATGGCGTACACGCCGGCGACACTGGTGTGCATCGCTCCGTCGACCTCGATCAGGCCGTCGTCGGCGAGCTTGACGCCAGCCGACTGCAGTCCCAGCGCCTCGACGTCGGGGCTGCGTCCGGCGGCGATCACCAGCCAGTCGACCTCGCCCGATTGGTCGTTGTAGGTGAACCTGACGCTGGAGCCGGCCGACTGCACGTTCCGCACGAGCGTCGCGGTGTGGACCTTGATCCCCTGCTTCTTCAGCCCGCGCTCGGCGACCTTGGAGATGTCGGCGTCCTCGGTCGGCAGCGCGCGATCCAAGGCCTCGAACAGCGCCACCTCAACGCCCAGGCGGGCGTAGGCGGAGGCGATCTCGCTGCCCGACGCGCCGGCGCCGACCACGGCCATCGTCGCCGGCAGCTCGCTCAGGGCCCAGGCCTCCTCGGTGCCGATCACCCGTTCGCCGAACTCGGTCCCGGGGATCGGTCGCTTGACCGATCCGGTGGCGAGGATGATCGTCTTGGCGGCCAGCAGCTGATCGCCGACCTTGACCTGCCCGCCGCCGGCGAGCGAGCCCTCGCCCTCGATCAGCTCGATCTGGTTCTTCTTGAACAGCCCGGCGACTCCACCGGTCAGGGTGGAGACCACCTTCTGGCGGCGGGCGCTGACTGCCGCGTAGTCCACCTCGGGCGGTCCGACCTTGATCCCGAACTCGCCCGCCTCGCGGATCTCGCTCAGCACGTCGGCCACGCGCAGCACTGCCTTGGCGGGGATGCAGGCGTAGTTCAAACACCGCCCACCAACCGTGTCCTGCTCGATCACGGCCGTCTTCATCCCCAGCTGCGCGGCCCGGATCGCGGCCACGTAGCCGCCCGGGCCAGAACCGATGATCACGCAGTCATAGGATCGCTCTGCCATCAAATCGGAGCCTATCTCACGTGGCGCCCTAGGTTGGCGGCGCAGGCCCCAATCCGGCGCGCCTCCAAATCCCTCAGCGGCCGGGGTAGCTGGGCATCTGGATCCGGCCCAGGACCCGGACCAGCTTGTAGAACAGATAACCCGCTCCCGCCATCACCGCCGGCGGCACGAGGAACCCGAGCAGGTTGCTGGCCTCGATCAGCAGCAGCGCGAACAGCATCGTGATGATCGCCAGCAGCGCCATGAAGGCGAGCACCGCGCCGTACCACAGCTTCCACAGACCGATCGCACAGGCGAACATCAGCAGCGCGAACACGATCACGCCGGCAGCTGCCGGGTGCTTGCCGCCGATCTTGGCTCCGGCCGCGAACGCGATCAGGTTGGCGCCCCCCAGTATCACCGCCAGCCCGGCGCCGACGATGATCGCTCCCGGGCGTTCGCCGGGCGCCAGCGGCGCCAACGCTGCGCGGGCCTCGGCGTCACGGCGCTGGGAACGGCTGAGCGTAGGT
>OBLU010004672.1_pt1 | contig 12320 bp, 14 predicted proteins | sample 1518681 | NCBI WGS metagenome assembly OBLU01 (sample SAMEA3539304, study PRJEB22396) | soil metagenome | biome: tundra; feature: field; material: soil | place: USA | collected 2010-05 | depth 0.15 m | reverse complement strand
CCGAGATCTACCCTCTTTCCCTACACGACGCTCTTCCGATCTAGAGCCAAGGCGACTCAACCGGCTCTTCAGGACATAGTCGGTAGCTCCTTGTTTCATCACGGCGGCCGCGGCTTCCTCGCCGATAGTGCCGGATACCATGATGAAGGGAATGGCGAGCCCTTGCTGCTGAAGCAATTGCAGCGCGCGTGTTCCGCTGAACTGAGGCAAAGCGTAGTCCGCCAGGATGATGTCGGGTGCCTGCCCGAGGTGGGACAGGTAGGCGTCCTCCGTGTCCACCCGCTCCCAGCCCAAATCGAAGCCGCTGCAGCGCAGTTCGTGCACCATCAGTTCCGCATCCGGCGGACTATCTTCGACGATCAGCGCGTGCAGCGGTTGCAGGGCAGAACACGAACTCTCTGAGCTAGTCATTGAATAGCTTTCTGCGTCCCTTCGCGTGACGCGGACCTGCATCAGCATTTGGACTTTCTTTCCGCCATACGCAGAGCCCGCCGCGGTTACCTGGCGACCGCAACCTTTTCCGCTGGTCGACTCGAACCCTCGGGCACGGGAGGCTGATTGATCACCAACCAGTACAATCCCACTTTCTTCACCGTGTCGCGGAACTGGTCGAAGTCCACCGGCTTCTGGATGTAGCTGTTGGCGCCAAGTCCGTAGCCATCGACTAAGTCGCGCTCTTCTTTCGACGAAGTCAGAATCACCACTGGAATGGTCTTCGTTCGCGGATCGGCTTTGAGCCGCTTCAGGACCTCCATCCCGTCCACTTTGGGCAGCTTCAGGTCGAGCAAGATCAGCTTCGGCGGGTGCTCGAAGGAACGGTCGGCATGGGGTCCATTGCAGAACAGGAATTCTAGGGCCTCTTCCCCATCGCGCGCGACGTGAATACTGTTGGCCAGGTTTTCTTTGCGCAGGGCATGGAGGGTAAGCTCCACGTCATCCGGATTGTCTTCCACCAATAGAATCTCGACTTGTTGCGTGATCATGCTGGATCTCCTACGATTGCTGCTCTTGTTTTGAGTTCTGTCTTCTCGGAGGTTCCGAGGGTGAAATAAAAAGTTGCGCCCTTGTCCAGTTCGGCCTCTGCCCAGATGCGGCCACCGTGTTTCTGAATAATGCGCTGGACTGTAGCCAGACCGACGCCCGTACCTTCGAAGTCTTCCGGGCGGTGAAGACGCTGGAACACGCCGAACAGCTTGCTCGCGTACTTCACATTGAAACCGACGCCGTTGTCGTGCACGAAGACCACCGGCGTTCCCTCTTGATCCTTCTGTCCGACTTCAATAACAGCGAGGCTGCGAGGACGAGTGAATTTAACCGCGTTCGAGAGGATGTTCTGGAAGACCTGCTTCATCAACGCGGGATCGCATTCCACGAAGGGCAGGTTCTCGATCTTCCACTGCATCTGTCGTCCCTCACACTCCGGCTTCAGTTCGGCAATTACCTCGTTCACCACCGTATTCAGACCAGTGACTTGCAGCCGCACCTCATGGCGGCTTATCCGGCCGAGGTTCAGCAGATCGTCCACGAGTTGGCCCATGCGTCGCGTGCCTTCCTCGATGCGCTGGAGATGGTGCAGAGCCTCAGGCGCAAGGCTGGAACCGTACTCTTCGGTCAGAATCTTGGAGAACCCGCTGATATGCCTCAGAGGAGCACGCAAGTCATGAGAGACAGAGTAGGTGAAGGCTTCGAGCTCTTTGTTGGCGGCCTCCAATTGAGCGGTACGCTGGATTACGTGCTGTTCCAACTCCTCTTTGAGGCGTTGAACCTCGTCTTCGGCTCGCTTGCGCTCGGTGATGTCGCGGGCCGCTGCAAAAATGCCTTCGATCTCCCCCACCTGATTCTTGAATACGGTGGCGTTGTACGACACGTCCATCGTCTTACCAGAGAGGTGTTGGATACGGAGCGGGTAGTCCCGCACGGACCCGCTGGCAAATACCTGCTCATAGCCTTGTCGTGCTTTCTCAGGTTGGGTGAAATAGTCGGAGAAATCACTGCCGATCAAGCGCTCCCGCGAAACCCCCGTCGCTGTCTCGGTGGCGCTGTTCACATCGGCTATCTTGCCATCCGGACTGATCGTCACCAACGGGTCCAAGCTCGCCTCAAGCAGACTGCGGGCGTAAAGCGATGCATTGCGCGCCTCTTCCTCGGCCCGCTTGCGTTCGGTGATGTCACGCACCACTTTGGAGAATCCACGGAGTTTTCCAGACTCATCGCTCAGGGGAGCGATGACGCAATTGGCCCAAAACGCTGAACCGTCCTTGCGAACCCGCTCTCCCTGCTCCTCAAAGCGCCCTTGGGCAATGGCCTTCTGCAATTCCTGGTTGGGCTTGTCGTTTTCGCGGTCTTTCGCGGTGTAAAAGCAGGAGAAATGTTTGCCCAGGACTTCTTCGGCCCGATACCCATTCAGGTTCTGTGCGCCGGCGTTCCAACTGACGACGCGGCCATCGGGATCGAGCATGTAGATGGCGTACTCCTTTACTCCGTCGAGGAGCAGGCGAAGTCTTTCTTCACTGGTACGGCGCGCTTGTTCCGTTTGCTCCCGTTCCCGCTGAGTGCGATCTATAATGTATGCAGTCCATACTGTGAGGCTCGCCAACAGCACGGTGCAGAACACAGTCATCATCGTGAGCCCGGTCCACTCGGAATAAAGTCCGGTCAATTCCCCCTTCCATCGCAACCAGCCGGCCACCAGAGGAACGAGAATGGCAGCCGGCAACAACCAGCGCGTCAACGTACCACCCAATGTTGCGCTCGCGACCAGTGCCCCCAGGCCGCAGTGACGGCGGGCAAGCATTAGCCCGAGCGAGAACAGAAACAGGGCGGCAGCGGTCACGGGGGAGATGTGAGTATGTGTAGTATTCGCAACCAGAACAAAGTCGAGGATGCCGAACATGGAAGCGATGGCCGCGCCACAGGGCAACAACAGCGCCGACCAGCGAGCCAGCCTCGTCTTCGCATCCAGGAGCAGCAGGGCGGGTCCAAGCACAAAAAAGTCAAAAGCCGTGATCGGTGACATGAGGCCAGGGCGCACGCTTCCTAGAATGTCCTCCACTCCAGCCTTAAACAGCAGCTGATCAATGCCAATGTCCCAACCGAATACGCACTCCAGCAAGGAGAGCAGGCCCACCACGCTGGCCATGACGGCTGCGATCTTCGCCGCTAGCCTCCAGCCGGAAGCGAGGCGCGGCTGCTCCCTCTTCAGAACCCAAAATGCAAAACCAATCACGATGAAGCAAAAAGCGGCATTCACCTTGACCGCAACCTGTCCGGGGAGAATGCTCTTCACGATTTGGATATGAAGCATCCATCCCGTCAGTATGCTCACGCCAAAAGCAATTGCCAGCAGGCTGCAAGCTGCCGAAAAGCGATCCAAGATTCTTGAGATCGCAGGGTCAGATGGACTCGTCATCGTTTCTCCCGTAGGAGCTGGCGAAAGCCAGCCCTTCGTGTTCGCATGATCACCATCGCCAACTACTCGCGTGCCCCAATACTGGCTCGCTGGCGTCTTGCTAGGACTTACCTGGGCTTGTCTCTGCCCTCTCACGCATCCAACTCATCACCGCGAGGGTTAATGCGTCGCCTTGTTCGGCAACGGCCGAAGGGCATGGTTAATTTCCAATCGCTCTTCCGCAGTCAGCCCTAGAAACTCGAATCCGGACTGAGGGCTCGAAACATATCGCACGATCCCGACCGCGTTGAATGGATGCGCGCGAAGATGGAAATCAATTCCACAGATCTCTCCTACGACCACGTGGCCTTGCACGACAGCACCAAGGCCGCCTTCGCTGATGTCCACACTGATGCCACGCGTCGTCTGCATACCGCCCCCAATAAGGTGTCGGAGCGTTAACGGGACGCTAAACAGAATCCGCGGGTATTTCCGGACAGGCTCAAACGCAGCGCTTCTTGTCGCATGCAGCTCGGATAACATGGTGAACCTCCTTCTCCAGCAAAGTCGCAGCCCTTGCATTTGCGCAGACCAGCTGCCTTCCCGGCGTGGACAAAGCGGTGGACACAGGAAAGCGGTGCCCTGACCGGCGAGAACAGCGCCCTCCGCATGACGGTACGGGTCACGGACTGTTCGACCTGCTGTCCGTAACCCTCCGGTTGTGGCAAAATGCTTCGACTCCAGTGGTCGCACCCAGCTCACGACGGCAAAGCTGTTCCGGTCTCAGTCTTGGGCAGAGCGGCACGGATAGCGGCCAACAATTGCCAGTTGTCCGCCGGCTTTTGAAAGAACGCAGCCGCGCCGGAATCCAAGGCGCGCCGCTCGTTGCATTGTGGATCTCTCGCCGTCAAAACGATCACCGGGATGGTAGAGAGTTTGTCATCGTTTTGCAGCCGGTCGAGCACTAAAAAACCATTTCCAGCAGGCAGGCCAAGATCAAGAATGATCAGGTTCGGATGTTCCTTGTAGGCCGCTGCAATGGCCGAGTATCCATCGCAGGCATGTACCGTGTGATAGTGGTTCGCTCGTAGACGCAGCTTCAGAGCCTGCCTTAAATCGGGGTCGTCGTCCACGATCAGGATTTTTGCTGTTGTCATCGCAACTTCTCCATTTCTGAGATTCACGTCATGCGTCCGGCGTGTGCCTCCTTACCTTTTGTTGAGAATTCTGTTTTGCCGCGCCGCTCGGGCCATTTCAGTCACGCGGACGGCAACTTCGTCCACCTGCTCTTCCAGAGTTTGGCCAGGTACGCTGACTGGGAGATTTACCGCCGAGGCTGACACTTCAAGTTCGCCCGAGGTTACAAGGTCGGGTACTTTCCCCACCTGTTCGCGAACACGTGTCATCATGATTTCCGCATTCGTGAGATTTGTGGACGCAATCACAAAATAGGTCTGCTCCAGTCCCTGAGTTGTCATCGGCGGCATGACCAAATCCTTGTCGAGGTACACGCATCGTTGCAATATCTCCAGGCAGCGCCGGCAGGTTTCTTTCCAGTTTCCGTTAGGAAGCTCCGAGCGCGTTTTCAAGTCGACCTTGACCAAAGCAATTGCATCTCGCAGGGCTCCATCCTTGGTGATCACCGGGAAGAGCAGCTTGGCCAGTGAATATAGCGGTAAGGTGAATGAGAACGTGCTGCCGTGGCCTGCTTCGCTGGCGACCCAAATACGCCCCCCGTGGAGTTCCACCAGTTCCTTCGCGATGAACAATCCGAGGCCCAGCCCTTTACGGCTGTTGTCGATGGAATTCGGGTCCTGATACATGCGCTCGAAGATCAACGCTTTGGCCGCTGGGTCGATCCCACAGCCAGTGTCTGTGACAGAGACATAGGCGAAGCCAGGGTCCCTTTCCACCAGGCTCGCTTGAACGGTGACGGCCCCGCCGGAGGGGGTGAACTTGATGGCGTTGTCGATGAGATTGATGAGTACTTCCAGAATGCGGTCGGGATCTCCGTAAATGAAGGGAAGGCGGACATCCAACCCTATCTCCAGTCCCACCTCCTTCTCGCGACCGACCGCCAGCATCATGGAGACGGCCAAGTGGATCAGATCGCCCAGGGAGACGCAATGGGGTTCGATTCGCACTTTTCCGGCCTCTGCCCGGCTTGCCTCCAACAGGTCCCGCACCATGGCTCCCAACTGATTTACACTCTTCAGAATCGTGCCAAGGTGGTCACGCTGTTCTGCGCTAACCTCGCCAGCCAGGCCATCGAGGAGGATGGTCACAAATTGATGAATACAGGTCAGCGGCGTGCGCAGTTCGTGCGAAACATGGGAGAGGAACTGGTTCTTGAACTCCAGTTGCTGCTTGCGGCTCATCTCCAGAGAGAGCAGCAGGGCCTGGCGTTCGATGGCATAACGCATGGCATGGTCTAATCCCCCGGTAGAGATGACGCCCTTCACCAGGTAGTCCTGCACACCCTGGTGCAGGGCTTTCATGGCCAGCGCTTCATCCTCCTGCCCCGACAGGATGATAATGGGCACGTTCGGTGCCTTCTCCAATACCTTGCGAAAAGTTTCCGCGCCCTGGCTGTCGGGAAGATTCAGGTCCAGCAAGATCACCGAGGGCGCTTTTTCTTGGATAGAGGCAAGTCCATCGGACAGACGCTTCACGCAGCTCACGTCGACACTCGGCTTGGCTTCAACCAGCCGCAAGCGGACTAGGTCAGCATCGCCAGGGTTGTCCTCGATCAACAAGACGTGGGTCGATTGATCGCTCATCGTCTCTCCTTTTGCGGCAGGCTCGCGAAGCCCAGCCAAAAACTCGCCATGGATTGCACCACCGCCACAAAGTCCGGAAGGTTTCCCGGCTTTCGCAGGTAACAGTTCGCCCCCAGTTCGTAGCTGCGCATCACGTCCGTACTGGCCTGCGAGGTGGTGAAAATCACCACCGGAATCTTGGCCAGCATGGGATCGGACTTGACTTCGGCCAGCACGTCTCGCCCGTCCTTCCGCGGCAGGTTCAAGTCCAGTACCACCAAATCCGGCACCGGTGCCTTAGCATATTTTCCTTGGTGGCGCAGAAAGGAGATTGCCTCCGACCCGTCCTTAACTGCGTTAATGTGGAAATGTCTCTTACTCTGGGCTAGGATTTCGCTGGTCAAGTCAATGTCGGCGGGATTGTCGTCGACCATCAGGATTTCAGGTGTAGTTTTCATCTTTGCTGTCTTCCTCCTCCTCGTTTTTTGTGATCGGTTTGACCGGAAGTGTGAACTTGAAGGTGGATCCGCGACCGGGCTCGGATTCAACCCAGATCCGTCCGCCATGCTGTTCGACAATCTTCTTGCAGATCGACAGTCCAATTCCGTTCCCCGGATATTCCGCTCGGGTATGCAGGCGCCGAAAAATCACGAAGACGCTGTCCGCGTGCTCGGCCGCGATGCCGATCCCGTTGTCCGCCACCAAAAAGACCCATTCCTTTCCCTTCGCTTCCGCACTTACGTGAATCAACTGCGGTTCGGCGCCACGAAACTTAATGGCATTCCCGATCAGGTTTTGAAATACCTGGACCAACAGGGAACTATCGGCAAGCACCACGGGGAGTTGATCGTGCTTTACGACCGTGCCGCTTTCCGCAATCGCCGCCTCCAGATTCGTCAGCGCTGCCTGGAGCACGGTATTGCAGTCGGTGCTGCGCGGAGCCAAGCCCTGACGGCCTACCCGCGAGAAAGCCAGAAGATCCTGCACAAGCTTCTGCATGCGCAGCGCGCCGTCGACGGCGTAGTGGATGTACTTGTCCGCGTCGGCGTCGAGCTTGCCGCGATAACGTTCCTCCAACAGCTGCGTATAAGTGGCAACCATGCGCAGGGGTTCCTGCAAATCGTGGGAGGCTACGTATGCGAACTGTTCCAAGTCTCGGTTGGAGCGGGCCAGCTGTTCCTGCGCCTGCTTGTGTTCCTCGCGCAATTGTTTGTCTCGCAAGGCCCGCCGCACTGACTGGGGCAGGCGTCCCAAGCGGTCTTTCAGGACGTAGTCGGCGGCACCCTGCTTGACGCAGTCCACCGCTGTGAGCTCGCCGAGGGCGCCCGACACCACGATGACCGGAATATCCAGTCCCTCTCGGTGCAAGACCTCGACCGTTTCCATCCCATTCCAGTTCGGCAACTTATAGTCCGCCAGTATCAAGTCGTAAGAGTCCCGTCGCACGAGGTCAGTGAATTCCTCCGCCGTCTGAACCACGTCTCCGCTGGCATCAAAGCCTGCCTGTCGCAGGGCGTGCAAGACTAGTTCGGCGTCGACTGGTTCATCCTCGACTAACAGAACCCGCAACGTGTCGCCTACTCTGTCCGGATCGTAGGAAAAATCTCGGGGGGCACCGCTTTGTTGGGGGGGCAGCGCAGCGCTTGTGGTGACGCCCAGACTCGGGTCCGTTTGATCGCGACGCCGCTCCACTCGCGGACTACTCACTCGCGGACTACTCAGAGGAAGCCTCAATTCGTTGGTTCCTACAATCCTCGGCCACATATCTATGACAAGATGTGATCGAAGTGTCAACGACAAGGATCGTCAGCATAATGAAGACTCCTCCAACTGCGATTTGCCACGTGACATATCGAGAGCCAACCGAATGGTGAAGAGCAGAGTACCGTCCTTCCATCGGCTTTTGGAAAAAGGCGGCGGCTCCTGCTTGTAGAGCTCGCTCGCGATTACCGGCCAACTCACGGCCTGTCAGAACAATCACCGGGATGTTGGCGAGACGGTCGCTTCTGTGCAATCGCTCCATCACGTCAAATCCATCTCCACGAGGAAGTCCCAGATCGAGAATCACCAGATCCGGCCTCTCCGTTACGATCGCGGCGGTAGCCGAAATGGCATCCTCGGCAAACAACACCTCGTAGCCATTCGCTCGCAGACGAACGCTCAACCCTTTTCTTAACGCGGCATTGTCTTCGACGATCAAGAGTCTCGTGTTGGGCATTAAGTACCCACTTTACAAGCACGATCGATTTTGCTCGTCGGGTCCTCAAGCGGCCCCGAAGGTCCATCGAGGGTGCTATCTAGTACTGTGCGAATTGTTGAAGTGTTCTCCAGGATGATGGCGACATAGTCGCATTGCTCGTCCGTCAATTTGCCAGCCAACCCATCGATCAGGATGTTTCCAAATTGATGGATGCAGGCGAGCGCGTTACGCAATTGGTGAGACTTGTTACCCAAATGAACGGCCAATTGTTCTGCGTTCTCTGCTGCCGGCCGTCGCGCGTGCTCTCTGTCGGCAATTAGCTGTTTTCGTTCCATCGCGTGGCGTATGGTCTGAATCAGGCAGTCGCACCGACATCCCTTGAAGACATATCCGTAGGCTCCTAGGCACAAGGCCTCTACAGCCTTGGGCCTCTCGCCTTCGTTCACCAGCGCGATCACCGCCGAGCCCCGAGCCATCTCGATAGTCCTTGTAGTTGATTCGGCCGCCGAAAAGTCAGGCAGCGAAAGACTCAAAAGCACAACATCAAAGGTCGATTGTTGTAGTGCATCGAGCCCTTTAGACAAAGTCGGGTAGCGTGTAACCCGGAACTGTTCGTCCTTCCCTGTGGTCGCGCTTGGGAGGATTTGAGGTGCCTCCTCAGAGTCGATCAGTAGAACGTTTACAGTTTTCATAGTTGTTCCGCGGATTGCCAATACCCATAGTGCACGTGACGCGCCAAATCGAAATCAATCTTGCTTTGTGGCCGCTAAAGGTCTGATTTGATGGGATCACTCTCACAAGCTCGTACGCGCGGCTGAAATCCGAAGGGGGCTGTTCTTGTCCAACATCTGGACGTTTGTCCAACATCTGGACGTTTACCATCGGAGCGCCAGTGTAACCGGCGCCGTGATCCAAAAGCACAATGAGGTATGGTGCGCGTCACACTTAACCGTTTCTCGCGCCGCTGGCCATCTGGAAAACGCTGGATATACCGCGGGACCGCGTTCCGGTTAACGACTGAAGTGTGGCTTGGCCCATGGTTAGGCTTCAACTATCCGGGAAATGTCAGATTTTACGGCAACGCCTTCAACACCGTTCCGACAGTCGTCGATGTTGGCATTCTCGACGCGGCATTCGTCTGAAGTCGGTCACGGGCGACGCCCGAAATCCATTTAGGGGCGGAAGGACGTTTGGTGTGCGCAGACTACTGCCGAAGGGTTAGGAGGCGTCTCTCCTTGCAAAGGGAGTGGCCTTTTCGGAACACCAACTGCGGTGACAATGTCGCAAGTAGCCACGGCACGCCGCTCGCAGCCGAAAAAAGGCGGACAGTGACCAGACTTTCACAGTTTCATGCAAAAACGCCAAACATACCTCCGATCCCGAGTTGACACCGCTTGCTGATCCACACCGTTAAGCGATGAGTCGGCTACGGCTGTAAAGCCCTCAGACTGGGACCGAACTCGGCTAGGTAGTTGGGCCTCGCATTCTGCGGACTCCTCTCGGGGCAACTGCATATTCCGCTCTAGCTTTTGGCGTGAACCGCGCGGTGCCAGTTAAGCGAAAAAAACCGGGGCAGACCGCCTGGTACCTATGCTAACCCTTTGGGGATTCTTCAATCTTCATTCTCGATAACAATTGATAGATCGCAAAATCGCCGCCTCCAAGTTGCAAAAGGAAGGGTTTGAATTCTGTGACGCCCAGCAGGGCCGCATAGCGAGCAGGGTTTCTCCAGTCTCGTTCTTTACCCGATTCATGAACCCACGGTGATCGCCAACCAGCGCGGGAGAGTGCGCCCGGTAGCCGTCGCCTTCTAGAACGGCGTTACAGAGCCATCGCTTTTTGGGGGCGGTTCCCCAATCGGCGTGGTACACGACCATGGGCAGATTAGTTGTTGCCATTTAATTTCGTCTCTTCGTACCACCTGAAGAATGCATCGAGGGCCAGCACGTCTAGAGCGCCTGAATCGGCTCTGAAAGGCCGCACAGAATCTCGAAGGTACCGACAAAATGAGCGGTGAAGTACGGATGTGGAAATCCGATCCTTGTGAAGCGGACCACACCCATATTCGGGTCAAGGTACTTCAGAATGCCCTGTGTAAAGAAGATCAGCCCCACCGCAATCCGAACTAGCAATACGCTGCGTGGGCCTCGTGTGGGTCCCAGTAGCAACTGAAGGTTTGTGCTCATCTAAGGGTGGCCTCAATAAGCTGGTTGCGAAAGATGCCTCTGGAAACAGGTTCGATAGCAAAGGGTGCTACATTATCGAAGTTCGTTGTCGAATTTCGATAATATTGTAACGGAAGTACGTGGAGTCATGGATTAAGTCTTGGGTTTTGTGCGCCGCGTCGTCGTCGTCCGTTTTCTAGAGACCCTGTGAGGCTGGTGTTCAAAGAGCTCGCGCACCTTCTCTTTGGCCGCTATTAGGGCCCTTCGTCCGGCAGGTGTTGCCCGATAGAACCTTCTGTATCGTCTACCTTCCTGCTTCTCTTTGGATACCAGGAGCCCGCGTTCTTCCAGAGAATGGAGTATTGGGTACATAGTGCCGGGACTGAGCTTGTAGCCATGTCGTCCCAGTTCCTCAATCATTCCGAGTCCAAAAATGTCGCCCTCGCACGCGTGGTGCAGAATGTGCAATCGGATGAGGCCCGAGTAGAGGTCTTGGTGAGGCGTGTTTTCGTTCTGCATCGGCCCCGATATCATACATCTTAAGGATCGTGCGGCTCCGTTAAGGGCTGCCCCAGCACTCCGCCCGATCCCAGGCGACCGAGCTGCAGACAACAGCTACTGGAAAACGCTGAAGGAAGGGGCTCCGCCGTCTTCACGAGCCTGGCATTTAACCCCGCTGAAACCAGTACATCCAGCAGGAGATGGGCACTTGGGCAGGGCGAATCTGGGTAGCGTACACCGATTTCTAAGCCGTCCGCAGAAATACTCTCATTCAGGTGGGGGCCAGAGACCATCCATCCCGCCTCCTTCAGTAAGGAAGCGAATTCCAAGGCTTCCTTCTCAGTGTACTTCCCTTGATATGAAACGACGGCCGAGTACTTCTGGTTGTGTCTCAGTCGTTCTAGAATGCCAATTTGTTGCGCTTTGGTGAGAGCGCCCATAGAACGCTCCATCGGGCTTTGCCAACACCTTCATGACAGAGGGTAATCGCCTTTCCCACATCTCCCTCTGTATTGAGGGCAGTGGCGCCACTGCAGGAGGTCTCAAGCATCACCGACACCACCACCCCATGGATGACGCCGTCGTGCGCCTCTCTGCAATTACCACGACCGTCCAACGTAAACATTAAAGGTTCTCAGAACACCATTAAGATTCGGATTCAACTGATCTCTGTAGCTGCCGTAGTAGAAGATCAGCCCTCCCTCGAACTTGTGCGGAAACAGGTAGTAGGCTTTCGATTGCCCGATCCATTGGGGAACGATAACTTGTGAGACCTGGGTCGCGCCAAGGTTCACGTTGGCGAGAGCGTCCGCGAAGCATATTTCGTCGGGCGGCGGGCACAGTGAGTTGAAAGTACCCGACGAAATCAAGGACTGGTTGCCGAGGAGTTTCGCATCGTCCGGATTCACGTCGGGCCGCATTCCGCTGCGGGCCGAGTTGTAGGTGAGCCTGAGATTGAAGCCCAAACGTTGCTTGACGGTGTACGTGGACTCGCCCCAGTAGGTCTGGCTGATCTGTATGTAGGGGACGGCGGGTTCGTTCACCACATATCCGACGCCGCTGTCGTTTTGAAAGTCCATGTAGGTCGTCAGATTATTCTGTTGGTACGAGTATCCAAGTCCCAGGTTCCAGGCCGGTACAAACCGGAACGTGGCGCTGGCCGTATCCACGTAAAAGCGATTACGCCGTTGAAAGTTTCCTGGCGCGTTCGGGAGCGGAATGGCGGGAAAGGCGTTCTGGCAGATGACGCTGGTGTCGTTCGTGAACACCAGCCACGTGGTGGGTGTAAGCGAGACATCAGCGAAAAC
>OBLU010004669.1_pt1 | contig 12324 bp, 14 predicted proteins | sample 1518681 | NCBI WGS metagenome assembly OBLU01 (sample SAMEA3539304, study PRJEB22396) | soil metagenome | biome: tundra; feature: field; material: soil | place: USA | collected 2010-05 | depth 0.15 m | reverse complement strand
TCTACACTCTTTCCCTACACGACGCTCTTCCGATCTCGTTGAGCGCGCGATGATGGCTTTGCGTCCGAGGTTTGATTGACCCGGAAGTAACAATCATGCCGCAGAAACTCATGGAAGTTCTTATGCTTGGGCGCTGCTCTCACGAGTTCTCCTGGCCTCGTCGCGGGGCTGACGGAGACTACTATCAGGTTTGCCTGTTGTGCGCCGCCGAGTACAAGTATGATTGGACGACCATGCGCCGCACCAAGCGGGTGGAGCACGCCAAGCCGGAAACCCTCGTCCGCCGCAGCCACACGCGGGAGAAGCGTCCGTCCTGGACCCCGCGCGCCCGCCGCCTGAAGCTCGACATTGCGCTTCGCTTCCGCGTCAACAGCACGAGTACGTGGTATGAGGGCGGAATCGAAAACCTCAGCCAGACCGGCGTGCTGTTTCATGGCCCGCAGCAGTTGCCGGTGAACGCTTTGATCGAGATGGTATTTGAGATGCCCGAGGAAATTTCCGGCCAGAAGAACCGCAACGTGCTCTGCCAGGGGCGCGTGATCCGCTGCGCAGACAACGAAAGTAAAAAAACGCAGGATCACATTATTGAAGACACGGAAGACGGCGCCAGCGTTTTGGCCGCCTCGATCGTCGACTACAAGTTCATCCGCTAGAACGGTTGGGGCACGACCCTCGCTTCGTCGTACACTCGGGAGGCAAGGTGGTCGCTTCCTGATGCCTCCATTCACGGCGCTGCTGCACACCAAGAATGATGCCTTACGCCTGGGGCGGGCGCTCGAAACGCTGGTTCCCTGCGGCGAAATCCTGGTCGTGGACCACCACTCGGCGGACGCCACAGGGCGCATCGCGCGCGAATACGGCGCGCGCCTTGTGGCTGCAGACAGTCAGGCTAATCCGCAACGCTATCTCGAGCTGGCGCGCTTCGATTGGATTTTCTGTTTGGACCCCGGGGATCCATCACTGAAAGTTTGCAAGCAAGCCTGTTCGAATGGAGCGCGCTGCCGGGCCACAGGGTTGTGAGCGGCTTTGCCGGCGCGCCCGCCTTTTCCGTGTTGGTGCGGGAGCAGATCGGCGAAGGTTGGCTGGACTGCCCTGCGCCGGAAACCCGCCTCATCTCCCGTGGCTGGCCCCTGTGGCGCGGGCGGCTCCCCGCCCATGAACCCTCCGCCGTCGCGCTGGAAGGGGGGTTGCTGCGTCTTGCCATGCCCTAAGGAATAGGGTTAGGGTTATCGGGCACGGTACCTCGTGATCGCAATCACAGGCGAAATCGCAATCCGTGTCCTAAACTATTTAGTTTGTGGCAGTAGGCCTTTCAGTATCTTAGTCAGTATCTTAGGAGGAGTTATGCGCACAATGAAGTTTGGCTGCGTGGCTGCGATTCTGCTGGCGGTTGTGTCTTTCGCCGTGGCCCAGGATCAGAAGGCGCCAGCCTCAGATCAGAAACCAGCGGTCGCCGTGAAACATGTTCCCATCACCAAAACGTCGGCCTCTTCCGGCAAAGAGATGTTCGTCAACTATTGTGCCGTTTGCCATGGGAAGGATGGCAAAGGCGACGGCCCGGCGGCACCCGCTCTCAAGGCAACCCCCACCGATCTGACCACCCTGGCCCAGAAGAATGGCGGGAAGTTCGACACCGCTCACGTCGCAGCTATCATCCGGGGACAGGCCGGAACCCCAGCTCACGGCAGCCAGGATATGCCGGTGTGGGGGCCGCTGTTCTCCAGCATCAGCCAGGGACACGACAGCGAGGTGCAGCAACGGGTCGCCAACCTGGTCAAGTACATCGAGAGCTTGCAGGTTAAGTAAAGCGGAAACAGCCTGCCGGTCGCAAGATGCCACGATGCGGGCGACATCTTCACGCGCCCGCACCCCTATTTGCAGCATAAACCCGCGAGAAAGCCGGAGCTGGCTGTCTGTTGGCTGGTCGCCAACAGGCAAGTCTGCGGCCGCAGTCGGCTCCATAGCTTGCGGCCAATTGTCCATTTGGACAGTGACTTCAGTACCTTAGTGCTGCCTGCCTTCATCGCCTTATAATCCACTCAAGAACCGAAAATATCTGCGTTCTCAGGAAGATGTGCGCGTCAAATCGCGATCGCACTTGCTGAAGAACGCTCAGAGACTACGTGGACCCATTTCAGGCATTCGCGATTTTTCTCCTGGGGCTGGCCTTTGGCAGCTTTCTGAATGTGTGTATCTACCGCCTGCCCCTGGATTTGTCGGTGGTGATGCCGCGCTCTGCCTGCCCCCGCTGTAAACGTCTCATCGCCTTCTATGACAATTTGCCGGTCGTCAGTTGGCTGCTGCTTCGCGGCCGCTGCCGCTACTGCAAAGCCAGAATCTCGGCGCGCTACATCTTCGTGGAGCTGCTCACCGGCGCGCTCTTTCTTGGCTGTTACGCTTACGGCGGACTCACGCTGGCTATGTTGAAATACTGCATCTTCGGATTCCTTCTGCTCGGTCTCATCTTCACCGACGCCGAAACCAAGCTCCTGCCCGACAAGCTGACTCTTCCCGGTCTCGCACTGGGCCTGCTGTTCAGTCTGCTGGTTCCGGTGCATGATGTGGCTTCGCAGTTTCTGCCGGGAATGGTGAACTTTCCGTTCAGCACGGACATCGCCGCTCGCCTGCTTTCCCTGCTCGATTCCCTGCTGGGTGCGGCCCTGGGCGCATCGTTCATTTACGGAGCGGGAGCGGTCTACTTGCGCTGGCGCGGGGCCGAAGGCATGGGCTTCGGAGATGTGAAACTGATGGCGATGGTGGGCGCCTTTCTCGGCATGAAGCTCACCATTTTCACCATCTTTGCCGCTTCGCTTGCGGGATCGCTGTTTGGCCTGACCACCGTGCTGGTGGTGTGGATTAAGCGCACTCATCGCTTCCAGCGCCGGCTGGCAAATCTGAAGGCCGCACGCCGCCGCGGATGGCAATCCGCGCAAATGGTGTACCGGCATTATCAAATGCCGTTCGGTGTTTTCCTGGGCAGCATGGCTCTGCTCGCGCTTTTCATGGGCAACCAGTTCTTGCGTTGGTACGGGAGGTTCTGGTGGTAAAGCTGCTTGCCAACCCGATGGCCTGGCGTGCCCTGCTGGTGCTGTTTGCGGCGGGAAGCGGCTTTATTTTTGCGATCTGGCTGATGCGTAGCCTGCGGAAGAAGATCGCCGACGAAGCCGACCTCGACTCCGGAGACGCGCCCAAGCTCGAGGCTTTGCCCCTGCACCTCTACAACACGGTCATTCAGCAACTCAAGCAACAGAAGCACGAACTGCAGGTGCAGACGCTGGCCGAGCAACGCCGCGCCCGCACCACCGAGAATTTCAGCCAGGCCGTGCTTTCCAATCTTTCCTCCGGCGTCCTGGTCTTCGGACTCAACGGACTGATAAGGCAGGCCAATCCCGCTGCCAAAGAGATTCTCGGTTTCAGTTCTCCTTCGGGCATGAGCGCGGACGATATTTTTCGCGGCGCCGCAGTTTGTTCGCCAGACTCTTCCTGCGGCGATCCCGCGGTCTATGCCGATGGGCTGGGAGATATGCCCGGACGGCTCGCCGAAGAAATCCATGCCGTGCTGCGTGAGGGCAGCAAGTGCCGTCAACTCGAGGCCGACTACACCACTCCCACCGGCCAGAAACTTCGCATTGCAGTCACAGTTTCGCCGGTGCCTGCGGTGGATGGCAGCCTGCTCGGCGCCGCCTGCCTGATCAGCGACCGCAGCGAATTTGAACGCATTCGCCACCAGCAGCAGTTGCATGGCGAGATTTCGGCCGAGATGGCGCTGGAGCTGCGCACTTCTCTGGCCACCATTTCCGGATACGCCCAGCAGTTGGCGCGGAGCCGCGATCCTGAACTGGCTCCGGAGCTGGCCGCCGACATCGCGAACGAGGCGGCTCGTCTCGACCGCCACATTGGAGGATTTCTGGCAACGAAGAGCGGCGCTGCGGACACCTCAACTCGTGCCAGGGCTGCCGGTAACAAAATTTGAAGGTCGCCGTTAGGGTCAGGTTAGAGATTGAGCAGCAAGGCAAATGCAAATACAAGGGTGAAACTATGAAGCACATCAAATACATCGGGTTGGGATTCGTACTCGCGCTGGCTACACTGCTGAGTTCTCTGGCCGGAGCACAGAGCACGTCATCGACGCCGGATCAATCGTCTCTCGGGGACTACGCGCGCAAGGTCCGCAAGGATCCGGCCACCAAAGCCAAGCCCAAAGTCTTTGACAACGACAATCTGCCGACGGACGACAAGCTCTCCGTCGTAGGCCCGGCGCCGACAACAGCTACGGCTGATGCCAGCGATAAATCTGCCGACAGCAAGGATGCCGCGGCCAAACCCGCCGCTTCCGCAGATGACGAACAGGCCAAGAAAAGAGCTGCGTGGAAAGCATGGCACGACAAGATGACCGCGCAGAAAGACTCGATTGACCTCGCCAGCCGCGAGCTCGACGTGCTGACCCGCGAATACCAGTTGCGCGCCGCCGCTATGTACGCCGACGTGGGCAACCGCTTGCGAAACGCCACTCAGTGGGACAAAGAAGAAGCGGAGTATAAGCAGAAGATCGCCGACAAGGCGAAAGCGGTCGAAGAAGCCAAGCAGAAGCTCGAAGACATGAAGGAAGAAGCCCGCAAGGCCGGCGTTCCCGCCGCCATGATCGACTAGGAAGCAGGCGGGCGGAACTTCAGCACCCGCGGCCACCCTCCCGCAGCCGTAGAAGCTGCTTCAAATGATGCCGCCCATGCACCAGATGAAGCTTTCTCCACTGCGGCGCGCTCAACGGTCCCAGTATCGGATGATCGAGCACATGCACGCGGCCTCCAAAGCGCGCCTCACACTGCGCGATGATCGCATCCATCCCCACCAGCTTCGTCCCGATCTCGCTTCGCACCTTCTCCACCGGTACGCCTCGCGGCCGCGCCACGTCAGGCGCGTTGCGTCCGGAGGGCATGTAACCCAATCCCACGACCACGAAAGTCTGCACGCGATGCGTCATGGAAGGCCGCGTGGCCAGCGGCTTGCCGGCTTGCATCACTCTCTCGAATCCGTTGATGGTGCCGGCGTAGCTCAGGTACAGATGTTCCAACAGCTCCGCCGCACACCACTTGCCGGGGGCATGCCAGCTCAGTTGCTCGCTGGACATGCCTTCCACCGCCGACTCCAGAGCTTGTTTTAACTTTTCCAGCCGGGAATCCATGGGCACGACTCTCGCATTTCCACGCGCTTCAGGTAGAATGTTGCGCGTCCATTAAATTCATCCCAGTTATAGCAGGAAGGTCGCCATGAAAGTGCGGGACTTTGTGCCACGGACGGTGGTCGCCGCCATCCTAGTGATGCTCGCGTTGCTGGCGGGTTGCGAGTCCAATACACCGAAGCCGCCCCAGGCCAAGCCGGAACCCAAGCCTCCCGAGCTGCTTACCGGACGCGCCGCCTTCCAGAAAGTTTTTATCGCCGCCCGCAATTATGCCGCGGACGTGAAGCCCTTCCGCATCGAGTCTATCCCCTCCGCCGACGGCAATGGGCGCGATGGCAAGTCGGCGATATGGCGGGCCAGCTTCGCCTCAGCGATACAGCGCGGCGTGAAGCCTTATTTCTGGTCGGGCAGCAACGCCCCCGACGCTCCCTCACGCGGCGTTTCCCCCGGCAATGAAGACGCGTACAACCCCAACAACGCGTCCACTCAGGTTTTTGACCCGGCCTTTCTCAAGGTGGACTCCGAAGAGGCTTTTGAAGAGGCGCAGAAACATGGTGGCGACAAAATCCTGGAAAAAGATCCCAGCACTCTCGTCATTTACGTCTGCGACTGGAACCACAACACCAACGAACTGATCTGGCACGTCATCTACGGCACTTCCCGCGAAACCGCCAGGCTGACGGTTGCGATCGACGCCTCGACCGGCGTCTTCACCCGCGTGGAGAAATAGGATTGGGTTCGTTCGTCGCTGCGATGGCCGCGAAAGGAAAAGCAAAGTCGCGCTGGGATTTTATTTTCGCTGCTCCGCCAACCTCATTTGCTGCTCGAGGGAGGCAAAGAAGCGGCACAGCGCGCTGGCGGAGGCGATGGCGCCTTTCAGCGTCTGCGGTTCTCCAAAAGAAACAATATCCGCCACCGAATACTGGAGACGAAGGCGGTCGGTGGCACACTGCGCGCTCAACAGTTCAACCTTCGCGGCGCGCAGGTCGGAAGCTAAGCGGGCAATTCCCGCCTGCCGATTGGCTTCATCGTTTAACATCTACAGTTCCTCAATTCGAATGGATTGTCAGCGTGCGCCTGCCGGAGCCGCTTTGACTGGGGAAGGCTATAAACCGGTGACCCTGGGCTCCGGCAGGACACAGCTTGCGGATTCACGCTGGCCGCTAGTGTGAATAAATTGTACGATGTTAGTTATACGTAGTCAAAGTAATTTGCCTTCGGCAGTCGTCAAGCCGTTACGGAGGCGGGCCGTTGCCCAGACAACCAGACCCTCAACTCGAACAACGCATTCTTGACGCCGCCTGCCGGCTGTGGTCCCGGGGCGGCGAAGAAGCCCTCACCATGCGCGGCGTCGCCCGCGCGGCCGGCACCACCACTCCCACTCTCTATGAGCGCTATCACGACCGCGACGATATTCTCCGCGCCGTCCGCCTTCAGACTCGCGTTGAACTCTTTGCCGCCCTCAGCCCCACCCGGACCATCACGCAAGCCTGCGAGCGCTATCTCGAGTTTGCCCTGAAACATCCTCACGCCTACGGGATGCTGTTCGACGGATTCGCCCAGCCTCCATCGCTGCACGAACCCTGGCCGTCCTTCAATCTGATGCGCCTGCGCCTGACGCAGCGCCTGGGCGGAACTCCCCACAAACGCACCCGCCTCATGCTTTCGGTGTGGTCTCTGATGCATGGCACAGCGATGCTCATGATCCGGGGAGGCGCGACCGGCCCACTGCGCACACAAATGATTCACTCCTGTCGGGATGCGGTCGAGGCCGTCATTGCGGAAGCCGCCCGCTCGAAGGGCAAGACATATTCCGGCCCGAAGTGGCCCGCGGGCCTGATCCTGGGAGAAGCCGCCCAGAGCAAGGTAAGCAACGGTGAGGCTGAGGCTGGCGCGAAGTCCGGGGCAAAAGGCCGGGGCAAAAGAACGGTCTCGGGTCCTAGGTGTTAGGTCTTAGGCAAAACCCTAAGACCTAACACCTAAGACCTTCTATTGTTTCGTTCCTGCCGCCGCTTTCAGCCGGTCGATCGCCTTCTGCGCTTCCCCCGCCTGCGGCCCGTGCGGCAGAATCTTCAAGTAACTTTCATATTCAGCGCGGGCATCGTCCAGAATGCCCAGCTTTTCCAGGCACACCGCCAACCGGATCGTCGCGACGGCATCGTTGTCTTTATAGCGCAACGCCTCGCGGTATCGGTCTTCTGCGGCGCGATAATTCTTGCGCTTGAAATAGAAGTCGCCCACTTCCACGCTCTTCGCCGCCTTGTGCGGATCCCAGCTATGCAATTCGGTGATTCCGCCTGGGCTCAACGCTCCTGCCTCCGCTGCCGCCACGGCTGCCGAGCTCTGCGGATGCACCTTGGCGTCGTTCTTCGGAGGGCTCAAATCCATCTGCGTGTCTTTGCTGGAACTTTCTCCCACGCCAGGATCCAGGTCGTCCACGCGCACGCGATCCGAACGCGGCGGCGCCATGCTCGAAGCCCGCTTGTCCGCGCGATCGTTCTTCGCAGGATCGTTCTTCGCAGGATCGCTCGCCGGAGCGGATTTCGTCGCGGGATCGTCCTCGGGAAAAGTATTATCGCGACTCAAACCGGAAGCGTCCTTCTCGGAAGAAGGCGATGACGGTGGCGAAGGCGGCGCCGACTTCTGCTGCGCCCACGCTACAGCACTCAACCCCAGCAGCAAACCCAACCACAACCAGCGTCGCATAACATCTATTTTACAGTAGCGCCGCCGTCCCGGCGGCTGTCGCGAGGGTGTCCCGCCCTCGCCGCTTGCCAGAGGATGAAACGCTGCGCCCCTTTGGCTTTGCCCAAAGCAGGCTGAGAGCCGCCGAGACGGCGGCGCTACAAAAAAATACAGGCCGCTCAGGGGGGAGGATTTGAGCGGCCTGTTTTGCGAAGTCCTCCGAGGAGGAGGCAAAACTATTCGTCCGGCTACATCGACGGTGGGTTGTTCTGCCCGGTTGTCGTGGGCGCTGCCGCGGGTTGGTTCATGTCGCCCGCGCTGTTCGTCATCAGGCGAACATCCACCCGGCGGTTGTCGGCGCGCCCCTGGGTCGTCTTGTTCGACTCCACCGGCTTGTCCTTGCCCAGACCGATCACGTAGATCTTGTGGGCCGGCACATTGTGCTTCGAAGCCAGATACTGGATCACCGAGTCGGCGCGGCGCTGGCTCAGTCCATAGTTGTAGTCAGCCGAGCCCACCGAATCCGTGCCGCCTTCGAGCGCGATGATATAACCCTTGGTACCGGCGATCGCGCCTGCCAACTGGTCAAGCGCCTCTTGGGCCTGGGGCGTCAGGTTGTCTTTATTGAAGCCAAACTTTACCGACGTCTCGGCCACCGGACGATAGTTATCCAGGTTGGCGACGGTGTTGGTCAGCATGCGCACGCGATTGTTGGCTGCGTCCGCCATCTGCTGCGCCGACGTGGCGGACTGGTTCGCCGCTTGCGCCTTCTGTTCCACATCCGCAGTCTTGGCATTCACTGCCTGGATTCCGGCCTGGGCACGGGCATCAACGTCCCTGATGTCCTTGCTGTTCTTCGCCGTCATGTCATCCAGTTCGTTGGTCTTGTTGATCAGCGGGGTGGTCTGCTGCTTGACGTAGTTCTTGCTGGTGCAGCCCACGGTGGCCGCCATGCCGAGTGCGAGGAAAATCGTTAACGAAGTGCGGGTCATAGGAGAGGCTCCTTAAAATGTCTTTGTCTCAACGCAATCGGTTTTCCCGTGCGCGTAATTCCTGGTGTTGCAGGCCCTGAGAGATCCGGACGCTTACGAGTCCCGCTCAATACATTTGCACGGCAAGTGCCAGTTTGCCATCTGGGAACTCCCTAGATAAGTATATCCGTTTTCAAGCACTTGCGGACCGGGCCTGTGGAAAGAGCCGTAACTAAGTAGAGTCCGGAGAACGCAAACAGCACATGGGGGATGGAAATTTTATACGGTGGGGTCGGATGTCGGCAGGCCCTTACTTCGCTCGGGAATACCCTTTGCGCGATGAGATATCAGGAGGACCGCCTTTGATCGCTCCCAAGTGGCGAAGGAATCGCTGCTTCCCTTCCCTGGATTTCGCATCCTCCACCGCTCTCGAACAATCCGGCCATTGGCAGCCCAGTGATTCGCGACGTGTTCTTCAACCAGTGAAAAATGTCATTACTCAGCCTAATGTTTAACGCGCGGGTCATAATCCATTGGAACACAGATTCTGCGCATGCCTACTTCCAAATATCGGTAATCGGCGACGCATCGCGGTCCCCCGCCGCCAGCGGCTCCAGGCCGAAGTTGTCTTCGATCGTGCGCAGCACGTTGTAATGGGTGTAATGGCGGTCCAGCACCTTGGGATCCTGCTGGTTCGCCTCTTTCACCATGTCTCCGAGGAAGAGCGTGAAAATCCGGTTATCGGCATTGTGGTCGGACTCATCGAACGTCACCACCACCAGAGTGCCCTTGCGCAACTTCTCCGTGAAAGTCTTGTCGAGAAACTTGCTCACCCAGGCGCCGGCCACTTGAACATTCGTATTGTGGCCGTCGTTGTTCATGTTTGGCGAATAAAACGAATACGCCACCAAACCCGCCTTCGCATCCTTCACGAAGAAATTGTCGTCAATCCCCAACAGGCTGTTGCCCTTGGTCGAATCCACGCGCACCACGCGGTCGCACCATTTTTCCTGCACTTCCGCAAAACTCAAGAAAGGCACGTGCCGGCGCACATAGTCCCCTGCCTTTCTGTTGGCCACGTGCTGGCTGCCGATGCGATACGGACAAATCCCCTCGGGCAATTCCTCGGCATAGCCCTTGAAGTCGAGGCCAGCGCCGATCAGTCGATCGGCAATGGTTTTGTGAGCCGCATCGTTGGGAAAGTTGACCTGCCGGTCGCCTAACAAACGTCCGCGGCGGTGAATGCCAAAATCCGTGCCCGCAACCATTGCCAGATAGTTCGGATAGGAAGGATGAAACAGCGCGTGGAAATTCGAGAAGCTGGCGCCCTTGGCGGCCAGCGCCTGAAGGTCTTTGTGCTTCACCGCCTCTTCGTAATCTCCATTTTCCAGCACGATGATCACGACGCGGTCGAAGTGGTGGGCTGCAGCTTTCGCCGCCGCCAACGCGGCGTCCTCCTTTTTTTCTTGTGCGGGTCTCGCCGCCTCGGCCTGATTCGATTGCGCGGGATTGGTTACCTGCGCGGGCTGGTGGGTTTGCGCGCTATTCGTCGACTGTCCGCGAGAACCACTCGAGACGGCGCAGAACAGAGACGCCGCCGTGAGACAAATTGATAAAACCATCATCCGGGAAAGGCCGCCCGGTCGGGAAACACCGTGCTTATCTGACATTCTTGTAACAGATTCGCATACTTGCTCATCGAATAGAATACAAAGATCGCCCGATGGACCTACCCCAGAAAATCCGCACCATCCCCACCGAACCCGGCGTGTACCTCTACAAGAACGCCGAGGGCGAAGTTATCTATGTGGGGAAGGCGAAGAACCTGCGCAGCCGCGTCGCCAGCTACTTCCACGAAGGCCGCTGGGAGGACTCAAAGACCGGTACCCTGGTGCGCGAAGCCGTAGACGTTGACTATATCGTCGTCGCCAACAACAAAGAGGCGCTGGCGCTCGAAAACAATCTCATCAAGCAGCGCAAGCCGCGCTTTAACATCCTGTTGCGCGACGACAAGACTTACCCGTACGTGAAGCTGACCCTGGGCGAGCGCTGGCCCCGCGTTTACGTGACGCGCCGCCTGCGCAAGGACGGCAGCGCCTACTACGGCCCCTACTTCCCTGCCAATCTCGCGTATCGCATCGTCGATCTGATCCACCGCAATTTTCTGATTCCGTCCTGCAAGGTCGACCTCACACGCTTTCATCCGCGGCCCTGCCTGCAGTACTACATCAAGCGCTGTCTCGGCCCCTGCGTGAAGGATCTCACGACTCCGGACGCTTACCAGGAAGCGGTGCGCGATGTGAAACTGTTTTTGGAAGGCCGTCCCACAGACCTTAGCAAGTCACTGCATGCCCGCATGGAGCAAGCGGCCGCGGCGCAGGAGTATGAACGCGCCGCAAGCTATCGTGACCTGATTTCAACGGTCGAGCAGTTGCAGGAACGCCAGCGCATCGCCGCCGCCGAGGGCGATGATGCTGACGTTTTCGGCTACCACTATGAAAACGGCATGTTAGCTGTAAATCTATTTCACATGCGAGGCGGCCGCATAGTAGACCGCCGCGAATTCTTCTGGGAAGACCTGCCCGAGTTCGCGTTGCCGGAACCACAGGAAAACGGTCGTAGAGACGTAGCTTGCTACGTCTCAGGCAGTGGCACGGCCGATGCGGGGAGCACGAACTCGGATGCTGCCAGCAGAGACGTTGCAAGCAACGTCTCTACGGATGCTTTTTCCCCAGGCGAGTTCTTCTCCGCTCTTTTGAAACAGCTCTATATCGGCCAGCCCTATGTGCCGCGCAATCTCTACGTCCCAGTAGATTTCGAAGATCGCGAAGAATTGGAGGATTTGCTATCCGAACAGATCGCGGGTGAGAACGCGCGATCTGCACGCGTTCACATCCTCGTCCCCCAGCGTGGCGACAAACTCGCTCTCATCGACCTCGCCGGCACCAACGCCAAGCAATCCTACGATCAGCGCTTCCGCGTGCTCAAGCCCAATGCCAAGGCCATCCAGGAAGAACTGCAGGAAGCTCTCAGCCTGCCCGAACTGCCCAAGCGCATCGAGTGCTTCGACATCTCGCACATTCAAGGCGCCGAAACCGTGGCGTCGATGGTGGTGTGGGAAGACGGCAAGATGAAGAAATCGGATTACCGCAAGTTCATCATCCGCACCGTCGAGGGCGTCGACGACTTCGCCTCCATGCGCGAAGTAGTCACGCGCCGTTACCAGCGCCTCCAACAGGAAAAAAAGCCGATGCCGAGTTTCGTCCTCATCGACGGAGGACTCGGCCAGTTGCACGCCGCAGCCGAAGCGCTGGAATCGCTTGAGATCATCAACCAGCCACTAGCCGCTATTGCCAAGCGCGAGGAGATTCTCTACGTCTACGGCCAGGAGAAAGATCCGATCGCGCTCGATCATCACTCGCCTGTGTTGCACCTGATTCAACTCATTCGCGACGAAGCCCACCGCTTCGCCGTAACCTTCCATCGCAA
>OBLU010004668.1_pt1 | contig 12325 bp, 11 predicted proteins | sample 1518681 | NCBI WGS metagenome assembly OBLU01 (sample SAMEA3539304, study PRJEB22396) | soil metagenome | biome: tundra; feature: field; material: soil | place: USA | collected 2010-05 | depth 0.15 m | reverse complement strand
GCAAGCCATGCCTGGTATGCGGCGCCGCTATCAAGCGGGTTATCATCGCAGGACGGAGTAGTCATTATTGTTCGCGGTGTCAGAAGTAGAGCGGTGTAGTTAGCGAGAGGAGCCGTGAGGTTGCACATGGGCCTTTATTCCATCGGAGTTGATCTGGGAGGCACCAACCTGCGCATCGCCGCGGTCGATACCGACGGCAAACTGCTGGAGAAGCTGACCACGGGAACCGAGGTAGGCCGCGGTCGCGACTGGGTCATCGGCGAAATGTGCGATGCCATTCAGTCGTTAAAGGTGAAGTTTCGCGACTCGGGACAACTGGTGGGAATTGGCATTGGGGTTCCCGGATTTATCGACATGGATACCGGCACCATCATGGAGTCGCCCAACCTTCCCGGCTGGGCGAACTTTCCGGTGCGCGATGAGATTCAGCGCCGGCTGGGAACGCCGGTGATTCTGGAGAATGATGCCAACTCCGCTGCCATGGGAGAAAAATGGCTGGGCGCCGGCCGCGATACCGACCACATGGCCATGTACACGCTGGGCACCGGGGTGGGAGGCGGCTTGGTGCTGAATGGCCGCCTTTGGCATGGCATGAACGGCATGGCAGGAGAACTCGGCCACTTCTGCGTTGAACCGGAAGGGCATCCCTGCGGTTGTGGAAGCCGGGGCTGCCTGGAGCAGTACGCTTCTGCTACGGCGATCGTGCGCATGGCGCACGAGGCGATCGCCAGCGGACAGGCGGACGATCTGGCCCGGGCTTCCCGCGGCAATGTCGAGTTCAATTCGCGGGTCATCTACCAGTTGGCAATTCAAGGCGACGTGTCGGCGCAGCGTATCTATCAAATTGTGGGACGGTCCCTGGGAATTGGTATCGGTGCTATGGTCAACGCGCTGAATCTGCCCATGTACGTGATAGGTGGTGGAGTCGCCAGTGCGTGGGAAGCTTTCGCGCCCACAATGCTGGAGGAACTGAGATTTCGCTCGTTCATTTATAAGGTCACGGCTCCCGATGGCGCCATGGCGGGAAAGAAACACACCATTGTTACCCGGGCCTTGATGGGCAGCGATGCCGGACTCTACGGCGCCGCCCGATTGCCCATGCTGGCGTCGCTGACCCAAACTGAGCCGACCCGCAGCCAGCAATCTACATAGATTCACTCTGCACCTTAAGATTATTTCGATGCCAGGCATAGCTGTGGTCGGCGCAACCGCGTAAGGCTCGTGTCCGACATAGGAATCCATCCCTGGCTCAGGATGAGTCATCCCTGACGCGTTTCGCGCCACTTAGGTGTAGGTTGCCGCAAAATTAACCTGCCACAGAAATTCCCTAGCGCAAAAGCAACAGTTGTAGTTCATACTAGTGCAACCGTCGAGGCTGTTCTCAGCCCACTTCTCTCGCTGTGAGGTGGTGTTGTGTCTCCTGAGCTGGAACATATCCGCCGTGAAGTGGAACGCATCACCAGTACCATGTCGCCCGACGACTGGCGCTATGCCCCGCCTGGGAAGTGGAGTTGCGCCCAGATCCTGGAACATCTTCTGTTGAGTTACACGGCCACTACCCAGGGGACCCAGACCGCTCTACAAACGGGCAAGCCGCTTGGAGGCCATCCCACCTTGAAGGACAAACTTGCGACCTTTTATGTGGGCCGGATGGGATTCCTCCCCAGCGGGCGGAAGGCGCCGAAGGCGACCCACCCTGCCAATGGTTCCGGAGTGCAGTCCTTGCGGCAATTCAATGACGCCCTGGTCGCCATGGATGCGACGCTGGCGAATGCGGAGAAACGATTCGGCAGGGTGGCCAAGATACTCGACCATCCGGTCCTCGGCCCCATGAATACGAAAGACTGGCGCCGCTTCCATCGCACCCATGCCACGCACCATCTAAAACAAATCGCGAAACGACTGCGACAGGCCAGTTCTGGCCGCGCCTGACCGATCGCTCGCTAGCGCTGAAACGAGCCCAAATACCAGCGCCATATTGACTCGCCAAAAAAGACGGCGACCAGAGCGCACGCGCCGAGAAATACCCCGAACGGGAATTCCTGTGCGAGAAACGTTTCTTGACCAGAAGACTGCCCAGCAAGCGCTTCGTCCATCTCCGGCGTCTTGCGGAAGCGCCGCGCGAGTAGGAGGAAGGCAGCATAAACGGTGCCCGCCAATGGCGCGGAGAAAATCACCAAGAGCGTGAGCTTCAGCCCCAGGAACGCTCCCACCATGGCCATGAGCGCAATATCGCCGAATCCCAATCCGTGGCGTTTGCGAACCAGGTAGTACAGCGCCCACGCCAGGTAAAAGAAGCCAGCCCCAACCAGAGCGCCGATGACGGAATCGAGTAGTGCGAGTTGAGCATGAGTCGGAAGCTGCGCGCCGTACACGCGGAGAAAAAATTGTGTTGCCGTGCTGTCGGTCGGGGCGAACCAGGAGAGCACCAGCCCCAGTACGATTCCGGAATAGGTGAATTCCCGCGGCAACAGGCCCGTTTCCGCATCCATGAAAATCAGTCCCACCAGCAGGAAACAAAAGAGGCAGAATTTTGCCGTTACCAGCGTTGGACCGAATGACAGGTAGCACGCGGTAAACAACACGGCGGTCAGCAATTCGACTGCGGGATACCGCAGTGAAATTCGGCCTCCGCAATTGCGGCAGCGGCGGCGCAGCAGCAGCCAGCTTAACAAGGGAATATTGTCATGCCAGCGCAGAAAAGCGCCGCACGCCGGGCAGTGAGACCTAGGCCTGATGACGGACTCATCGCGGGGAAGGCGGCTGATGCAGACATTCAGGAAACTGCCCAATGCCAGCCCCACGACAAACAGCGCGCATTCGAAAGCTAGGTCCAAAGCGTGTTGTGGTTGTCCTCTCCTACGGTTGAGGAAGGCGCAGCAGGTCGCCGCTTAGTTTCATTTCGCCTGGCTCGTCCGGCGGTATCTCGCCTATCCAGTTCACCAGCTTGCGATTGACCAGCCGGGTTTCGGGGCGACAGCTTTGCCACTCCCCGTTCCCGTTCTGTTCACGAATCGACACCTGATAGCCTGCTGTGTTCTCTGCGGGCTCCTCGCGCTTCCAATCGAATAAAGCCGCTTCCAGATCGTCGGAGAGGGTCTCGTTGGGGCGAAGGCAGAGAATCCAATCATGCGCGGCGTCCGCGGCATAGGCGCCCAAGGTGACGCCGGGAATCGCAGTCTTGAAAGTCGCTCCATACTCGCGTGCGACCCGCGAAGTATCGTCTTCCGAGCCTTGGTCAATCACCAGCACCTCATCGCAGGGACGAAGCGAGTCCAACACGCGGCCCAGGCGAAGCGCATCGTTATGGGTGTGCATTAGGGCGGTAATTTTAGGCATTTAGCAACTCAAGAGCGGTTCCGGGATTACTACCCGTGCAACCGGTTCGTCAATCTTGGAACCGCTCTAATGAGGATACCGCAGCCCCGGAAGACTGCGTACCAACCGAGACGCGAAAAAGGCGCAGCCGGGTTGCGACGGCGCCTGCGAATCGCTTCGAGTAATCGTTTACGACAGCGGTGTGCGTCCGGCGTTACGTTCATTGCTGCCTTGCGGCGTAACCGTCAAGGCGTTGATGGTCTGGAAGTTCAAAACCGCCTCCGCCGGCAACTGGATCTGCTGTCCCTTCTTGGAGGCTGCAACTCCGGTCCCGGCGCCCGCTCCGGCCGCGGCGCCAATCGCGGCGCCTTTGCCACCGCCGAAAATTCCGCCGAGAACGGCACCGGCGGCAGTGCCGACACCCACCTTAGTCGCCGTGCTTTTGCCCTGGCCGCTTCCGGCGCGGGTCCATTGGTTGGTCTGAATGTTGTAAGTCCTACCGTTCACCGATAGCGAGGTCAATTCCAGCGTTAATACCGAATTGCCGGCGAACCGGCCAGCGCTTTTCACATCGGCCACTCGGCCCGCCACTTCCGCGCCCGACGGAATCACAGTTTCACCGTCCAGCACAATCGGGTTGCTGAGCGAACCATGAAAAGCGTCGCCAACCTGATTTCGCTCCGAATCGAGTGGATTGTCCAGCCTGATGGTCAACTGCGTTCCCGCCGGCACCGTGACCTTCTTTGGAGGAGCGGGCGGCGGAGGAGGTGGAGGCGTCTGCTCAGAGGACGCTTCCGACGGAGTGTCGTCGGCCACGAGGGCGCCGGCCGCAGCGCTCTCCGCGTCGCTTTCGCTCGCCTTGCGACGGCGGGCACGATCAGATTCAGACATGTAAAGCTTGCTTGGCTTAGCAGAGGACGGCCTGGGTGTCATTCGCCGGGTCGGTCGCGCCGATGGCGATACCTTGGCTTCCTGCACCTGAAGGTTATTGACCACTGTCTTTACGCCTTCGATTGTGGCTGCATCGCTGGCCGCTGCGGCACGTTCGGCATCGTTGCTGACCTCGCCGCTGAGCGTGACCACGCCATTGGCGGCCTGGACTTCGATCTGGCGGCTCTGGATGGCCGAATCGCTGTACAGCTTGCTTTGTAGTTCAATCGTAATCTGGGCGTCGGTAGGGGTTGGTTTCCGGGAGCACCCAGCCAAAACGCCGAGCGCCAATGCGAGCATCAAAATGGCATACAGGGATGCCTTGGTCCTCATGATCGCTATAGCTCCTAAATCTGTTCTCAATCCTAATAGCAGTCTTTAAAACTACAAACACTTATCCGGCAGAGTTGTCGCTCCGGCCTGAAACCACAATGTAGAAGGCGAGGACTGGACCCAGGCCGACGATTTAACTCCAGCAGTCACAAACTTAAGTCTGCGGTTCAGTGAGGCGATTGTTGATCGCAAATAGCGCCAGTTCCAGGCGGCTGGCAACCCCAACCTTGTCGAAGATGTTGGTGAGGTGATGTTTCACCGTGTCTTCACTGAGCGTAAACCGGCGCGCAATCTCCTTGTTGCTGAGCCCGGCAACGATGGCGGCCAGGATCTCCATTTCGCGCTTGGTAAGGCCGAAGTTTCGTGGCGCCTTCTCCCCCGAGGCATTGGTGCGCATGAAGTCCACAATATCGCCGACGGCTTCGCGGCCGATCCAGTACTGGCCGCCCATGACGGTGCGAATGGCTTTCATCAGCAATTGGGTGGCGGCTTCCTTCATGACCACACCGCGCGCCCCCATCTGCAGCGCCTGTACGATCTGCAGACGCTCGACCGCCGCCGTGAGCACGATGATCTTGGTGTTGGTTGCCTCCTCCGCGGTCGACAGCTCGCGCAACGCATCCATTCCCGGCACCCTTGGCATCGCCAAGTCCAGCAGAAGAATGTCAGGAGTCAGGCGGCGGGTTTGCGTGACGGCCTCGGCGCCGTCAGCCGCCTCGCCTACAACTTCCAATTCTGGCTCGGCCTCCAGCAAGCGGCGCAGGCCATCGCGGAAGATAGTGTGGTCATCGGCGATGACAATGCGCACCGACGGGTCGTTCTTATCCATAGGACTCGTTTCCTTTCTGCGGAATGGTGATTTCGAGCTTGGATCCGTGGCCCGGACTCGATTCCAGCACCATGTCTCCCCCCACTGCCCGGACTCGTTCCTTGATGACGGTCGGTCCGCGGCGGAAGTCGTCGAGCTCGCTCAAGGTGAAGCGGCCGGTAAAAGGAAAGCCCTTGCCGTCATCGTCAATTACCAGCTTCCACGCACCGTTTTGCGAACCGAAGTGCACCATGGCCGACTGTGCGCCGCTGTGCTTTCGAATATTGACCAGCCCCTCTTGCACCACCCTGGCCAGCTCGCGGCAGGTGGCTGCGGGAAGGGTGACTTCCTGCAATTCGGAGACAAAGCGGGCGGCCACCCCGGTGTCTCTGGAAAAACGTTCTACGAGTTGGGCGATAAAGTCAAGGAATTGATGCGGCCCAACATCGGGAGGCCGCATGGTCTGCATCAGTTCGCGAAGGTTCAAGACCTCCTGGCGCAGCAAACCCTGGACTCGTTGCAACTCGGAGGGGAGTTGAGAATCATTGGTACCGCGGCGGCGCAACACATCGATTTGCATCTCGATACTGATCAGGGACTGGATCACGGTGTCGTGCAACTCGCGCGCTACCCGGGCGCGTTCCACCGCCCCAGCCCGGGAACGAAAATGGCGAAAGAGATAAACGGAATACAGCGCGGGTCCAACCTGGCGCATGATGTTCTGCGCAAAACGCAGTTCCAGTTCGCGGCGGCGGCCGACATAACCGTTGACCACCACAAACCGGCCAGTCCAGTCCCGTCCCATCTCGTGGCTTACCACCAGAACCGAATGGGCCCCAGGGACAGGCATGGGCAGATGCTGGAGCTGCGACTCGTCCAGCCGCCGTCCTTCGTCGTCCAGGGCGGCGATACGGTTTTTCTGTTTCTGACCCGTGCTGTGCATGTAGAAGGTGTGAGGATAACCCCGCATGAGCTCAGCCGCCTGTTGATCTGGAGCAATTTCTCGGGTTGCGACGGGCCGCTCCGGAGAGGCCATAGTTACCCACTTATAGACGCGCCCCGTGCTGCTCTGGCAGACAACTTCGTGCACCCGCTGGCTGTCAAAGACTTGGCCCAGTTCCAGCAGCGCGTCGTGCAGGGCCACCGCGAAACGGCCGCCGACCCGGGACAGCGACAGGAGTCGATTGGTCAGATCGATCTCGGCCCGCAGTTCCTTCTCCCCTTCGGCAAGAAAGCCCAGCAGGAATCCGGTCAACAACAGAAAACCACAACGCAGCACCAGCCGCGGGGCGTCCACGTTGGTCGACAGCATATGCCGCAGCAGGGGAGGTCCGTACCTCACCACAGCCGCTTGAAATAGCAACAGCCCGGTCCCGATCATGGCGGTTGTCATGGTTTCCACAAAGCCCCATCGGAAAGCCGCCGCCAGCATGGCAAAGAGAAAAAAAATAAAAAAGATACTATTGGGCGCATCGGCGAACAGACACAAAAGTGCGGGCCAGGCGATGTCGCTGACTTGGGCCCAAACTACGAAGCCCCGAGTCGGTACGCGATGTATCCGCAGCAGCGCCAGCAGCAGCAGACTGTGGGCGATGTAGCCCAGCAGGATAAATTGCCCGAAGTGGTAATAGGGGCCGCTAGCGACAGGGTGGATCTCCCAGGCGACAAGGGACGTAAGTGCCAGAAACAAACGTGAAAACGCCAGCACATGCTCCACGCGCCGGTCTTCGAACCGGAGCGCCGACGCCCGGAGCCGGGACAGAAACCTGCGAGAAGACGAAGATGGCCGCAAAGTCATACCTTCACGCGAATCTGCCGGGAAGTTGGCTCGATTATGCCACTAAAGCGCTAAACCGCAAACGTAAATCGAGTGTTGACAGGCAGGAAAGTCGCATATGGAGATCACTGGACGAAGGATTCAAAGCTCGAAGCTAGCTTCGGCCGCGGCACGAGGTCAGCGAACTCGGGCAAGAGTCACCCGCTTTTGTGACCGGGCTCACTGCTTCCTGTGAAGCCCGGGAGCTACGTTTAAGGTTGCAGAGCAAGGAGTTTTGGGCGCTGTATGGCGTCGCAAGAACGCCACAACCGTTTTCGCCACATGCGGGGGGACCCGAGGGGGAAAGTCCCGCGTCCTGATTCGCACCTCCGTTGGAGATGCAGGAGTTTTTTGTGGCCGGAAGGAAGTACAGATTATGAACTCCAGATTGTGGTTGAAAGCCCTATTCATCGTTGCCGTCATGGCTTGGATCTCATCCGCGGCCTGGGGCCAGCGCCCAGGCAAGGCAACGGGCCCCAAGTATGACAGGGCCAATGAGGTAAAGATAAAGGGCGTCATCATAGAAGCCCGTGAGGTGCCGGGCGAATTCGAAGGTCTCCACCTGGTGGTGAAAACCGAGAGCAAGACAGTGCTGGTGCACGTCGCTCCCAGTGAATTCCTGAAAGAAATTGACACCTCGTTTAATAAAGGGGACCAGGTGGAAGTAGTGGGCGCAAAAGCCCCCGATGCGCCGGAAGAAGAGATACTGGCCCGCGAAATCATCGATGGAACCAATACGGTGACGCTACGCGACGAGAAGGGCGTTCCCATCTGGGCCGGATGGAAGCCCTCAAAGTCCGCGGGTAAATAGACGGCGGTTAGGAAAACCCTCAGCCTGTGGCGACTTTAGTTGAACAACCAGCGCGAACCCTTGTGCAGACCTCACTCGGTCGGCGAAATACACTCTGTGCACGGTATGAAAGCCAAGCGCTCGGGGCATAGAACACTTTCGCAGGGTGGAACCGTTCAGAATGGAGTGGACATCATGACCTGGAACAAGCGTGGATTGTTTTCTGTATGTGTGCTTTCGGTTATATCCATCATTTCTTGCTCATCCACTTCCAGCGTTACCAAAGTTGTTAGGGGTTTCTTTGAGGAGATCAATCGCTCCAATTTCGAAACCGCAAAGGCGAAGTACCTATCCGCCAAACTGATAAATACCCTCGACTCCCCTGTTGCCAAAGCGGTAGGAGCTGGACACAAGTCGGTCCGGGAATATTTTGGGGTATGGGCAGGCAGCATCGACTCCATTGACGTAACAAATGTGCAAGTTACGGGAGAGCAGGCAGCAGCAACCGTAAGTCTAACTGCGCCTTGGGGAACGAGGGGCGCAGGCAATGTCCAACTCATTAAAGAATCAGGGCGCGACTGGAAGATCAGCGATTGGGGCGGCTTCAACGCCATAGGGGCAGGTGAATTGAAGCGCGGCTGGGAACTTTGCCGCGATCGACAACTCGATGCTGCATTAGCGGAGTTCCAAAATGCCTATAACCTAAATCCACGTGATGTTTTTGTTCCGATGAAGATCGGGCTGTGCTATCAACAAATGGGAGATCTCAACAAGGCAAGAGAGTATTTGGAAAAGGCAGTCAGCATGTATCCGGACAAGCTGTGGAATGCATATGTCCATCTCGGCGACGTTTATTCGAGCCAGGGGGATGTCGCGGATGCTGAGCGTGCCTACCAAAAAGCCATCAAAAACAAATCCGACTATCCGGATGCTTACAACAGCCTCGCTTGGCTCTATGCTGAGCACGCTATCAAGCTCGACGAGGCAGTGGAGCTCGCGCAGAAAGGTGTGTCGTTATCGCCCGACAATCCCCAGTTTCTAGATACGCTCGGGTGGACCTACTACAAGCAGGGCAATCGCGACCAAGCTCTAAAATACCTTGCGCCCGCGGCGAGCAAGGCACCTTCCAATCAAGAAATTCAGAACCACTATCGACAGGTCCGAGGGGCGAATTAGCCCTAAGTGAAGCGATCATCGTTCTTCCTGCTCCGATCCTGCTGGGCGGACCCACCTCGGCGGGCCTATTTTTCCACCCGCACAAATTCGCCGCTGGTGGCATCCACGGCAATCCGCAACTTCGACTCGTCCTGACTGTTCCCGTAGATAACGTGCCATAACAGTTGGCTCTTCGAGGCGTCCCAGTCGAGAACGAAGAAGACCGGTTGTTTAGCGTCCTTTTGCGTGAGCTTTTCGCCGCCATGCTTCTGCGCTACCGAGTAAGCACTATCGCCGTCCACCTTGAGATATCCAATGTCGAATGTCGGGGTCGACGTGTTACTTGGATTCCAACTGTCTTCGGCGGAAAAGCTGATGCCTGGTTGCGGAGCGTCGGGTCCCGCCAAACCTGACCAGACAAATAGTTTCATCATGCGCTTGGCCGGAGAGGCAAACGAGGCGCGCCATAGGCCGCTCTTGCCTTCCTGAGTGGGGGCGTCGCCGGTAAACTGCGACTGCAAACGGAATGGCTTCACGTCTGCTGCCCACATGCGGGCGGACACATATAGCTTCTGGAAGGCAGTGCGTCCGGTTTCGTATTCGGCTTGTTTCGCGACAGGTTTGACGGACGGGCGCGATTCATTGCTGCTGCCAGTCTTATTACCCGACGAACAGCCCAGCAACAAACAAAGCAGCGCACAGCAGAAAATGACAATCTTTTTCATGAAGAAGCACTTGGCACTTAGCATTTGGCACTTAGCCCTTCAGCCGATGCAATTATGCGGCCTGGGAGTTGCTAATCGCAAACTGCCAATTTGTTGATTGCCAACTGCTAAGTGCTAGTTGCCCGCCGACAGAAGTCCGTAAACGCTCAGTTGATTTGACGTGCCGACGAACACTTTGCCATTCGCAATGGTAGGGACCGTAAACTTCGACGCCGGACCGGGGTTATCGCGAGCCAGCCGCTGATTGGAGTTGTAAAACTCGCGTCCCAGGTTCCTGGCGTCGTACGCGTGCAGGACTGCGGCGCCGGGCGGCTTGGAGGTGTAATACCCGTCGGTCTGCACCGCCCACACGATTCCATCCTGGTCGCCATTCGCCGAAACGCTCACGGTGTTGCGCGTCACGGAGTAGACGGCCTGGGTTTGCGAAGCTGCGGGATGGGACAGCATTCCATTGCGAATGGGGAACGCTCGTATCGAATCTTTGAACGGGCTGACTCCCGATCCAAAATAGACGTAGCCGTTCCAATAGGCGGGCGTACCCATCTGCTCGCGCAGCCCGGAGATTTCCTGCACCACCTGGGGATTGCGATTTCCCTCCGCCCGGTAGCCGCCGAGACCATCGCGGTTGAGGACGTAGATGTGACCGTTCTTGCCGCTGGTCACCGCCAGATGCGGATAAGGACCGGGCTGGTCAGGCAGCAGAATGACGCCGGCCGATCCCAGGTCCAAATCGTCGCGCGCCATGGCTACCTGATTGAACGGAGTGAAGTAATCCCGCAGCGATAAACCGGCCGGCCCCGGCTTCAACTTTACGACGCTGTCGCTCACATCCACACCGGGCTGCTCGCCGAACGCGTCGAACGGGCCATTGGCAACCGAGAGATAGAGATTGCCATCCGCATCCGCGGAGATTCCGCAGCCGCTCATCCAGATGCCCCCCTGGTAGCCATTGGGGGTGGTTACCCAACTTCCCCTTTGCTTCAGCGTCGTCGCGTCGTACGCAATGACCCAGCCGTGATAAGCGCCAAAATCGCCGTAGGATGCAAAGGCAACGTACAGCCGGCCTTGGTCGAGCAGCAGTGCGGCCCTTTGCAATTGGAAGCGTGAATCAAAGGCCAGCACGCCACCTGAGCTTTCGCGTGCGGCGCCCGGATACGTCGCCTGGATAGGCTGCGGCCCGCCGAATTTTTCCGCACCCGATGCCAGATCCAGGGCATGGATACGGTGATAAAAAGCGCCGTTCTCCTTGGTGGCCGCCACCACATAGATCGTATTGCTGGCTACGTCGATGACCGGAGTGCTGGTGATTCCGATCTCCGGCATAATGTCACTGGCGTTCACGTCCGCGGGTGTCAGGGTGGTGATGCCAGCATCTGGGTTCAGAAAGTTGACTCGCCACAACGGCGAGGCCGCGCTGGAGTCAGCATCGAAGGCATAAACACTGTCGTGCTGGGTTGCCACTACCACGACATTGTGAACGCCGTTTCCCGGAATTGCCACCTGCGGCATGTAGAGCGGCTGGGCGTAAACATAACCATCCAGCGGATAGGAATAGAGCTTACCGAAGCGCGCGGGATTCACGTTCGCCGGCGTCAGTACGGTTTCGTTGAGGTACTGGCCGGTCCGGGCATTGTCGTTGTGGTAGGTGCTCACCGCAGTGACAGCGGCATGGTCAACAATCCCAGCACCGCTTGCCACAAATGGGGCGGCGGCTGCTATGAAGTCTTCACCATTGGTATCTGCCGGCTGGGTCCGGCTCCAGTTGTGCATCTGGAAGACAATCACAAGCAGCGTCATGCCCGCTCCCACGGAAAATAACTGCGAGCGGCTGCGCGATAGAGCAAACACGATTCTGGAGAAGTTGCGCAGACCAAAGTAAGCGGTGACGCCGAAGCCGAGACACAGCACCGCCATCGCGGCCGGAGCTTTCAACACTGCTAAACAAAATTGCAGATGCATAACATCAGTACTTGCAGATGGCACTTAGCTTCGTAACCCCAGAATGGATCCAAAGTGGCGACGCGCGTGGCACATTCCCAATTCGCGGCACGTTCCTTATAAGATGCTCGTGCCGACCTGGGTGATGCACGCGGCACGGCTGCCAAAGCGCCACTGTGCGTTCCAGGGATATTCTGCAGTGTGGCGGGAAATGGCGGGAAATCGCGGGAAATGGCGGGTCTCATCGCGTTCAAATTCGACGAAACTCGACCTAGTCTGTGCGGAATTGATTTGCAGTACCTGGCTATCGGGCGTCCGTAACCTGTTGCAAAGAAAGCATGGATTTTAGTCCCGGGACCGAGAAACTGGCAGAACGTGGAACCCCAGGATCCAGTTACGCACTAACTATCTGATTACAAACAGCTTTTATTCGCGGAAAGCTCAGAACTGAGGTACCCAATCAGCGGCAGAAAAACGGCAGAGATGGAGCTGGCATTTTTGAGGGTTTCTTA
>OBLU010004667.1_pt1 | contig 12326 bp, 25 predicted proteins | sample 1518681 | NCBI WGS metagenome assembly OBLU01 (sample SAMEA3539304, study PRJEB22396) | soil metagenome | biome: tundra; feature: field; material: soil | place: USA | collected 2010-05 | depth 0.15 m | reverse complement strand
CAATACTAATCCATCTGTACTACTGCCAAGAGAATCAACAGCACTGCTAAGATTCCCAATAAGATCCACAGACCCAACATTACTCACTCCTGTTGCATCTACTATATTATTCCCTACATTACTCAACACTGTACTAACATAATTCTGTGTCTCTGCAAAAGGTGGAACCCCACCATATTTATCAACATTCCCAGGCCCCGCATTATACGCTGCTAAAGCTAAACTAACATCTCCACCATATCTAGTCAACATCTGACTAAGATAATTTATCCCTCCATCTATATTCTGCAATGGATCATAGGGATTAACCCCTAACCCCGCTGCTGTAGCAGGCATTAACTGAAACAATCCTATAGCCCCTGCCCCACTAACAGCACTAGCATTCATACCGCTTTCAGTCTGTGCAACTGCTAATGCTAAACTAGGATCTACCCCATACTTAGCTGCTGCTGTAGTTATACTAGCTGTATATATGGAACTAGCCATTTACACTCTCTTGTAAATCACTTAACTTACTATCTGCATCAACCCCCAACTTCCCAACTACATAACTCAAATAGTTATCAGTCTTATTCTCTGTAGGTGGTGCATACTGATATATAAACTCCCTCAAACTCTTCCCTTCCCTCATACGTACTTCTATATCATACCTAAGTGCTCTCCAACCATCTGCCTCATTTGCAAACGTGGCAAACTTTCCATTAACTGTCTCTTCACTTCCAGTCTGTCCTAACCCGCTCCTAAGATTCCCAGGGTTGTTATTCCTAGTAGCAATAGACCCTTTAACTCCCCACCCTTCCATCTTAGATATAGCATTCATCAAATCAATAATGCGAGCCATACTCTACCTCACATGTGGCCCAATCATATACCCCCCAACAGGCAGGAACAATCTAACAATCCAAAGAAAAATCACCAAAACCACAATAACATTAATCAAGGTCTTAATCGGCGCTGCCATTGGCACATACGTATTCAATAAATACAATCCAACCCCAAGCACAGCCAAGATAATAACTAACGTAATCAAATCCATATCATATCTCCTTTTTAACCTTTACCTCTTCAACTTGTGGTACAACCTCTATCCTATGTGTATCCGTAGTACTCCCCGCCGGTGGTACCTTATCCCCTTTCAACATCAACAACAATGCCCCTGCAAACCCTGTCAACAACCCCCCAAACATTTGATAAGTCTGCCCATCATTAGGTTTCAACCATGTCAACACTAATACTATAATCGAAAAGAAGATAGTACCTATCCCAAGTACAACTAATGTTTTATCCTCTCTCCAGTTCATTGTTGGCTCTTTTGATCTTTTTTTCCCAAATAATGTTTAACACTATCTTCCCGTTGGTCAATAAACTCCATATGCTTATCTTGCTGATTCATCCTATTAATGTCTTTTTGTTCCTGATTATCCTGTATATCCATCCTATTATCTATATTAGACATCATCAACAAGCATTCATTACTTACCCTATACCGTCTATCTAATGACTCAATCAAATCCAGCTTAAATACTGCTAACGCTGCACCTATTTGTTCCCTAAACTCATTTTTAGCTACCCCCCTAGCTGAGTCTTTAACATATAGAGTAATAAGGATTCCAAGTAGCAAACATGCTGGGCCAATAAGAAGGTTCCAAGTCATTATTTATCCTGTTGTCTTATTATATCTTTTCTTCTTTCTTCTATCCTCTTCACTCCACTCTTCATAATCTGGTTTCCTCCAAGCCCCTGATTTCCAGACCTTACCTTTCTCTTCATCATCAGGGGCTAGAAAAAACCCTCTGTCTGTTCATCTAACCTTTTAGCCTTAGCTCTCAAACTAGCTGCCCTTGTCTTCCTTCTCCTACCTGCCCCCATCTCCAACCTATACTTAGTCTGTTTCGCCTGAAAGAACATGCTATAAATTGCATAGGCCCCAATACATCCAAACAATACTTCACCCCATCCCCACGTAGTAACATCTGGCCCAAACAGCCCACTACCCAACAACCCTGTCCCATCAAACGTTAACCCGCCCATCCCCGCACCCCAATACCTCTTTTGATTAACCATCAATGGATTTTTATCAAACCCAGGGGTACTGATAGTCATAGCTTGTTGTAATCCCAAACTATGTGGACTCTTACTCTCATGAAAGTTAATAGGTGCTGTAGTAATCATTTTAATCCTAGAAGATCAGAACACCAAGAACGAAAAGCCCATAGAAGCCATGCTCCTCCACGAGGTGGATAAACACAATCTTGGTAATATTCATGTCAGCCCCTTTGCGCCTTTTTTTCACGCTTTGCTTCCTTTTTAAGCCGCTTATATTCTTTGTCCCGGTATTTTGCATTACGGCCATGGAAGGGGCGACCGTAGTGCCGCCCTGGATTCATCCTGCGCCCTCCTCCCCCGCTGCCACCACTAAACAGTAACAATGCTCCAAGGGCGACAACGCCCCACGTCATCAAACTGAATGGCCCCACACATTGAGACGTATCTAAGGGGGCACTACCAGCCACAGTCGAAAATGGCAATAAATTAAGCGGATGAAAACATACCGTTGACGGCCCGGAAGTAACGGCGGCAGTGCCATCCTGACAAGCGCCCGTTGAAGTCACTAGCCCGGCAGATGGACCGCTAGTAAACGTGCCGCCAGGCGGGATATACGTCTGTGTCGCAGCGCAAGCACTCGCAGGCAATGGCGGCATCGTCGCCACAATATCCAAACCGAGACCACGAAAGTTAATAGGTGCTGTAGTAATCATTTTAATCCTATTAAAGAGGGAGGAATTACCCTCCCCCTATCTTATCCCTTCCCTTAAACTCCAGGAGGCGTAGGCGGTGGCAAATCAGGAATATTTGCTACCATAGTAGAAGCAGCAGTAGCCAATGCAGTAGCATTAGTAACCGTTGTATCCAACAATGCTTGATCTGCTGGCGCTAGTGTGCTACTACTAGCTGCAATCTGTGCTTGTAGATCACTAATCTGTTTAGCAAGGATTGCTATATCCGTACTAAAACTACTCAATGACCCAGTAAGTGAATCAAACTGTACCTGTACTTTAGCTTGAAAAACCGAAATTTGGCTCATAATTTTATCTATCCTTTTCTTTACATCTTCTCTTAATCTTAATATCTCTTCAAACAACAATATATCACTCATCAGAAAACTCCAGTTAACATACTCGCTGGACTTGTCCCTATTACCATTGACACTTGCCATCCAACAGCATTAGGAAAACCATCTACTGTAGCCACTAACCAAGTAATCTGTGCATAAGTCTCTCCAACCGTAGCATCTGCAAAATCAGAGACTATTGCTGTACCTCCAGAAAACTCCTGTACAGCATTATAAACAACAGTAGAACCCTTAGAACACCAACTTTGTAAATGAGTAAAATCAAGCAACCTAGCTGCACAACTTAACTTCCCAGCTTGTACAAACGTAGGTACTCCAATGTTAGCCGTAGTTGGTGGAGTTACTGCCAACCCTGGAACACCAGGAAAACCCCAAAACCCCGTAGTAACTAACGCGAAGGCATGAAACGGTATCATCACTTTACTTTAATGGCTTCGTTGTACTAAATGCCCTATGTGCATCGGCATCAGAAATAACTTGATCCACCTGTAAGTTAATAACCTTTTCCCATTCAACAATCAAAGCATGAAATATCGCAGCATCCGTTACTTCCAATAAAGCAAACCCGCGTGGATTAGCTACTACATGCCAATTACTAATCAGAGTTACTCCCGCAGGGGTTACAAAACCACCTTTAAGAAAAAACGGGATAGTAACATCGGGTTTACTAGCCAGCCAAGATAACATATAATTAGTCTTCATTTGTTTTCTACTCCTTCTAACATTAAACACTTTTTACTCACTGCCCACAATACTACCCCCCGCACACTACTAACTCCTAGTTTTTTATATACATTTTGTAATATATAAAATATTGATTGATACTTAACCCCTATATTAAAAGCAATCTGTTTTAGCTCTAGGTCTGGATCTAGCAGTCCAAGTATCAATAAACCCTCTCTTGGGGATAGTTTCATCTTACTTAGTTTCATCTTTACTTCTTTTTCACCGTAGTCTTACTCACAACCGCAGTAACAGCCGCTATTGCAATCATCCAAGTTAGTGGATTTAACAAAATCGGTATAGCTTGTGCTCCACAACTTCCACATTGCATAACTACCTCCCATATCTCCTAGCCCCACCATCACCCATAAACAATGATATCCCAAACACCCCAATTGCCATAAGTCCTATCATCATCCAATTAGGCCCCGCCAAACTTGCTACAGTTCCAGTGTAATCCGTTCCAGTCAAGTAAGCACTAAAGTCATTCACCGATTGACTAACTAATGCTGGATCTGCACTACCCCCAAAATTCCCCTGCATAGCTGTAACCTGTTCCGCTGCTGTTAGTGGAGCAACAGAGGGACAACCTAACATACTATCTAAATAACTTCCATTCCCACTACAATACCAAGGTGATGCCATAACTATCCCTTCCAGTTAGCTTGTAAGATACTCAATAAAATCTTAGCTTCCATTGGAATCTCTACCCCACTAATATGCTGTACCACCGCAGAGTTAACATGTGGCCTAACTGCATCCCAAATCCCACTTAGCCCATTTTTCTCTTCAATATACCTAGCTAACTTCTCAACCCCTCTATAAGCTAAAACATCCACCCTTCCACCAGGGTTAACAGTCTCTAAGTCTGTACCAAGCATACTATCTCCGTCTAGCTATTAGATAAACACCCAAACCAAGCGCAACATACAATAACCAGTTTGTCCCAGTGGTAGTCCCTACTGCTGGTAATGTTAATGCCCCTGGGTTAACAATACTATCATACAAACTAGCTAACTCATTCTGCAAACTAGTAACATAATCCGTACTCCCAGGAACAACATACCCAGGGCACCCAGGATCACCAGGACAGTTCAACCCCAAGCCCATTCCATTCAATCCCCACCTTTGTGCCTTAGTGGTCCCTTCTCCTCTAATCCAGTTATACAAGCGGGGCATTTAATTCTCCTTATTCCCAAACTTCTTTAGCCATCTTAGTTTCTCTAGCAATAACTCTATCAGCTGCATCCGAGGTATACCCTGCCGCCATTACTTCATCCTTAGTAGGTACATGACTAGCAAGTTTTTCAACCTTAGTATTAGCTACTCCATTATCAAGGCTAAATTCAAGACAAGGACCACACTTAATATGAAAGCACTTCCCAGCCCCCATATAATGATTCTCCCTCACATGCTGGCACTTACACATATCCAACGCTTCATTGTTACCAAAAACATTCGGCATAACCTTAACCTCCCTTCTGTATAATATATCTTTCCATACCATTCGGATTCATATTCTGACCAGCTCTCATATTAGACGGCCTATCCCAATACGGGTTAACATGATTGGCAATAACACCCAACCCACTAAACCCTGCACCAGTCATTGCACTCCAGTACTCTGCTAGTGAATACATCTTATTCCTATCTACCCCAGGGAATAGTGTTTCTGGCGCCGGTCCTGCTACTCCTCTAACACTACTGTAATAAAAATTCCACGTATCTACATTCTGATAACTACCAGGAAGATTAGCATTACTCGCTAGCAATATTGCCGTAAGTTTACTCAGTGTATTCCCTGCAATTGCTGTACTAGGATTAACCACCGCACTAGGATTAACTGCTGCTGATGTTGTAATAACTGGTGTCGCTACAGCAGTTCCTAGTATACCATTAGTAACCAACCATTCATAAAGAAAATACCCCCCAATCCCGATAGCTGCATATTTAATTAAATCACTCATTACCTTCTACCTCCACCCATAAACATAAATCCTAAAACCAACGCTGCTGCTATCCCTAATGCTGTATATTCATCCACCTGCATAGTTGTCCCAGGAATAGTAATAGGCGCGCTTGTATCTCCAAACAATCCAAACACTGTAGGCTGAGCGGCAGCCCCCCCAGCAGCAGTAGTATTAGTAGTCCCTGTGCTAGTTGCCTGTTGCCCAGTATTAACATTCCCCCCTGTTGTTACACTACTCTGTGTAACCACTGCCGCTGGAGCAACTGTAAACGATAACATAGGGAATGAATAACCCCCTACAGACCAGCTTTCCTGCCAAGCTCCTATCGTACTAACTCCTGGTATTCCAGACTTTGTAAAATTTCCTACACTATCTGTAACACCCTCTACTGTTCCACTAAAAGATCCACCTGGGCCAGTTCCACTTACTAATACATTTGTGTTAGGACTTGCACCAGTAATAGTTATAGTCCAAGTATCTCCTACTACCATACTATTACCACCACGTGATGTTGCAAAAGAAAAACTACCCACTTTAGCCCCCTGTTGCCCACCAGCAACAGCAGAAACGGAAAATGTAGCAGTACCTACCGTCTGTCCATTAACCATCCAGTTTTCATACCAATTACCTATAGCTGTGTCTTTATAATTTCCTGTTAGTCTAAAGGTTCCACTAGCATCTAACACACCCTCTTGAGTAACAACATTTGTCCCGTTTGGTCCCCCTCCACAACTCACCTTATCCCCAGGGTTTCCACCACTTATAGTAATACTCCAAGGATCCCCCACATAAAAACTGCTTCCACTCCTAATATTACCAAAATTAAAGCTAGCTGTTTTACTAACAGGTGGTTGTGTTACTGTTTGAAGTGATGTTACAACAGGTTGATAAGGCACAGCACCAGGGGTACTAAGATCAACCACAACCCCCTGGCTATCTGGTGGTGCAGCACCATACTGAGCAATATACTTAGCAAGGTAGTACGCATCACTAGCTTGTACATTCTTAGCAATACATGCTTGGTCAAATCCACAATTAGCTGCTACTGGTGGGGTTAGATCCCCTATTCCTCTACCTATCATTAGTCCTTACCTCCTGCCATTAATCCAACCAATAATAAAGCCCCACCAAGTAACAAAGGGCTACTTGTTAAACTACTTGCTATACTACTCACTACGCCCCCTGCACTTGCCACAGTATCCGCCACCACTGATGTATCATTAGCAATCGGATCTCTATAAGCGTTAAACCAATTCCAGCAAGCTCCCGTTGCAGGTTCCCCAGGCCACTTAGGCGGCAACGCTTTCCATGTGCAAGCCCCTTGCTGCCTATCCGTAATACATCTAACTCCCGCATTCCCTGTCCCCGGTTGCCCACATATAGTAACTAACTGTTGCCATACATTATCAAACGCTTGTACCGCAACTGTCTGTTCCGATTGTGTCCTAGGTGCAGGGGTATTAAAATACGCCGCTATATTAGCATCCAATGCCGCTGCTGCCTGATTAGCCCACTGACTAGTCTCAACACAAGTAACTCCACAACCACTATTCTGTATAAGATAATCAATAGCCATCACTGCTGCTGCTATCGCTATCCCTATAACCGGAACCGCCACTGCTGCTGTTGTTCCCACCGCTGCTGCTATACTTGATCCTGCAACTACACCAATAATAGGAGTAGCAAGCGCCCCACCAATGTTAACAATCTTTTGGTCAGTCGCTACACTTCCTAACCCCCTCTTACGGTTATAGTAAGATGCAATCATGTTATTTCTTTGCGATCATGAATATCAATAACGCTGCCCCACCTAACAACAACAAACTAGATCCCCCACTAGACAGCGCGCTAGTCAAACTAAGTGCAGCACTAGCAGTAGGATTTCCAGTACCACTGCATTGTGTGCTCTGTCCATAAGGCCCCGCAACAACCGTACACCCAGCAGGCAACGGCTGAATAGTCTTAAAGATACTTGAGAAAGCAGCAGCTATCGCAGCTACAGCAGATAATGGAGGGGTAGTATTTGTACTCGTGTTAACTGTCCCAACCGCAGGAATACTAGATCCAGGGCTAAGTGTTCCCCCGCTTGGTGGGACAGGGTAATTAAGCGTAGTAACATTCGGATCTACTGCCACCCCTGTTCCGTCATCATAACATTGGTCTTCAGCGTCACAGACCAGTACTCCTAATCCCTGACATCCCATTCCACAATTAGTTAACATATATTTTTCCTTCTTCTAGTTACCTGCTGATGAAGATCCCATCTGCCCATAGGTTATAGATCCCTTAACCGTTCCAACTGCTGTAGTGATACAAACGTTATCTCCTAATTGTTGTGCTCTAAGTTTTCCTATCATCAGTGGCATCCCCGTATTAAGTATCCACGTCCCTATTGTACTTGGCGCGGTTGCACAAGCTACTCCCGTTCCCTCAATCAATGTAATAACCGTAGCATTAGTATCAGAGGTTAGATCCAAATGACTAATATAAACCCTAGCTGCAACGTTTGTTACAGTAGTATTCAACCTTCCTGTTGTTCCAACTGCTACATTGACATTAGCTGTAGTTCCCCCCTCTATCGTATTAGCTACAACCCCTTGTACTCCTGATGTATCGGTAGCAAACATAAACCCACTTACAACTGGATAAGGTTGGTCATTGTCAGTATACACAGATACCGGGGTTCCAGCTTTCAAATACCCTTGTATATAAGGAGAAGGAACACTAAGTACTCCAGTATAATAAACCTTTATAGTACAAGTAGTAGGAGTAAACGTTAGATTAGGAATTACAAACGGGTAAGCTCCTGTAGCTTGTATTGTTAGATAATATGATGAAGTAACAGGGGCTTGGTACCCAAAGCCGTAGTAATTAACGTTATCAAAACTATAGTTAAGCCCACCGCTTATAGTAGGAGCATTGCAAGTACCAGATAATATAACTTGTAGCGCATGACCCGCTTGTCCAATATTGTTAATCGGTAAAGAGGAAAAAACCCCAGGAGTTACTTGGTTGTTTACCAACGTCTGATAAATCGTATCACTCCTCTGCCCCCACCCCACTCCTACCATAGCCAGAAACAAAACTATCCTATAAACCATTCTGCTCTCCTATAAACTTCTCTCTGTGTTTCCCACCCAGGTATTCCCCCATGACTAACATCCATAGTCATAAACTGTCTTTCATCCTCAAGATAACATTTAACAAACACATGACTAAATCTCTCCGGTGTCTCTTCATCAACCGCAATCGAAACAAACCAACAGGGGATTTGAGCGCACTTAAGTAAGGATGCCGTCAAGATTGAGAAGTCGTCACAATCCCCCATAGGCTTAGGCATAGCCAGCAGCGTAGCAGGAGGTATTAATAATTCCTGCATAGGATCTTTCTCATACCCTAGCTCATTGGCTAATATCTCTTCATCGTTGCAAAACGTTACATGCTTCTTAACCCACCACCAGATAGCTCTTGCTAAATCTCTCTTGGAAGGATGACTAGGCAGGGATACAAGCAGACTATTGATTATGGAAGATATGAGGGGGGTAGACGCTGAAGACCTAGCTAAGGCTATCATCTGTCGTATAGTGTCAACCGTGCTTACATCTGAGTTGAATGGATCTGTTGGTCGAACATCCAACCGAATTGGAGCGCCCCAAAATCCCATTGTCTTAGCTCGTTCCGTTAAACACTAATACAAAGGTGACGCCGTGCTCTATCACTATCAGGTTGCAGGCATGGCAGCACGAACCCTCTATATAAAAGGATGGCGCGGCGTCACCCACAACCTTACTCCGATCGCTACCCTCCTAGCAATCACCTTTGCAAAGTACATATATATGTACCGCGAATTTTTTCTCTTGTATCTATGTTAGCGGGGGTGTAGGATTCAGGCAGGGGTGCAAAGGTGCAAAGGTGCATCCATGAGGGTGCAAAGGTGCAAATGCACCCTGTCAAATGCACCCTGCCCCATCATAAAAAGGAGTAATAGGCATGGTTGAATCGACTAAGCAAATAAAACTGAAGTGGCCTGAACATTTATGGTTAGCTGTTAGTAACAAAGCAGCGGAGGAAGGTACCAGCATACAGACTATTATAACAGAAGCCTTCCTATATAAATATGGAGTACCTTTCTATAGAACAAAGGATAAGACTGCTAAGATGATAGCAGAGATAATGAAGAAGTATGATTATGTTCCTAATGATATCAAAGAAGCTATAGAGAGAGCAAAAAAGACTAGAGCAAAGTATGAGAGTATGAACAAACAGATTCATGAAGACTTAGAATTGGAGCTAGCATAATGACGACAGAGCCAACCCCAATAACACCAACAATAGTAAAGAAGAGTGAGATAGATAAACAAGCAGAGGAGATTAAAGCTAAGAGAGCTTTACCTCCTAAGCCTGGGGATAGGGTTAATTTTCATGATTTGAAACAGTGGTTAGGTTTATTGCCAGAGGGAGCAGAGGATAGAATAGCTATATGGATTTATCGGATGGACCCTGTTATAAATAGACAGCTAGTTGATCCGTCTGCTAATAACAATATAGATGTTATATACAACAACTTCAACAGCCTAACCGAAGAGTACATGATTGATAGACATGGTGGAGGTACATATAAGTTTGTTATTAAGGATGAAGATAAAGCAAGAGCACAAGTAGGTGGATTTTTTGAGGCAAGATTGATTATTGATATGGTACAGTATCCACCTAAGTTAGATTTGAAAGAGGTAGAATGGGATTCTCCAAAGAATAAGGGGTATAAGAGCTGGTGTAGAGCGAAGAAATTAATCAACGAGAATAACATGCCAGTTATAGAACAAGTTAGTCCTGCACTCCCTAATAATGGAGGGGTTGATGCAGGAATGTTAAAGATGTTGTTAGACTTTACCGCTAAGATGAGTGATAAAGAACAGATAGCATTGAAACAGAAGATTGGAGGGGAAGACGCAGCTAGTAAGTCAATGAATGAGTTATTTCTGGAGAAGCTGAAACAGGAAGACCCGAATAAGCAAACACAGACTATGATAGCTATGATAACAGCTATCAAGGGAATGCAACCTGAAGTTAAGCCTGATAATACAATGACTACTTTTATTCCGCTGTTGATAAAAATGATGGATGATAGTAGAGCATCAGCAGATAGACAAATGAATATGATGATAGAGTTATTCAAGAGTAACAAAAGTGAGCCAAAGGAGGAGAAAGATAGACTAGCAGAGTTACGTGACTTACTAGCTATTGCTAAAGAGTTAAAAGGTGGGGTAGCAGCACCAGAGAAGACAACGACAGAGAGTTTTTTAGAGTTAGGGAAAGAGATACTACCGGGGGTTTTAACGATTGTTGGTAACATTACTGCGGCAAATGCAGCATCTAAGGGGGCTGCTACCCCAGTAGGGGTACAGACTGGACTAAGTGGAAAAGGGGATATGATGAGTCAGATACAACATAGACAGATATTGCCAGCAGCAGAGCAACCACCTATTCCGGCAGTAGCTATTTCACATGATGAGGCAACTAACTTAATTACTCAGTTTGAGCCTGTTATCTTTACAAAGATGGCTCAAGAGGGTTGGGAGTTTGGCGCGTGGGTAGCTGATGGATTTGGGGACGCGGCAGCAGCAGCTATTACTAAGTTTGGTCCTGATGCACTATTTGAAGCAGCTAAGAGAGTACCTAGTTTCTGGAATAGGATAGAGACTACTTATGGAGAAGCACATTTGAAGAAATGGTTGGTTAGCTTGTGTAGTTATAAAGAGATTATGGAAAAGATGGACGAGGAAGACGGGGTACAATCATAATGAGAAAACCAACTGAAATACCTAAGACACATAAACGCGGAAAGACAGAGACAGAAAGGATGTTAGACCAATACACCGATAAGATAGCAGAGATATTCAAACCTCAGCCTATGTCAGAATATGTTACACCTGAACCTATTAGGTTTAGGGGAGAAAATACTAAAGCTGCTGTATCTTTAGCATGGGAGATTCTAGCAGTCTTAGAGGGGCATACTATAGAGGAGATAGTAAATGCTAGTAACGTTGTAGAACAGTTTGTAATAGCACAGAGTAAAGGGCAATGGGGAAGTTATGTACCTGTAATGAGGGGGAAGTAAATATGATTAAAAAGCCCTCTCCCCCCGCTTCCGACGCAGAAAAATCCAACGCCGAAAAAATCTGCTTGCAAAAATCCGAATCTATGACTATCCTGGAATCGGAGGACGAAAACCGAGTGCGGCAGAAAAAAATTACTGTAGAAGTGACTTACGATTTTTGGGAATCCTTACATAGAGAATCATTCAATCAAAAATTGTCTATGCAGGAATATGTTCATCGACTAATCAGGCTAGGGGAGAAATAACATGGCAGTTTTGGCAACGAAGACGGCAGCTGGTGCGGTTCCGCTTGCAGCGGGCGCATCAGTGAACATGTCGGCCGATATTAACGCTCTGTTGGGCGGGATTGTCGATCGCAAGAAGTGGTATTGGTACGATACCC
>OBLU010004665.1_pt1 | contig 12326 bp, 16 predicted proteins | sample 1518681 | NCBI WGS metagenome assembly OBLU01 (sample SAMEA3539304, study PRJEB22396) | soil metagenome | biome: tundra; feature: field; material: soil | place: USA | collected 2010-05 | depth 0.15 m | reverse complement strand
AGCTGGACGAATTAAAACGGCACCAGCCCGATTGGGCGGTTGAAGATCTGACGCGTGTAAGCGCGAGGGAAGTTTGTGACCAACGGTAGGGCGGCGTTGCTGCGCCGCCGAAGTTTGGGCTGCGCGGCAACGCAGCCCTACCGGAACTCAATGCCCGCCGTGGCAATGGCCGCCACAGCAACCACCGCCGCCGCTGTCACATGACGGCGAGTCGTTGCCGCCGGAGCCGGCGGAGGCGAACACGGAAAATTTCTTGGACAATTTCTTTGAACCGCAGTGCGGGCACGCGGTTCCCTTCCAATCGCTGGAGCGGACGAGAATTTCGCTGTCGCGCTCGCACTTTTCACAATGAAACTCGTAAATCGGCATGAGGGGAAAATAACCCGCGCTACAAAAAGCTCAAGTGCAGTTTGGCCGGGCGAGACGACTAACGAGTTATTTTGAAATTGTAGCAGCCGACGTCAGTCGGCTCAAAATCATTTGCGGAGGATTTGAAATTTGAGCGGACTCATCCCGCCTTGCGGGACTGCTACAAAAAGTCACGGCAACAATTTTTCGCGGTGCGGCAGGTGGTCGCGATTCCAGCGAACCAAGGCGGCGGCGTTCGTGTCTTCAAAAAGAAATTTCAGCGTCGGCGATTCGACATGGCTGTCGCAAAACACCACGTTGGCTTTTCCCTGATGCCGCGCATAAGCTCCCCGGTCACTTTTCCAATCATACGGCACATTACCTTCAGGCACATCACGGGTTCTTTGCAGCCACGAGATCCCGTGCATGATAATGTCGTTATAACCACAAAATCCATCACCCAGCGCCATCGTGTCGCTTGGACTGACAACTTCTGATTCACGCACTGGCGGTGCCGACACGAGTGACATGCCATACTGCCTGCCAATGCCCAGCGAATTCGTGTCCCCTTTCGCGCGCATCCCATAGGAGTTATAGCCATAAGAATCGTACCCCCAGCCTGGCGGAAAATTGGGCGGACGTACCGCCGAGGGACATTTCCAAATTCCTTCTGAAAGAAACGATGTCTCGTGCGAACTGCTTTCTTTCCCCAACTCATGTTCCAAAGCAAGTGCCCAACCCTCGTAATGATTTGGATAGCTGCCCTTGTTGAAATCTGGATTTGTGTCGAGCGGATAAACGTGATTATCACTGACAAATTGTTGTATCGCTTGACCAAGTTGGCGGACATTGTTGACGCAATTGATGCGTCGCGCTGTTCCCACACCACGCGACAAAACCGTCAACAAAAGCGCCGCTAGAATTCCGATGATGGCGATGACGACCAGAAGTTCAATCAACGTGAACGCTGAATTTTGATTCCGGCGTTGAGTATTCACGGCGTCAATTTTTCGCGGTGCGGCAGATGGTCGCGGTTCCAGCGGGACAACGCTGCGTCGCTGGTGTCTTCAAAAAGAAATTTCAGCGTCGGCGATTCGACGTGGCCGTCGCAAAACACCACGTTGGCTTTGCCTTGATGACGCGCAAACGAACGCTGGATGCTTCCCCGATACTCCTGCACTCCAGAGTTACGCCACAACACGAACACCCCATCCCGGATGATACCATTGCCCCCCTCAAAACCGTCGCCAATGGCCATCATTTCACTGGGAGCCACAACTTCCGACTCTCTCACTGAAGGTGCGGTAAAACGTGTATTCTTCGGAAAGTCCCAAACATAATGCCCTCCCAGCCCGAGTGAATTCGTATCCGCTTGCGCAGCGATGCCATAAGTGTTGTACCCATAACTTACATATCCTTCATGCTGAGGCCAGTCAGACGGCTTTTTTGCAGCGGGGCACAGCCATATACCTTGGAACAAGTATACGCCAGCGGAGATGCGCTTGGTTGTTTCTGATAGTTCGGCGTGTTGCAAGGCGGATACCCAACTTGGATTTACATACAGAGGATAAGCGCTGTTGTCAGCCACGAACCCCTGCAACGCGATTCCGAGTTGCCGCACGTTGTTGGCGCATTGAATTCGCAATGCTCTTGCTTTGGCCAATGAAATTGCAACGAGCAAAAGCGCCGCCAGAATTCCGATGATGGCGATGACAACCAGAAGTTCAACTAGGGTGAACGCTGAATTTTGATTCCGGCGTTGAGCGGACACATCCAAGCGATACAGCATTTCGCCTTTTCTTTCAATGGCCAACAACTAATCTTCCCGCATGACACAATTGCAACGTGCGATTGAAGATTCCATCGCGACGCTTCGCGGATTGGCGGGCCTGGATGAACCGTTGAGCCGCGCGGCGAAAATGGTTCTCCTCTGCCTGACCTCCGGCCACAAGCTGCTCGTGTGCGGCAACGGCGGCAGCGCGTCCGACGCCACGCATCTGGCCACGGAATTTCTCTGCCGCTACGTCGCCGACCGCCGGCCGTACCCGGCCATTTCCCTCACGGCCAACGGCGAATTCATGACCGCCGTTTGCAACGACTACGGCGCCGATGAAATTTTCGCGCGACAGGTCTGGGGCTTGGGTGAAAAGGGCGACCTGCTCATCGCGTTCACCACCAGCGGCAAATCAAAAAACGTTTTGCGCGCGCTGGAAGAAGCCAAACGCAAGGGAATCGAAAGCATTTGTTTCCTCGGACGCGACGGCGGTTACACGAAAGACGCGGCAACCCTGGATTTCACCGTATCGGGTGACAACACCGCGCGAATTCAGGAGGGGCATAAACTCCTGTTCCATGTTCTGTGTGAAATGGTCGAGGAAAAACTGCCGAAGGTTTAAATTTATTCTCCGCCAGAAAGGCTATAAGTGCCTCCCCAACCTCCGTTACTGACCGAGCTGTAAACGATTAGCGCAACGATGAGGAGCCAAAACAAAGTTCCCACAGTTGCAATTACAACGCCCCAAATCCGATAAGGCCGAGCGGCGTTCCAAAAAAGTTTTTCCGTGGCGCGAACCCGGCCTGAAATCCAGAGCGTCGCAATTGCGAACGGCAGGCCGATCACCGGCAGCAGCCCCAGCAGCCCATAAACAGAGCAGCGTAACGAGCTTTTGAGCATCCGGATTTTAGCTTCGGCGTCGGTGTTCATTTCTGGTCCGTTTTGGCCGGAGATTCCACAACCAAGGTGGCGTTCGTCTGGGAGGCATTCAGCCGTTCGACCTGCCGCTGGTCCAACAATTTCAATTCACGATGCAAATGGAGCAGGGTGCTGCTGTTGGCGGTAATCAGCATCAACATGATCGCCAGCAAGGCGATAAAAACCAGCACGGCTGAACCGCTTTGACGGTGACGCCGGGAAAGATTGAATCGGGAAATTTTCATGGCGTCGGTTTGGCTGCCGCTTCGAACGTGAACAATAAAGGCAGGTGCGTTTCCTTGCGGCGCGGTGTCAATTCCACCTCCCAGCGCCAGGCGGCCACCGGTCCGCGTTTTTCCGTCACCATTTGCGATACCTTGACCTTGGGCAGCAGCAATTCCGAAAAATCCGACGAAGCGAGTTGGCGACGGACTTCGCCGGCGTTGAAGTTATAAATGATTTCGTTGGTCCCGTGGAGAATTCGCAGTCGTTCGCCCTCCGGCGTGGTCTCGACGGCGATTTTTCCCGTGGCACTGCGAATATCCGCCCGCCAGCGTTCACCGGCATGCAAGGCGGCGTTGATGTCATCCGTCGCATAATGCAGCGCCTTCGAGTAATCCCAGCAGACGTAAAATGCCCCGAGACCGAGACCGAGAATCACCACGAGCACCGACAGGTAAACCAGGCACTCGATCAAGAGGTATCCGGCCCGGGTCCGGGCATGAAAAATGGATGAACGCGGTTTCATTTGACGGTAATTTCACGAACAATTGGGCCGATGCCCTGCCGGTGGTTGGACGTCCATTCGAGACGGAGATGGTTGCCGGTTTTGGTCAATTGAAAATGTCCGGGTGGCAAATTGGTGGCGGCGTGGGCATGGACGGTGTAAGGCTGCGAGCCCTCCGAAAAATCCCGCCACTCGCCGGCCGCCAGAACTTCCATCTCGCCATCCACGATTTCCATGGCCGTGCTGCGAAAGTATTCGGCGCGCAACAGCCGTGTTTCCCGGACGTAGGAAAACGCCAGCGGCAGAATGGCCACCGCGAGAATCACCATGCCGACAAACAAATCCACCATCATAAAGCCGTGGTTGCGTTTGGACGGTGATGAAAAATATTCTGCCGTTCTCAAGTTCATAACCCCGCCTCCATCATCTCCACCATTGAAATCAGGGTGCCAAACACCGTCATCGCCACCAGCGCGACCAGCACACCATTCAAAATCACCAGGCCGCTGGTGACGACATGGGCGGTGGCTTCCTCCTGTTGAAACGCCTTGGCGTCGAGTGCCTCGTGCCAGCCGCGCAGCGCGTTCAAAAATCCGCCGCGCGCGTGAATCGCATTGGTCAACCGCCAGTGAAATTCACCGTGGTCATCGAAGGCGCGGACGGCCTCATCCAGCTTGGTTCCCCGTTCCAGCGCGGCAATCACGAGCCGGGTGCGGCGACGGCAGATTTCGTTGGCGGTGCAATCGCCCGCGAGCCGGACCGCCTCGGCTTCCGTCACACCACCGTCGAGCAACACGGCGAGCATGGCGGAAAACGTCCGCTGCAGCCGCTTCTGCTTCCACGGAATCCGCCACGCCATCCAGTCCACCAACGGCAACCCTTGGAATTGGAACCAGCGGATGAATTGCGGCCCGCCGATGTAAATCAGCGTGGCCAGGACGAGCAACAGGAAAAGAACAGCTTCAAACCCGACGAGCCAGCCGGTATGTGAAATGGCCAGCCGTGCGTACGCCGGCGGCAGCATGCCCATTCCAGCGATGACTTCGCGAAATTTTGGAAAAACAAAAATCGTCAGAAATACCATCACATAAATCGCCACCGGCGAAAAAGCCAGCAGCACCGCGACCATGTAATGCGTGGCACTCCGGACGGCCGCCGGCGGATCGCGCAGGACTTCACGGCACGCCGGCAGCACGCGCTTCAAGTCGCCGAGTTTTTCCCCGGCGCGCAGCATGGCGGAAATTTGCGTCGGCAGAAAGCGCGGCACTTTTTCCAGCGCCACACCCAGACGCAGACCGCCTTCGATGTATGCCGCCAGCAGGTAGAAACGCACGCCCAGCGCGTGGTCGCGGCTTTCGGCGGCGGAAACGATGGCGTGCTCCACGGATTGGCCGCGGTCAAGCGCGGTTTCGATCAAGTCGAGAAAGAACCGGGCACGCTCGCGCCGGCGCAGCGGCAATGAAAAGATTTTGTGAATCAGCACGGCCACGCAGCCAATGGGCAGCAGGAAGAATAGCGCATAGCAAACAAGGCTGAACGGCAGCGACCACCAGCCAAAATGATTTGGCCCGCCTGCGTCACCGGAGATGAATGCCAGCATTGTCATCCGATCCAACTGAAAAAGGCCAGAAACAGACTCGCCACCAGATACGCTTCGGACAAAACGACCGCCCCCAGAAACAGGACGGAGATGGGCAGCGCCGAGTACAGCGCCACTTCTGTCCGGTAGATGGCACGGGACTGATAAATTTCCGCCGCGCGTTGAAAGCCCGCCGCCAGATCCTCGCCCGCATTGGCCACGACCCAGACGAACATCGGCGGAAACAGCCGGTTTACCGCGGCGACCTCGGAAAACTTCGTCACGCCGGAGGTGATGTTTTTCAGCCAACGGTTCAAATCCGCTGCCGCATCCCGGTTGTTCTCAAGTTTTTCAACCAAGCCGATGGCCTCCGGCAAACTGACCCCGTTTTTCAGAAGCAAATTAAGCGACGCCGCGACCCGCGACACGCTGGCTTCCTTGAACGCGGGCAATCGCCAGCGATATTTTTCCCGCAACGCCGGAACAAAAATGACGGCCAGCCCCAGCAAAAACAAAAGGCCGAAAGTAACGGGAAAAATCCAGACGTGCTGTAAAATTACGATGGCCGACGATGTCATCCCCGGCATCTGCCAGCCGTTAAAATCAACCAGTATGGCCGGTCCAATGATGTGGAACCAAAGCAGCGCGAACCCGGCGGAAATTAAAAAGGCAACGAACAGGACGATGAGCGGATAAACCATGAGCCCTTTCAGCCGCACCCACAAGCTGTTTTGGCGTTGGAAATAATCCGCCAGCATGGTCAGCGCTCCGGGCAGGTCGCCGCTTTTGACGCCGACCATGATCATCCGCCGGTAAAGTTCGGGCAGCCGGCGGGACTTCAACGCGTCGGCGAGCGGCGTGCCCCGGGCGAGGTCGGCCTCCAGCGCTTGCAATTCAGTGCGAAGCGTGCCGGCGCGCATTTCCTGGCAGAGCCGCCGCAGCGCACCCTCCAGCGGAATGCCGTCGCGCAGCATCGCGGCCAGTTGTTGGTTTAAGAAGGCAAATTCGTCCAGTTTCATAGGCCGAATACTCTTTGGTATTCTGCTTGATTGGACAAACCTTGCTGCAAAAGCTCACGCGCCGATTCTTCCAGGGACCGGGCCGGAACCAATGCCGTCAACTCCCGTTGCCGGATTTTCGCGCGCATCGCCTCGTCCACCCGCAACCATTCCACCAGCGGCACGCGGCCTTGATAGCCGGTGCGCAAACAGGCATCGCACCCGGCGCCGCCGCACGCGGAACATAATTTGCGGATAAGTCGCTGGTTTAAAACCAGTTCGACGACGCTCGCCACGGCGGAATGGTCGGCGCACATCACGAGCAGCCGCTCGAAAACGCCCCGGCACGACCCGGCGTGCAACGTGGAAATCACCAAGTGCCCCGTCAGGCCGGCGCGCACGGCCAGTTGCGCGGTGGCTTCATCGCGAATCTCGCCGATGATTAGCACCTGCGGGTCCTGCCGCAACAGGTGCCGCGCGGCGCGGGCGAAATCGAGGCCGATGGCTTCGTTCACCTCGGTTTGCATCGTGCCGGGAACAATCTGTTCCACCGGGTCTTCGACGGTGATGATCTGGCGTCCGCCGGGTTCGACGAGATGGCGGAGGCAGGCGTAAATCGTGGTGGTCTTGCCGCTGCCAGCCGGACCGGTGAGGAGCAGCAGGCCGGTGGATTGGCGGAGAAACTGTTCCAACTCGGCGACCGCGGCGGCGGGCAGGGACAATTCGCGGAGCGATATGGCCGGGGACGAATTGAAAAGCCGCAGGACGATTTTTTCACCGGTCACGGTCGGATAAGTGGCCACGCGGATGTCATTTTTGCTGCCGAGGTCGTCGCGCGCAATGCGGCCGTCCTGCGGCAGTGAATCCTGATACGTCTTCAGCCGCGCCAGAAATTTGATCCGGCCAAAGACCCGGTCGGCCACGTCGGCGGGAAGTTCCGTGCCGGGAGCAATGATGCCGTCGAGGCGGAAGTTGACCTCGGCCGTCTTGCCGCGCATCTGGAGGTGGATGTCGCTCGCCCCGGCGCGTTCGGCCTGATGGACCAGTTGCTCCAGAATTTCCGGCGCGGCGCCGTTTTGGTTTTCCTCAACCATCATGGCCTTTCAAAAGGGTGTTCCAATCGTTTGGACAAGGCCGCATTGGATTCGTTACGCAACAAATTAGCTGTTTAAGCCGGCGGAAAACCGCATTGGCTACCAAGCGTGCGCCCGGATCGCCACAACTTTGTTTTCAAATTTGGCCGACCGGCTTCAGAAATAATCCGGTTCGTTTCCGGCCTTCCATTTGATGTTGCAGCCGATGCTGGGCGCTTGAAATTCTGAAGTGGTTTTCCCGGACAGAACAGCGTCGAGCGCCGCGCGCAAATCTTTTCCGGTGACGGGAATTCCGTTTCCGGGCCGGCTGGCATCGAACTGGCCGCGATAAACCAATCGTCGTCCCCGGTCGAAAAGGAAGATGTCTGGCGTGCAGGCGGCGTGATAGGCTTTGGCGGCGGCCTGCGATTCATCGTAAAGATACGGGAACAAATAACCGGCGGCTTTGACTTCGGCGGCCATTTTTGCCGGGCTGTCGTCGGGATAATTCGCCACGTCGTTGGAGTTGATGCCGACGATGGCCGCGCCGCGCGGCAGGTAATCGTGCGCCAGTTGCGCGAGTCCGGCGCGGATATGCTTCACGTAAGGACAATGGTTGCACATGAAAATGACGAGCAACGCGGGCTTGTCCTTGAAATCCGCGAGCGAGACGGTTTTCCCGTTGGTGTCCGGCAACCGAAAATCGGGCGCTGTCGTGCCGAGCGGCAGCATGGTGGAAGGGGTTAATGACATGCGCGGAATTTGGAACGGCACGCGGAATTTCGCAAGCTGCGAAATTTAAGTTTGTTTCCCGGCGCCAGTGCGGCTTTCATTGGCGCGAACACGTGAAGAACATTGTTTATTTCGATCTCGAAACGCAAAAGTCCGCCGATGAAGTGGGCGGCTGGGGCAACATCAATCGCATGGGCATGAGCATCGGCGTGACGTTCAGCACCGGGCGCGGCGATTACAAAATTTACGGCGAGAAACAGGTGGACGACCTCCTCAAGGATTTGCAGCGCGCCGATCTCATCGTCGGTTTCAACATTTTGCGGTTCGATTACGAAGTGTTGCACGGTTACACGACCTTTGATTTGAGCCAGTTGCCGACGCTCGACCTGATGGTGGATTTGCAGAACAAACTGCAACACCGGTTGTCGCTGGATTCGATTGCGACGGCGACGTTCGGCGTGGAAAAAACCGCCGAAGGCCTGCAGGCCATCCACTGGTTCAAGGAAGGCAAGCTGGCGGAAATCGCCGAATACTGCTGCTACGACGTGAAAATCACAAAATTGGTCCACGAATACGGCCAGCAACGGCGGCAGGTGCATTATCACAATCGCTTCGGGAAAAAGATGACCGTGCCGGTGAGCTGGTGAAAGTTAATCGTTGAACCGTTGCACCGGTTTACGCGATTCAACCCGAAAACCATAATTGAAATGGGAGCGCGCCCGCCTCGGGCGCATCCCGCATTGCGGGACGCGCCCTCGCGGAAAACATCGAACGCGCCGAAAAGATTCGCACGCATAAAAAACGGACCTGCACCAAACGGCTGGACGCGAGGCGCGTCCAGCGACGCCCGGAGCGGGCGTGCTCCCCAACTTCGTTTTACGCGATTCAACGATTTAACGGTTTAACGATCTGGAAGATGGTGGCCTGCCAACCGTAGCTCGCGGTGTACAGTAAACGAAGGCTGGCCCGCCAACCGTAGCTCGCGCAGCAAGCGAAGGTTGGTGCCCGCGACAGGACTTGAACCTGTACGGTGTTACCCACTAGAACCTGAATCTAGCGCGTCTGCCAATTCCGCCACGCGGGCACAACGATTCGGCGGCCATTCTAATACGCGCCCGGCGGCGTGCGGGCAAGTCAAATTGAAGAACCCCCGAACGCGGTGAGCATCTGGCATGGTCTTGCGCACCATTTTGCCGACGGAGCGCCGGGCTCCGACCCGGCTTGAAGACGCTGGAGTTCAATCCCGCGATGTGCGGGATTGTTCGGATGGCACACTGAAGCGTGAACTCCAACACGCCGATTCGGAGATCGGCGCTCCCATCGGTCCGGTCCCGATGCCGACGTTCAGTCGAGGTCGGGTTTGATGCTTTCCAATTCCAGCTTGAGCGCGTGCAACGACATATTGATGTCGCGGATGAACGCGAGGAGTGACGCGAACAGCGAACTCATGCAGGCGATGAAAATGAGGCTGGCGGGCAGTCCGGCTTCCCATTGGAGCAGCGCGGTCAGAAACAGCGTGATGATGAGCGCCGACGCCAGCAGCGCGCTGAGCGCGGCGAGCGTGATGCTCAAACGAATCATCCGCGCGCGGCGGTAAAGGATGGACACCTGCGCCAGTGTTTGCTCGCGCTTTTCGTCACTGCGTTCGGACAGGCCCTGGGTCAACTGGCGGGCGCGGTCAATCGCCCGCCCCAGCCGGTTGGTCATGGTGAGCAACAACAGGCCGACACCGGAAATCAGGATGACCGGACCGATGGCCACTTGGAGCATCGGAATGATTTTTTCAAGCGAGGTCAGTGGCATAATTCAATTAATCAAAGTCACAGCATAGCCGAAATCCTGGGCTTGAGGCAAGAATGAGCGAAGTAAACGCGTGCGACAATTCTGTTATCAACTTGCGCTTGTGAGCCGCGTCAGATTGCATAGAATCAAAAAATGCGGCCGGCTTGAACGATGAAAACCTTTGCAGAACTGAATTTTCCGGGGCGGCTTATCGCCGTTGAGGGCCTCGACGGATCGGGCAAGTCCACGCAGATTTATCTGCTCAAGCGCTGGCTTGAAGCCGAGGGCATCAAGGTCTATTTCAGCGAGTGGAACTCGTCGGAACTGGTGAAGTCGGCCACGAGCAAAGGCAAAAAGCGCGAACTGCTCACGCCGACGACATTCAGTCTCATTCACGCCACGGACTTCGCCGACCGCTACGAACGTCATTTGCTGCCGCTTTTGCGCGCGGGCTACGTGGTCTTGTGCGACCGTTACATTTTCACCGCGTTCGCGCGTGACGTGGTGCGCGGCTGCCCGTCCGAATGGGTGCGTGGCATTTACAATTTCGCGGCCCAGCCCGACCTCACGATTTTCTTCAAGGCGGATTTGGAAGTGTCACTCAACCGCATTCTCGAAGGCCGTCCGAAGCTGAAATTTTTCGAGGCCGGCATGGACTTGGGACTGTCGAACGATCCCTACGAAAGCTTCCGCATTTTTCAGGGCCGCATTTTGGAGCAATACATGGCCATCAGCGGCGAATTCAATTTCGTCGTGATGGACGCCAACCTGCACGTGGAAAAACAGCAGGTGCTCGTGCGCAAACTGGTGGGCGAACGCATTGATTTGAAAAAGTTCAAACGCCGCAGCCCGCTGCCGCTGCCGCCATCGGCTCCGCCCGAGGACAAGACAAAGGAACCGGAAGAGGATTCGCCCGCATGAAAACAAATCCCAAACCCGCAAACAAATGCCGCCGATTTTACGGGCATGGCATTCCGGGCGTTCAACTGGAGGCCCTCACGGGCAGATTGATCGTGGTCGAAGGCGCGGACGGTTCGGGCCGCTCCACGCAAATTGCGCGGTTGGTGGACAGCCTCGAAACCGGCGGCCACGCCACGGTGCAGGTCGGTTTGAAACGCTCCACGCTCGTGAGTTCCGAACTCGAAGGGGCGCAGGAAGGAAATATTTTAAGCCGGACAACGCTGAGTTTGTTTTACGCGACGGATTTTGCCGACCAGTTGGAAAACATCATTTTGCCGGCGCTCAAGGCGGGTTTCATCGTGCTGGCCGACCGTTACATTTACACGCTCATGGCGCGCGACATGGCGCGCGGCATGGATGAGGCGTGGCTGAAAAATCTTTATGGCATCGCGCTCGAACCCGACGCGGTGTTTTATCTTTCCGTCGAACCGGAGGAACTGGTTCAGCGCAATCTCGCCAAAAGCGCGACGCTGGATTATTGGGAAAGCGGCATGGATCTCGGCCTGTCGCGCGACATGTTCGACAGCTTTGTGAAATATCAGACCGCGATTCAGGCCGTGTTCCGGCGTTTGCAAAAGACCTACGACTTCAACATCGTGGACGCCAATCGCTCCATGGATTCGGTCACCGGGGAATTGCGCAAAAAAATCGGAGCATTGCTGGACGAAAAATAGAAATCAAACGCCCGGTGGCGAATTGGTCGGCGCCATCATCGGCGGTTTGTTGGTGGGTGACGGCGAATTTGCCGGCGGTTGCGGGTGGTGTCCTGCCGGTCGAAACCGTTTCAGCAATTCTTCAAACTGTTTCCGCTGTTCCGGCGTGAGCTGCTCGCGAATTTGCTGCCGGACATCCTGCAGCATCTTGTGCATCTGCGGCGCAACATTGGTCCAAATCTCGCGGTTGCGTTCCTGGCCCTCGGCGACGATTTTGGCAATCGCGGCGCGTTGTTCCGGCGTGAGATGAAGCGCGTTGTCAAGCTGTTGCACAAATTGCTTGCCGAGCATTTCCGGCGGCCGCGGTTTGGGTAAATCCTGCGGGCGCGGCTGGTCGTGGTCGCGATTATTCGCTTGTGGATGAGGGTTCAATTCGCCCGGCGGACGCTGAATATCTTTGGGATGCGGTGGCTCCACGTAATTGACCAGCAAACCGCCGGTCAACACACCTGCGCTAAAAATCACCACTATCGCCAGAAAGATTTTCCACGAATTCATTGTGCCTGATCGCTTTGATCCACGGACGCCAGCAGCGTGTTTTCAAAATTCTGAGAAAGATCGTCGGCATTTGTCGAAGCCGTCGGATTGAAAAATGTCCACGCGCCAAGCAGCAAGGCGATTGCCGCGCACGACACGGCGGCCCGCCAAAGCCCGCGCACCCACAACGCCAGAGGATCGGTTGCGGCGCGAGCCGCGAGCAGGGCCATCACGCGCTTTTCAAA
>OBLU010004662.1_pt1 | contig 12330 bp, 8 predicted proteins | sample 1518681 | NCBI WGS metagenome assembly OBLU01 (sample SAMEA3539304, study PRJEB22396) | soil metagenome | biome: tundra; feature: field; material: soil | place: USA | collected 2010-05 | depth 0.15 m | reverse complement strand
ATGACTGGTGGTTTTCGGCCACCGGGCGCTGCCCGAGACTGACTCTCAACGACGCTGGCCAGAAGTCAACTTGTGGGAAGTCATCGGCTGCTTCCGACAGTACCTTGCGGTCGGGACTCGAGGCTGTTACGGGCGGATTGTCAATTCGGATGGTTGCAGGGTTCGCGGAAGTTGCTGACATGTAAGATGAGCGACCCGAGACATAGGTAACAGATCGTACCGGACACATGGGTTACACTTTTTCCCTTTTTCAGGGAGGAAGTGATGCCGTGGAAGGAGTGTTCGGTGATGGACGAAAGGCTTCAGTTTGTGGCTAGCCGGCTAGCCGGCGAAGGCATGGCGGAACTCTGCCGGGAGTTTGGCATATCCCGCAAGACCGGGTACAAGATCTTCGATCGTTATCAGGAATGCGGCGTTCAGGGACTGACGGATCGTAGCCGCCGTCCCTATCGCTACGCCCATCAACTTCCCTTTCAGGTGGAGAACTACATCCTGAACGTGAAGCACGAGCACCCCAGCTGGGGTGCTCGTAAAATCCGCGAGCGCTTGAGTCGCCGCTTCTCCGACATCAAGATTCCGGCCAAAAGCACCATCCATGCCGTGCTCGATCGCCATGGTTTGGTGGAGCGCCGCGGCCGCATCCGTCCTCGCGCCCAGGGAACCGCTCTGTCGTTAGGCCAGCTTCCCAACCAACTCTGGTGCACCGATTCCAAAGGCGAGTTCCTATTGGGGAACCACCAGTATTGCTACCCGCTCACGGTCACCGATCATGCCAGTCGATATCTGTTGTGTTGCGAATCTCTCTCCTCGACCTGTGAAGACTATACTTTTACCGCGTTCGAGAGGCTTTTTCAGGAGCGCGGACTCCCCGCCAACATCCGCAGCGCGCGATTCTCTCCGCGATGAGTCTATTTCTTAGTTGGTGCGGTCTCGGCGCTACGCCGATGAGTGTCGGCAACGATGCTGGCGAAGCGTGGATCGTCGTGAAGCGACTTGAGATCGGTGTCCCCCTCCGCGTTCGCCGCCAAACGGATGGGCAGGCCATGATCAACGGAATCGCGCAGGACGCTCAAAGCTTCATCGCGGTGGCCGCTGAGAGCCAAGTTGCAAGCCAGATTGTATTTCGTGAGCGCCGTGCCGGGATGATCGGGGCCAAGTTTGCGGCGTTCAATGTCGATTGTTTCGCGATAAAGCCTGGCGGCTTCCGGATAGCGATGCTGGTCATCGAGCGTCTCCGCCAACTCGGTTGCGGACATCAGCGTTTCGGGATGATCCGGGCCGAGTACACGCCGGCGAATATCGAGGGTCTCGCGATCGATCTTCTCGGCCTCCACCAAGTGCCCACTACCGCGCAGGTTGATCCCGAGATCGTGCATGGACCACAAAGTTTCCGAGTGTTCGAGACCAAATACACGGCGCTTGATTTCGAGGGTGGCGCGCAATAACTGGTCGGCTTCGACAAATTTGCCCTGCTCGCTTACGACTTTCCTGCGTCCACCGGGACACAAGGGCTCGGAAGCGACGAAATCGGGGCTGTTTTTGTTGTCGCGGTGAAAGCTCTCTGTCGGATGTGGTCACTTCCAGAAGTTTTCTAAGTACCCGCTAAGAGGAGACTGGAAGTATGGCGGAGTGCGCCGTGAGGGCGTACATTTCATGGTCCATTGACAATCCACGAATTGTTTCCAAGCCTGACTGAAACGTTTCTGTAGCGCCATCCGAGCCGCGTGTTTTCAGTTAGTTACGAGAGAATTGCTCGCTGTCACGGCAGAGGTCGCGAGTTCGAGTCTCGTCGTCCCCGCCATTCCTTTCAGTAGTTTAGGCGGAACTCCTCAAACCCGCTCGGGGCAACTTGGGGGCAACTAGCCGCAGAAGCCGTTGAGGAATGGAATTATGAGCGTCGAAGCATTTCCCGTTGAGTTCAACACGCGCTAGGCACAAGCCAAGTTGCTCGGCCATTTCCCGGTCAAGGTCCGCGACGGAGAATAAGAACAAATCCAGCACTGGGTAAAATTTGAAGTTACGTGGCCGGAAGGCAACGTGGTTTCAAGACGAGAAAAGCATCTGGTGATTACCGATGGACTTTCGACCGAGTGGTCGGAACGAACCGGAATCAGTGTTCTCGATGATCAGGAATTGCTTGAACGCCTTTTCGAATTGCGCTTCACCGCGATGGATCTCGAACTCTCTGAGCTCGTAGTCCGCCCGCAGGACATGCAGGCTATTTTTCAGCCTGCTCCGCAGACGTAGCCGGATCCTTCTGTTCGAGCATTTCCCGCTCATCATCTCTCTTTCGGGTTCGAGGATGGGTCTTTTCGGGAGCTTAGCCTTCGGCATGGGCACTCGGGGCATCGGGTTTTTCCCGACCACTGCGCCTGCATTATCTGGTTCGAAAGCGAGAGAACTACGCCCCGGATCTCGGCGTTTGCTGTGCCCGCAGGCGCTCCATAGAGCGCGGGACTCTGAGCCGCCGCCGAGGCGCCGGTGAAGAACAACCCCGCGAGCAATGACGCTCCGAGACTCGTGGCGAATTCGGGGAAGGAGGTTCGCATCGCAGTCAAGAGTAAATGTTCACGTGAGAAACGACCCGGCTAATGGCGCCGTTCGGGCTGGGACAATCCGGTTGGAGCCCCAGCCGCAATGAACAGAACAGCCCCAGCAACTGGGCCAGTATCACGTCCACAGGTGCGCGGTATTCGTCGCCGAGGTCCGGTGCATGCAAGGAAAGGACATGATCCGCCACTGGGCCGAGCCGATCGGCAGAGTCGGGAGTCACTACGACCCGCAGCTTCCCGAGTTTCTTCCTGTGAACTTCCTCAATCAGGTCCAGTTCATAATTCCGCCGTCGCCGATCTCGGGAAATAAAGCTTACGAAGAGGGTGTTTTCGTCCAACGCCGACATCGGGCCGTGGCGGAGCCCCAAAGTGGATTCCGACATGGCTTGTATCTTGCCCGCTGTCAGCTCCAGCAACTTCAGGGCGGATTCTTGCGCTACGGCTTGCAGCACTCCCGAACCCACAAAACACGCCCTGGAGAAATCTTCCTGGGCAATAGCAGTTGCAACTTCCTGTGCACGCCCCAGGAAGAGCTCTCCCGCCTGCTGCAGCACCGAGAACGTATCGCCGTAATCGTCGGGAGAAAATATGTGCGCAAGGCAATGGCCGGCAATCACCATGTTTGTGTAAGAACCGGTCATTGCCAGCCCGCGGTCGTTCGCCGTATCGTCCAAGGCAAGCACAAAGGCGCGCTCGGGCGTCTTCTCGCAAACCGCGGCCATCCGGCCCCCTTTGTTGCAGGTCACCAACAGGTGCCGCACTTTGGGGTATCTTTCGATTGCGGACTCGAGTACAGCCAACCCCTCGGAACTGTCTCCGGAGCGCGAGAACGAGATCCACAGGTACGGCCGATCCGCGAACACCAGGTCTTCAAGGTTCGTCAGAAGGTCGGTGCTGGGAACTGCCCACACCTCACGTCCCCACAACCGGTGCAATACGTGTGTCAGAGATCGACCGACATAGTCGGAAGTGCCCGCGCCGACAAGACAGACGGTAGGGCGAAGCATGTTTTCCGCACCGATTCCCGCCATCTGCAGGAACTGGCATAGATCAGGTCGTCGCTCCGCGCAAATCTCGTAGGTCTTCCGCCACGTCGCGGGCTGATGCAAGATTTCGTGCGGGGTGTAGCGGATTCCGCGGGCCTCCTTCTCTTTCTCGCTTGCACCGAGCAACGCCAGCAACCCGTCCGTTACACGCCCCTGAATCAAGGTCCCCTCCTTCCCCACTCTGCCCAAATTGCACTATACTGCAAGCATTCACGAAATATATAGAAATATTTAACAACCATTATAGCAACAAAACGAAATAACCCAGTTGATAAGAAAGAGCAGTGGTCGAACAGCGTTGAAGCGACTGGCTGGTCCCCTTGGCAGCAGGAATTTGCATGCTGGAAGCAACGCTTGCGGTGCTCTGTCCACGCTGCCAGCAGGTGGAACAAGGGGCGCCTTTACTTGGCACGTTTTTCGATGTTCCGCGGGCCGCAATCGGCGTCATGCGGCCGTTCGACGCGTATCGGGGGCTACGAAGACGCCAGCTGGAGATAACCATGAGTGAAGACGCGCCGCGCAAAGATGCTTTCATCCAGATGGTAACCGCCAAGGCGGCAGTGGACCTGCGACTCAGCGATTATCATCCCCGCTCCATGCTCGTTGTTCCGGAGCATGAGGTGCGGCGTCCGAAGTTCCCGGTCATTGACTACCACAACCATCTCGATGCGCAAGATCCGGGCAGCGTATTGCGAATCATGGATGAATGCGGCATCGAGATGATCGTGAATATCACCATGCGGGTTGGACGAGAAGCCCTCGATATGGTCTCCAAGTACCACACGGCCGCGCCGGGCCGATTTGCGACCTATGGATGGATGGACTGGTCCGACTTGCAGTCTCCGGGATTTTTCCTAAGGGCTGTTGATCGGCTTGAAGATTTGGTAGAGCACGGCGCCTGCGGACTGAAATTGTGGAAGGACCTCGGAACCAGTCTTTCAGATGGGGACGGCAAGCTTCTGCGGGTGGACGATGAAAGGCTCGCTCCACTGTTCGAGAAAGCGGCGGAACTGGGCGTTCCCATCATGTTTCACACGGCGGACCCAGACGCTTTCTTCTTACCCATCGACCGAGAGAACGAGCGTTACGAAGAGTTAGCCGCACATCCCGAATGGAGCTTCCACGGGTCACATTTCAGCAAGCAGGAGCTGCTGGGCCAGCGCGACCGCGTCTTCGCGCGGCATCCAAAAACCACATTTGTGGCGGCGCACGTTGCCGAGCACCCGGAAAATCTGGAATACGTTGGCTGCCTACTAGAGACCTATCCGAATGTATTGGTGGATATCGGCGCCCGTTGCGCTGAATTGGGACGCCAACCCTACACCGCCCGCAATTTCTTCCTCAAGTATTCCGATCGCATTCTCTTTGGCACGGACCTAGTCCCTGAATCCGAGATGTACCGGTTGCATTTTCGCTTTCTGGAAACCGAGGACCAGTACTTTGAATATCCGTCCCACGCGTCTCGTCAGGGCCGATGGAGTATTTATGGACTCTTTCTTCCCGATGAAGTCTTATGCCGAGTGTATCGAGACAACGCGAGCCGGATTCTAAATCGCCCACGCTGATCTCGCCCGCGTTCCCAAGGGAGCAAGGAGTCAGACAACTGTCACTTCGACTCCGGATTTCTTCAGCGCGCTCAGGTCTGCCTTGGGAATGCCGGAGTCGGTAATGACGTGTTGAAGAGAAGAGGGAGGAGCAATCAGCGAGAGACTACGCTTCCCGAATTTGCTGGAATCGCAGACCGCCACCACCACCTTGGAGATCTCGATCATGGCCCGGTTCACTCTCGATTCCAAAAGATTCGGTGTACTGATTCCATACTGAACGTCGAATCCGTCGACCCCGAGAAAAAGGATATCCGCGTGCAATTTGTGCAGCGTCTCTTCCGCGATGGGCCCTACCAGAGAAAACGAGTTCTTCCTTAGATTGCCCCCGCTCAGAATCACTTCCACCGCCGATCCGGAGAGTTCGGCGGCGATATTCACCGCGTTGGTGATGATTGTCAGGTTCCGAAAGTTTCGCAGGGCGCGGGCAATGGCGGTAGTTGTAGTGCCGGAATCAAGAATGACCACTTGCCCTTCCGACACCATGCTCACCGCAGCCGCGGCAATCTGCAGCTTCTCCTTGCGATGCAGCTTCTCCTTTTCTCGCAAAGTGGGGTCTTCCAGGGCGCCGTCGCGCGCTGGAAGTGCCCCGCCATGGGTGCGGTGAATCAGGCCCTTTACGTGCAGGATATCCAGGTCCTTGCGGATGGTGACCTGGGAAGTGTGGAACTGTCTGGCCAAGTCCACGACCACGACCCGGCCATCCCGACGCAGCAGCTCAAGGATCGCTCTTTGCCGCTCTTCGTTTAGCATTCAGAAACTTTGAGCCGCTCCACGGCACACCTGCCATAGAAGAAGATACTCTCGGCTCTTCATCTTTTATCCCGCATGGCATTCGGTTGTCTAGGGAAAAGTTCCAATCCGGTTCGCCCCAGTCTCGTTCGTCGATGCACACCTGGGCAATCGCTCGCTTTCCAGTGTGAAACCCGGATCGAACTACGGCAACGTTATTCGGGCCGAACCTCGATCAGCAGGTGTTGACTAAACTCAGCCGAAAATGTGGCCTTCGGGCCGTGCACCCTTCCCAGGTCTTTGTTGTTCACGTAATCGACAATGCCATAATTGCGGTCTTGCAGACCCCGCAGTTCAATCGGTCCGCTCCAATGGGGCGCGAAAAACGCATAGTAAAGTTCCTGGTCCTTCCGGATAACATGAGTCTCGGGAAGATCGAACCCTATGTCGTAAAGATCTCCGCGATACTCACCTCGCGATAGCATTTTATCTTTGTAAATATGCAGCCACTTCTCAAAGATCTTCTGCCGCTGCGGGGTCAGATCCGACTTGCTGTGTTTCTTGACCAGATTCGGGAGCACGAACTGCGTACCCACGACTCCTCCCACCCCAACGGTCGAGGCGAAATCAATGGCCCCGTCGCTTAACTCGACATGGTCGCCAAAGTAAGGCACGTTATCGCCCATGAGCGCCTTCAACGTCTTGCCCTTGGAGCGGACCTGAAACGAACTTTCCGGATCGGATGCCACTGACATATTGAAATGCGGCATCGTGAAAAACGAGTAGGCAGTGCCGCAGGGACAAAATTCCACTAGGGCGTCCGGCTTCACGCTGCGGGCAGTTTCGTAAATCTCCCGGAAGAAATCGGGCAGCCCCTCAACCGAGTCTTCCGGGCTCTTGTGGTGATGCGCCGGATTGTAACAAGGAGGAACGGCGTTCATGTGTTGACCATCGAGCTTGAGTCCGTCGAATCCCCACTCTCCCAGGATCTTACGAACCAGCGCTTTGTGATATTCGATGACCCCGCGGTCGGAGGGACATAAATAAAAAGAATTCCACCATGAGATCTTCCGTTTGGATCCGTCGCGATTCAGCAGAAGGAAGTCGGGATGTTCTTTCAGTAATCTTGAATCCGGGACGGCGCTTAACGGCGACCACCAGAGTTGCGCTTTGAAACCTTCGGAATGAATTCGATCAACCAGGGCTTTCATGTCGGCGTCGCCGTTGGGAAATTTCTTGGGGTCGAGTGCCCAATCGCCGTAGTTGTTCTGCCAACCATCGTCGAGCGTGACCCAGGAGAAGCCCATTGCCTTGACCGTCGGAAGCGTGTCGTAGACCTGCTGGAGTTGTACCGACCGGCCATAGCCCCAGGCGCACCAGATCGGGCCAAAGGCGCTGTCGGGCGCCGACGCCATTTGAAATCCCTGCCGCACCATGAGGCGGCGGTATTCGGTGAGCGTACGGAAGTAGTCCCCTTGATGCACGGAGACAAAGGTGCGGAGAGTCTTGAAACTCTCTCCTGATTCCAGCGTGCGCTCACGGGTTGAGCGGACCGCGACGCTAGCATGGCGTGCATCGGGCATGGAAACGGGAAGCGATATCAGGCGGGGTCCTGGTTCTACGTGGCCTACCGCGAGACCAATGTCTTTGCGCCATACATCGACGATCGGAGTTCCTCCGCCGTAGTCGCTGGCATTCATGCCGAGATAGTTTTCCTGTTTGAATCCGGCACGCAACGGAAGCACCCAATTGGGACGCTTCTCGTAGGACCCACTTTGATAGGACCAAAATGCGGGGCCGCGTGCAGCGGAGTTCGCGTGCAGTGAATATTGATGGTTGGCCCAACCGCGAATTGCGAGTCGAGCAGCCCCTTCGTTCTTATAGGTAACGTCGAAGATGGCGATCGATGGAAAGTCAGAGTAAATCGTGACGGAGACATCCTTGCGCAGATCGCCGGCCTTGCCCGTCAGAGACAGCCGCTCGCCGGAGCCAAACCTGTCCGACACACGTTCCCGGCGGCTTGCGCTCAGGGGAAAATCGCTCCAGGGGCGAACGCCAGTGACCGTTTCCGACGCGGAAAACGGGGTTAGTAATTGCGGGCTTCGACCAACCAGCGCGACGACACGGCTGCGCAGGTTGTGGTCGAATTCGATTCGCAAGACTGAGCTTTGGATCTGAAGATCAGTTGAGGTTTTGAGCGCGCCGGCTGGAGTGGATTCTTGAGCCAAATTGTTTTGCCCGGCATTCCAGACAGGCAGCGCAAGGCCAAGCAAAACACAGCACGTTTGCGCGACGTTCTGCCCGCGTCTCATCCTCGAAAGGAACCATCGATCTTTCTCTGGTCGGGATCGCACGCCCCGATCAGGTTGGTTCTTCATGTTGCCACCTGTGCAGTTGAATTTTCGCCAACCGAAAATATTATGATGTATTGCGAATAGGTTCGTTTTACTTTCTATTGTTCGACATTGTCAAGGGGGATTGCGCGTGACGGGTCGCGGGCGGCCTCTCCCGGAGAAGCAACGGATTCTCGCAAGTGCGGTTTACGATGGTGATGGATGCGGGGATATCCCCTGATGATTCGAACGCCTAACGTCGGAGCCGATGGTCCGGATTTGCGTTTTGCGCTTGACAAAGCAGCGGGATCGAAAGTAATAGTGTAAGCGAAAGTGAACATCACAAAACACAAGTATTATGAATACTATCTGCTTTGATCTTTGAGGGAGGCCGTCCATGCAAGTTCCAAGCGCTGAGTATCTACCGTTTCGCCCGTACTTCATTGCCGCCATTTGTCTGGTTCTGCTTCTTCTTCAGCCGGCACTGCTCGGCCAGGCCAGTTACACCGCGCAGATCCGAGGCGTAGTGACCGACCAGACCGGGGCGGTGCTACCGAACGCCAGGTTAACGATCACGAGCGATGCTACCGGCAATTCGACTGCGACTACCACAGACGGCAACGGTCAATACGTCTTGAACGGGTTGCGGCCCGCGGCCTATACCCTGAAGGTTGAGGCCAAAGATTTTCAGGAGGCGCTGCAGAAGAACGTCGTTTTGGCGGTGGCCCAACAGGCCACCCTCGATTTTGTGCTCAAGCCCTTTGCCTTCCACGAAACCGTCACTGTCACCGAAACCGCACCCCTGCTGGACACCAGTGGCTCGTCCTTGGGCACGGAAGTGACCAACGAATTTATCAGCCGAATGCCACTGCAGAACCGGGATGTTACCCAACTCGTGTACCTCTCTGCCGGCGTCACCACCCTAAACAACGCGGATGCTTATCCGTATGGAACGAATTTCTCCTCCAATGGCCAGCGTTATGGTTCTGCCGAAATCCGTTTAGATGGGGCTCTGGCGACCGGCCCCGAACAGGGCGAAGGTGCGACCACCAACCTAAGCTACATCCCTTCCACCGAAGTGATCCAGGAATTCAAAGTCCAAAACAACAGCTTCTCGGCTGAGTTTGGCAGCAATGGTGGGACCGTTGTGAACGTACTGATGAAGTCGGGAACGAACAAGTTGCACGGGAGCGGGTGGTGGTTTGGGCAAAGGACGGTACTCAACGCGAATGACTTCTTTTCCAACCTCTTTGGCGTGCCGCGCGCGGATTCGACTCGCGATCAGTACGGATTCTCGGTTACTGGCCCAATCATCAAAGGGAAAACCTTTTTCCTGTTCGATCTGGAGCGGGTACGGCAGAACGACAAGAGTCTGATAAGCGCGAGAGTCCCTACCGATCTGGAGAGGGGGGGCGATTTTAGACAAACTCAGGTTCAAGATGATAACGGCAACCTGGTTCCGGTCCAGCTCTTTAATCCACGGGACGTGGGTCCCGATGGTCTGCGGAGACCATTTCCCACCAATAATCTGATTCCTACGAGTATGTTCGATCCGACCGGCGTCGGACCGCAACTGGTCAACGCTTATCCCGAGCCCACGGGCCCGATCGATCCAGGCACTCAAACGAACTTCGCCCAGGGCGTGGTTGTCCGTTCTCCTGGCACTCAATTCGATATCAAGATCGATCATCAGCTGACCGACAAAACGCACCTCATGGGACGTTACAGCCAGAACAGCAGCGATTATGATGCCCCCGGTCTTTTCTATGACAGCATCACCAGCCACACCACGACTCGCAACATTGTGCTAGAACATACATGGGCGATCAGCCCGAGGCTGCTCTTGACGAACCGCTTTGGCGTGGATCGCTACTATCAGAAAGGCACTTCCCAGCATGTGGACCCCGCCCAGTTTGGGCTGCCCAGCTTGCTTACCGCCGCCAACGGGCTTGTTCACATGCCCTACATCAATGTTGACAACTACAACCCCTTGGACCCGCAATGCTGCATCGACACCATCAACGGCCATACCCAATACGTCTACTCGTCTGCGCTAAGCCGGGTGAGCGGTAAGCATGTAATGAAATTTGGCGGCGAACAGAGAAGGTTCTTCAACAACTTCTACCAGCCGGACTATGCGACTGGACTTTTCAACTTCGGCAAGATCATTACCGCCCAGAATCCGTTTGGCGGCAATCCGGCCGAGCAGGGGACGGGATTGGCCGGCATGCTCCTGGGATTTCCCGACAGTGGCCAGCTGAATATCAAGTACGCCGTAGCCAACGAATCGAGAGAAACTTCGTTTTTCGTGCAGGACGACTGGAAAATCAGCCCGAAACTAACGCTGAACATAGGCCTGCGATACGAATGGAGCACACCCTATACGGAGCGCCACAACCGCATCCAATACAGCGATTTCGCGGGAGATAGTGGCATCACGGTGGACTTGAGCAGCGGTATTCCCGAACTCCAAGCGTTGGGCCTCGGGCCCACGCAATTGAAAGGAACTACTGTATTTGCGTCCTCCAGTAATCGGCACATTCCGATCGATCGCTCGAACTGGGGGCCCCGCCTCGGTTTTGCTTACCAACTTGATCCCAAAACCGTGCTCCGCGGTGGCGCGGGGGTCTTTTACGGAATCTCCGCGGCGACGAACTTCCAATACTCCGGGACATCCTTCCGCAAAGATGCAATATTCCACTTCTCCCTGGACGGCGGCGTCACGCAATACGCGACGCTGACGAATCTTTTTCCTACTTTGGCCCCTGGGCAGATTCCGCAACCGCAGGGACAGCAGTACGGCAAACTCGCTGACTGGGGATTTGCCAATGCGAACGATCTCGGCACCACTGCGGATCATAACCCGGAGATCTACCAATGGAATTTGGGAGTTCAGCGACTGTTGCCCGGCAGCATCGTCGTCTCTGCGGATTATTCGGCGAACCGCAGCACGCATCTTCCCTGGGGCGGAGCAACCCGCAATCGCGATTTTTTGCCCGCTGCGATTCGACAACAGTTGGTCGCGCAGTTGAATCCAACGCATGATCCCGCCAACACTGCTGTAAGCGATCTGCTGAGCAGTACGGTCCAGAATCCATTCCAAAGCTTGTTTGTCGGTTCGAATGCAATCTTCAACGAACCGGATTCCATTTACAACAACGACACCATCCCTCTTGTTAATCTGCTGAGCCGCTACCCGCAATTCGATGGCGACTTCGAGGGACTGCCACTGCTCGCCGCCAGTTCCTGGTACCACGGGCTTCTGGTACGTTTCCAGAAACGCCCCACGCATGGCGTCAGTCTTGAAGGAAACTATACCTTCGCGAAGGCTACGGACTATTCCTCCTACGGAGCCAACAGTTTTATCTTCTTTGGCGGTTCAGGCTTGGGGAGCCCGCAAGACCTCAACAATCTCAAAGCGGAACACTCGATTGGAGCCAATGACACCAGAAACCGCTTCGTTCTGGCAGCGGTGTACGACCTGCCTTTTGGGCGTGGGCGATTCATGGGACAGGACATGGGTCGTTTCCTGGACGCGATGATCGGCGGTTGGTCAATGAATGCCTTGATCACCCTGCAATCGGGCCAGCCTATTCCCTTTGCGATGTCCAGTTCGCGGATGGCAAACGGGCTTCAGAGGCCAGACCTGACTTGTTCCCATCCCTTGAGCGGGCTCAGCCTGCATGACATCGCGGTTTCATCGGATCCCAACGCAAATTTCTTCAACCTGAGCTGCTTCGCGGATCCAGGAGACCAAATTCCGGGAAACGCGCCGCGCTTCTCTTCCAATGCTCGTAGTCAGGGAATCACGAACATCGACATCGGATTCTTTAAGGACTTTAAGATTCGAGAAGCAATGAAGCTGGAACTTCGCGCCGAGTTTTTCAACTTTACCAACTCAGTTCGCTTTGGGACACCGTTCTCCTCCTACGGCGATTCGAATTTCGGCAAGGTGAATGCGCAAGCAAATACACCCCGTCGCACTCAGGTCGCAGTGCGGTTTGAGTTCTAGCAGGCTGCTGAAAAACTACTCCTAATCCACAGCCGACTATGGTACGAGAAG